>Ga0153915_10004505_pt1 | contig 12836 bp, 11 predicted proteins | sample Opewatmetagenome_2_FD_107003 | JGI IMG/M metagenome (GOLD analysis project Ga0153915, IMG submission 107003) | Freshwater wetland microbial communities from Ohio, USA - Open water 3 Core 3 Depth 3 metaG | ecosystem: Environmental > Aquatic > Freshwater > Wetlands | place: USA: Ohio, Lake Erie... | reverse complement strand
TCGCCGATCGACGCCATCCCTGATTTCGTCCCGCTCCTTGGCCAAATGGATGACGCAGCCGTGGTCGGCATCGCCGTGGTGATGTGGCTGCGCTGGATGAAGAAGCGCCGCCAAAGCGCCACTCTCGCGCGTTAAGGCTGAAGCCGCTTTAAGATCTGGATCTGGCCAGCATGATAAAGATCGTGCGCCGCAATTCCAATCACCAAATCGAGGATGCGCATCTTGCCGTCCATCTCGGTTTCGAGCCGCGCCGGAGCTAGGCTGGCGATCGCGGCACGCAAGTCGCGGTGAGTCTTCACCAAAAGCGCCACATCGGCCTTCCATTCGGATTCCCTGAAATTCTTCCCGGCCGGGCGCTCGAAAAAGTTAGCGCCTTCTAGCGCAAACCCACCACGACTGCCGCCTTCGATCCGCCGCTGAACCGTGTATTTCCAATAGGCCGCGTGCAGCACCAGTTCCCAGATGTTGTGCCGGCGCGCCGCGGGTCGCCAAACCGCTTGGCTCACCGTGATGCCCCGAATGGCCCCGCGAAGGTTGGTGCCGTGCCAGGACTTCTGATCGAAAGCTTGGTCGATCTGGCGCAGAACAAGTTCCACGGTGGTCATGCTACACCTTCTGCAGCGGATAGCGAATGCTGTCGAGAAGCCATTCGCCATTTTCGCGAACGGCATCGAGCAGCTTCGCCGTTAGCGCCTCGCGCTTTTCATACAGGCGGTAGCCAGCCGTCGGCCGCAGGTAGCCGCGCATCGCCGGATCGACGGCTTCGATTCCCCTCTCTTTGGCGATCTGTTCATACTTCGCGCGGTTATCAAGCAGGGCTTTGACGATGAAGGGCATCAGCATCGAATAATCCGCTTGCATGCTCTCAGTGGATTGCTGGTAGGTGTCCTTATCCACCTTGCCCCAGGTCACCGCCTCGGCCGGCGGGCACGACGACAAGGAGCCATCGGTGATGGGCGCCGTCACGATCTGCACGTCGAATTCGTAACCGCGAACATTTGGCAGCCCGAGCACCTGGCCGAGCGCCGGTTCCGGTTGCAGATTGTAATTCTTCGGCACACCGCCACCCAGGATCACCGTGCCCAGCGCATTCGGCGCATTGTCGAACAAACCCCAACGATGATAGGCACAAGCTTCGAACACTTCCGCGTGCAGGTCGAGGTCGAAGGCATAGTTCGGCACCAGGCCTGCTTCGCGCATCGCCCACAGCTTCATGGAATTCAGAAACACGCTACCGTCGCCGGGCGCTCCGACAAACACCGGGATCGCCAGCTTATGGCAAGCCGCGAGCAAACCGCCCGTGGCTCCGGTTCGCGCTTCTTGCCTGGCATACCAGGCCCCGAGCCGGTTGCGCAGCTCCGTGCCCGTCATCTTGTGTTGAAATTCCGGCAGCGAAAGGATGGCCGAAAGAAAGCGATCCTGATCGAGCAACACATCTTCGTCAAACGCCATGTCAGTGACGCGAATGGTGCGTTCGTCCCTCAACGCGCCATCGTCGCCGAAAATCGGCACCTCAAAAATCGGATCCGGCGTGTGACCATCGAGCGAGCGGTGGCCATCGTGGTAGCAAACCGCGTCGGTAGTGGAAAGGTACGCCACCCAACCGGCCTCGAGCAGCGGGATCAGCCAAGCCTGATGTTGACCCGACACCGTCACCGGCCCGGCAATGGCGAGCGTCAGTGGGCAGCCCATGCCGATGGCCCGGTCGAGAATCGTGTAAACGCGGCGCAGGTAGGCGCCACCAAAGGCGGGCAGACAGTGACGCAGAATTTCGTCGACGGATTGGCATTGGTCGACACGGCGCACGTGGACCCGGGAGCGATTTGGATGCATTAAAAAAACGGTAGCACGGCGCGGTTGCGGATTCGCAACAATTCGGGGCACATCGCCGCCCGTAGCCTGGGCGCGGGACGGCAAAGATACTTCTTCGGAGGGATTGACTCTGAACCCGCGGGCAGTCAGACTCCAAACGGAGTCCTCTTTTCGTGAAAATCACCAATTCTTTGGCCGTCATTTCCTTGTGTGGCGTCGTTTGGGCCGCGGGTCAGCCCTGGCTCGATAAGCCGGCCGCCGAATGGAGCGACGGCGACGCCAAGCAGATCATGACCGACTCGCCGTGGGCCAAGAAGGCCAGCACCGAATACGACCGCAACTCGGGCAGCAAGAACCGGGGCCTGAGCCGAGGCGGCGGCATCGGCATGGGTGGCGTCGGCATAGGATTTCCGGGTGGCGGAAGCCGGCGCGGTGGCATGGGCGGCGGTTATCCGGGCGGTGGCGGTTACCCTGGTGGTGGCTATCCCCCGGGGGGCGGTTATCCTGGCGGCGGCTACCCGACAGGCGGTGGCTATCCCGGTGGCGGCGGATATCCCGGTAGAGGCTACCCCACTGGTGGTAGCTATCCAACTGGTGGCGGTTATCCTACCGGTGGAAACTATCCGGCTGGCGGCGGCGGTGGACAGGACACGACGCTTGAAGCTGCGCCGACCGTGACGCTGCGTTGGGAGACGGCGCGCCCGATCCGTGAAGCCGAGGTAAAGGGTAAGGTGACCGACGCCCCCGAGGTCGGCGAGGCCGACTACTCACTCGCCATCTACGGCCTGCCGCGCTGGGTGGTCAGCGGCAACCCGGAAGACGTCGCCAACACGCTGAAAAAGGATGGCGTACTCAAGCGCATGGGCAAGAAAGACTTGAAGGCCTCGCGCGTCCGCATCCTCGACCGCGACGACGGTCCCGTCGTTATCTACCTGTTCCCACGCTCCAAGGAAATCACCCGTAACGACGGCGAAATCGAATTCAACGCCAAAATCGGCCGCCTCCGCGTGACGCAGTACTTTTCGCTGCCCGAAATGTATTACCAGGGGAAGCTCGAGATCTAAGGAAACACACGCCACTCGCCTTCCTGCAAAAAGCCAGTATGGCAAGCAGAGCGATTTAATGGAAGGTATTGCTAGCAGGCGGGGTTACTGTATTCGGGTCGCTATCTTTGTTTCGCTTGCGGAAGGGGTTGAGGCGCTTCAGGCCCGAACCCACGCGTGATGCCAAGCCGGATTTCGGGGCGGAGGCTTCGGGCTGAGCCACCGGCGGCTCGGCAGCCGCAGCCAGCGCGGCGGTAGAGGGAGTTGCTTGCACCGGAGCGGGCGCGGGCTGTGGTACGGGTTGAACGGCGGCTTGCACCGGGGTCACTGGCTCGATCGGCGTGTGCACCGCCGCGACTTCGGAAGCCGGAGGTTTCGCGGCGGCCGGTTTGCGACTGGGGCTCCGTACTGGAGTCGTTGCCGGATGAGACGCGATCTCCACAGGAGCGGCGGCGACAGGCTCTGTCGGGGCGGGTATCGGGCTCAACTCCGCCGGCGGAAGAATGGCGAGCTTCGGACCAACGGGGCGAGGAATGCTATCCGAACTGTTGTACGTTTGCGCCAGAAAATAGGCGAGGCCCCCCGGCACCAGCAGTGCGGCACCCAATGCAATCCGGGGCACCAGCGCACGGCGGCCCGCCCAACCCGGTACGGCATTGGCGGCCTTCCCTGTGTCACCCAACGCCTTGGCCAACGGCTGCAACGCGCAGAGAAACTCCTCCGCCGAAACGTAGCGTTCATCCGGCCACAACTTCATCGCTTTTTTAACAATGGCATCGGCCATCGGCGGAAGTTTCGGATTCACTTTGGTGGGCGCAAGCAGCGCTTGCCGTTCGATCGAATGGATCAGCGTCGTGTCCGAAGTGTTCTCGTACGGCGCGTGCCCGGTCAAGAGTTCGTAGAGCGTGGCGCCGCAGCCATAGATGTCGGCGCGTGAATCCGGCTTCGTGTGCCCTTTCAGCAACTCCGGCGCAGCGTAGCGCATCAGCTCGACCGGCACGCCTACAGGCGCTGTCTGGCTGGCGTCCGTCCGTTGATCGGCTCGGGCGCGAGCCAGACCAAAGTCAGTGAGCTTGGCAAAGCGGCGGCCGCGTGAATAGAGAATGCTATCGGGCGAAACGCTTTGGTGAATCACCCGCTGTTGGTGCGCGTAGCGAAGCGCTTCGAGGGTTTGACGGATGATCTCGACGGCTTCCCATGGAGGAAGCTGGCCATCGGCCAAAACCGAGCGTAACGGTTTCCCATCGGGCAGTTCGGTGACCATTACCAAATCGTCATCGGCCCAGAAGGCGGTCATCACTTCCGTAATGTGCGGATGTCGCAGGCGGGCCTGCAATCGGATTTCTTCGAGAAACTGCTGAGAATCTCGAATCGACCCCTGTCCTGCGCCGTAGACAACCTTAATGGCCTCCTCGCGCTCAGTCAGGGCGTGTTTGACGCGGTAGACCGCCGTCCCGCTCCCGCTGAGGAGTTCGACAACGGCATAATCGCCAAGAGTCTGACCCGGGTAGAAGTGCACCGCTGACAGGTTAGCCGATATGCTCACTGTCTTCAATAAGGGAATCCACTGACTTCGCCTCGGGCCGGTGCCGAGGTGGGTCTCAGGTGAAGTACTGAGTGCAGGCTCCAGGAGGAAGACAGCCGGCACCCAGTCTTCTGAAAACCAGCGAGCTACTTCTTCTTGAACAGCGTGATGTACTGAATCTTCGGGTTGAAGTCCTTTTGGCTCACCATCGTGAAGCCGTAGCCTTCCACTTCTTTGGCCAGCTCGGCCGCTTCGAAGCGTACGTGGTTCGGATCGCCGCCTTTCTGGTTGGCAAAGCGCGCCTTGTGGTACTCCACGATCGCCAGTTGCCCGCCCGGCTTCAGCGCCTTCGAAATTCCCGCGAGCATTTCCTTCGGGTAGTCGAAATGGTGGAACGCGTCCAGGATCAGAACGCGGTCGAACGTATTGGCCGGCAGCTTGGCGTCGCGATCCGTGCCGGCAATGAATTCGACGTTGGTCAGTTTGTGATCGGCGGCGTTCTTCTTGGCCTTCGCCAGGAAGTCCGGAAAGATATCTTCGGCATAGACCTTCCCCTTGGGCCCGACCATTTCGGACATGTAGGGAAGCATAAAGCCCGCGCCGGTGCCGACGTCAGCAATCGACATGCCGGCGGTGACACCGAGTTCTTTCAGCAGCTCGAGTGGGCGTTGTTCTTTTTCGCGGCCTTCAGCGACCAGCGTCTGGGCCACAGCGGAGCGGCCCTCTTCCGTCTTGTAGCGCTCATTGGCGTGCGCCGCGGCTTGGCCAAAGACGGGGAGGCTGAGCGGGGCGGCTAGGGCGAGGAGTAGGAGGGGTTTCATGAGTGTTCCTTGGGACTTCTCACACATTATATGGCGCGGGAATCTGCAGCGTGCTGCATTCGCGGGCCTGCATCAGAGTTCCCGCTCAGCGCCGGAGGTTGGAGATTCCTCTTGCATCTGCGCATAGATGCCGCCGGCGGTCATTAGTTCATTGTGTGTGCCGCGCTCGGCGATGCGTCCAGCGTCGAGCACCAGGATCTGATCGGCATTGCGGATGGTGGCCAAGCGGTGCGTGATGACGAAGGTGGTCCGGCCCTGCCGGAGGCGCGTGAGGCCCTCGAAGACGAGCCTTTCCGACAGGCTATCGAGGCCGGAGGTCGGCTCGTCCATGATCAGCACCGCTGCGTTGCGGACCATCGCGCGCGCAATGCCCAGACGCTGGCGCTGGCCGCTCGACAACGGAAGGCCTCCCTGTCCGACGACGGTGTCATAGCCATCGGGCAGTGATTCGATGACCTCGCTCGCCTGAGCCAGGCGGGCCGCCTCGATGATGTCTTCGCGAGTTGCCTCGGACCGTCCGTAGGCGATGTTCTGCCAGATGGGTGCGTGGAACAGCTGGGTTTCCTGCAGGACGAAGGCGATCTGCCGCCGGAGCGATCGAATGGTGAAATTGCGTATGTCCTCGCCATCGAGCGCGACCACGCCCGAAGTGGGATCGTAGAACCTCGGGATAAGGCTCACCAAGCTCGACTTGCCGCTACCGCTGCGGCCCACCAACCCGATCAGTTGGCCGGGCGTGGCTTCGAAGTTGATGTCAAAAAGAACCGGCTTTGCCGGATCGTATCCGAAGGTAACGTTTCTGAACTCGACGCGGCCGCTGGCGCTGGTGAGGCGGCGCGGGTTGGCGACGCGCGGCAGACGGTCGTCGGCGTCGAGCAGAGCGCGAACGCGCTCCAACCCGACGGCTGCATGGGCGATGTTGGTGCTCGCGCGCGCGACAGACTGGATCGGGCGGAAGAGCCGGCCGAGGTAGTTGAGGAAGATGACGAGTGCCCCGGCGGTCATGGCGCCAGCCAGCACCTCGCGAGCGCCGAACCAAAGCACGGCCGCCGCACCGATGGCCGTGAGGCCGGTTACCACCGGGCCCAGCAGCGATCGCACGCGCCGGGCGTAAAGCGCCGCCTCGACGCTCTCCCGGCTCTTGGCTTCCAGCCGCTGGCGTTCGAAGCCGCCCTGTGCATAGGCCTTGACGAGGCGGATGGAGCCGAGCCCTTCCTGAACGATAGAGACGATTTCGCTTTGGCGTTGCCGGACTTCGCGCGTGGCCACGCTCACCGCACCCCGCAACCGGATAGCGAACAGCGCCACCAAGGGCGTGACCGCAATCGCCACCAGTGTGAAACGCCAGTTCACGGTGAGCATGACAGCGAGCATGCCCACTACGGTGAGAGTGTCGATGACAAGATCGAGCAAAGAGGTGGAGACGAAGTCCTGAACGGCGTTGATGTCGTCGGTAATGGTGCTGATGATAGGACCAACCTGCTGGCGGTCATAGTAAGACATCGAGAGGCGCTGGAGGTGCGCGTAGACGCTCTGCCGAAGGTCGTGCGCAATCCACTGGCCGATGCTGACCGTGTAATAAGCATTGAGATAGGCGCCGCCTGCCTGCACCAGCGCGAACACGATTGTCGCCCCGGCGGCCAAATTCAGCAGGTGGATCCTCTCTGAATTCGCGCCCGCGATCCACTGCAGTAAGCGGGGCAGCGGGCCGGATTCGAACACAGAGTCCAGCACCACTTTCAGCGGCCAGGGCGAGGCCAGGTTTGCCCCCGTTTCCAGGAGCATGGCCGTGATCACGATCACGAGCCATCTCCAATACGGGCGGACGAGATACAGCGAGAATCGGAACATCACTCCATGCTAGATCGCTACATGGCTCGTGAGTTTCCTTCCCGCGAGAGTCAGGGAGAGCGGCGCGGGCGACGACAAGCGAGTACGGCCTCTAGAGCGACGGCTCCATTGGGAGCGCTAGTGGTGGCTCGCGGAGGAAGTCGAGGCTGGCCATCTGGGCAACAGCATCGCGTACGGCCTCTTCCGCGGTCGATTCGAGCGTGATCACGAAAGGCAGATTGCCTTTGTCGCTGCCGGGAAGCTGGAGAACAGCGTCGAGCGAGATTTTCTTTTCCGCCAGCACAGCCGAAAGCGCGGCAATAATACCCGGGCGGTCATCGACGAGGAAGCGCAGGTACCACGGCCGCCGCTGGCGCGTAATGGGAATGGGCAGGTAGGCCCCCAGCCGTTCATGCGCAAAAGGCGACACGCGTTCCGGACTCCCCGAACGGATCTCACGCGCCACACGCATCAGATCACTCACAACGGCGACGCCGGTTGGTTCAGACCCTGCGCCCCGGCCATAGTAAAACGTATCGGCGCCATAAACACCGCGCACCCAAACAGCGTTGTAGGAACCTTGCACGCTCGCAATGATCGTCTCGCGCGGAATCAACGCCGGCCGCACCGAAAGCAGCAATCCATCGTCAGTCTGCCGCGCCGCCGCGATCAAGCGAATGGTATGACCCAGCGTGTGCGCGTATTGAAAATCGAGCGGCGTGATGCGGCGGATGCCTTCGGTATAGATATCACTCGGCGTTATGCGTTCACCGAACGAGAGCGCCGCAAGCAGCGCCAGCTTCGAGCGGGCATCGAAGCCGTCAACGTCGGCCGACGGATCCGCCTCGGCAAACCCCATCCGCTGGGCCTCAGCAAGCACGGATTCAAACGACGATGCATGCTTTTCGATCTCGGTGAGGATGTAGTTGCAGGTCCCGTTCAGGATGCCATACAGCGCCGTAACACGATCGCCCGAAATGCCCTCGCGCAACACGGCGTGAATCGGAATGCCGCCGCAAACGCTCGCCTCCATCGCCAGGTTGATGCCCTTATTGATAGCCGCATCCCAAAGCTCAGCGCCTTCGAGCGCCATCAGTTCCTTGTTCGCCGTCACGACAGATTTGCCTGCCGCAATCGACGCAGCAATCAGTTCGCGCGCTACAGTGCGCCCGCCAATCAGTTCGCAAACAATATCGATAGAAGGATCGTTGACGATGTCGCGCCAATCCGTGACGCGCCGCACGCCGCGGAGACCCGCAGGCAGTTGTTTCGAAGCAATTGTCGGGCTGCAGACGGCGGAGACTTCGAGGCTGAAGCCGAGTTTCTTGGCGATCTGGTCGGAGTTTTCGGAGAGAATCTGGAGTGTACCCAGCCCAACGTTACCCGCGCCCACGACGCCCACGTGGACATTTTGCATATGCCTTCAATCATAGCAATGGCTATGATGGTGGTGGATCTAAGTATGCGCCAGCTAGCTGCGTTGTCTCTCGCCGTGATTTTCGCCGTCAACGCCCAGGCGCCGCGCGAGCCGGACCTGGGCCACGGGCTGCCGGATCTGAAGCCGTCGCAGGTGGAAGATCTACTGAAGGACGACAAGAAGAAATCCATTAAGGACGCGGAAGAGATTCTGGAGCGGGCGGCGGTGTTAAAGGAAGAGCTGGATAAGAACGACAAGCACGTGATCTCGCTCAAGGCGATGAAGCAGGCCGAAGAGATCGAAAAACTCGCCAAACGCATTCGCGGGCGGATGCGCCGGTTCTAGGCGCGGCACTTTTGGAGCGGGGAGGCTGGTCGCCTCCCCATTCAAGCGCGCGCATTTACCTCTTGTTGGCACCCAAGCCGCCCGTCCGGCAGCTCTTGCAGATACCGTAGCCGGAACCATTGGCCTGAATGTAGCTGCATAGCTGCGCCATGCGGACAAGTTCGGGTTCGGTGAGCGCCCCTTTGGCGAAAGGCGTTTCGGTCACGCCATATGTGGTGGCGGGGCTGCCGATAGTGACCGGTAAGGCATGCAGCGTAGATCCCCAAGCGCCCATGCCCGGGGCATAGCCTGCCGAGACGGGTGAGCCAACGGTGGCTGCGTTGCATGTGGTCGTCGTGCCGCCACCACGCGTAGCCACAAGCTTCACCACGACACTGTTGGGAATGATTGGCGTGAGCGTGTTGCTGGTCAGGTCAGCCGTTACGGAAAGCGAAGCAAGGCCGTTGGGTGTCACCAGACAGGAACAGCAGGAAACTAGCTGTTCATCGGGCGAGTAGGTATAGGTATTCACGCAGATGTTCCCGTCGGAAAGCCCGCCAGCGTTGGCCGCAGCTCCGGTGTTGGTGAAGTTGATCACGGAGTCGCCGATGTTGAGGTTGGAGAAATAGCGGATTTGGTAGGCGTCGCCGGGTGCGGAGTTCACGCGAATCTGCGGCATGAAGCCGGTCCAGCACTTGCCGCCGGCCGAATCCAGGCGCAGCGTGCCGGTGCCACCCATGCCTTGGTCGCAGTACGCCCCGCCCCACGTCGAACTGAGGTAGGCCGAGTTGGGGTCGAGAAAAGTGCCCACGGCCGGCCCCGAGGTCTCGGCGCTGACGTTCAAAGAATCATAGGGACAGTTGTTGCCTGCCAGGAAGCACGCTGTGCCCTGCCCCAGCGGGGCGGCCCCATAGTGGGTTGTGTTGTAGGCTACGGTCACAATCACTTGGTTGGGCAGCGGCACGCCCGGAAGGTCGAACGTCACCGGGAACGCCAAACCGTTCTTACAAGTGCCGGTCACCGGATCGAACCACTTGCCCGCATCTGCTCCTGTGCACTTCACCGCATCGGCCGACGGCCGAAAAGGCATGGTAAAGGTCTGCGTCCTGCTCTCCAAGAGCGCACCGACCGTGTTGCCGGCGCCGACGGCATACACATGCACAGTTAGTGGATGGGTGAAGGTGGCGCCCGCTGGCGTAACACAGGGAGCCGGCGGCATTGAAACGAACCAGTGTCCGGACACGCAACCCCAAGACGACATAATGACCGTCACAGAGGAAGCCACGCGCGGCGTGCCCGGGGCAAAGACAATACCCAATCCGAATTCAGCCGTCGAAGTGGCCTCGTAGCCGACGCTCGACACGTTGCCAGGCAGAGGGCTGGCGATGCTGTCAAACATGACTTGGCCAAAGGTGGGCAAGAGCACAAAAGGCAGCGCACAGACTGCCCGCAACAAGGGGCGCAAAGAATAGGACATTGCAATTCTCCTCAAACGATTCAGTACCAAATCGTTTTAAGATCCAGTACCAGCCGAGGTGATTATCACCACTGTTGGGGATGTGTGACTAGTCTCCGATAGAGCTAGTCTTTTTGAACTAGGACCCGAGTCATGCGCATGAAATCCTTCATTTCAGCACTTTATGGCGACTTGTGAGATTTGGCACACAAGTACTAACTCATCGTGAGGATTGATTTTGACCAATCCGAATGCGGCGGCCTCGGAAAGATCGAGGGGTAAGAACCTCCGGTGCCAGCGCGTTTCGAGTCATCGGCCAGGTATGCTACGCTCGAAGGTCAAAGACCCGCAGCATACCTAACCCTATTTATGGCCACGACGCGCGAAAAAAGCCAACTGATGAGTGCGTCCGAAATTGACCGGACGCTGGTGCGCTTGGCGCACGAAGTTCTTGAAAACACGCAGGATTTGAGCAAGCTTGCCTTTATCGGCATTCGGCGGCGCGGTGTGCCGATGGCAGCCCGCCTGGCCAAGAAGATTGAGCAACTGGAAGGCCGGAAGATCCCAGTGGGGACGCTCGATATCAATCTCTATCGAGACGACCTATCCACGGTAGGCCAAGCCCCCGTGGTGAGCGCCACCGACATCCCGTTTTCCGTCACCGGCAAAGACGTAGTGATGACCGACGACGTACTCTACACCGGGCGCACCGTGCGGGCGGCGCTCGATGCGCTATTTGACCAGGGCCGACCGGCGCGCGTGCAGCTTTTGGTGCTCATCGACCGCGGCTGGCGCGAGTTGCCGGTGGAAGCGCGCTACGTGGGCCGGCGCGTGTAAACCGGGGCCAATGAGATTATCGAAGTGAAGCTCGAAGAGATCGACGGCATGGAAAAAGTCTTGCTGTGCGAGAAGGTTGGCTGACACGTGCGTGGGTTGCTCGACATTGCATCGCTGACGCGCGAAGAGATCGAAGTGATTCTTCGCCGCGCCAAGGAATACCAGACGCGGCAGGCGGCGGGCGAACGAAAATCCGATCTTTTGCGCGGCAAGATGCTGGTGAACCTGTTTTTTGAATCGTCCACCCGCACGCGCACCAGCTTTGAAATCGCCGCCAAACGCTTGGGCGCCGACACCATCTCCATCACCGCCGCCGGCTCCAGCGTCAGCAAAGGCGAATCACTCGTCGACACGCTGAACACGCTCGTCGCCATGCGGCCCGACGCGATCGTGATGCGCCACTCGGCCTCCGGCGCGCCGCAGTTCCTTGCGCGCCACCTGGCCATCCCCATCATCAATGCCGGCGACGGCCAGCACGAACACCCGACGCAAGGCCTGCTCGATGCGCTCACGATTCTCGATCATCGTCCTGATCTGAAGGGCTTGCGCGTCGCCATCATCGGTGACATCGCGCACAGCCGCGTGGCACGTTCTAATTTGCATCTTTTATCGAAGTTCGGCGCGCATGTCATCCTCTGCGGCCCGCCAACGCTCGTACCGCGCGAAATGACGCGCCTCGCACCCAACGTGAGCATCACCAACGATATGTCCGAAGCCGTTCGCGGCGCCGACGTCATCATGATGCTGCGCGTGCAACTGGAACGGCAGTTTGAAACGCCGTTTCCGCCCGGCGAATACTTCCGCTATTACGGACTGCGGCAGGAACACGTAAATCTGGCCGGGCCCGACGTGATCGTGATGCATCCCGGCCCCATTAACCGCGGCCGTGAACTTTCGAGCGAAGTGGCCGATTCCCAGCGGAGCGTAATTTTGAATCAAGTGGAAAACGGCGTCGCCGTGCGCATGGCTGTGCTTGAGCAGGTGCTGCAATGAGCGCGAAAACCCTGCTCATTCGGGGTGGCCGCGTCATCGACCCCGCTCAGAACCTCGACGCCCGCGCCGATGTGCTCATCGAAGACGGCAGAGTCAAAGCCGTCGGCCAAAGCCTCGACGTCGCACGCAGCATCGATACGTTCGATGCCGGCGGCATGGTCGTCTGCCCCGGCTTCATCGACATGCATGTGCACCTGCGCGAGCCCGGCTTCGAATACGCCGAAACCATCGAAAGCGGCTCTCGCGCCGCCGCCGGCGGCGGCTTCACCTCCGTCTGCTGCATGCCTAACACCAAGCCGGTGAACGATTCGGCCACCGTCACCAGCTACATTGTCGAACGCGCCCGCCGCCACGCCGTCGTCAATGTCTTCCCCATCGGCGCCATCACCAAGGACAGCGCGGGCGAAGAGCTAGCGGCTATCGGGTCCATGCGCGACGCCGGCATCGTCGCCATTTCCGACGACGGCCGCCCCGTCATGAATTCCCGCGTCATGCGCCGCGCCATGGAACTCGCGGCCGGCATGAACCTGCCCGTCATCGATCATTGCGAAGACCTGAACCTCAGCGCCGGCGGTGACATGAACGAGGGGCTTACGTCGGTACGCCGCGGCCTGCGTGGCATTCCGTCGGCCGCCGAAGACGTGATGGTGGCTCGCGACATCCTGCTCGCCGAAATGCCCGGCGCCCGCTACCACGTAGCGCATCTTTCCACACGCTATGCAGTGGAGATGGTCGCCTACGCCAAATCGCGCGGGCTGCGCGTCACCGCCGAAGTCTG
>Ga0153915_10004504_pt1 | contig 12840 bp, 9 predicted proteins | sample Opewatmetagenome_2_FD_107003 | JGI IMG/M metagenome (GOLD analysis project Ga0153915, IMG submission 107003) | Freshwater wetland microbial communities from Ohio, USA - Open water 3 Core 3 Depth 3 metaG | ecosystem: Environmental > Aquatic > Freshwater > Wetlands | place: USA: Ohio, Lake Erie... | reverse complement strand
TTTATTATCGTCTCCTCGATGGCCTTCAGGAATTTGGCCGATTACGATACCCATCTCGCGATAAACTACTCCCGTTACCTCTCGAAAACGGGTAGTCGCGTGAATTAAACTCGCCTTGAACGGGCTTTTTCAGTGTGATAAATGAGGATTGGCAGGGCGTATCGGCATTTGCGGTATTATCAGACCGAGGCGTGGTTTTGCGAAATATCTGAAGATTGGTCGATTTTCAATCGATATGTGTAATACCCACACTTTATATAGGGGCAGGAACTTAACTTTATAGAGGTGCCCGGATGAAAATCAGGTACGTTGTTTCAACAATGGCATTCTGGGGTAAGCAGAGCCGATTGTCTTTAGAGCAGGAATGTGACCTGTTGAGGACGCTCGGTTTGGGTGTGGAGCTTTGGCCCAATCTTGGCGGGCTGGACGAGTGCCGGTATGACAAGCGTGACTGGCCCCGGCTTGCGGCGGCGACCGAGGGTATGTTGGTTTCGATGCGCTCCCGCAATGATAATCCGAGCATTGAACAGTGGGCGGAACAAATCGGCTGCGCGAAATTGCTCAAAGCCAATATCATTGCCGATTTGCAGAGTTTGCGAATGCAGGGCAAAAATGCCGACGACGGGGATTTTATCGGAGAGGTCGTCGGGATGGCGGAAGATGAAAGAGTTAAACTTTGCGTAGAGACGGGGCCGCTGGATATGCTCAAGGATATCGGCGGGCGATTCGAGTCGATATGGTATTGCTTAGACACCGGCTTTGCCAGGTGCGATGACGAGCATAGTTTCAAGGAGTATGTCGATACGCTTGTGAAAAGGACCGCTCATTTGCATCTTAGCGACCACAACGGCAGTTTCGACGACCACAGGCCTCTCGGCTGTGCAGGCGGGGCGAATCATAATGACTTTGATTATCTGCTGGAGTCGCTGAAGAAATATAATAACGATGTTATTGGTTCGCTCGAAATGACGCCTTGTACGCCGGTTGAGATGATAAAGCGGTCGAGTTATTTTCTGTTTGATATTCTTGGTTGGCCTAACCGCCCACAAAAACCCGCAGGGGAAATTCATTCGCATTAAGTTGGCATGGAAAGCTATTGGCAAGACCGTAAGCGAGCAGTTTAACCCGCCAGAATCCTTAGTCGCACCCAGTTACTCCACCTCATTTGGCAAGCAATGGTTTAGTTGAAATAGGGAATTCGGGGGTGTATAATTAAACATTTGTGCGGGTTCTCGTCTCGGTGAAGGCGATGATGCTATTCAAGAAGCAACAGGTACGCCGAGCCATAGCCGGAAAGGTTTAGACAGGGTGCGGAATTTGAGTTCAGAAGAACAGCATCAGAAATCGGGTGTTAAGAGACAGGTAGAGGCGATACGCCCAGCCGGCGCAGGCCCTTCGGCGGAGCTTAGGGCTGCCGCCGGGGTAGATGTCGACCCCTCGACGGAGCTCATGGCAGGTTGGCAGGGCTATCCGCTGCTTGCGGGGATAAACGGGGTTGGGGATATGAAGAGGCTTTCAGTAGCCCAGATGAAACCATTAGCCGACGAGATACGCCAATTCATAATCGAGACAGTGGGCAGGACCGGGGGGCATCTGGCGAGCAGCTTAGGGGTTGTTGATATAACGATTGCGCTGCATTATGTGTTCGATTTTGAAAAGGACAAATTAGTATGGGACGTCGGGCATCAGTGTTATGCGCATAAGATAATAACGGGCAGGAAAGAGGAATTCAAAAATCTTCGTCATGCGGGGGGGGTCAGTGGATTTCCGAATCCTGAGGAAAGCCCTTATGACCAGTTTGCGGTGGGACACGCGGGGACATCGATAGGCACGGCCATCGGACTTGCGCTTGGCGAGGCAAAACAGGGTAAGCAGGACAAGATAGTGGCTTTTGTCGGGGACGGCAGCATTGTCAACGGAGCGAGTTTCGAGTCGCTGAACAATCTTGGCTTAGTCAAGCGGCAGATGCTGATTGTGCTGAATGATAATTCGATGGCGATAGACGCGACGCAGGGCGCGGTGGCGAAGTATTTTTCGAAGATTCGATTGAGCCAGACATACGAGGATTTGCGCAGGACGACAAAAGACATACTGGAGCATACGCCGGTGATTGGCAAGACGGTGGAAGAAGCAATAGAGAGAATCAAAAAGAATATTCGTATGGTGCTTCCCGCGAGCCAGTTGTTCGAAAGTTTGAATGTGCCGTATTTCGGGCCGGTGGATGGTCATGATATAGGGGCGTTGGTGCAATTATTCAGGGCATTGAAGCAGGTTGAGCATCCGGTGATTCTGCATTGCCACACCAAAAAGGGGATGGGTTTTACGCCCGCGGACAGTCAGCCGAGCAAGTATCATTCGACGGGGCCATTCAAGATGAACGGCGACGTGGTTGAGCCGGCGACGGAAAAGCAGGGACGAAGCTTCACAGATGTTTTCGGCGGCGAGCTGGTGAGGTTGGCTGAGAAGGACAAGAAGGTTGTCGCGATAAGCAGCGCTATGTGCGAGGGGACGGGGCTGAAAAAGTTCCGCGAACGATTCCCTGACCGATTCTATGACGTGGGTATAGCTGAGAGCGCGGCGGTGGAGATAGCGGCTGGATTGGCCAAGAGCGGAATGCGGCCTGTGGTTTGTATATATTCGACGTTTTTACAAAGGAGTTTCGACCAGATATTCCAGGAGGTATCGTTGCAGAACCTGCCTGTGGTATTTTGCATCGACAGGGCGGGTATGGTTGGGACAGATGGGCCGACGCATCATGGTCTTATGGATATCGGATATTTGCGTATGATGCCTAATCTTGCGTTGGTGTCGCCTGCGGACGCGGTAGAGATGGGGGGCGTTTTGGAGTTCGCGTTGAGCGCGGACAGGGCGGTGTGCGTGAGGTATCCGAAGGAATTAATCGCCAGCCAGCAGATTGCGGAATCAAGCAGCGAGCCATTTGTGCTGGGTAAAAGCGTAGTCGCCAGAAAAAGCGACAGGTCAGCTGCCGTGATAATCAGTTATGGGAGTATTCTTGTGGAGGCGATAGCTGCCGCGAGGGCACTGTCGGAGGAAGGTATAGAGGTTGATGTGATAAACGCGAGGTTTGCGGCGCCGATAGACAGCAGGATAATTGAGTTTCTGGGGTCGGGCAGGCCGGTGATTACGGTTGAGGACCACGGGGTGGCGTGCGGATTTGGTTCGGCGGTTATGGAGGCGGCGGGTCAGCACAGCGGCGGATTTGTGCCCCGGCGAGACGGAGGGGTAGTACGGATGCTTGGGGTGCCGAAGCGGTTTGTCAGGCATGATTCGCGGACTAACCAGCTTATGGAGGCAGGGATAAATGCCGATAAAATAGCGGAGGCGGTGTTTGGGATATTGAATCGACGGCAGAGTTGAATCGAGAACAAATGACTAAATCGAATCGCGGGAGAATGTTGAAACTGGCGATTTTCGGAGACCGCAGAAAAGGGCATGTCGCGGAGGCGATAGCGGAGTTTGCGGATTTCATAAAAGGCAAGGTTAAAACGGTAGTTAATTGCGGGATAGATGAGTGCACACCAGAGAATCTGCATGAGGCGGATTATGCGGTGGTTTTTGGCGGGGACGGGAGCATCATCGCGGCGGCGAGGCGATTGAGCCGAAGCGTTGATAAGACGGGGATTCCGGTAATCGGGGTGAATCTCGGTAAGCTCGGATACCTTGCGGAGTTCAGCGTTGAGGAACTGAAAGAGTTTTTTCCACAGTTGATGAAAGGCAAGGCGAAGATTGAGAGGCGTATGATGCTGCTTTGCCGAGTGCTCAAAAAGGGCAAGGAGCGTTTTTGTTCGGCAGCGGTGAACGAAATATTTATAACGGCGGGGCCGCCATTTCGGATGATAGACCTTAAGATGTTTGTTGATGGTCAGCATTTGGGAGATTGCGTGAGTGACGGGCTGGTGGTTTCGACGCCGACGGGTTCGACGGCATATAGTTTGTCCGCTGGCGGGCCGGTGTTGTCGCAGAAGATGGAAGGTATTGTGATTACGCCGATATGTCCACACAGCTTGAGTTTCAGACCTATTGTTATAAAAGCGGACAGTGTTGTTGAGCTTCGCGGGGAGCGTTTGAATGAAGGGACGACGGTATCGATAGACGGACAGGTGTCGCTTGAGCTGGGTGTCGATGATGTGGTGCAGATAGGGCGTCATAAGAGGGATTTTCTTGTTGTTAATAATCCGCTTAGATGCGAATGGGATACGCTGGCGACTAAACTGGGTTGGGCGGAAAGGCCTAAATATCAGGGTATTTAGCGTAAACAGAGGAGCGAACAGGCCGGCTTATTTTCGGTAGTTAATGTAATGAGAAGACAAAACATTATTTGTGTGTCGGCGTTAATTGTGGCGGTTTTCTGCGGGGTGGGTTTATCGTTGGAAAACCCGTCAGTAGGCAACCCTGTGGGGTCCGGTACTGCGCCGCCGACGGCTTCTAAGTCGGGGCTGATACCGAGCGTTAATCCAATCAATACGAGCGGGAATCTGGTTGTTACGGGCAACGTGGTCAACGGGATGCAATTCAGGGGCGTCGTGCCATACAACAGTCCCACTAATTTTTCCTCGCCGGCAAGCTCACTTCAGCATACATCGGGCTATCTGGACTCGTTTCTGAGGGATTCTGCTGGTTCGCAAAATTTCGGGACGAGCAGCGGGGGTCTGACGCCTTATTATTCACCGACGTGGACGGTGACGACAACGCAGCCGGGCGGGGGAGTTGTTTCGGCACCAGTTAGTTCGGGAAGCAATTCATTTGCAGGCACAAATTTACCTGGTGCCCAGACAGGATATTATCGCGGCGTAAACGATTCTCAAATCAGCAGAAGGCCGTTGTCGCTGAGCCAGCAGGATTTGGAGAAACTTGTCGAAGCGGAAGCTACTAAATATCCGCAGGACGGCGAGGCAGATTCTCAGTCGCAGAACCAGTTCTGGCGAGGGATGGGGGTAACGATTCAGCGAAAAGATGACGCAACGACCGCTGCGGTGAAGCCGGTGACGGGCAGTGAGCCGAGTTTGGAAATGCTGCTGGTCGGGAATACCAAAAAATCGCAGATAGTGCGGGACAATCTGCAGGTTGACAATATACCCAAGCCGGGGCAGACGTCTGATATATATGAGCAGATGAAAGGGCGGTTGGGCAAGACCATTGAATTGCCCCAGCCCCAGGGCGTACCTGCGACAGAACAGGCGGAGGCGAATGAATCGACAGCATCAAAGCCGGGCGTTACGGAGGCGGAATTTGCGAAAGCTTACAATAGTTTCGCGTCTTATAGCGATGACAAGTTTAATCATCATATAAGAATGGCGGAGGGCTATATGAAGCAGGGAAGGTTCTACCGTGCCGCTGATGCTTACACGCTTGCTTCGATATATAAGCCGAATGACCCGCTGGGTTACGCGGGCAAAAGCGTGGCGTTGTTTGGGTCGGGCGAGTATCTGAGCAGCGCGTTATTTTTGGCCAGGGCGCTGGAGATTTTCCCGGAATATCCGAAGGTCAAGGTTGACCTTGTTGGGATGATGGGTGACAAGGACACGGTTGAGAACAGGATACTCGAGGCCAGGGAGTGGATGGACAAGAGCGATTCCGGGGAGCTGGAATTTCTGCTGAGTTATATTTATTATCAGATGGACCGGCTGGAGTTTGCAAGGCAGTCGATAGAGGCGGCGGCGAAGAAGATGCCTGATTCGCCGGCGGTCGCGGCGATGAAGAAGGCCATAGACGAGCGGATATCAAAATTTTAGCAAATACTTTGTAATATTCAGAGGTCAGGCACTTCACTTCAGATGGCATGTCAGTTATCATTTGGCCAATGATTGAAAATACAACCAATTCTTTGGATATGGAAGGAATTTTTGCGTCTGGAGGGGTGGTTGGGAAATCATTTGAGGGATATGAACGGCGTCAGCAGCAGGTCGATATGGCCAGGGCTGTGCAAAAGGCGCTGTCGGCGAAGCGGCATCTGGTTACGGAGGCGGGGACAGGGGTAGGCAAAAGCTTGGCGTATCTTGTGCCTGCGATAGAAAGGGCAATCCTCGGGTCGGACAGAGTCGTTATCAGCACGTTCACAATTGCTTTGCAGGAACAGTTAATCAATAAGGACATTCCCTGTTTGAACCGGTGTATGCCGTGGAGTTTCAAGGCGGCGATGGCAAAGGGCAAGTCGAATTATATTTGTAAACGCCGGCTGGAGTTCGCGATTCGAAGACAGATGGGGCTGTTTGACCAGTTCAATGATGTTCTATCGGATATTAACAACTGGGCGACGAGAACGACGGACGGGTCGCTGAGCGATTTGCCTTTTATACCGGAAGCAAGAGTTTGGGACGCGGTGAAGGCGGAACACGGGAACTGCAAAGGCAGGAAGTGCGGGCACTGGACGAGCTGCTTTTGCCGGCGAGCGAGACGAGAGCTTGAGAACGCGAATGTTATTGTTACGAATCACGCACTGCTATTTAGCGACCTTGCGCTGCGTGAGGCGGAATTTTCGATACTGCCTGATTATAAGTGGGTGATTATCGATGAGGCGCATAACATTGAGCGGGTGGCGGAAGAACATTTCGGGATTGAAATAAGCACGGGAGCGGTGAGGTTCCTTTTAGATGGGCTTTATAATCCGCGAACGCACAAGGGGCTGCTGATTTATATGGAATCGGGGAAACTTACCGATTTGGTTGTCAAAGCGTCAGAGGCGGCGAAAGAGTTTTTCAAAGACGTTCGACAGTGGAATGAACGGCACAAGACACAAACTAATGGACGATGCTACAAGAATTTTGTCGAGGATAATTTGTCGGCGAAGTTTAAGGAACTGCGAGCGGGGCTGTCTGGTTTGGCAAAGCAGGCAAAAGACGAAGATGAGCGATTTGAATTGACGCGATATGTCGATAAGTGCGCGGGATTACTCGGAGATTTGGAGGCGTTTTTGCCTCAGGCGAAAGAGGATTATGTGTATTGGGTTGAGGTCAGCGAAAACAAACGTGAAGCGGTTTATCTGAAAAGTGCGCCTTTGAACGTCGGGGCGGATGTGAAGCGGAGTTTGTTCGATAAGTTTGACTCGGTGATAATGACGAGCGCGACATTGAGCAGTGGTTCGACGGACTCACCACGAGCGGGCAGTGAAAAGGGGAAAAGCGGATTTGAGTTTTTCGCGGGCAGGGTTGGTTTGAAAGATTATGATGCGGTGAAGCTTGGTTCGCCTTTCGATTATCAAAAGCAGGTGACGATTTATGTGGAGAGCGAACTGCCTGAGCCGAATGATGAGAAGTTTGTCGCCTCGGCGTGCGAGGCGGTGAAGAAATATGTGCTGAAGACGCAGGGGCGGGCGTTTGTGCTTTTTACAAGTTATAAGATGCTCGGGGATTTCGCGGAGCAGCTGACGGAGTGGTTTAAAGAAAATAATATAGAATTGCTTCAGCAGGGGGTGGGGCTGGACAGGAGTTCGCTATTGAGGCGGTTCAAAACGGACGGGCGGTTTGTATTGTTCGGGACAGATAGTTTCTGGCAGGGGGTGGACGTGGCGGGCGAGGCGCTGTCGAATGTGATAATCGTGCGATTGCCCTTCGCGGTGCCTGATACGCCTTTATTAGCGGGGCGATTAGATAAAATTAAAGAAGAGGGCGGCAATCCGTTTGCGGAGTACCAATTGCCTTTAGCGATAATAAAGTTCAAGCAGGGCTTTGGCCGGCTGATTCGGACAAAGACGGATGCGGGTATTGTTGTAATTTTAGATTCGCGTATATTGAGCAAGTCCTACGGCAGGAATTTTCTGGCGGCGATACCGAAATGCAAGACCGAGATAGTTACCCACAGTGGAGGACAGCGTTTAGCGGACATGTAAAGAGGGGAGAGGTTAGAAGGCAGAAGACTGATGACAGATGACAGAATGTTCAATATTCAATAACCGATTTTGAATATTGAGGTAAATCGCGCCTATGGCGGGTAAAAGCCGGAGCTAAACGTGTTAAGCCGTTGTGCCTTCTATGGTTCGATTTCTTCGGCGGTTTAAAGTTGTTCAATGCGGCGCAAATTTTCGACATAAAAAACGGGGGTATGGGTACATCTAAAACTGCTGTAAGGTCTGCTGTTATAAGAAGTTATGGGTTTATGTACCCCTGAGGATGGTCGGTTTTTGCGTGGTTTTTTGGTCATTTTTCCGGTCGTTTTGTGCGTGTTTTCTATGTCGTTTTTTTTGCTGTAACTGCTTTGTTTATAAGCTGTTAAATTCTGGATACTAACAGTCGTATAAAACGTTTGTATCATACAAATGTTTCATACATTTGTTCGTCAAAAGCGCGCAGGTGTTTTCGGCCATTTCCCAAAATTATGAAAAAATTTTCTATTCCTTTTTCCGCAAGGACTTAAGTGCATTTTGGCCTGTTACCAAAAACGGAATTTTCGTCAAAAGCGCGCAAGTTCGCGCCAATTACAGAGGGACGTTGAGAAGGCAGAAGGCAGAAGTTAGAAAAAGCGAGTGAAAGGAGAAATGAAATGGGATTTGACGTGAAGGTATTTGGCGCGGTTCGACAGGACTCACCGCAGGATGGGTTAGATGTGGAATACCTGGAGTGGCTGATTGAGGAGCGATGGCCGGAGATACAGACGCACTTCGGGAAGATGTGGGAGTATTACGCGAACCCGATAATGGATTTGCACAAAGGGGACAGCTATTCAGTTGAACGAAAAGCGAATGAAAGCGGCAAGTGTTATGTTCAGGCGCAGGAGTACGGATTGCCCGCGCGGATAACGGGATTGACGCGATGCGCGGAGGCGGGGGTGTATGGGGGAAGGCCCGTCGGTGACATACGGCGCAAGGAGGTGGTGATTGAGAATGACATAGCGTGGCGGATTAACGCCGCGGTGGATTTTTTGTTTGGGAAACCAATAAGCGTGGTATCCCGAGCGTCGGATGGCACGAAACGAGCAGAAATCGAAGGGATAATAAAGGCGGTTTTTTCGGCCAACGGCGGAATCGGGTTTTTGCAGGATATGGCGGTGCTCGGGGGCGTCTATGGGTTCGTCGATTGTATGGTCAGGCCTGGCCGGGAAATCTACGAGCGCATTTCTGACTCTCCTTCAAACCTCAGCAACGAGGTTGTGCTTGAATTGGCACGCGCAATCGGATTGGAGCTGATAGAGGCGCCTCGGGCACTGCCTGTTCTTGATGAGAATGATTATCGAAAAGTGGTTTACTACGTTCAGCATTTTCAGCAGGCGAAAAATCAACTGACGGGAAACGGCGGGGTATTGCAGCGGCTGTTTGGGCGGGAGGCGGACAAGCGGAGAGTGGTGAGTGTGACGGAGATAACGTCGGCCCAGGCGTGGCAAAGGTATGAGGACGAGGAGCTTGTGGCGGAGGGGAAACTGCCCTGGGGATTTTTGCCTGTGGTTCACATTCAGAATCTTGCTCAGCCGTTTTACTACGAGGGACAAAGCGACGTTGAGCCGCTGATGCCGATACAGGACGAGCTGAACACGAGGTTATCTGACAGGGCGAGCAGGATAACGATGCAGTCGTTCAAGATGTACTTAGGCAAGGGGATAGAGGGTTTCGCGGAGAAACCGGTGTCGCCGGGGGTGATGTGGCATACGGATAACCCGGACGCGGCGATAGAGGAGTTTGGGGGCGATGAAGACCATCCCAGCGAGAGTGCGCACATAGAAGAGATACGAGAGGCAATGGACAAAATCAGCGGAATGACACCTTTGGTGGCGGGGGTGATTCGCACGAAGCTGGGGAATCTGACGAGCGCGGTTGCGCTTAGGTTGACAATGATGGGGATGTTATCAAAAACGGAGCGCAAGAGATTTACGTACGGCGAAGGACTAAAGAAAATAGCCTGGATGGTCTTGGATATTTTGGATAAGGCTAACATCTACAAGACAAGTGAGCGGGACAGGGACATGGAGATAATTTTTCGCGACACGCTGCCTGAGAATGAGATGGAGAAACTTAATGAGGCGAAAGCTAAGAAAGAGCTTGGCGTGCCTGTTGAGCGAGTGTTGAAGGAGCTTGGTTACGAAACGGTTGTATAAAAAGGCAAAAGTTAAAAGGAGAAAGTATGAGTCAGATTGACGAAGGGGTACTGCCGGGGGCAGAAGAGAGACAAGGCGAGGTTGATGATGTGAAATTTGTTCCTGTGGGTGAATCGATACGGTATCGGAGGCGGGCGCAGGGAGCTGAGAAGCGAGCTGATGAGCTTGCGGGAGAACTGGCTGATGCGAAAGCTGAGGCGACGAGGCTGACTGATGAGCTAAAGGCGATGCAGAGAGAGCAGGAATTGATGAAACGACTGGCTTCGGAGGGGACACGTGATTTGGAAGCAGCGATACTGATAGCCAAGGCGCGATTAGCAGGAAAAGACCAGGCGGATTTGGGCGGCGTTATAGAGCAGTTGAAAAAGGAGAATGGGTATTTATTCCATCGACCGGACTCTGGACAGGTTGGCGAGAAGACATCTGGAAGCGCGACTGCGAGGACATCGCCGGCGAAGGAACAGAGAAGTGGAGCCGGAGCGCTCGAGCGTGCGGCCAAGAGGGCCGCGGGAACTGGCAGCAGGAGTGATTTGCAGGAGTATATGCGAAAGAGGAGAGTTTTGAGTTTTTAGTGTTGAGTTTTTAGTTGAGGAAGAAGGCAGAAGTGGAAAGTTAGAAGATGGAAGTAATTGTGGATTTCGGATTTTAGATTTCAGATTGAAATTAGGAAGGAGACAAACACATGGCATTTACAGGAAAAGCAACGTATTCAGCTGGTGCGAGTTTGCCGGAATTGGCGGAAGATGTGGCGGATTTAATCGGGATAGTATCGCCTTATGAAACGCCTTTGCTCGATGCATTGGGCGATCCGTTGAGGGAGGCGACGAGCACGCATCATGAGTGGCTTGAGGATGAATTGCTGCCGAACAAGGACGCGGTGAACGACAGCACGTTTACGGACCCGGAGGCGGACACGCAGTTTGTCGTGGATAATGGCGGCAGGTTCAGAGTCGGCGACCAGATTCAAATCGAGGGCAGCCGGGAACTGATGCTTGTGACCGCGGTGAGCACAAATACGCTGACGGTGGTTCGCGGATACGGCGGAACGACAGCGGAAGAGCTCGCGGACAACAAGGTAATCAACATCCTCGGCAACGCGGCGCTGGAAGGCGACGGCAAGCCGGGGACAAGATTCACCAATCGCAGCAGAAAAGGAAACTACACGCAGATTTTCACCGCGTCGGCTGAGGTTTCGGGGACTGATGTTGCGGCAAGTCACCTGGGCCTGGCTGACGAAATGGATTATCAGAAGCAGGAACGGCTGCGCGAGCTGATTCGCGACCTTGAGAATACGGTAATTAACGGCGGACAACCCTCAAGCAATCCGCAGGGAGGCGACGCGGTAAGACGAACGATGAAGGGAATTGTACAGCATCTCGCGACGAACGTGTTCAGCGCGGGGATGAGCGGTTTCCCGGCAGGAGCGGACCTAGATGAGGCGAAGATTAACTACGTGCTGAGGAAAATCTGGGCGAACAGCAACGGTAATATCGACCTGATTGTCGTGGGCGGTTTCCAGAAGCGCAGGATTAACAGTTTTCTAACGGCCAGCAGAAGTTACGCGGCAACTGACACGAAGTTTACCGATTTGGTGAACGTTTATGAGAGCGACTTCGGCGTATGCAGGATAGTGACAACTCGGTGGCTGCCGCAGGATACGGTTCTGCTTCTGGATTCGTCGCGGATAGCGGTATTGCCTCTGGCGGGGCGGAGTTTCCACTTTAAGCCATTGGCAAGCTCCGGCGATTATGAGTGTGGGGAATTGATTGGCGAATACACCGTCGAGCTGAAAAACGAGTCGGCTCACGGGATTATTCAGGGACTTAGCGTTAGTTAAACATCAGTAAACAGCGGACGGCGTTCAGCGTTCAGATAAAATTGGACGCTGTCCGCTATACGCTGAACGCTGTTAGGGAGGTTTATATGGTCAGGTTGTGTAATGACAGGAACATTTTGAAGTATGAGCCGGCGTTGTTCGGCGTCAATTTTATGGCGAACCAGATAATCGCGGCTGGGACGGCAGGTGTGCTTGCGGGGACGACGTTTCAGGCGAGCGGGGCGGATTTCGTATCGGCGCAAGTTGAGGCGGGCGATTGTGTTTATCTTAAGTCGGCGGACGGGACTCTCGAGGGCGTGTATGAGATTGTATCGGTGGATTCGGCAACGCAGTTGTGTGTTTCGGTTTTGCGTGCGGATTCGGAGGCGGCCCCGATAGCTCCGCCTGCGGGCAGCGATGCTACATACCGGATAAGCACATTCAAGCCGCAAATCGCGGAGGTGAGCTTATTGCTGATGGAGTATCTGTGGATTAAGCCGGGGGAACTAATAGGTGATGTTAACGCCGACGATATTCTCGAATCGGACCAGGTTCGGCAGTTGTGCGCGATGGGGACAATAGCGGCGGCTTACAGGATGCTTGCGAGCGGCGCGGACGATGATAATTTTAAGGGCAAGTGGCAAAAATACGAGCAGATGTTCGGCGAAGGGATGGAACGATGCAGGGTTGCCATAGACAAAGACGGCGACGGAGTTGCGGACTCGGTTCGCTACGGCGGATGCGGACGGCTGTTCAGGGATTAGCGGGGGAGGACAGGCGATGACAAGGGGTAACGGGAAATGGACGTTGAACAGGACGGTGAATTTGTCGGTATTGGTGCAGTTGGCGTTTTTGGCGTCGCTGATTGTGGGAAGCTGGGTGAACCTGCAAAGACAATTAGATTCATTGCAGCGGGACGTAACGAGCTTACTGGAAAGCCAGAAACGCTCCGCGGATAAGGTTGAAACCCTGCAGGAAAAGGT
>Ga0153915_10004503_pt1 | contig 12841 bp, 10 predicted proteins | sample Opewatmetagenome_2_FD_107003 | JGI IMG/M metagenome (GOLD analysis project Ga0153915, IMG submission 107003) | Freshwater wetland microbial communities from Ohio, USA - Open water 3 Core 3 Depth 3 metaG | ecosystem: Environmental > Aquatic > Freshwater > Wetlands | place: USA: Ohio, Lake Erie... | reverse complement strand
GCGGAAGGTATTCAGCCGAGTGACCCCTTGCCCTCGATTTTTCTGCCCAGAAATTCTCCCGGTTTGTGTTCCATCGGTCCCAGGCGATGTCGACATCTCCTTTGCCTGATGAAACCATGCTTTGATTAGCAAGTATTGATGGCGACCCGGCGGCCACCTTGTATTTGGCCTCAGTTGACGATTGTACGAAACTGACCGTCCCCTTTACCGCGACCACTTCGACGGAGTTCTCCCCCACGTAAAAGTCGAAGACCGTCCCGGGATCTGCCAGGACGTATCCGAAGGGACTTGTCGCTTTAATGACCGTGCCGGACCCTTTGTTGTAAAACCGGGCTACGCCCGAAGCCACATCCATCTCGGTCATGTCAGTTTCAAGTGCAATGAACTGGATCTGAGTGTTGTTCCCGACCCTGATCCAGCTGCCGTTGGGGACGATCAACTCCGCCTTCCCATTTGTTCCTGAAAAGAGTGTATCCTCCGTACCAAAGGGGGCATCCTTGACCATGGCTGCCCAGTCATTGTCATCAGGCACATAACGGAGCAGATCCCCTTCCATATAATATACCCGGCCTACCTCGACGGCCGGTGCGTCTGCAGCCGAAGATGGGCCTACCATTGCCATTACTGTCCAAAGCATACAGACCAACAATCCCATCATCAGTTTTATCATTTTCATTTGTAATTCCTCCGTTCGAAGCATGGCTTCATAAACGATTTTTTTTTACGTTCAGTCTATCGTAAGCAAGAGGCATTCCTGCTTATTATTTATTATTCAGAAAAAGATATACATTTATAATCCATTATAACAAATAAAGCTCCCAACTGCAAGCAGCGGGGAGCCTTAGAAATAAACACCGGAAAAGATGCTGATGTCATCGGCGAGGTTACATCGCAGCATAAAGGACGGGTGCATTAAAGACCGGATTAGGCGCGTCCAGGATAGTTGATATGCTCACAGGCGATCTGTTGCCGAGGATATATGTTAAGGCCCCGCGCTTCTCCGCATTTGCGACGCATTGGGATCAATCATCGGCTTTTTTGTGTCCTTCTCCCGGATACATTTCATCATACATTTCCGGGTATAATTTTTTAACACAATCAGGACATATCGAGTGACTAAATTCTGCTTCGGAGTGTTTATGGATATAAGATTCAATCTGGTTCCAGTAGCCTTTGTCGTCTCGTATTCTCTTACATGAGGAACAAATCGGCAATAAGCCGCTCAATGTCTTTACCTTGGAAAGCGCTTTTTCAAGTTCGTTGATCAGACGCTGTCGTTCATTGACATCTTCTTCCAGTCTTGAATTTGCCTTGACCAGTTCGTCGTCTTTTTCCTTTACTTTTGCAAGCATCCGTTCAAACTCTTTTCCCAATACGCCAATCTCATCACGTCTGTCCAATGAAGGCCGTGACGACAGGTCCCCTGTTTTACCGACTAAGATCATATGCTTTGTCAGGTTGGAGACAGGCGTTAAAATTACCCGTTGCAGGATAAATCGCAACCCGAAAAAAATAAACAAGCCGGCTATTAACATCGAGATCATGGCATATCCCATGGCCCTGGCGCCGGCCTGCATAACCTTTCTCGGAATCTTCGAACTGACGAGAAGCGCCTTTTGACCGTCAATATCAGGTGCTGTGGTATAGGCATGTAGAAACGAGTCCTTTTCAGCTTGTATTAAATGCGGCTTTTCAACAGTGATTTGATCTGCAATTTTCTTAACTGTAGTCGGGACCTTTTCTCCTTGAATGGGCACGATGTCAAAGTCAAACTCTGCTTGTTCCTTAAATTCATCAATAAGATCCGGGTTTAAAAACCGCCCCATAATCAAATACCCCTGTATCGACCCTTTGGAACTGCTTTTCAGCACCGGATGAGAACTTGCCAGGACGGGGAAGGGTTTTGAGATCAGAACGCCGCTTGCAGAAAACAGCGAGGCATCCGGATTATATGACAGCAATGAAGACGTTGCCTGAATTTGAGTTTTGAGGGAATCGAGCGACTCCATTCGTTTTTCTGTTGCCAGGTCATAGCAGTCCCCCCAGACCACATTGCCTGTAGTATCACAGAAAAAGATAAAATTGAGTTTGTTGATTATAAAGGTTTTAGGCTGCAAATGTGTCTGCAGATGCTCATTGGTTTTGTTTTTTAAAAAATCGAATGTATCATCCCATGACGCCCAGTCACGACATAAGGACTCAATGCGATCTATCTCGTTATATATTGCCTCCGAGGCGCGAAATAAATTCTTTCGGGCCTCTTCGTGCTCAAGGTTTTGAAAAATAGGATATATTATGGTGCGCTGTATGCCGTAAGACAATGTGCCGTAGATGATAAAAAAAGCCAGGAAAATCAGCCCGGTTTTTTCTTTTATAGATGGCATCTGCGATTCTCTCCCTATATGGCTATTATTATACTTAATGAACGTCAGGGCTAAAAGCTGAAAGTTATCTTGGCGGCAAACAGGTTCCAGTCTTTATGGGCAAAAACCTTGCCGTTGGCGTCAGGGACCTGGTCCAATGCACTTATGCGATGGGTGCCTATAAAACGGTGGCCTTCCAGTTTGATGTTCCAGTATTCGTTGACGATAAAATTCGTCGTCAGGCAGGCATCCTTGAAGTAGCTCCGGTGCGGGATATCGTTTCCCGGTCTGCTGACAGCCGTGCCTTCCCGGTCAGCCGTATTATTATACGATTCGGAATAATAGCCGCCCAAATGAAACCAGTCGGAAACTTGATAGGTTGAGCCCAGGTACCAGCCGTCGGCTGTGATATACCCTCCATCATGAGGCACTCCGCTGAACGTGATTAGAAATTTTTTAGCTGTCCGGATATATTCGCTTGCCAGTAAGAGATTGCCGACTGTGTATTCCGCTGAAATTACTGTGTTAGTGTATTTATCAAAGTTCCCGATAACCATATCTCCCTCATACAAGAAAATCGCGGGGATAGACATTGTGGCATGTGCGGTTGTAAAAATCGGAGAATTATCGTAGGTGGCGCCAAGCCGCAATCCCTCCAGCGGCGTTTCCCACACCAGACCGACAACATACTTTTTGTCCACATTAATGCTGTCGTTTTGAATTGGAGTCTTATAGGCAGTTGTTCCCTGAAGGGCCTGGGAGACGCTTTCGTTGGGGGAGATATTTGGGGTTCCATATATGATTTGATAGGAGAGCAAGCCCGCTTTATTCATATGGATATCACCGTAAACCCCGGCGCCGAAAAGGCCCAGATCCGTGTCGCGAAGAATTTCAGAGTAAACGCTCTGTGGCAGGAAAATATATGTGCGCAACATGTCCACATCCCTGGTTTCGTTGTACAATCCCTTTGGGGTTTTTATTTTCCCGACCTCCACTCCCAACCAGTCTTTCCAGCGATAGTCACCGAAGGCCCAATCGATTGTCAATTTATCATCGCCGTTCGAGCCGAAATCCCTGGCAAGAATCTGAAGTCCTACACGAATATGGTCGGTGGGTTCTTCTGCCAGATTGATGCCGAATTCATTGAATTCAAGGCTGCCGTCCACGGTGTCGCCATAGAAATAGTTGTGCGTTGTTTTTAAATAGCCTTGTGAAATAAAACCGTGTATGTCGATCCCCATGGCCTCCGCAGCAAAACAACAGCCCGCAAAAAGACCAAAAGCCAGAGTTATGGTCAGTATAAATGTCGCCTTTTTCATCTGATTAATCCTCCATTATCGAACAGGGATGGTTTTAGCTTTTCCGGTAGCTGTGCCGGATGACACATAACCGATGGCGCCTGGAGTCTGAGATACGAACCGGACAAGATCCTGGTCCGAAGAAAAGGATTTAGGTGTTTTGCCTTTTCCGGTGAAGACCTGCTTTTTCCAGTAGATATCATACTGATATGCGTTTTTTAGTACATATGTCTCTAAAAACGAGTCGCTCGCTTCGGTTCCGTCCTGAACGACGAAGACAATTTTTACGCCGTTGTCCCAAGTGGTTTTTTTGCCCAGGAAAATTTGTTTAATATCATCCCTGTCCAGGGTCGAGGTCGGTACGTTCTCATTCGTAATAATGACAACCCCGCCGGCCGATGACAGTCCCGGGACAAGCAATGCCACAAAAAGAATGAAAACTAATATTGATCCTGACTTCATGGCAATCAATCTCCTGTCTTACAATACGTATTAAAGATACGCCGGTCATTGTCGATAATTTTTTCCAAGATTTGGGACAGGGACATCCCGCTATGAATTAGCGGCTTTAGAATAGGGAACTCACAGTATGAAATGATCTCTGTCTTTCAGATCTTCTCAGGCATTCCCGACCGATGATAACTATATCGCGCACCAGGTGGAAAAAGTCAGGGAGGAAGGATACGCCGATAAACCATTATTGCAGATCAACAGATTCAACGAAAATGCCGAATGAAAGGATGCCCCACTAACTAATAGCAATAACCTAATCAGTTTAAATGTCAAGACACTATTTGCTGTTAATCCTAAAAGAGGCTATTCCGGATTCACGCCATCAGCTATCAACAGTCAGCTTTCAGTAAAACCTTTAAAAATCGATTTATTAGCTGATCGCTGACTGCTGAAAGCTTCATCCAGAGATCTTCGATTTATGGATGGACGCTAAATAGACGTTTCAAGGAGTCGAGGTCTCAAGCTTTTCTCGATTTATTCCATCCCTGTCTCTCATTGTCATCATGACCGTGTTTGCATTCCAGGACATGAAGTTTGTTTTCACCTGAGACCACAACGCCGAAGGTCTCCAGAAGCGCCTCCGAGGTCATTACCTTGTCCGGTGCGCCTATAGCCACTACCTTATGGGCAAGGAGCATTGCCTGGTGACAAAGAGTCGCCTCTTCCTGGATGTCATGGGTAGCCATAATGACGGATGCGCCGCGGCACAACTCATCATTTATGGCGCGAAGATAGAGCTCGCGTCCGCCGGCGTCAAGTCCTGTAGTCGGTTCATCCATCACCAGCAGTTCCGCCTGATGCGCCAGGGTCTGGGCAAGATAAACGCGTTGCTGCTGACCGCCTGATAAGGACCTCAGTGAGGCATTAGCCAGGGTTTCAATGCCCATGATCCTCATGGCGTTCATTACTATTTCATCATCCTTTTTTCCCATGCGTTGCCACAGTCCATGCAGGGGATAGCGTCCCATTCTTACCACGTCGATGGCCCTGATGGGCAGGACATAACCGGAGTTATGAAACTGGCCAAGATATGCAATCCGGCGATGGTTGTTGCCGGGCGGCATGCCGAACACAGAGAGTTGACCGCCTATAGGCTCTAAAAGCCCGACAATCGTTTTTAACAGGGTAGACTTGCCTGACCCGTTGGTGCCGATAAGGGCAATGGCCTGGCCCTCTTTAAGATCGAAGTTTATGTCCGATACTACAGCCTCGCGTTTATAGCCGATGTCCAGATGTCTTGCCCGGATGTGGATATCGCCCGAAGTATTCCCGCAGGCGCTGCTTGCAAGGTTATTTTGAGTATCAGCCATGGTTCACATCCTTATGATTTCCCGTCCGATTCTGTCGAAGATTCTGTATGATGAAGGCAATAAAGAAGATGGCGACCGCTGTGAGGATAATGGATGCACCGGCTGCCAGGTTAAAGTGGTAGCTGATCAGGAGACCGAAGTACATGGACAGTACGCCGAAAAGGGCTGCCCACATCATCATGGCCTCAATGCGGCGCGCGAGCAGGGCCGCTGATCCGGCTGGGGCTATCAGGAGTCCGAAGACAAGCAATGTGCCGACTGTCTGGAACGAGACAATGACCGTGGCGGCTATCATGAAGAGCATGATGTTATGATACAGGCGCACGGAGAAACCTGCGACCTCCGCCTGTTCCGGATCGAAACTTAACAGCATGAAAGGGCGGGCGCAGGACACGGCGATTGCCGCGACAATGATTGTTGCCCCCAGTTGGAGGAATATGGCTGATTTACTTATCCCGAGTATCTCTCCGAATAAAATGCGGGTCAGATCTCCGCTGAAGGAATTTGAACGGGACACAATTACGACTCCAAGGGAGAGCATGCCGATAAAGAGCAGGCCGATGGCGGTATCGGAGGAGAGGCGCGACCTCTCTGTAATAAGGGTGATGCCGCCGATCATGAAGACCGCGCCAATGGCAGCGCCGATGACCCCTGGAAAGCCGAAGAGTATTGCGAGGGCTATGCCGGGCAGGACTCCATGGGCCATGGCATCGCCTATAAAGGCAAGTCCGCGCAGGATGACAAATGTGCCGGCAATGGCGCATGCAATGGAGACCAGCGCCCCGGCTATGAGTGCCTGGAGCATAAAGCCGTTAGTTGAAAAAGGTGTGATAAATAGATCCATCATGATTTTTTATTTTAATGCATTTGTTATAGTATCAACCAGATTTTTTACATAGGTAAAATAGGAACCATCAGGAGGCAGCGCGTGTGTCTTCAGTTCCACTACCTTAACCCCTGTCTCGTCGCCGATAGCCCTGGCTATGGCGGAAGATGTGCCCAGTTCCGTAAATATCGCTTTAACCCGGGTTTTTTGAATCACATCTTTAAGCGTGTTCAGGTCTGCCGCGGATACGCCCGCCTGTGAAGATAAACCGGGAACGATAACGCCGATTAATTTAAACCCATAACGCTGTGCAAGATATCCCATGGACTCGTGTCCGGTCACAAGCTTCCGGTTTTCAGGCGGTATCGCAGACACGGCGTCGCTGATCTGTCTGTCCAGGTCATCCAGGCGGGATTCCATGTCGCTTGCCCGGTCTGCTGCATCAATGTTCAATTCCTTTTTCAAAACAGGGACAAGCGCCTCAACAATCCCTTTCATCATGATCGGATCGGTCCACAGGTGAGGGTCAGGGGCGCCGACAGCCTGGTCCGGATCACCTGCGGGGATGCCTTCTCCGGGTCCCACATGACGCACCGTAATATGGTCCGAGGCGGTAAATATCTTTACCCCGCGGTCTTCGGCAGACTTGAGGCATCTTTCCATCCCGGCCTCAAGCCCGAGTCCGTTCCTGATTACAAGGGCCGACTTGTTAACAGCTTCAATACTCCTGGCTGAAGGATCCCATTCATGGGGGTCCAGCCCGTTTGGGATAGAAACAATAACATCGGCCTTATCGCCGACAAGTTCCTTAACAACCGAACCCAATATGGAATATGTTACGATAATAGTTTGTCTTTTGCCGACATCCGTCTTTTGACAGGAAGGCATGACAATAATCGTCAAAACTGTCAGAAAAGCTAAAAGGCTATATCCAAATCGTTTTATGTCTATTCCCTGCAAAGGTAGTATTTTCATTGAACTGATAAAATTCCTGTAACTTTATTCTTGCATTAATGCGAATGCATTTGCATTATAGGCTGCCATCAGAGGCCGGTCAAGGCTTAATGCAAAATGATTTGCAATAAAAGGGTAGATTTTTTATAATCCAATAGAGAGGAATAGATAATGAAGAGGAAAACATCCCAGAGGGCAGCGCTGGAGGATGTCTTTGACAAAGAGGATCGTCCGCTCGGGGTGGAGGAAATCCTTAAGACCGCCAGGGAGACTGTCGGGTCCCTTAATCAGGCTACGGTTTATCGGAACCTGAAATCCATGGTTGAGAAAGGCGTTCTCCTGCAGATCAGTCATCCGGTGTCAGGCACCCTGTATGAACGAACCGGAAAGGGGCATCATCACCACTTCCATTGCCGTGTCTGCGGTCGCCTTTTTGAACTGCCTGGGTGTGCATTGGATAATGAAACGGCAGCGCCAAAGGAGTTCATCACTGAAGATCACGAGATATTCCTGTTCGGCGTTTGTCCCTCATGTGCAGGTTGACGGCATGATTGATCTATTTCTGATGCCTGGGTCAACATTCAATAAGTACGTTTGAGCAGATTATTCCTGGTGGGTCATTTCAGAAAGGGCATCTTCAAGCCTCATGGCCTCTTCGAGGATTATGCGGACATATTTGCCGCTGTCAGAGGAGGGATCCAGAGATGCGGATAGTTTTCTGGCAAAGCCTCCTACGGCCATGAGGGGGTTCCGTATCTCATGGGCCACCGCCTGAAGGGTGTGGGTTACTATGTCCCCCTCTTTTCCATTGTTCAGCGAATCAAAGGATGGGAGATGCCCCGCATGGCCGGAATCTTTTTCTTTTGATAACCTGTCTGAGAGCCGGCTGAGTGCCTCATTGGCATTTTCCATGATCAGCAGGAGGTCCTTTTCCTTGTTCAATTCCATGCTGAGATTCCTGCCGATCTCTTCGACCTGCTCGAATGTCCTGATCAGTATATCATTGATAATCTCCTGATTAATGCCAAGGCCTTTATCGGCATCCGTGTATATGTCATGAAATTCTCCGGAGCCATGGAACAGTATTCCGGCGAGGGTTCCCGCAAGATCACAAATCCTTATTATAAGAGGGAGACCTTCTTCCATAATGGCTGACTTTGGATAGGGCTTCTGACAGGCAATAATATTCTCAGGGAAATTCCAGTGTTTTAGGGCAATGGCGCCGACCTGCCTGTGATCCAGGCCGTATTTCTCCCTCTCCCACGTAAGGAGGGCATCCAGGGGTTCGGGTTCAAGCCTTATATCCGCATCTCTGCCCTTGATGAAGATATCAAAAAAAATGAGGAGTCCGATCTCCATGAGCAGGGCGGAGATAAAGACCTCTTCAGGATTGACCTTTTTAAGGCGCTCTGCAATGGATTTTGCTATTATGGCCCGGTAAAGCGAGGTGCGCCAGAATTTTTCATAATCAAGCGCCCCGACCTTTCCCATGGGGAAGGTATCCCTGATGGATATTGACAGGGCCATTATCCTCAATCTTTGAAAACCGATCTTTATAACCGCCTGCCTTAATGTGGAGCTGGGTTGCATGGAACTGAAAAAGGCGCTGTTTGCCAGTTTTAACAGGCGCAGGGCCAGGGGCGGATCTTTCTCTATGATCTTAACAAGATCGTCTACCGAGGATTTCTCATCCGAAGCCAGTTCTATAAGTTTAAGGGCGACCGGAGAGAGGCTCGGCAGGCTGTATCCTGATTCGATGCGTTTTTGTAACTCTGAGATATTCATGCGTTTAACTATATATCAAAGAAAGATAAAATCAATGATCAAGAGACCGGCTCTCTCTTTTCTTGACCGGGGTTTTCATTTTATCTATAAAGGAAATAATAATCAAGGAGATCACCAATGTCATTACACCTCAATAAATTAAAATTCTTCCATGGACGAAAAGGTCCCCTGCTGATGATCATAATGGACGGAGTGGGAATAGGCAAAAGGGATGAAACCAACGCCGTCTATCTGGCCGACACACCCAACCTCGATCTTTTATTCAAATCGGAATTATACACCCGGCTCAAGGCCCACGGCACGGCTGTGGGATTGCCCACAGACGAGGATATGGGAAACAGCGAGGTAGGACACAACGCCCTAGGGGCGGGCAGGGTTTTTGAACAGGGCGCCCGCCTTGTAAACAAGGCGCTCAAGACAGGCAGGATCTTTCAGTCCGAGGCATGGGATAACATTGCAAAACGCTCTGAAAAGGGCGGCACGGTTCATTTTATCGGGTTGCTGTCTGACGGGAACGTCCATTCGCATATTGAACAATTATATATAATGATCGACAAATGCGTTGACCTGGATTTCAAGCGGGTCAGGGTTCATGCCCTTCTTGACGGGAGGGATGTTGGAGAGAGAACTGCCCTTGACTACATCATTCCCACAGAGGAAAGGCTGAAAAAGATTTCAGAGGAAAAGGGCCTTGATTACGCGATTGCCTCGGGCGGCGGACGCATGAAGGTGACCATGGACCGGTATAACGCCGACTGGGCTATTGTTAAAAGGGGGTGGGACGCCCATGTCCTGGGCAAGGCCAGAAAGTTCAAATCAGCTTCTGATGCAATAAAGGCCTTTTATGAGGAAGATCAGAAGATAACAGATCAGTATCTTCCGGCCTTTGTTATTGCCGATGATTCAGGGATGCCGAAGGGGACTATCAATGACGGAGATGCTGTGATCTTTTTCAACTTCAGGGGCGACCGCGCCATTGAGATATCAAGGGCATTCACTGAGAAGGAATTCTCAGAATTCGACAGGGGGCCCCTTCCGGACATATTTTTTGCAGGCATGATGGAATATGACGGCGACGCCCATATCCCGCCCCATTTTCTTGTGCAGCCGCCGGCCATCGATCGTGTGATCAGCGAATACCTCTGTGCGGAAAAGGTAAAGATGTTTGCAGTATCCGAGACGCAGAAGTTCGGCCATGTCACCTATTTCTGGAACGGCAACCGATCCGGTTACATCAATGAATCCTTTGAGACATACAGGGAGATATTGTCCGACAGGATCGAGTTCGACAAGGCCCCGAAGATGAAGGCGGTCGAGATAAAGGATACAGTTATAGAACTCTTAAAGACAGGCGCATATAGATTCGGCAGGCTCAATTTCCCGAACGGCGACATGGTAGGACATACAGGGATCATGGAGGCGGCTATTATTGCCGTGGAGACGGTGGACAGATGCGTGGGAGAGTTGCTGACTGTCGTAAAAGACATGGGGGGCATTGCCGTTGTTACTGCGGATCACGGCAACGCGGATGAGATGTTCACCATAGACAAAAAGGGCTCGAAATCCGTAAAGACAGCGCATACCCTGAATCCCGTCCCCTTTATAATCTATGATCCCTTGTATCAGGGAGAATACAGGATGGCGGATATTAAAGAAAAAGGCCTGTCAAACGTGGCAGCCACATTGCTGAACCTTCTGGGTTATGAGAAGCCGGACGAGTATGACCCATCGCTAATAGAAATGATGCCCATCCAGAAATCATAGATTCCCGAATGGATTTATCTGTAAAAAAAATTGATCGAGCAGATTAGTATAAGACTTTGCGATTCCCCCCTGACATTGTCTGTTGATTTGTGCTGATCAGATCTTTGGAAAAAGCAAGGATTAGAAAATCAAATCCTGTGATACAGGTATCACAGATCGAAGATTATCTGTTATTCTGTGACTTGATCACAGAATCCATGTCTTGCAATTCATCAGGGGAAAGATTCAGGAAGTAAAATATGGCCATGGCCGCCTTTCTGATCGAACTTACTTGCAGACTAATTCATATTACCCGAGGACAAAAGGAATCGGAAGTTTATAGTTAGCAATAACTTTTTTTCCATTTGACTCTCCAGGTATCCATGCAGGCATAGAGGTGACCAGACGCATTGCCTCTTTGTCGCATGATCTATGAAGACTCTGCACTATCTTAATGTCAGAAATATTGCCCTTTATATCTACTGTAAACTCAATGATCACAACCCCCTGTATCCCCATTCTTGTTGCTATCGCAGGATATTGCAGATGATTTCCCAGCCATTTTGCAAGTGCCTTGTCTCCGCCCGGGAATTCAGGCGGTTTAACGGCAATGGCCGGTTCAGGCGGTGTTACTTCAATCGGCTCTTCAACCTTCGGCGCCTGCGGCGGGGCAATTACTTCGACTTCACCTTCTCCAGCGCCTTGAATGCCGGTATTTGTGGTATCTATGTTTTCCTCGGCCTCCTCAATTGTGGGCATTTCCTCTTCTTCCTTAACCTCTTCCTTTGTCACCTGCGGTATTATATATTTCTTAATCTTCTCTTGCACCACGGGTATGGTCTTTGGAGGCACATGTATCTTTTCAATAGGTGGAGGCGGGGTAAGCTGGGAATAGTTGATGATTGTCAATTTTTTCGAGTTTTCCTGTATCTGTTTCCCTTTGAATAGCTGGGGGCATATCATGCCCGATAAAAAAAGTATAATAACGATTAGAGCAGAAACCGTTACATAATAAGGATAGTTGTATCGTAAGAGATAGGCGCCGTAATCCTTGTTCCTGTATTCAAAAACAATATCTTCCCAATTAACTCTTGATTTGCTCATGCTTTCTCGCTGTTTTTTCATCCATAAACCCCGCATCAGGAGGTGTTTCCGACTGTCTGAAATATCCATTTAGAGTTATTAAAAATCCGCCGGAATAGTAAATCTGCCGGTTAAAGAATCAAGATTTTTTTATCATCTTCAACAACCGGCATTTCGATTTTCCAATCAGTATTATTCGCTTTATTTTTTTTAATATATAAACGTATAAGTGATGAAAAAGTTTCATAAAAAAAAGCTTATTTTAACATTTGTAAAATTTAATAAAAATGGCTTATCATGTTGATTTGTTTATTGATGTTGACAAATTGAGTATTTTACAGTTACATAAGTATAATTCAAGGATCAGCAGTAATTCCGTTAAAAAGACGCAGCATCATAATATATATTAGTATTGTTTTATTAATCGCAATAAAATCCTATGTCCCAAAAGTTTAGACTGCGATAAGAAATCGGAACCGGTGATATCTTGCCAGTAGGTTAGGTGACCCCCTACACAGAGCTTTATACAAAGAAAGATTATAATGAAAAAGCGTCCATTCTGCGCTGAAGATATTCAAGAGGCTGCGATAAAATGTAAACATTGCAGTGAGTCTTTGAGTTAAGAGTTGCCATATATCTTTGACGGTCTATTTTTAAAAAACTTATTTTGGTCAAGAGTGTTATGAACCCTATCTGTATAGTAGACGATGAATCTTCCATCTGTTCCACAGTAGCGAGCATCCTGAAGGACGAGGGGTATCAGGCTATCGTATTTTCTGATGCGGAGAGCTTCTGGCAGTGGCTTGATACAATGGAGCCATCTCTCGTCATGCTGGATATCTGGCTCCCAGGCATAGACGGTTTGCAACTTCTGAAACGTCTGCATGGCCGATTCCCCGCACTCCCCATCATCATGATGAGCGGACATGCCGGCATCGAGGCGGCGGTTGCCGCCATAAAGGCCGG
>Ga0153915_10004502_pt1 | contig 12841 bp, 9 predicted proteins | sample Opewatmetagenome_2_FD_107003 | JGI IMG/M metagenome (GOLD analysis project Ga0153915, IMG submission 107003) | Freshwater wetland microbial communities from Ohio, USA - Open water 3 Core 3 Depth 3 metaG | ecosystem: Environmental > Aquatic > Freshwater > Wetlands | place: USA: Ohio, Lake Erie... | reverse complement strand
TGACCTTGCCGATGTGGCGTGTGTCTTTCAGCCCCACGTTGTTCCAAGTTTTGCCGCCATCGTTCGAACGATAGACGCCATCGCCGAAGGAGATATTGCCGCGAATGCAGGCTTCGCCGGTTCCGACATAGATGACGTTGGGATCGGAATCGGAGACAGCGATGCTGCCAATGGAGGAGGTGGTCTGTTTATCGAAGAGAGGATCCCAAGTGACGCCGCCGTCGGCAGTTTTCCAGACGCCGCCGGCCACCGCGCCAAAATAGTAAGTGTTCGGCTGGCTGGGCACACCGGTCACGGCGAGGGCGCGGCCTCCGCGGAATGGGCCGATGAGGCGCCACTTCATGCCGCCGAAGATCTTGGGATCAATGAGCGGCGCGACCGCAGAGCGGTCTTTTGGACTGGCGACCGCGGAGCGGTCGGCTTGCTGCGCACTGGCAGCGAAAGCGACGACGAACAGAAGAGCAGATGCGAGAAGGACGGAACAAATTGGCGGGCGAGACGGTTTCACACACACCTCCAGGATGAAAGCGCAAAACGCAGAATGGTAACGCTATCGTTTGTTGAACGGAAGAGATTTTCGTCCGGGTTCAGGTTGGGATAGGATGCAGGCGGCGCAAGCATGCAAAAAACATACGACATTGCGGTGGTCGGGGCGGGGGTTTTCGGGGCGTGGACGGCGTGGTATCTCGCGCGGCGGGGCCAGCGCGTGGTCCTTGTTGATGCGTACGGGCCGGCGCACTCGAGGGCCAGCTCGGGGGGCGAATCACGCATCATTCGAATGGGCTATGGCGCGGATGAACTGTACACGCGGTGGTCGCAGCGTTCGCTGGTGCAATGGAAAGAGTTTTTTGCGTCGACGAAACAGCCGCTGTTTCTGGAAACGGGAGTGCTGTGGCTGGGCGGGGAAGATGCCGCGCGGTTGCGGGAGACGAGTGCGGCTTTGAAGCGCTGCGGCGTGGCGTTCGAAGAGCTGGACTGCGAGGCTCTGGAGAAGCGCTATTCGCAGATCGGGTTCGAAGACGTGAAGCATGGGCTTTTTGAGCCAAAGAGCGGGGTGCTGATGGCGCGGCGTGCGGTAGCAGCGGTGGCCGAGGATGCGGTGAGGCGCGGCGCGGAGTACCGCTGCGCGCAGGTGGTCAACCCTCGAGAAGCGGGCCGCGTGGAGCACATCACGACGAGCCACGGTGAACGGATCGCCGCGGGGCAATTTGTATTTGCGTGCGGGCCGTGGCTTGGAAAAGTTTTTCCGGACGTGCTGGGCGCGCGAATCTTCCCTTCGCGGCAGGAAGTTTTTTTCTTCGGCATACCAGGAGGCGACCTGCGGTTCGCGCCGCCCGCGCTGCCGACGTGGCTTTTCCAGGAAGACCTGGTGTATGGCATGCCAGACATCGAGGGCCGCGGGCTGAAGATAGCATTCGACGAGCATGGAGAACGCGTGGATCCGGACACGCAGTCGAGGATGGTGTCGCCGAGGATGACAGAGACCGTTCGGAAGTACGTGGCGCGGCGGTTTCCCGCGTTGCGCGACGCGCCGATCGTGGAAACGCGCGTGTGCCAGTACGAGAACACTTCGAGCGGGGATTTTCTGATCGACCGGCATCCCGAAATGGAAAACGTGTGGTTTGCGGGTGGCGGGTCGGGGCACGGATTCAAGCACGGGCCTGCGGTAGGGGAATATGTTGCGGGTCAGCTTCTTGACGGCGCCTCAGCGGAACCGCGGTTCTCGCTGGCAACCAAGGATACCGTGCAGAAGCGCGCGGTATACTAGCAGCCCGGATTGTGGCAGCCGGGCGCATGAAACTTCCTGGCGGGGCGTGCGTCTAGTAAGGAAGGGTGGATCTACGGTTGTCTTTCCAGCTCACCACATTGCCGATTCCAGAGAAGATTCAGGGTACGGAGGAACAATGATTTTGAAAATTGACCGAGCCGCGCGAGCCATTGCTCTGTTCGCGGCGCTGATTCTATTGTGCAGCGCGGCGGCCAGCGCAGGACCGTCCAGCGCCGCGGAGCTCAAAGTTCCGGTGGAGTACTACAAGCTGCCGAACGGATTGCGAGTGGTGCTATCGCCGGATCACACTTCGCCGACGATTTGCGTGGGGGTGTACTACCGGATCGGGTTCCGGATCGAGCCGCGCGACCGCACGGGATTCGCGCACCTGTTCGAGCACATGATGTTCCAGGGGTCGCAGAACCTGGCGAAGATGGAGTTCGTCAAGCTGGTGCAGCAGAACGGCGGAATATTGAACGGGTCGACGCGCTTCGACTTTACGAATTATTTCGAGGTGCTGCCGGCGAACAAGCTGGAGACGGCGCTGTGGGCGGAAGCGGACCGCATGGGCGGGCTGGCGGTGACGGAAGAAAACCTGAAGAACCAGCAGGGCGTAGTCGGAAACGAAGTGAAGGTGAACGTGCTGAACCGGCCTTACGGAGGGTTCCCGTGGCTGGACATGCCGCAATATGCGAACACGAACTGGTTTAACGCGCACAATTTCTATGGGGATTTGAAAGATATCGAAGCGGCGACGCTAACGGACGTGCAGGCGTTTTTCAAGACGTACTACGCGCCAAACAATGCGGCGCTGGCGATCGTGGGCGATTTCGACGCGGCGGAAGCGAAGAAATTCGTGGAGAAGTATTTTGGGCCGCTGAAGGCGTCGGAGCTCCCGGCGCAACCGGACCTGACCGAACCGCGGCAGGAGAAAGAAAAACGCGCGACAAAGAATGATGCGCTGGCCAAGCGGCCGGCGATCGCGCTGGGCTATCACATGCCGGAGCGCAACACGCCGGAATACTACGCCATGTGCCTGATTGACGAGATGCTGATCGAAGGCGACGACAGCCTGCTGCATCAAGAACTGGTACAGAAGCGCGGCATCACCGGAAACGTGCAAGGCGGGATCAACCTGCTGGGGAATCCGTGGGATTACAAGGGGCCGATGCTGTTCATCACCAACATGATTCACGATCCGGCGACGAGCGCGGACACGATCGTGCAGGCGATTGACGGCGCGATGGAGCCGCTGCGGACGAAGCCAGTGGAACAGAAAATGCTGGACCGGGCGGTGGTCAAGCTGCGGTCGGATCTGTACGACACGGTTGGGCAATTCAGCGGGTTTGGCCTGGTGGATCTGCTGGCGAGCTTTGCGTTGTTCGACGACAACCCGGGACGGGTGAACACGCTGGTTTCGGAATATCAGAAGGTGACGCCTGAGCTTGTTCAGAAAACCGCACAGGAATATTTGCGGCCGGAAAACCGCACAGTTCTGCTCGTTCAACCACAACCGCAAGCTCCGGCGGCCGCACCCGCGGCGCCGGCGAAGAACCAGTAAAGGAGACGGACCGATGATTCGCACACGCACAGAAAAGTTGCTGCTGGTTCTGGGAGCCACCGCGCTCACTGCCATTCCGGCCTGGGGGCAGAAACAGACTCCACCGGCGGGAGGACCGCCGAAGGCGTTCACGGTGCCAGCGCACGAGACGTACGCGCTGGCGAACGGAATGAAAGTGACGCTGATTCCGTATGGGAACATTCCGAAAGTGACCGTCAATCTGGCGCTGCGGGCGGGCGGCCTGAACGAGCCGAGGGAGCTGCTGGGCGTCGCGAATATCACGGGCGAGCTGTTGAAAGAAGGAACGAGCAGCTTGAGCGCGAGCGCGCTGGCGGAAGCGGCAGCGCGCATGGGAAGCACGTTGAGCGTAAGTGCCGGGGCAGATGAAACGGCGCTGGATGTGGACGTTCTGTCGGAGTACGGGCCGGACGCTGTGAAGCTGCTGGCAGATGTGGTGCAGCACCCGCTGCTGCCGGAAGCGGAACTGGCGCGGCTGAAATCAAACCAGCTGCGGCAGATCGCGGTGGCAAAGTCGCAGCCCGGACAAATGGCGCTGGCGCGGTTCCGGAAGTTGATGTACGGGGATCACCCGTATGGCGACGTGCTGCCGACCGAGGAAAGCATCCACAAGATGAGCATTGAGGACGCGAAGAAATTCTACGCGGCGAATTACGGCGCGGGGCGTGCGCACCTTTACGTGGCGGGAAAGTTCGACGTGGCCGGAGTGAAAAAAGCGATTGAAGCGGGCTTCTCCAGCTGGGCGAAAGGATCGGTTGCGATCGAAAATGTGCCGAAGCCGAAAACACAACGGCTGCTGGACGTGACAGACCGCCCCGGCGCGCCGCAATCTACGGTCTACGTGGGATTGCCGGTAGCGAGTGCGACGAGCCCGGACAACGTGCCGCTGATGGTGACGAACGCGCTGCTGGGAGGATCGTTCGGCTCGCGCATCACCAGCAACATTCGAGAGAAGCTGGGCTGCACATATTCACCAAACTCGCAGATATCGCGGCGGTATCACGACGCATACTGGCTGGAGGCGGCAGACATCACGACAGATTGCACGGGCAAATCGCTCGGAGAAATCTTCGGCGAGATTCAGCGGCTGCAGAAGGAAGCTCCGGGGGCGGCGGAGCTGCAAGGGATCCAGAGCTATCTTTCCGGGGTGTTTGTGATTCAGAACTCGTCGCGGGGAGCGCTCATCGGGCAGCTTCGCTACGTGGATTTGCAAGGACTGGGCGAGGATTACCTGAAGACCTATGTGCAGAAGGTGAACGCGGTGACGCCCGCGGACGTGCAAAAAATGACGACGGAATACATCAAGCCGGAACAGATGACGATTGTCGTGGTGGGAGACAAGGCGAAGATCAGCGAGCAACTCGCGCCTTACGCGACCACAGGTGCTGCAAACAAATAGTTGAACCAGCGCAAACGGCTCAAGATTTTGGGCTACGACGGCGGGGATTGAAGGCCACGGGAGGGCGCTTTCCCCGCTTTGCTTTTTCGGCGTAGAGATTCTGGTCCGCTTCCGAGAGCAGCTTTTCGACCCGTTCGCCATCGCCGCGGTACATGGAAATGCCGATGCTCGCGGAAAGCCGGGGCGGTTCCGGGTCGCCGGCGAGGACTTCGCGGATGCGATCGGCGACGCGATGCGCCACGTCCTCTTCGGATTCGGGAAGAACCAGGGCGAATTCGTCGCCGCCATAGCGCGCGGCGGTATCGATGGCCCGGCAGTGGACACGGAGAATATCGGCGAGGCGGCAGATGGCGCGGCTGCCGACGAGATGGCCATAACTGTCGTTGATGGTTTTCAAGCCATCGAGGTCGAGAAGCAAAACGGAGAAAGGGCGGCCGCTGCGGTCGGTGCGCTCGGTTTCGTTCTCGAGGACATCGAGCAGACGGCGATAGTTCGCCAGGCCGGTGAGCGGGTCGGTGACAGCCATGTGACTGACACGTTCGAAGAGGCGGGCGTTTTCGAGAAGCGCGCCACCCAGGGCGACGGTGTAGCTGAAAACCATCAGCGCCTGCGCGAAAACGAAAGGAGCGTCCATCAAGCGCTCCGATTGGGCAGCGGAAAGCTGGGCAGCGACATTCAGCCAGATGGCGGCATAAATTGTGCGATCGAACGAGGAGTCCTCGACGGACAAACGGCGCCGATACCAGAAGAGGGCCACGAGAAAAATCGCGGCCGGCAGCAACTGCTGCGGACTCGGGAAAAAGGCGGCGGGGTGCGGAGAAACTTGGGGCGGCAGACGGCGCAGCGCGGCTGCGAGAACGTAAGTGAGCGCGATTACGGTGAACAGAGCGCCGACGATTTCCCGGCGGGGATGGCGCGAACGCGGGAGGAAACGTTCGACAAGAAGCGCCACAACCAGGAGAAGTGCGAGGATCAGGCGGCCGAGCCACCAGGCGATTGGCGCCCAAAGAAGCCGCAGGGGCGCGTCCGGCAGAAATTGAAAAAAGAGAATGCTGGTCGCGGTAAGGACAGCGCCGGAGAGAAGGAACCCGGCGCCGAGGATCAGAGCGATACGATCCTGAGTCCCCTGGAAACGAACGAGGGTGAGGGCGGCGAAAACGAATGCGAGAAGGCCGCTGATGATCTGGAGATAACCCTGAAGAAGCGCGTCGGGCGGAAGAGTGATGCGGCGCAGCCAGAAAGCGGCGAGGACCAGAAAGAGAAATGCACCGACATGCGCGAAGAAGATCGTCGTGCGACTGCGGCCGTTGGTGAGTGGAGGTTCGCCCATCTTGAGTCTTCAATTCTGTTTGGTGTTGGCCGCGCTGGGTGCCTCTATAAATTAGACTACGAAGCGAGGTCAGGCGTGGTGCCGGAATCAAGGCCGAGGTGAGCCAAAAGATACCGGCCTGGGGATGTTGGGGCCTGTACGAGAGAGCAGGGCAAAAAGTGACAGGAGGAATGCCGCCGGAAGAGGCAAGAGAGGGAGGAAACTTTTTGGCATTGCGTGAAAGGGAAAGATTGCGCAGACTGTCAGCATTGAAACGATTGAATACCACGAAGGTACCGATGACGCGCGGAGATTGAGGTGCGAATTCCGGTGGATTGCGGCGCGCCGCAGGACCCCGTTCGAGATAGACTCCTCAGCGAAAAGGAGAGGGGCTTGAGCAACGAAACGAGCACGTATTCGGGACCGCGCCTGCGGCGGACGCTTACACTCTGGGACCTGATTCTTTACGGCGTCATCGTGATTCAACCGGTGGCGCCGATGTCGCTATACGGCGTTCTCAGCCATCGCGGCAACGGCCATGCCGTCACCACGATTCTGATCGCCATGGTGGCCATGCTCTTCACGGCTATCAGTTACGGTCGCATGGCGCGCGCTTACCCGAGTGCCGGGTCAGCCTTCACATACGTCAGCCAGGAGATCAATCCGGCGCTCGGCTATATCACGGGCTGGAGCATGGTAATGGACTATATGCTGAACCCCATGATTTGCATCATCTGGATCAGCCAGCAGGCGCATGTGTTTGCTCCCGCCATTCCGTACGGGGGTTGGGCCATTTTCTTTGCCCTCGTCTTTACTGGGCTCAACATCCAGGGCATTAAGACTTCCGCTCGCGTGAACGCCGGACTAGCGGCTGCCATGGGCGTGGTGATTGCTATTTTCTTTGTGGCGGCTGCTCGCTACATTTTTGGGCAGCCCCATGATGGCGCTGGATTTTTCACGCGGCCCTTTTACGATCCACAAATGTGGGACTCGAGAGCGGTGCTGGGCGGGACTTCTATCGCAGTGCTGACTTATATTGGCTTCGATGGTATCTCGACTCTTTCGGAAGAAGCCGAGAACCCGCGTCGCAACATCCTGCTGGCCACGGTACTCACCTGTCTCGTCATCGGCGTGCTTTCGGCGTTCCAGGTGTATGCCGCTCAATTGATATGGCCGGCTACCGAGGCTTATCCCAACTTGGACACGGCGTTCACATTCGTGGCTGGCCGCGCATGGCAGCCCCTGTTTGCGATTGTGGGATTCACGTTAGTCGTGGCTAACTTTGGCTCTGGTATGGGAGCGCAAATCGGCGCGGCCCGCCTGCTCTATGGCATGGGACGCAGTAGCGCTTTGCCGAAGTCTTTCTTCGGCGCCATTGACGCCAAGCGGCATGTGCCTCGCAATAACGTGCTTTTCGTCGGTGGCCTGGCCCTGGCGGGAGCTTTCCTGCTTCCCGCTGTGGCTGGGGCGGCCACCGGCTATGAATTGGGGGCGAACTTGCTCAACTTCGGCGCGCTCATAGCCTTCATGGGCGTCAATGCGGCCGCGTTCGTTCGTTACTATCTGCGCGCAGATGAGAAGAAGCTGGCGAATTTGTTGCCGCCTGTCCTGGGTTTTCTTATCTGTTTTTTGCTCTGGTGGAACCTCAGCACAAAGGCCAGGATTTTCGGAGCTGTCTGGATGGCAGTCGGCATTGCGTTTGGAGTGTGGAAGACGCGAGGCTTCCGCGAGCAACTCTCCTTCGAGGTACCACCGGAATGAAGCCCCTGCTGGCAAAGGGAAACATTGCATATGGGGCGACCCTGGAAGGATGATGATGGCGGAGGAGTCCATTTTGGTGAAGCGCCAGAGCGAGAGGACCAGAACGATCACCATGCGGGATGTCGCGAAGGCCAGTGGCTTTTCTCCCGCCACGGTCTCCATCGTGCTGAACAACGCGCCGCTGGCTCGGTACATCGCGACGGCCACAAAAAAACGCATTGAAGAAGTGGCGAAGAAGCTGGGCTACCGTCCAAACGCCATGGCGCGATTTCTCCGCAGCAAGCGGAGTCACACCGTCGGAGTGATGTTTTTCGACATCACGGACCCATTCTGCACACCGGTTTTGCGGGGTATCGAGAATGCGCTTTATCAATCTTCGTACCTGCCATTTTTTGCCGACGCGCACAACCAGCGAAACCGGTTCGAACGGTACCTGGAAATGCTGCTGGAGCATCACGTCGAGGCCTTGATCGTCGTGGCCAACTGGCTTTTTGTGGACATCCAGTTGTTGGCGGATCTGAGCAAGAGAAACATTACCGCAGCAACGATCGGCTGGGAGATGCCCGGCGACTCGGTGAGCTCGGTGATGGTGGACAACGAAGCCGGGGGGCGGCTCGCGCTCGAACATCTTCATCAGCTGGGGCACCGCAAGATCGCCTTCATCCGCGGCCCGAAGATGCTGATCGACAGCGCCCCGAGATGGAAAGGCATTCAGAAATTCGCGAACTCGGCTGGTATTGAGATTGCTCCATCGCTCGTTCTGCAATTGCCGGATGCGTTCGACCCGAATTCGGGCTTCGAAGGCGGGTACCGGTTCACGGAAGAACTGTTGCAGCGAAAAAAGCGGTTCACGGCACTGATGGCATTCGACGACCTGACGGCTTTGGGCGCAATTCGGGCGCTGACGAAAGCAGGGGTGAAAGTGCCGGAACATTGTTCGGTGGTTGGTTTCGATGATGTGCCCCTGTCGGCGCTAGCTGCGCCTTCCTTGACCACAGTGCGGCAGCCGTTGGAAGCTATGGGGAGCTTGGCGGTGAACGTCGTAATGGAAGGCATCAACGCCGGAGTTGAAAAGCGTGATTGGACGATTTCGCGGCACAAGATGAACCCGGAACTGGTGATCCGAGATTCGACCCGCGCCGCGGCGCTTACTGGCTCTGACGCCTGAGGTTTGCCCTCCGAGAGAATTCCGATTCAGTTTGGCTGGCAACAGAGCGCCGAACCCTTGGTGCTGCCAAAGAGAAAAGGCGCCCCGACCAGGCCGGGGCGCCTCACACGTTTGAGATGCCCGATATCAGTTTCTAGTGAACTGCAGGCAGAAAGACTTGCGATGCAGCGAAAAACTCAAGATTTGGAAGCTCGGTTGTGACGTGAGCACGCTCGAAACGCCCCTTCGTGCCTCCATTGCCTCTAAACGTCAGAAGATACTGGTTGCTCAGGTGGATCGCAATTTCATCCAGGAAGGGCTGGAAGGAAACTGGGGCACCGGTGCCGAGATAATAGGATTCAGCGCCGGTTTCCTCGGAGAGCTGGCTGAGATTCGACTGTGCCCTGCTGATGCGAAAGAATCGGCGCGCCCGGTGTCTCGCATCCGGAGAATAGATTGACCAGACGTTGATATTCTGCTTTTGCGCACGCTCGATGGTCGAATCGAGATCCGGGCTCGTCGGGAAATTCCCGCGGAAGTAGTCGATTCCCGAGGAAATCAGCAGAATGGAACGCCGATCCTCGGAAGAGGGCCACCGCTTCATCAGGTCCAGAAGCGCAAGATAGGGGCTTGAAAACGCCCCGGCACCGAGCGGCAAGCGCAAGGCTTTGGCCGCGAGTTGATGATCGTTGGTAAAATCCTGCGCGAGCATGGCCGTACCGTTGCGGGCATAGGCGACGGAAATATAAGTTGTTGGGGGCTGAGCGTTGAAGAATTCCTTGAGATCGCCCCACTGGAGAGCAACAGCGCTGTCCAAGGAATCATCGATCAACACTGCCAGGTAGAGCTTTTCGCCGCGTTGCCATCCGGCAACCTGGGTGCGTTCCTTGTTCAAGAAAAACTGTACATCGTCTTTGGTGACGGCCGGCGGGCTGACGTCTTTTTTGCCGACGGCAGTGACGGTCATCGTCACTGAGCCAGGCCCCGCCGCCAGGATACTCGTGGCCGAAAGCCCAATCACCAGGAGGAATGCTACCGCCATCAAGGCAGCACGCATCAAATCAATTTTTTTGCTCACGACATTGTCTCCTCTCATGTGTCCCCTTATGCTTAGATGCAGATTCCAGCCTCGAATACTACTTCCAGGCTGACGTTTTCCTGGCCTTAGTTGGCCGTCGCCGCTATGAACCGGAAGCCGGCTATTTCTGTAGAACCATCGGTGGCTCTCGCGTAGTATGCTGCGACCCGGCAAGTGAGGCTTTCTTCCTTGAAAAACTACATTGGAGCGATCGATCAAGGCACGACGAGCACGCGCTTTATGGTGTTCGATCAGGCCGCGCGAGTGGTGGCAGTGGCGCAAAAAGAGCATGAACAGATTTACCCAAAGCCGGGATGGGTGGAACATGACCCGCTGGAAATCCTGCGATGCACGGAAGAGGTGATCGCAGAGGCCCTCGGCCAGCGCGGCTTGCGCGGGTGTGATCTCGCGGCGATTGGCATCACCAATCAGCGGGAGACCACGATCCTGTGGGACCGCAAGAGCGGCAGACCCGTGGCCAATGCAATTGTCTGGCAGGACACGCGAGTCGCGGACGATGTAGGGCGATTCGCCCGCGAGGGAGGACAGGACCGTTTTCGGCCGCAATCTGGATTGCCGCTCAGCACGTATTTCAGCAGCCTGAAGCTGCGCTGGTTGCTCGAGAATGTTCCCGGCGCGCGGGAGAGAGCCGCGACCGGCGAACTGCTTTTCGGAAACATCGACACGTTTCTGATTTGGAGCCTGACGGGAGGAGCGCAAGGAGGCATGCACGTGACGGACGTGACCAACGCCAGCCGCACGCAGCTCCTGAATCTGAAAACACTGGATTGGGACGCAGAGTTGCTCACTGCGTTCGGCATTCCGCGAGCGGTGCTTCCGCAAGTGCGTTCGAGCAGTGAAATCTACGGCGAGGCAGCGCTCAAGACAGTCGCGGGTGTTCCCTTCACCGGAATTCTGGGCGATCAGCAGGCGGCGCTGGTAGGCCAGGCATGTTTTCATCCAGGCGAGGTCAAGAATACATATGGGACAGGATGTTTTCTGCTGATGAACACGGGGGAACGAATCGTTCCTTCGAACTTCGGCCTGCTGACTACGGTGGCGTACAAGTTTGGCAACGGGCCCGCGCATTACGCTCTGGAAGGAGGAGTTGCCATCGCCGGAGCGCTGGTGCAATGGCTTCGTGACAATCTGGGAATTATCGAAAAGAGTTCGGATGTCGAGCTGCTGGCGCGAACGGTGAAGGATAACGGAGGCGTTTATTTCGTGCCGGCATTCTCAGGGTTGTATGCGCCGTATTGGAAGGAAAATGCGCGCGGGGTCATCGCGGGGCTAACGCGCTACGCGAATAAAGGACACCTGGCGCGCGCAGTTTTGGAAGCCACGGCGTTTCAGACGCGCGAAGTGGTCGAGGCGATGGAAAAAGACTCCAAGATCGGCCTTGAGAGCCTTCGCGTGGACGGCGGCATGGTGACCAACGAACTGCTGATGCAGTTCCAGGCGGATATTTTGCATCGTGACGTCGTGCGCCCGGTGATTCAGGAAACAACGGCGCTTGGCGCAGCTTATGCCGCGGGACTGGCTGTAAAGTTTTTCTCTGGATTGGACCAGTTGCGCGCCAACTGGGCCGTGGATCGCACCTGGAAACCTCAGCTCGCGGAGACCGAGCGCGCGCGGCTTTACAAGGATTGGAAGAAAGCGGTAACGCGGTCGTTTGACTGGATCGAATCCTGACGGAGGTTTTGACACATGACATCACCGCTGCTCGGTGAATTTCTCGGGACGACGGTTCTGATTTTGCTGGGCGATGGAGCTGTCGCCGCGGTGCTGCTGAAGCGCTCGAAAGCGGAAGGCAGCGGTTGGATTGTGATCACCGCCGGATGGGCGTTCGCGGTGATGGCAGGCGTCTTCACTGCCATTGCCTGCGGAAGCAGCGACGCGCATCTGAACCCGGCGGTGACGATGGGCTTCGCGGTGCGTGACGGCAATTTCGCGAAGTTTGCTCCTTATCTTGCGGCGCAGATGCTCGGGGCGATTAGCGGTGCTGCGCTCGTGTGGCTGCACTACTTGCCGCACTGGAAAGAAACACCGGACGCGTCCGCGAAACTGGTATGCTTTTGCACCGCGCCGGCCATCCGCAACACTTTTGCGAATTTGTTGAGCGAAATCATTGCCACGTTCGTGCTTGTCTTCGCGGTTGGCGCTATTTTATCAAAGAGTGTCGCTGCCGCCGGCCCGGCCGCAGGACTCGGACCCTATCTTGTTGGGAGCCTCGTGTGGGGCATCGGCTTGTCTCTCGGTGCTCCGACCGGATACGCCATTAATCCCGCACGCGACCTTGGGCCGCGCATCGCGCACGCCATTCTCCCGATTGCCGGGAAAGGCGGCTCCGATTGGGGCTACGCGCCGATTCCGGTGATCGGCCCGCTCATTGGGGGCGTGCTAGCTGGCGAGCTGCTTCGCGTGCTCGCGGTTTCGTGAGAATCTGGTTTCGAATTATTGACGAAACGTACTGCAAACGCTTGTATTCCACTGCGGAGGGGACGACGAATTATGGGTGTCATGCGTTCGATTCTGCTGGCCGCATCGCAAAACCGCTGGCTGCGCGAGCGGGCTGCGAATTACTGGTTTGTCAGACGCAGCGTATCGCGGTTCATGCCCGGCGAGAAGCTCGACGATGCACTGGGCGCGGCGCAGGCTCTGAAGGCCAAGAAAATCGGAACTGTTTTCACGCACCTGGGCGAAAACGTCAAAGATCGCTCGGAAGCACAGCAGGTCACGGATCACTATCTAGAAGTTCTCGATCGCATCCAACAGAGGGGGCTGCCAACGGAGATCTCCG
>Ga0153915_10004501_pt1 | contig 12842 bp, 10 predicted proteins | sample Opewatmetagenome_2_FD_107003 | JGI IMG/M metagenome (GOLD analysis project Ga0153915, IMG submission 107003) | Freshwater wetland microbial communities from Ohio, USA - Open water 3 Core 3 Depth 3 metaG | ecosystem: Environmental > Aquatic > Freshwater > Wetlands | place: USA: Ohio, Lake Erie... | reverse complement strand
CCTTTGTCACAATACCCAGGAGAGGCGTCCGTTGGAGTGTGGCAACAAAAAGCCCTCTGAGATCAGGCATATCCTGCGAAAGGGGAAACCAGAAATCGATACCAAACGTGGCAGTCCCGGTCCTCAGCAGCGTCCCATCAGGCAGAACTAATTCAAACCCTAATGTCTGATCCGAGAATCGGCCAGCAAAATTGTGGTTGAAGCCCCTCCTGACGCCCAGGTTCCCCATCACCGAGAAACTTGAAGGAAGGCTTCCATGGGCGATCGTATAACCTTCCTTCCTGAGAAGGGGATTCAAGCGATTAAAGGTGACACCTGGTTCCAACAACGCGTACAGATTCTCTGTATCGATTTTAATAATCTTGTCCATACTCATCATGTCCACGACGACGTCCGCTCCCCAATGAGGAGCAATTGTTCCGCTGGAAATGGGCAAAAGGCTCAGTTTTTCCTTGTTGGCCACCCTTATGACCTCTTGCACATGTTCCACGGTCTTGGGTCGGATCACCAGTTCGGGTGGTTTCCGCCAGGGGCTGAGAACATTATAATTGATCCCTCGGTAGGCCGATCTGACGGCTAAGTTGCCACTTACATTCTCTTCCCCCAAAGAGGCCTGCAATTCTTTAAGGGCCCGGGTTGCCTTCTCCGACGTTTGTTGCGTTACCATGTTTGTCCTCCTTATTCAATCGCCACTTCCCCGTTTCTCTTTCGTATCTCGATGATTCGTCTCAGACCAAAATTGTATAGCACAATAGACAAAAGTAGATCTTTTGTCAAGAAAAAAGAGATTCCTTTTCAAGACACATCAGAAGCGACCCGCTGAAAGGTCCACGGAGCCGTCGGCTGAGGCCGGCTTTGTATCCTTAAGAGAGGTCTCGCGATCTGAGGTGACCTCTGGAACAGGATGGGGAACCGAGAAGCGGAGCGTCCAAAGATTACCCTGTCAATCGATCAGTGGTGCCCCGCTGAGGCATCACCCTTTCAACAGACGTCGAGTGTCGCGTGACCCTCCGTATTCGAGAGGTGGGAGGATATCGAATAGAGAAGGAAGCCCGGCATGACCCGAGGCACCTCCGTGAAAAAGTCTGCGAACCGTCCGAATACTTCGGGGGTCCCTTGTGTCGACCGTCAGCTATTTTCTCTGTTTGGCGAGGTCCATGTAGAATCTGTATTCTTCGTCAACGAAGTCAACGAACTCCTTGGGACCGATGAAACCGGCGAAGACCCCAGCCTTATGGTATATCCTCCCTTTTTGGTTCTAGTCTTATTGGAATCCCAGCTTCCGATTCTCGGTATTTTCCTGTTCTATCTCCATGAAAGCGTATACCCGTCCTCGTCCACACAACCCCCTTTTTCGCCCGGCTTCACTCCCAGTCTGGCATCCAGGTACTCCTTGGACAGCGTGGAATGACCATGATAAAATTCGAAGTCGTGCGAACAGTTATGGGCATAACTATAGCGATCGTTCGCTGCCGGAAAAGGGAGGTCAAAGCTGTACTTCCACCGGAGTTCTGTGTATGCCTTCTGCGCTTCTATGAAGTATTCTAAGGGGGGAGCGGGCTGGTCACCCAGTGCGGAACCGGACTCTCTTGTCCATAGATTGCACCTGGGAAGCACCCCATGGCTCATCAGAAAATCCCACCCGCCAGACGTTGATTTGACGGCGGAGCTGACGTCTTCAAACCCGTGGGGTTTTGCCATCTCCACGCCGAGGACAAAATTGGGGTTGATCTTTCCCGGACCCCAGAAATCAACGCCCCGGATCGTCCTCTTAATCCATTCATCATAGCCGACGAACCGATTCTTCCCCGGGCAAATCCATTCAAACAGCCTTTTGTCCCACACTTCCATGTTGGGCTGGATGCTCTGAACGCCGGTTTCATGAAGCCGTTTCCAGCCTCCATCATCATAGGGGGCAATCTGAACGGTGGTTGGAATCAATACCTGCAACTTCTCTCTGATCGCATTGATGCGCCGGATGAAGAATTCCAGCTCCGTCTGCCCCTGGTATGTCCCCAGAATAGTTCCCCCCGTTAAATAAAGCCAGGCATAATGATGGTCTATGGAAAAGGCGATCTTGATCACCTCCGCAACGACTCCCGGATCAATACGGGCGACCACATCTTCGCCACCTTCCTTTTGATTTTTCAATGTTGGGTTGATATCACAAAAGAGACACTGGTCTCCGGTGTTCCATAACTCACAGTACTTATTCATTGTGACAAAGATCATCCGACCCGTCCCCTGGGCGATCGCACCCATCTGGATTCCGCCTTCTGTGCGCATATCATACCATCTGGGTTTTCGCTCAAACCAAACCCTTCTTGCGATGATCTCATCCTCTTCGCGAATCACGAATTCACCGTCGATCCAGTCCAGCAGGTAAGGAGACTGTTCATTGGTCCGAACCATGATAATACAGCCATCTTCCAGTCGCATGCGCCAGGGGATCTTGTCACCATAAACCTTCGTCTTTTGGAAATCATAAGAAAAGAGATGGAACCCCTTCCACAGCAGGTCATCCCTTTGCTGGAAATTCTCTATAGCTGCTTTGCTGACATGAATGCCTTGCCGGAGCACATCGGTTTTCAAAACAATATTGAGATGGACATCTGGGAACTGTCGATAGAGGTCCTCTATGCTCATTTCAGTCCTCCGGGTCGGTTCAGGCCCTTCTCATTCGTTCGTTCTTCCATCGCTTCTGGACGAACCAGCAGAGGGATCATTGAAATGCTCACATCCGCTATTTCTTCAAGAGAATTCACTCTTGACACGATCTTCTCAACATTCTCACGGGGCAGCACGTCGCCTGAGTAGCTGACGCAATCCCGGAACCGTTCGCCATGTTCCTCTCTCGTTAACGGGTTTTCAGGGAAGCCGGGGGCAACATCGAGTCTCTTGTGGTAGGCTCTTCCATCCACCCCGGTGATCGTCATCTCACAAGCCGTGTTGTGCCCTCTTTTATCCAGTTCCGCATCTGCAGTGATGTGGATCTTTCCAAGGATTTCCAAAATCTTGGGATCCGTAATCTGGGGTTCATCAAAGTGCCTCAGCTTGGAACTTCTCCTGAGCAGGGCATTCGCAACACAGTATTGGATGCTGAATTGAGCATTGACCTTTGGGTTCTCTCCGACCTTGAACGGATGTCCTACGATTTTGTAAATATAGGGGACGACCCTGATATCGATCCTGGAAACATTCTCGGGGGCCAGTCCTTTTTCCTTGACAAGGGCCAGCACTGCGTCCGTACTGCCCAAGGTTCCTCCACAACTGGGGTATTTTTTGAAAAGGACTTTGGTCATCTCAAATCTCTTGCCAAGGTCAGCCGTCACTGCTTCCGGGCTGTATACATCCTTGGCATAGAGGTGGAAATAGCCGTAGACCCCTTGGAGGAAATTTTGCGGCCCCGTCAATCCTTTCTGGGCCAATTGGGCGCAGACGACCCCGGCTTGGGAAACGAAACCCTGAATCAACCTCACGGCCAACGAACCGTCAATGTTACTCTGGAAGCTCCCCCCGGAACGGTTGAAGGCCAAGGCTAAGGCGTTGAGCATCTGTTTTGAATTCAGACGGAGCATCCTCCCTGCGATCGCGGCAGTGGCGAAAACAGTACAGACTCCCGTAGGGTCGAAGCCGTCATAAGTGGCCCGAGGGAGATTTAGCCTGGCAGCCACCTCACTCCCCACCACCAGAGCGGTGAGAAAATCCTTCCCGCTGCACCCGCCCATTAACTCAGCAGTGGCCAATGCGGTGGGGACTGAAGAAGAGCCGATATGGATCCCCGGAGACATTGCATCGCAGAAGTCCAATGCACGGGCCATGAAGCTGTTTGCCAAAACAGCATTGCAGGCCGGGACTCTGCCACCATGGATGAGAATCGTGGCCTCCTTTTTTCCCCCCCATTCTCTGGCTTGGTTAACGAGTGTTTCGCAGCCCTCGGACCTTGCCCCGGCGATGGTTGTTCCCAATACCGTCAGGAGGACATCCTTGATGATCTCAAGGGTTTCCTTTGGAAGATCTTCGTACGGGGTCTCTGAAGCAAACTGGGCGAGTATTCTTTCGATCTCCATACCTCTCTTTCCTCTTCAGGGCTGGGGGAAATGAGTGACTCCTATGGTCTTGGAAGGCTCAAATTCTCCTGAGCAAACTGAAGGACGTCTCCTGTCGATGTTGAAAAATCTCGGATGGGTAGGAAATCCCATTTTTGTCTACCACCATAGACAAAATTGAATGGTCTGTCAAGAAAAAAATCTTGACATGGGCTGGTATTTTGTCTATCCTAGTATACAAAAAAGCCTATCGGGTCTCGGGAAAAAAAGGGTCTTGACGATCGAGGAGATTTCTTATGAGTGAGAGCTGGGAGGAGGAGTTCAAAAGAAAGATGGTCAGCCCGGAAGAGGCTGTCAAAGTTGTGAAAAGTGGGGATCGGGTCAGCTTCACCTATGGCCGGGAGCCCCGGGCCCTTGGATTGGCCCTCGCAGCAAGGCTAGGAGAACTTAAAGATGTGAAAATATTTATTCGTACCCCCGGCATGGATTTTGGCTGGTATGATGCCGGCTGGGAGGAAAGTTTCCAGATAGAGATCAGTTATGTGCTGCCCATCACCAGGGAGATGATGTCGGAGAGGCGTTGTGATTTCGTCATCGGAGGTCTTTTGGGAATGACACCGAGGCATCCAGCCATCGGAGAGGCGGACGTCCTGCTGACCGAGGTATCCGAACCCGATGAGCACGGCTTTTGCAGCTTTGGGGCCTCAACTTGGGGCAAAAGGAAAGCCGTCGAATGTGCAAAGGTTGTCATCGCTGAAGTCAATAAGAATCTGATCCGTACCTTTGGGGAGAACTACGTTCATGTCTCAGAGATCGATTACTTTGTCGAGCACATTTCTGGAGGCAAAACCCCTGGAGCGACCGACCTACTAGGAAGAAAGACCTGGGAACCTGGGGATGTCGAAAGGCGAGTGGCTGAGTTTGTATCTACCCTCATCGCGGACGGGGATACGCTTCAGATGGGAGTGGGAAGTACTTCAGAATGGATCGCTATTTTAGGTGCTTTCAATCACAGGGCAGATCTGGGGTGGCACTCCGAGACGACTCCCAGAGGAATCATAAAGTTGGTGCGTGAAGGCGTCATCACCGGAGGCCGGAAGAATATCCACCGTGGAAAGGCGGTTGCGGTTGCTGTGGGTGGTGGCGACAAGGAGGACATGGATTTCGTCAACAATCATCCGATGTTTGAACTCTATGATGCGGATTATGTCTTAAACCCCTCTGTGATCGGGGCGAATGACCAGGTCACCTGCATCAATAGCGCCATATCCGTTGACCTCACAGGTCAGATCGCCGCCGAGTCCGTCGGTCCCACGTTGGTCAGCGGTCCCGGCGGTCAACTTGCTTTTGCCATTGGATCTCAGCTCTCCAAAGGGGGGCGTTTCATCACCACCCTGCCTTCCACCGCGAAGGGGGGAGCGATTTCTCGCATTGTTCCTCAGTTCGATCAAGGCACCATTGTCACCATCCCACGGACCCTTGCCGATATCGTGGTCACAGAATTTGGGATTGCTCGTCTTTATGGAAAAACGCAACGAGAAAGGGCATCGGAACTCACCGCAATCGCTCACCCGGATTTCCGGGGAGAACTTTATCAGGAAGCCAAGAAACTGTTCTGGCCCTGATTCCCTTGAGAACCTCGAGGAGGCATTTATCATGGCGAATGAAAAAGATCATGAAATAACAGAAGAGAAGCTGGGTGAACTAAGGAAAAGGTTGGGAGTCATATGGCAGCCCCGGCAACCCTATTACAATACGACGGCGACGAAGGATTCCGTAAGACATTTCTGCCACGGGATTGGAGATACGAATCCCCTTTTTACAGATGCGGAATATGCAAAGAAGACAAAGTTTGGACGTTTGGTCGCCCCTCCCTGTTTCTTGTATAGCGTCTATTGGCCAGCCCAGGGTCGAGGTATGCCGGGTATCCATGCCTGGCATTCCGGTGACGACTGGGAATTCTTTCGGCCGATCCTTGAAGGGGACGAATTCACCTATACCAATACGCTCGTCGACATAAAAGAAAAGGGAAGTGAGATGGCCGGAAAGACGGTCATCCAGTACCACGAGATCACTTATACCAACCAGAGGGGTGAGCTGGTGGCAAAGGCCTTAGACTGGTGTGTTCGTGCGGGAAGGCGTTCCGCTGGGGAGAAAGGGAAGTATAAGGAGATTGAGAGAGCAAGTTATTCTGCCGACGAGCTGAAAAAGATCTACGGAGATTATGATCGAGAGGAAGTCCGCGGGGACCATCCTCGCTACTGGGAGGAGGTCGAAATTGGAGATGAACTTACCCCCGTGGTAAAAGGACCCCTCAGCCTTCGGGACGTCATCGCTTGGCTCATGGGGGCAGGAAGCCCTTTTATGAGAGCTCATGCCCTTGCGTATTCTTTTCTGAAAAGGCATCCCGGAACCGACATGGTCAATTCCACGACTCAGCAGATGGATGTCCCGGAGCTCGTCCACATGGAAGAGAGCCGTGCCCAGGAAATTGGAATTCCAGGGACGTATGATTACGGATGCCAGCGGATCTCCTGGCTGGGAAATCTCTTGACCAATTGGATGGGCGACGACGGTTTCCTGAAAAGGCTCCGCGCCGAATTACGCCGATTTAATGTGGTGGGGGATACGACCTGGTTGAAGGGGAAGGTCACCCAGAAATATATCAAGGATGGAGAACATCTCATCGACATCGAATGCTGGGCCGAAAACCAGAGGGGGGAGATCACCATGCCAGGACTTGCCACAGTTCGGCTGCCGTCAAAGAACACCAGAGGATGACAGGAAGAGGTACTCGGTCTTCGATTGCATACCGATTCCCCATCCTTTGAACGGGTGTAAACACGTTTCCTGACGATTGATTTCGAATTGAGCTAAACAGCGAGGTACCGATGGACAATGATTCTCCTTCACTCCCAACCTATTATTTGATTAAGAACCTGATCAAGAAAAGAATCCTGGATGGCACCTATCCGTTGGGGACGAAGATTCCAAGCGAAATGGAGGTATCCGAAGAGTTTGAAGTCCATCGTTTAACAGCGAGGCATGCCTTAACGCTGTTAGTCCAGGAAGGCTATTTGGAACGTTTCCGAAAACGAGGGACTTTTGTCTCAAAGGGAGTGAAAGAGTTTGTCGGGCTAGAGTTCAGAGGATTTTTCGGTGACCTTTTCGATCATGTGGCTAGGTTCAAAGCAAAAAAAGTGGAGATCTTGGAAGAACCGCCCCCTGAGGTGGTAGCTGATCTCTTCCAATTGGACCCCAAGAAAGATAGGGTGACCGTGATTAAAAGAGTCCGTTTTCTAGGCCAAAGCCCCGCAACCTATACTGTGAGCTACCTTCCCTTAGATCTCGGCCGGAGGTTAAATAAAAAGGATCTCTATCGAATGTCGCTCCTGAGAATATTCAGGGAGAAACTGCACATTCCCCTCGGTGAGGCATTTCAGACCATCGAGCTGACCATGGCAGACAGACACATTGCAGAAGCCCTCAAGATTCCTCTGGGAGGACAAATCCTGCTGATTCAGAGAACCTTTTTTACAAAAGACGGAAAGCCCTTCGATTTCGTCCAGTCCTTTTACCGGGGAGACAAGTTCCGGTTCTTTGTCAGATTCCGGTACGATGACGAAGAAGATCGTCTTCTCTTGACCAAATGGCGTTTTGGCAAAGCAGACTAAGTTTCGTTTCGCGAGATGACCGGTAAGGGTTGAGACTGGCTGGATTTGAGTGGTTGAGTCGGTTATACTCGCTAAAGCGATCCTCCGAAGAACCATCCAGAGAAAAATCTTCGATCCCCGTGCCAGGTTTTTCATTGAAGGAGTAAGAATTGCTGGACAGAGACAAAGCGGATTATGAGGAAAAAGTGATCAGGACCGCTTGCCATTTGTGTCACGGGGGCTGCATCCTGCTGGCTTATGTGAAGGACGGGAAGCTAATCAAGATTGAGGGGGACCCGCATGGTCCTCTAAACCAGGGAAGCGTCTGTGATCGCTGCAATGCAGCGATACAGTACGTCTATAGTCCCTACCGTATTCAATATCCCATGAAAAGAACGGGAGAAAGAGGAGAGGGGAAATGGCAGAGGATATCGTGGAATCAAGCCTTCGACACCATTGCTAAGAAGCTTCTCGCAATCAAGGAGGAGTTTGGTGGTCACGCCATCGCCTATACTTTGGGAACAGGTCGAGTGAATAAAGAGATTCCCTGGCAGACCTTTTTCAATGCCGTGGTGGAGACTCCCAACGGTGCAGGAATTGGACACATCTGTCTTAGCAAAACGCGATCGCCAGTGATGGCCCTTTCCATCGGAAACGTGCCCGGAAGAGCCGGCGAAGGTGTCTTGCGCGATTGGGAACGGACCGCCTGCATCCTCGCTTGGGGCAGTACATTGCTTGAATCACGGGCCAATGGCATGGGCCAAAATCATAGAAGGATCACCGATGCTCTATCAAAAGGAGCAAAGCTGATTGTGATCGACCCGGTCTATACCCGGTTAGCACAAAAAGCACATCTCTGGTTGCCGATAAGACCGGGCACTGACTTAGCCCTGGCCCTGGCCTGGCAGAACATTATCATCAGCGAAGATTTGTATGACCGGGAATTCATCGAAAAATGGACGAACGGCCCCTTTCTTTGGAACTGCGGGACCAGGAGGCTTCTGAGACCGAGTGAAGTGATGGCAGGAGGAGACCCTAAACATTTCACGGTTTGGGATAAGGTTACCCATGCTCCACAGGTCTGGAACACGGATACCCTTTCCTACGAGAGGCCAGAAACACAGGGTGCTCTCACTGGAACCTACACGCTCATCTCACCTGAAGGGAGAAAAATTGAATGTAAGCCGGTCTGGCAACTCATCGTGGACAATGCAAAGGAATGGACACTGGAGAAGGCTGCTGAAATCACCTGGCTCCCGGCGGATCAGATCCGGGAAGGAGCCCTCATGTATGCCGCCACGAAACCCGCATCCATGGAGTGGGGAGTGGCGATGTCCCAACAGACAAGATGCTATGCCACGAACCAGGCGATCTTCCACTTATGGGCGATGACGGGAAACCTCGATGTCCCTGGGGGACAACCATTTTGGTATATCCCGGGATTTAGAAAATTCTCTTTGCCAGTACCTTCAAGGGAGGAGGGATTTCGCCTTGGGGGAGGCTTCCCCTTCAGTGCCCCAGAGTTGAGCTGGATGCCTTCCGCTCACCAGCCACTGGTTTGGCAAGCCATGATCACCGGGAAGCCCTATCCCATAAAAGCCTTGTTTGCCACTGACAGTAATCCTCTTGTCGGTCATGAGAACGCCGGGAAGTACATTCTCGAAGCATTAAAGCAGGTGGAGTTCATCGTGTGGTGTGATGTCACGATGACCCCTTCCAATGAGTATGCGGACATTCTCCTCCCAGTCAGCACGCCGTTTGAAAGGAGCTACTGTAACGCTCTAACGGACAAGGGCATTGCCATTGGGCAAAAAGTGATAGAACCTGTTGGAGAAAGCAAGTCGGATTTTGACATCTTTCGCGAGCTGTCTAAAAGAATGGGACGTGAAGATGCCTGGCCTTGGAAAACCGATGAGGAATATTGTGATTGGCAGCTGAAGGAGACAGGACTTACCTTTAGGGAATCAACCAAGACCTGTTGGGTGCCTTCTGCAGAGATATGGAAGAAATACGAGAAGGGTTTACTGCGGAAAGACGGAAAACCCGGGTTTCCCACGGCTTCGGGGAAGGTGGAACTTTACATCACAGCCCTTGAGAAGTATGAGCAAGACTGTTTGCCCGTTTTTAAGTACCCCCTACAGAGCTACGAGAGCACTCCCGAGCTGGCAAGAGAATACCCATTGATTCTGATTACGGGTTCCCGTGAGTTAAACCTCCCTTATTTCCATACTCAGTATCATTTTATCCCTTGGCTGCGGAAAATTCAGCCTTTTCCGATGGTGTTGATTCATCCGGAAACGGCTAAGGAATTAGGCATCAAGAATGACAATTGGGTTTGGATTGAAAACAAAGTAGGAAGAGCAAGGTTCAAAGCGCGCGTGACCCCGAGAATTCATCCCAAAGTGGTTTCAGCAACCCATGGCTGGTGGTATCCGGAGTTGCCCGGACCGGAACATGGGGTCTGGGAATCAAATATCAATCTCCTGATCGATCCTTCTGCAGGTGCGGATCCCACGACAGGGTCTTCCGAACTGAGGGGATTACTCTGTAAGGTATATAGGGCCGATGGAGCCCCTCCGGGGGTAGCAGATAAAAATTGCAAATAACAGGATAAGGACAGAGGAGAGAAGATGAGATGGGGAATGGTCATAGACCTGGCGAAATGTACCGGGTGTTACGCCTGCGTGACAGCCTGTCAACAGGAGCACTTCATACCGGCGGGTATTTTCTGGAACAGGTTAATGATCTTAGAAACAGGCGTATACCCTTTGTTGACCCGTCAGGTTTATCCAGTGCTCTGCAATCATTGCAAAGAGACAATCTGCGTCAAGGTCTGTCCTGCCGGAGCGACCCAGCAACGCGAGGATGGGATCGTTTGGATTGATCAAAATAAGTGCGTCGGGTGCCGGTATTGCATCGTCGCCTGTCCTTACCAGGCCCGGTCCTATCATCCCAAGGAGAAGGAGTACCTCGGCATTAATCAGGGACGGACTGAATTTGGCAGACTTGGAAAGGAGTTATACGATCATCAAACAGGAGTCGCTGAAAAGTGCAACTACTGTATGGAAAGGGTAGATCATGGGCTTGTTAACGGGCTGAAACCGGGGGTAGATCGTCATGCCACTCCAGCCTGTGTGAATACCTGCCCCACCTCTGCGAGGCATTTCGGGGATTTGGATGACCTTCATAGTGAGGTTTCAATACTGATAAGAAAACACAGCGGCGCTCCGTTCCATCCCGAATTTGGCACTGATCCATCAACGTATTATATCAGAAGTTAGAAATCGTCGGTTAATCTGAGGAGGGATTAAGAATTGAGACCCCATGAATGGATGATAGAGCAAACTGGGCAGACGGAGTGGATAGAAGGAAAGGGGATACTTGTCTGGCTGGCCTTTTTCTTCATCGAGTTGGGGGCAGGAACCTTTTTCATATCGTCTCTGTTTGAAAACCTGCCGGGGATGGTCTCCGGCTGGCTTATCTGTGCTGTCCTAGGGGGAGGCCTCCACTTGCTCTATTTGGGTCATCCTCTCCGATCCTGGCGGATCCTGGTTTCTTCGGGCTGGAAAACCTCCTGGATATCCCGTGGACTCTATTTTGTCGGCCTCTTTTTGGTCCTGGGGGGAATCCATCTAATTTTAACCCGATGGGCATCTCTAGATTTTGGATTATTGATAGCCGCTGATCTATTCGCCTTCCTAACGGTGATGTACGGTGGCTTGGCCCTGAGCTATGTACAGGGCATTCCACTATGGAACTGTGGCCTGCTGCCCATTTTATTTTGTGTGGCCGGTCTCTGGGGAGGAACGGGGGTGACCCTCCTTCTCATCCTGTCGATCGGGGGAATAGCAAAAAGTGGTGTCGAAGAAATAGCGTGGATTTTTCTCGGTTCCTACATCCTCTTAGTCATTATTTACTTGATGGCTGCAACCTATCGGGGAAGGGCAGGAAAGTTTTCAGTCAGAGAGATGGTACGAGGAAGATGGTCATCGATCTTCTGGTTGCTGACAGTGGGACTAGGCATGGTTTTACCCTTGGGCGTGTCCATTACAAGTTTTACCGCAGGAATTGTTTCAGTGTCACCGGCTTTTTTGAGTACGATCATTATCTTTGAATTGACAGGTGACCTTTCGTTGCGATATTGCATATTGAGATCAGGCCTCTACAATCCTCTTGTTTCACCGCGTGGCCTGCAATAGATGAGATGAACAGCCGGACTTAGGGGTTGGTCCTGTCCATTTGTCAGATAGCCCTACCTTGACCGAGTCATAAAACACAATTCGCAGAAGAGGGCTTGTTTGAATAGGTGTTCCTAAAAACGAGATCACTTTTCCATCGATGGCTTCATCCAGTTTGACTCCAAGGGTTCTCAAGAACTTCTACCCCTTTCTCCTTTCAGTCATATTGCATCTGTTGCCCGGGAGAGTGTCTCGACCCACATCGTGGAGAGCTTGTTCACCGCTTCCTCTTGCCTACATTTATGAAGATGTCGGTGCCCGCTCGAAAGGGACCCTTGATAGCCCCAGGCAGCATCGCCCCAAGCATTCATCCGCCCGTATCTTCCCTTTTGGCATCACCTGATTACGATGCACGATTCTATTCGACGAGGCTGAGGTCCTGAAAGCGCCACAACCCCCCTTCACCGAGCGCAGCAGCAAAAAGAGCAAATAACGACAAAATGAGAAACGCCCATACAAACGAGCCAGTTGTCTCCCTTAACCAATCCAAAAGGGTAACTACAAGGATCGCGCCCAGGTTGGCTAAAAAGTTGATGAATCCCATTATCGTTGCTAATGGATCTTTCAATATCCGGGTCTCGATTACAGGAGAGACTGTCGAAAAAGCCAAAATGTTGCGATTTTATAAAATTCACGTGTCGTAAAATCAACTACTTACGTGTATCAAAGAACCTGATTTAAGGTTTTTCGACAGTCTCGGAAGGAGTCCTCAGAAAACGATCCAATAAATGAAAATCATATTGAAACATTTTCGGTGTCCTAAAAACAGAAGATCTATAGCAGAAATCGGAACCATAGTTGCCCTTCATCCCTTATGGAAGGTAATCCAAAAGAAGATTGGAGATCTTTTTTATCTTCACTCACATGATCCTTAAAGAATCCTGTACGGTCTCTAAAGTCAT
>Ga0153915_10004500_pt1 | contig 12844 bp, 9 predicted proteins | sample Opewatmetagenome_2_FD_107003 | JGI IMG/M metagenome (GOLD analysis project Ga0153915, IMG submission 107003) | Freshwater wetland microbial communities from Ohio, USA - Open water 3 Core 3 Depth 3 metaG | ecosystem: Environmental > Aquatic > Freshwater > Wetlands | place: USA: Ohio, Lake Erie... | reverse complement strand
CATTCGTACCGCTGCTCGCGAACCGGACCAGCCTCGTCATCGCTCATCGGCTCTCGACGATCCGCAACGCGAACCTGATCGTCGTCCTGGACCAGGGGCGCATCATCGAGCGCGGTACCCACGACGAGCTGGTGGCCCGCGGAGGCAGCTATGCCGCGCTGTTGCGAGAGCAAGGTACGACCCACAACGACGACGGCTTACTCGACACTGTCGCAAATCGCGACACGCCACCTCACGGACTTACGCCGCCCTAGCCAGGCACACGATATGCTGTGTCGTGGGTTTCATGCGACGCACGTGCTTGCTCCTGGCTCTCGCCGCTGCCGCGTGTGACTCGTCGTCCGATGCGACGACGCCGGATGCCGCCCCCGACACGGCGACGGCCGACGCATTCGTCGATCAGTCGGGGCCGCTGTTCGAGCCGAACCACATCGTCAACGTCGCGATCACGATGGCCGACGCGGACTGGGACGCGATGCGCGTGCAGACGCGAACGTTCGACTTCATCGAGGGCGCCTGCCTGTCGCAGCCACCGCCCAGCCCGTTCACGACGTTCCATGCGTCGATCACGGTCGACGGCACGTCGTTCGCCGATGTCGGCATCAAGAAGAAGGGCTTCTTCGGCTCGCTCGACGCGACGAAGCCGTCGCTCAAGGTCAAGCTCGACGAGTTCGTCGCCGGCCAGGAGTACCTGGGCCTGGAGAAGCTGACCCTCAACAACTCGCACCAGGACCCGTCGTTCGTCCGCACGTGCGTCGCGTACGGCATCTTCGCGTCGGCGGGCATCGTCGCTCCGCGCTGCAACTTCGCGCACGTCACGGTCAACGGCCGCGACATGGGCATCTACGTCAACGTCGAGACGATCGACCACCACATGACGAAGAGCCGCTACGCGGACGGCACCGGCAACATCTACGAGGGCACGCTCTCGGACTTCCGCACGTACTGGACCGGCACGTTCGACAGCAAGGGTGGCGGCGATGGCACCGACCTGACGCCGGTCGCCAACGTCGTCGAGAGCTCGGCCGACCCGGCGTTCGTCCCGGACCTGTTGCCGTACATCGACGTCGACAAGTTCATCAACTACTGGGCGACGGAGATCCTGACGAACCACTGGGATGGCTACGCCAACGACCGCAACAACTACTTCGTCTATCACGACCCGACGACGAACAAGCTCGACTTCATCCCGTGGGGTCCCGACGGCGCGCTCCAGCCGAACGCGACGTTCGGTCCGCTCGGCTCGTCGACAGGCCCCATCGCCGTCGCCGCCAACGGCGCGCTCGCGTATCGCCTGTTCTCGCTGCCGGAGACGAGGCAGAAGTTCCTCGACCGCCAGCGTGCACTCCTGTCGAGCATCTGGAACGAGGCGACGCTCCTCGCAGAGGTCAACCGCATGGAGACGCTGATCACGCCGATCGAGAACGCCTACGAGGGCACCGGCTGGCACGCCGCGGTCGACAGCGTCCGCAACTTCGTCAACAACCGCCGCGCGAAGCTCACCGCCGCGCTCGATGCCGGTCCGACCTGGACCGATCCGTTGCCGGGCTACCCGTGCCTCGATGTCGTCGCTCACGTCACCGGCAGCTTCAACACGACGTACGGAACGATGGCGACCGACCCGTTCGCGAACACCAGCACCGGCACGCTCTCGATCACGATCAACGGCGTCACGACGGATCTGACGCCGGTCGGCGCGCGCTCCGGCCTGGATCCGAACCCGCAGCCGAACACGACCGCGAATTCGGTCATCCAGGTGTTTGGCAGGCGCGCCTCCGACAATCACATCATCGCCGTGTCGATCTCGATGCCGCCGTCGCGGTTCGTGCCGCGCGATGTCAACCTGGGCTTCCTCGACGCGTTCGGTGCCGTGTTCGACTTCGACCCGGGCACGAACACGACCACCGTCCTGGGCTACATGTTCGGCACCCTCCACCTGACCCAGGCGAGCACGACGGCCAACGCAACCGTCGCGGGCAGCTTCGACAGCGCCCATGTCGACATCCAAGGGACGCCGCCGCCCTGACTTACCGGACACCACATTCGCAGCAATTGTGCAAACTTCGGACTCGTGACGACGTGGCTTCGGTACTTTGACAACGCTGCAGCGTGGCACGACCATTGAACACAGTGATGGCTCTGCGCTGCTCGGTCCTAGCCTTGGTCGCGTTAGTCATGGCCCCCACAACTCCAGCGTTCGCCGAAGAGTCCGACGAGGCGGCTAGCGCATCCGCGGAGAGCGCGGATGACAGCAGCGAACCACCTCCGGCGGCGAAGCCGAAGAAGAAGCGCAAGAAGGTCGAGCTGACCGGTCGCATCTTCACGCGTGCGGCGCTGCTCGACAAGGAGACGGCCGCGGACTGGACGGGCCAGACGACGCTCCAGAGCGCGCGTGGCGGCGTCGACTATCACGGCAAGGATCTCCATGCGCAGCTCGAGCTCGAGGTCGCAGGCAAGCCGCGCGTCAAGGATGCGTACGCACAGCTCCGCCTCGTCGGCGGAGACACCAAGCTCGACCTCCGCGCCGGCCACTTCAAGATGCCGTTCTCGGCGATCCAGCTCGAATCGATCTGGACGCTGCCGCAAGCCGATCGCGGCCTGATCGACAACATCCTGACCAGGCGCATGCAAATCGCCGGTCGAGCGTACGGCGCGATGCTGATGCTGAACCTCGGTGACGTCGAGGTTCGCGGCGGCATGTTCCAGGGACGCAACGACGTCGGTGACGTGCTCGCGGCGCCGGGCGACGAAGCGTTCGGTCAGGATGCCGTCGTCCGCGCGACGTACCGCCCGTCCAAGGGCATCGAGATCGGTACCTCGGGCTCGGCGCGCTCGGGCCAGCTGCTCGTGATGCCGGTGGCGATCGAGCACGCCTACGCCGCCGATGTCGACGCGGTGCTCGAGCAGCTCGTCGGTCCGGGGCGCGTACGCGCGTGGCTCGAGGCGATGATCGGCACCTCGTGGATCACCGGCGGCATGATCCCTGGCCACGATCGGACGCGCTTCCTCGAGACGCGCGGCATCGGCGCCTATCGCCTCGGTGGGGTCGCGAGGCGCGACCGCTACGTCGAGTTCTATGCACTCGCGGGTTACGTCGATCCCGATCGGATCATCGATCGCGACGGCATCATCGAGACATCAGGTGGCATCACCTACGGCGCGCACGACGTCTGGCGCGTGCAGCTCGAAGCCGAGCACTGGACGTTCGGCGACAACGCACCTCTCGGCATCGCCGACTTCGCGACGCTGCCCGAGGACTCCACGACCTTCCTCATGCAACTCGGTGCGCATCTCTAAGGAGACTCATATGAAACGCTTCGCCTTGCTTCTCGTATTCTCCGCCGCATGCGGGTCCGACTCCCCGGCGCCCGACGGCAACAATGTCGATCCGACCATGCGCTACGAGCCGTGGTCGGTCGGCGCCGTGTGGGAGTACAAGCTCGTCGATCCGGCCAACGCCGCCAACGTCGCGCTGAACAAGAGGACGACGATGATGGCCGAGCAGGACGTCGGCGGTCCGCTCGCCGGCACCGTGGCGTACCTGGCGCACATCGAGAAGCTGAACGGCAGCAAGGACGTCTGGGAGACGTTCAAGGGTGACCTCGACATCCGGTACAAGACCATCCAGTACGACTCGACCGGCACCGCCACCGAGACCGACTACGACCAGCCGTGGCGCCTCAAGCTCGACGAGAGCGCCGCGCACACCGTGACCGGCGCACAATGGTCGGAGAATTTTACCGAGATCACCCAGATCGGCACCACGTCGACGCCGAAGTCGAAGACCGAGCAGTGGCGCGTCGTGAATGCAGCCGAGCCACTCACCGTGATCGCCGGCAACTACACGACACTCCACGTGCAGCGCACGGACACCGGCGGCATGATCCAGGACTACTGGTACGCGCGCGGTGTTGGTAAGGTCAAGGAGACGGGCGGCGCGGGACAGAACGAGGAGCTCATGTCCTACACCCCCGGCCAATGACAGGCGCAGCAGCCCAGCTCGAACAAGATGCGCGGATGACCGCGCAGCGCAGCGAGGCCAAGTACCTCGTCAGCGCCGAACAAGCAAAGACGCTCGTGAGGGAGATCGATCGTCAGCTGTCGCCGCATCGCCATGTCGGCGAGGGCGCGAACAAGCTGCCCGATCCGCAGCACCACGTCACCACGGTCTACTTCGACACGACGTCGCGCACGCTGTTCCGGGCTGCGCAGTCCGCCGAGAACCACCTCAAGCTGCGCGCGAAGGAGTACTACGACATCCATCCGGGTCTGACCGAGACGGCGACAGATCCGCGCCAGATCGTTCGCTACTCACCGACGCTGTGGCTCGAGCTGAAGTCGCGCGACGGCGTCTTCAGCGGCAAGAAGCGGATCGGGCTGCCGAAGAAGGACGTCCCAGCGTTCTTCGCCCGCGGTGACATCACCGCCGAGATGATCGCGATCCAGGAGGCGTCGTACGGCGCCGATGCGCGTCGCATGCTGGAGGCGGTTGCCGCGCTGTGTGCGAGCTGCGGCGAGCCGCTGCACGCGGACTGTCTCGTCAACTATCGTCGCATGGCGTGGCAAGACAGCAAGGGCGAGGTCCGGATCACGCTCGATCGCGACCTCGCGTTCTTCGCGCCGCCACCGGATCTGTGGACGCGCGACTGGGCGCTGCTTCGCTCCACGCTCGGCCGTGCCGTCGCGAAGGAGGCCCGCCGCGTGCTCGAGGTCAAGCTGCAGGGTGAGCCGCCGCAATGGCTCGGCGATCTGTTGCGCACCCTGTCCCTCGAGCTCGCGCCGTTCTCCAAGTTCGAAGCGGCATCGAGCGCGGTACATGGCTGAACGCCGCCAGCGCTGGCGACTCGCGCTCGGCTGGGTCCTCACGATCGCGATCGTGGTCTATGCTATCTCCGACTGGGGCAGTGCCGACGATCCGAAGCTCGCGGCGACGAGCGACGACGCCGAAGAGACGATCCCGCTCCGCATCACGTCGATCAGTGATGGCGAGGTGAGCCCCGGCGATGCCGTCGTCGTCGCCTACACGGGGGCGGCGCCATCACCGCCGATCGAGGCGAAGGTCTCGAAGAAAGACGCCGAGATCCTCGTCCGTGAGACCTCGTCGGTCGTCGTCCGGATCCCGCCGGATCTCCCGAACGGCAAGGCGGCGTTGCGCCTCCACCAGGGCACGTTGAAGAGCAAGGCGTGGGACATCCACATCCGCACCTCGAACCACAAGAAGCTGCTCGCGCGTCTGCTCGGTGGCCTCGCACTGTTCGTGTTCGGCCTCGGGCTGCTCGCGCTCGGCTTGCGTGGCCTCGCCGGCAATCGTCTCCGTACCTGGCTGGGCAGGCTCACCGAGTCACCCGGGCGCGCGCTCGGCGTCGGTGTCGTCGTCGGTGCTGGCACGCAGCTGACGACGTCCTCCGCCGCCTTCACGGTCAGCCTCGTCGACTCGCGCATGCTGCGCGCAGGCGCGGCCGTCGCGGTCCTCGTCGGTGCACAGCTCGGCGCCTCGATCACGGGCGCGCTGATTCCCGTGCAGCTCTCGAACGAGAGCTTGCTCGTGATCGCGCTCGGCGTGCTGTGGTCGCGCGTGGCGCGCACCCGGCGAGGCACCGCGATCGCGAACGTGGTCCTCGGTGCGGGTCTCATGCTCTACGGCCTTCACCTCCTGCAGACCAGTGTCGAGCCGCTCGTCAGCGATCCGAAGATCCTGCCGTTCGTCGATCACCTGCGGTCGCCGGGCGTGCAGTCGCTGATCCGGTGCGCGATCACCGGCATGGTGCTCGCGTTCGTGCTGCAGGGCCCAGGCCCGGTCTACGTGCTGGTCGTCGGGCTCGCCCAGACGACCACGACGCTGCCACTGGCGAACGCGCTCGCGATCCTCGCCGGAACGAACCTCGGCGCCGGCCTCGGCATGGCGATCATCGCGTGGCAGGCCGGGACGACACGACCTCTCGCGCGAACCCACCTGGCGTTCGCGGTCGCCGCGACCGTGATCGTCATGCTCAGCATCCCGGTGTGGACCGAGCTCGCGACTCGCATCGTCCCCGACGCCATCAGCTACGGTCATAGCGTCCTGCGTACCCGGGTCGCAGCTCAGCTCGCCGTCGGGTTCACGGCTGCCGAGCTCGTCGCCGGTGGCCTGTGGATGGTCGTGCTGCCGGCGTTGATGCGCCGGAAGATGCAGACGCGCACCCGACTGGCCACCGCCCCAGTTGACGAAGCGCGTCCTCTCGATCGCGATCTGGCCGAGGCTCTGACCAAGCTGCGCCTCGCGCTCGCGGTGTCTCTCGAGATGTCCATCACCGGCAATCGCTCGGGCTCTGCGCCCGCCGAGATCGCGCTCGGCGAGTCGCGCACGCTGCTCGAGCGTCGCTACCGCGGCGTCTCCGGGGACAGCGCCGACGCAGCCCCGGAGCGCGATGTCCGCGCGCTGATCGCGTGCCTGCAGCTCCACCGCGCGATCGAGCAGGTGGTGCACGGCGCCGAGCTGTGCGTCGAGCGCGGCGTGACGGTGGGCGACGAAGCGAAGCAACGCTTGACGAAGATGCACACGATCGCCGAGGAGTCGTTCGACGCGATCCTCGACGCGCTCGCGGACCAGACCACCCCGGATCTCGAGGAGGCCGGCGCCCGCGAGATCCGGATGAACGCGCTCGAGGACGAAGGGCGCAAGGTGACGGCCAATCGCAAGCCCAAGCGGGACTCGACGCTCAGCATCTCGATCGGCGTCGCCGAGCTGATCGACGCATTCGAGAACGTCGGCAATCACCTGTTCCGGGTCGCGAAGGCGCTGTCCGAAGAGCTCACGAACGCCTAGCGTCCGACGATACGGACCGGCATCGCGACCCGCAGCAGGCCCTCGCGCAGCACGCGCGAGTACCACCGCATCTCGTTCGGCGCGCCGAGCCGGCTGAAGTCCTGGCCGACGAACGACTCGGCGATCTGCTTGCACGGCGTCGCCGTGCGCGTCAGCTCGACGATGACCTCGTCCCCGAGCGCGAGGCGCATGCCCGGGGCGAGCACGGTCCAGTCGAGGCCACTGATCGTCACGTTCTCGCCGGCAGACCCCGGATAGATCGGATGTCCCTCGGCCTGCAGCGCCTCGATCACCTCGACCGAGAACAGGCTGAGCGCGCGCTCGGGGCCACCGTGGATCTTCGTGTGCTCCTGCTTGTCACCCTCGAGGCCGAGCGTGGTCGCGCGCGCCTGGGGGATCGACAGCTTCGGGACGCCGCCTCGGCTGCGTGACAGCTGGAAGATGCGGGCCGTCATGCGCGGGTCTGCGGCTCGCGCTCGGCATCCGCGTACCACTGCTTGTATGCAGGCAGCGCGGCGATCGCATCGACATACGCGCGGCACGCCGCATCGAGCTCGACGCCGTACGTCGTGAAGCGCGTGGTCACGGGGGCGTACATCGCGTCGGCGATCGTGAAGTGGCCGAACAGGAACGGGCCGCCGCTCGACGACAGCGCCTCCCGCCAGATCTGCATCACGCGACGCGCGTCGGCGAGCGCCTCCGGCGTGTGGCCCTGCCCCGGCTTGCGCACCATCAGGTCCATCGGCATCTCGCGACGCAGCGGCGCGAAGCCCGCGTGCATCTCGGCGCTGATCGAGCGTGCGCGTGCACGCGCGCTGCGATCGACCGGCCATAGCTTCGCCTGCGGATGGAGCTCGGCCACGTACTCGCAGATCGACAGCGAGTCCCAGATCACGAGACCGTCGTCGTGGAGCACCGGCACCTTACCGGCCGGGTTCACCGCACCGATCTTCGCCCTGGTGTCCTGCTGATCCAGCAGGATCGTGGTCGTCTCGAAGGCCGCGCCCGTATGTGCGAGCGCCAGGTAGGGCCGCAACGACCACGACGAGTAACGCTTGCTGCCGACGTAGAGCGTGAGCGCCATGCGCGGCACTCTAGCGCATCGCGTCAGTCAGCGCTGTCGTCGGTCGGAACGACGGATGTCGCTGGTGCATCCGGCGTATTCACTGCTCGAACTGCCTCGTCCCACGCAATCTGAGGTCCCCCGCCAGAGCTCGTATCGCTGCGTCGTGCTGCGCGGCGCGCTTCCTTGGCCTTCGCTCGATCCTTGAGCTCCATCTCACGCTGACGTTTGGCAAAGGTTCCTCGTTGATTGGACATGCATCCCCGCAGTTAAAGTGAGGCGTTACTGTAGCGGACATTGGGGGCAAACGCCCGCAATTAACTATGCGAGTGATCCCCATCGAGCGCCTACACGCGCAACATCTCGCCACGCCACGCCTTGCCGCCGTGGAGCTGGTCACAGCCATGTGTGCCATGCAGGCGCAGGACTACGCCGGTGGCCTGTGGGCCGTCGGCCTGCGCACCCGCGGCGAGACCGAGAGCACGATCGAAACCGCGCTCGCGGCGGGCGACCTCCTGCGCACACACCCGATGCGCGGAACGTATCATCTCGTCTCGCGCGCTGATCTTCGCTGGCTGATCGCGCTGATGGGTCCGCTGATGATCGCGCGCAATCTGCGCCGCAACCGCGATCTCGAGCTGGACGAGAAGCAGCTGACGCGCGCGCTGACCGCGCTCGAGCGAGCACTGCGTGGCGGCAATCACCTGACGCGCGCCGAGACCGCGGCCGTGCTGAAGCGCGCGAAGGTGGCCCCCGATGGGCAGCGACTCGCACACATCGTGTATCGCGCAGAGCTCGAAGGGCTCGTGTGCAGCGGTGCGCGCAAGGGCAAGCAGGTGACCATCGCCCTGGTCGACGAGCGAGCGCCGACGTCGAAGCCGCGCTCGCGCGAGGAGTCGCTCGCCGACCTCGCGACCCGCTACTTCACGACGCGTGGTCCGGCCAAGGCGGCGGACTTCGCATGGTGGTGCCAGCTGAAGGCCGAGGATGTCCGCGCCGCGATGGCGCTCGCCAGGCTCGAGAGTGACGGCGTACTCTTCTGGAAGGGAACCCCGGCATCCGGCCCCGTGTCGGGACCGCGCGCATTTCTCCTGCCGCCGTTCGACGAGTACACGGTGGCGTATCGCGATCGCTCGGAGGCCGGAACACCACCGGCCAACGCGAAGAGCTTCGGCGCGAGCACGTTGCTCGGTCCGAACGTCGTGCTCGATGGGAAGGTCATCGGCAGCTGGAAGCGCGCGATCAGCAAGAAGGGAGTGTCGATCAAGCTCGACCTGTGGAAGAGGGTCACCGCGCGCGACCGGTCGGTCCTCGCAGAAGCGTGCGATCGGTACGCCGCGTTTCTCGGCGTGGCGCGCATCTAGCGCTCGCGCCAGCCTCCGCCGAGGGCCTGATACAGATCGGCGAGGTTCTGCAGGCGCGCGAGCCGCACCTCGATCAGCTGCTGCTGCGCGGCGTAGAGGTCCTGCTGCGCCGTGATCACGACGAGGTAGCTCTCGATCCCGGTGCGATAGCGCTGGTCCGACAACTCGAACCGATTCTGCTCGGCATTCGCTCGCTCGGTCTGCGCCGCGAGCTGCTCGTCCAGGTACGTACGTGCGATCAGCGCATCGGCGACCTCGCGGAACGCGACCTGGATCGCCTTCTCGTAGCGAGCCACCTCGATCCGCTCGCGGACGCGCGCGAGATCCAGGTTCGCGCGGTTGTGGCCGCCGGTGAACAGCGGCACCGTGATCGTGGGGGTGAACGTCCACGCCAGGCTGCCGCTGAACAGGCCCGAGAGCGCGGTGCTGGCGAGCCCGGCGAAGCCGGTGAGCGAGATCGCCGGGAAGAACGCCGCCCGTGCAGCGCCGATGTTCGCGTTCGCCGCGCGCAATGCATGCTCGGCGGCCAGCACGTCGGGGCGGCGCAGCAGCACCTCCGACGGCAGGCCGGCGCCGAGGTCCGCGATCATCGTCTCGGACTCGAGCGGCTGCGCGGGCGGCAGGTTGCCCGGCAGCGGCTGGCCGACGAGCAGGACGAGCGCGTTCTCGGCCTGTGCGCTCTGCCGGCGAAGGCGAGCGACCTCGGCGCGCGCGGTCGCGACCTGCGCCTCGGCGGTCCGGAGATCGAGCTCGGAGCGGGTGCCTGCGTCGAGCATGCGGCTCGTCAGCTCGGCGAACTGTCGGACGAGAGCCAGCGTCCGCTCGGCGACGTCGCGCTCCTCGTCGTAGGCGCGCTGGCGCAGGTACTGGTTGACGACCTCCGCGACGAGCGCGAGGTGGGCGGCGCGATGGGCCTCCTCGGATGCCAGGTACTGCTCGAGGGCGGCCTTCTTCAGGCTGCGGATGCGGCCGAACAGATCGAGCTCGTACGAGGCGCTGACGCCTACCCGGTACAGCGACGGGAGCTTGGCGTCGTGGCTGTAGATCTGTCCGTTCGCCGTCGCGCTGACCGTCGGGAACAGGGCCGAGCGCTCGATCCGGTACTGCGCGCGCGTCTCCTCGACCTGCAGCGCAGCGATCCGCAGATCGCGATTGTTCGCGAGCGCGAGCGAGATCAATGCCTGCAGGCGCGGGTCGCCGAACATCGTGCGCCAGCCCTGATCGGCCGCCGCGAGCGTGCCGCCACCCTGCCCCGGGAACTGATGTCCGACCGGCGCGTCCGGCCGCTCGTAGCGCGGCGCGAGCGTGCAGCTCGTCACTGCAACGAGGACGGCGAGCCTACGCATGAGGCCCCGCTGCGATCGCCGCCGGCTTCTCTCGGTGGCGACCGGTGACGACGTGGCCTCGGGCCATCAGCACGAAGAACACCGGCACGAGCAGGACGCCGAGGCTCGTCGCGGCGAGCACGCCACCGGCGACGGCGACGCCGATCGCGTTCTGCGCACCGGCCCCCGCCCCCCGTGCGATGGCGAGCGGCGTCACGCCGAGCACGAACGCGAGCGAGGTCATGAGGATCGGTCGCAGGCGCATGCGGGCTGCCTGCAACGCCGCCTCGCGTGGTGACGTGCCCTCCTCGACGAGGTCCTTCGCGAACTCGACGATCAAGATCGCGTTCTTCGCGGCAAGACCGATCGTCGCGAGCAGACCGACCTGGAAGTAGACGTCGTTCGCCTCGTTGCCGAGCAGCGTCGCGATGACCGCGCCGAGCACACCCAGCGGGACGACGAGCATGACGGAGATCGGGATCGTCCAGCTCTCGTAGAGCGCGGCGAGGCACAGGAACACGACGAGCAGCGACAGCGCGTAGAGGTACGGCGCGTTCGCACCCGAGACGCGCTCCTCGTAGGCGAGGCCGTACCACTGGTGGCCGACGCCGGCCGGCAGCTGCGACGCCATCTGCTCCATCGCCGCCATCGCGTCACCGGAGCTGTGGCCCGGTGCGGGCTCGCCCTGGATCGCGATCGTCGGGAACCCGTTGAAGCGATCGAGCTTCGGCGAGCCGTACATCCAGCGGCCCGTCGCGAACGCCGAGAACGGGACCATCTGCCCCTGCGCGGTACGCACGTACCAGCGCCCGAGGTCCTCGGGCTGCATGCGGAACGGCGCATCGGCCTGCATGTACACGCGCTTCGTGCGGCCGCGATCGATGAAGTCGTTGATGTACGCGCCACCCCACGTCGCCGACAGGGTCGTGTTGACGTCGGCGAGCGACAGGCCGAGGGCCGAGGCCTTCTCCTGATCGATGTCGACCTTGTACTCGGGACGGTCCTCGAGGCCGCCCTGCCGCACCTTCGTCACCGCCGGATTCTTGGCGGCGAGCGCGAGCAGCTGATCGCGGGCAGCGACGAGCTTCTCGTGGCCGAGACCACCTCGATCCTGGATCTGCATCTGGAAGCCGGCGACGTTGCCGAGCTCCGTGATCGCCGGTGGCGCCGCCGCGAACACGAAGCCCTCCTTGATCCGCGAGAACGCGCGTGTCGCCCGGCTCGCGACGGCATCCGCGCGCAGGTCGGCCCGCTTGCGGTCATCCCAGGGACGCAGCTTGACGAACGCGGTACCGGCGTTCTGGCCGCGGCCGCCGAACCCGAAGCCGGTGATCGTCAGGACGGACTCGACCGACTGCTTCTCGTTCTGCAGCAAGTGGTTGCCGACCTTCTCCATCACCGCACGCGTCTGTTCCTGGGTCGCGCCCGGCGGCAGCAGCGCCTGCACGGTCAGCTGTCCCTGATCCTCGTCGGGGAGAAAGCCCTTCGGCATCCGCACGAACAGCAGCGCGAGCACCCCGCCGAGCACGAGGTACACGATCAGCGCGGGCCAGCGATGACGGAGCATCGCCCCGACCGTGCGCGCGTAGGCATGCTGGCCGCGGTCGTAGCCGCGATTGAACAGTCCCCATAGCCCTCGCCGCTTGCCGTGGTGCTCGACGGGCCGGAGGAGCGTCGCGCACAGCGCCGGCGTCAGCGTCAGCGCGACGAACACGGACAGCGCCATCGCCGACACGAGCGTGATCGAGAACTGGCGATAGATCACGCCGACGGAGCCGCCGAAGAACGCCATCGGCAGGAACACGGCCGCGAGCACCATGGCGATCCCGACGAGCGCACCGGTGATCTGGGCCATCGACTTGCGCGTCGCCTCCTTGGGCGACAGGTGCTCCTCGCTCATCACGCGCTCGACGTTCTCGACGACGACGATCGCATCATCGACGAGCAGACCGATCGCCAGCACCATGCCGAACATCGTCAGCGTGTTGATGCTGTAGCCGAACGCCGAGAGGACGCCGAACGTGCCGAGCAGGACGACGGGCACGGCGATCGTCGGGATCATCGTCGCGCGGATGTTCTGGAGGAACAGCAGCATGACGAGGACGACGAGCCCGATCGCCTCGAGCAGCGTCTTCACGACCTCCTCGATCGAGATCCGGACGAACGGCGTCGAGTCGATCGGATAGACCGTCTCGAGCGCGGGCGGGAACGTCTTCTGCAGCTCGGCGAGGCGCGCGCGCACCCCGCTGGCCGTCTGCAACGCATTCGCACCGACGGCGAGCCGGAT
>Ga0153915_10004499_pt1 | contig 12844 bp, 7 predicted proteins | sample Opewatmetagenome_2_FD_107003 | JGI IMG/M metagenome (GOLD analysis project Ga0153915, IMG submission 107003) | Freshwater wetland microbial communities from Ohio, USA - Open water 3 Core 3 Depth 3 metaG | ecosystem: Environmental > Aquatic > Freshwater > Wetlands | place: USA: Ohio, Lake Erie... | reverse complement strand
TTCAGCGCCCAGGCCAAAACCGCGGCCAAATATGCCGGCGGAATACGCATCACTAACGAATCCAGCTCGTTCCCGCACAACGTCCGCCTGACGCGACTGGTCGGGTCGGCCTGCCGGTTCTATGGGGCCTATTTCGGGCACGAGCCCGCCTCGGCCGTGACGCCGGTCGGGATGCTGGGCCGGCTGTTTAACGCCGTATCGTCCGGAGCGCGGCAGTTGTTTTTGTATCATGCGCCCGAATTGATCGGCCTTAAAGAGGGGAAGCCGGTAATCGGCGAAGGTGGCCGTTATCACGTCTCTTATCGGGAATTTCAGAAGACGACGATTCCGGTGGTCGATGTCGGATTGTTCTTTCCAACCCCGTCTTCCAGAGAAGCGGTTCGAGATCGGGAAGTGTTCGGCGATCTTGCCGCCGATATCCGCCGCTTCGTGGATTATGATTTTCTCGATGACCGGCTTGTCCAGGAAGGAGCCCTCGAAAAAAAGGCGATCTTGGTTTTGGCCGGAGTGAACATTTTGGCGAGCCGGACTCTTGGCGCGATTCAAACTTGGGTTGACAATGGTGGCGTTCTCTTCGTCCTGAGCTGTCGGCCGTCGGATTGGGACGGCGATCAAAGGGCTTTTGACCGGTTTGTCGGCCTGACGGCGGATTCGGATGAAATCCAGGGCATTACGGAGTTGGCCGTTGATGCGACGAAACGTCTTCCGTCCATCGCTTCGCTCCAATCGGTTTATGTCACGCGAGCTTTCGCCGGGTTATCCGCGGACGCGGAGCCGCTTCTCTCCATGCGCTATGCCGCCAAGGGCAAGGTCGCCTGGATGCGGCGTCTCGGCAAAGGTCGGGTCTACGGGTACTTCGGTCCCATGGATCTGAAGCCGGAGGAGGAGAGCTGGATGGTCGCCCACAACCTGCCCATGCGCTTTCTGAAGGATGGCATCCAGGATTGCCTTGGCGAAGGTGTGTTGAAAAAGATTCCGCTCAGTCTGAATCTTGACGCGCCGGGTGTGTTTCTTGTCGAAACGGCCGAAGGCATCCTGGCCTTGAACATGAATCCCGTTTCCAAAAAAATCGAGTATCCGGGCGGTTCGTTTGAAATAACCGGCGCGAGCATCCGGAGCCTGCCCAAAAAACAATAAAAGAAATCTTAGAAGGCCAGGCTCCGCTGTATCAGCGTCGATACAAAAATATGCTGTGCTCTGTGCCGTCCTGGTCCTTGATCGAGAGAAATCCGGCTTCTTTGTCCTCCCATCCGGGGATGATGTAATTGTGCGAGACGACGGGGGTCCCCGGCTTCAGCTCTTTTTCAAATTTCGGCCGGAGGAGTTCGTTGGATTCAGGCAGGAGATAGATCGTGACCACGGTGGCCGCGGAGATGTCGGTCTTGGTCGCATCTTCAAGGCGGAATTTGACGAGCTTTTCGACACCCGCTTTTTTGGCGTTTTCTTTCGATTCCTGGATCCGGGCCGGGTCGATGTCGATGCCCACGCCATGGGCGCCGTATTTTTCCGCAGCGTTAATCACGATCCGGCCGTCGCCGCAGCCGATGTCATAGACGACGTCGTTCATGGTTACCTTGGCCAGCTCAAGCATCTTCTCCACGACTTCCATCGGCGTCGGTACGAACGGCGCCAAGTCCTCGGCATCTTCCAATCCGTGGGAGCCCAGCCAGATGTCGATGTTATTGTCGCTGTCAAAGCGAAAGGAATACGGCCTACCGGGAGTCAGGGAATAGGTCACATCGCGGCCCCATTTTTTGTAGGTGATCTCCATGGTTTTGGTGGCGGGAATTCGGTCGACGGCACCGACAGCGAGGCTCTTTTCGACGGGCGTGGCGGTCGATCCGTTCGGCTTGAGGGTGTACTGGATGGTATCCTTGGTGACGTTTCGGATCGTGATTTCCTTAGGTCCGGGAACTGCCGGCCGCGCTTTTTCGGCGGCCTTGGTGTCCGGTCGTGGCGTGGGTTTTTCCGTCAGAAAAATATATCCGGCCACCGCCACCACGATCAAAACGGATATCAGCGCGATAATTTCTTTGTTGCGTTTGGTCATGTTTTGTCCTTTGGTTGATCCTCTCCTTCTTTATATATGAGCCGGCGATTGAGGTCAAGAGAGGAGAATTGCAGGGAACAAAGCGATGGCTGAAAGGGTCTTCAGCGCCAAATTGACTTGGCAAATTTCTATATGATATAAGACAAACAGAAGACCATAAAGGAGGGATCTAAGTCACCGATGATCCTCGGTATCGACCTTGGCTCTTCCGCCAGCAAAGCCGTTCTTCTCGATGAATCTCTCCATCTGCTCAAATCCGCAATCACGCCGACCAAAGGGAACTTTTTTGCGGCCCTCGAAGTCCTCCTGGGCGCGATCTTCGGCCAGCGGAAGGCCGACGCTGTCAAGATAGCCGCCACGGGTTCGGGCCGGGAATCTTTTTCTTTTCCCGCTGAGACGATTCTCGTCAATGACATCGTAGCCCTGGCCTTGGGCTCGATGTGGACATTCCCAAAAGCCAACACCGTGATTGAAATCGGCGCGGAAATTTCCCGGTGGCTGGCCCTGGAGAGCGATTCCCAACCCGGGCTGGAACGGGAAATCCTGGACTTCGCCATGAATGAGCAGTGCGCGGCCGGCTCCGGCGCTTTTCTCGAGCAGCAGGCCTCCCGTCTAAAGCTGAGCATCGAGGAATTTTCGACCCTGGCGGCGTCCGCGAAAAAAGGCGCCTGCATCGCCGGCCGGTGCAGCGTCTTCGCTAAATCGGACATGATTCATCTTCAGCAAAAAGGCACGCCCTTAGACGAGATCGCTTACGGCGTCTGTCTGGCCTTGGCCAGAAATTTTATGGCGACTATCCTCAAGGGCAGGGAATGCCGGCCGCCGGTATTATTTACAGGGGGCGGAGCCAAGAACAACGGCCTGGCCAAAGCCTTCCGCGAGATTCTGCGTTTCCGGGAGACAGATTTCGTGACAGCCGAAATTCCGAATCTCACCTGCGCCCTCGGCGCCGCGGTTTCCGCATCCAGGCTAGGCAAAAACCTCCTCGTTCCCGATGTTGAAAAATTTCTCCGGACCTTGACCTCCGTTCGCGGCCAAGCCAAATTTTCTCTTTCGCCATTAGGCGATTTGGACATCCGGACGAGCCAGGAACCTTCCCCGGCCGAAGGAGAATTTATCCAAGGCTATCTCGGGCTCGACGTGGGATCGGTCAGCACCAATTTTGCCCTGGTGGATGAACAGGGACAAGTCAGGGCGGGAATCTATCTCCCGACCCGGGGCCGCCCCTTGGAAGTCCTGAAAGAAGGATATGCACTCCTCAAAGAAAATTGCAAAAGCGGCTTCAAGCTGCTCGGCATCGGCAGCACTGGAAGCGGCAGATATCTGGCAGGCCAGCTCTTCCAGGCCGATGTCGTCCGCAATGAAATCACCTGCCAGCTTGCGGGAACGGTGAGCTTTTTTCCCGTCGTGGACACGATCTTCGAGATCGGCGGACAAGATTCCAAATTCATTTCGGTGAAGCGAGGAAAAATCCTGGATTTCACGATGAATAAGATCTGCGCGGCGGGGACAGGATCGTTCCTGGAAGAACAGGCCGACCCTCTCGGAATCAAGATCGAGGACGAATTCTCCGAGAAGGCCGCCCACTCCCCCGCTCCTTATGACTTGGGCTCGAGGTGCACCGTCTTCATGGACACCGAGCTTGTCCACGCCGCCGGCCGCGGCGTTTCTTTTCCGGATCTCTGCGCGGGGCTGGCTTTTTCGGTTGCCCGCAATTACCTCGAAAAAGTTGTTGCCGGACGCGCCATCGGCCAAGCCATCGTCTTCCAAGGAGGAGTAGCCTCCAATCCGGCTGTCGTCAAAGCTTTTTCGCTTCTGCTCGACAGGCCGATCCATGTTCATCCCTACAACCGGATCTCTGGAGCGATCGGGGCCGCGCTCTTAGCCAGGGAAAAAGTCCTGACAACAGGCAAGGTCTCCGCCGACGAGAAGGCTCTTGAGCGAAGGATCTATCAGCCCCACCAAGTGACGAGCTTTGAGTGTTCGCATTGTTCTAACCATTGCCAGGTGAATCGCATCATGTTCGCCCAGGATGTGATCTACTTCGGAGACACGTGCGAGAGGTATACGTCTCAGCAGTATTCGGCAAAAGCCCGGCTGAGGATGAAGGAGTTCGAGGAGGCAGAATTTCCGGATCTCTTTGCAGAGAGACAGGCCTTCTTGGCGGATTGCTTTAAAGGGCCTACGACGCCTTCGCCCAGGATCGCTATCCCCAAAACCTCGGCCATGATCGAGTACCTGCCGTTTTGGTCTGCCTTTTTCCGGCGGTTGGGCTGTGAAATCGTCGTCTCACCCGATTCCAACACGGAAATCCTCGAACAAGGACTGAGGAATATTACAGCCGAGACGTGCCTTCCCATCAAGATCATTTTCGGGCACGTCGGCGCCTTGAAAAAGCTCGAAGCCGACTGGATCTTTTTTCCCTCGCTCGTCGACCTCCATAGAAATCCTTTGGAATCATTCTATCTCTGTCCTTATGCCGAGCATGCTCCGTTCATGGTGAAATCGGCCATGGAAGGAAAATTCCTTTTTCCGGCCATCGTCTTTGGCAGCGGAGCGGAGGATTTCTCGAGATCGGCCGAGGAAATCGTCAAGGCCTTGGACATCGAGAGCGAACTAATCCCGGACGCCTACGCGACGGGGTGGAAGGCGCAGAAAGAATTTGTCCGAACAATGAAGGCCCGGGGCAAAGAAATCCTGAAGCAGTCCGAAAGCAAGGACCATATCAGGCTAGCCGTGCTGGGAAAGCCGTACAATCTTCATGATTCCTTCTTGAATATGAATCTGGCCAAGCATTTTCAAAAGCTCAGAGTCCAGGCGCTGCCAATGGATTTCCTTCCCTTCGAGGAAGCGACCCCGTCGCAGTGGCCCGGAACCCCGCCCTGGCGATACAATCAACAGATTTTGCAGGCGGCCGTGTGGTGCTCGGAGCAGGCCGATATCTATCCGGTGATCCTTACCAATTTCGGCTGCGGGCCCGACGCGTTCAACCTCAGGCATATCGAAAAGATCCTGGACAAGACGCCCCATCTCCTCCTCGAATTCGATGAACACCGGGCGGAGGCCGGACTCATCACCAGGCTGGAAGCATTTCTTGATGAGGTCCGTGAGAGCCGTAGAGAAAATATTCAGAAGTCCAAGCCTGCTGCTGTCGTCGAACGGCCGAAAAAGGCTGAACTTCAAGCGGAAGAATATAAAACACGCCCGTTCATCATCCCCTATTTTTCCGACCATGCCCATGCCTTTGCCGGAGCCTTGAGGTCGGCCGGAATCGGGGCGCAAGTTCTTCCATTGCCGGACAGAGAGACTCTGGAACTGGGGGAGAAGCACAGTTCGGGCAAGGAATGTCATGCCTATGCCATGATCGCCGGAGACCTGATCAAATTCGCCCGGACCGAGCGTGCCGGCGGCGAAGTCTTCTTTTTCCCGGGTGCCAAATATATCTGCCTTATCCAGCAATATGGCCAAGGCATGACCTATCTGATGGAAAGCCTAGGGATTCGAGATATCAGCGTCGTCCCCTCATCCGACGAACTGCTTTGGCCGCTCATCGGATTCCAAGGCCTGAGATGGCTGTGGAGAGGCCTGGTCGCGGTCGATATCCTGGTCAAGGCCGCTTGCGAAATTCGTCCCTACGAGATCCGAAAAGGCGAGATGGATCAGGTCCACAAGATCAACCTGGCGGATGTCCAGGAAGGGCTGGCCGACGGGACCCTCAATCTTGCGCTGCGGCGCTGTGTTGAACGCTTGAAATCTGTGGCAAGGCGGCCGTCAACCAGGCTCAAAGTCGGCATAGCCGGCGATATCTACACCCGAATCAATCCGGTCGCCAACCACAACCTTTTTTTAAAGCTCGAGGAGATGGGCTGCGAGGTCTGGCCATCCTCTTTTCTCGTCGAGGGAGTCGATTTCAGCTTCCGCAAAGACCTCACGGCGAAGGTCCGGGCGTTTCGCTTCCATGAAGGCGCTATGATCGCTCTGCTCTATCTGGTCAAAGAACTGGAAAAGTGGAAGGTCCGGAAGTCTTTGCAGGAAAGCGTCAGACACTACCGGGAGCCGACCTTTAAAGAAGTCAACAAGTTCACTTCTTCTTACATCGGCTTTGACAACAATCAAACTTTGCTTTTAAACATCGCTAAAATGGTGGATTTCGTGAAGCAGGGGGCCGACGGCGTCATTAACGCCATTTGCTTCAACTGCATGCTGGGCACCGTGTCCGGTGCCTTGGCCCAGAAGATCAGAAAAGATTTTCGGAATATCCCTATCCCGACGCTGATCTACACCGGCACGGAATCGGCGGTCGAGCAGACCCGGCTCGAAGCGTTCGTCTACCAGGTCCAACAATTCGCAAAAAAACGCAGCCGCCGAGAAACGGTTTTGGTCCGGACGTGAACTATTGCACTCATATTCTTAGATTCAATAGAATAAAAGTATGAGAAAGCAGATCTCCTTCATTTTTTTGACGTGTCTGATTACGACGGCGCTAGGGCAGATGATTTTTTCCTCGGTCCAAGCGCCGAAGCCGGCGGCGGCATCCGTCAAAATCTGGCCTTCCATAATTCCCGCCGATTGCCCTTTTGAAAAATCCAAAGACCTGGCCGGGATTGCCTTCACCGGCAGGCACCGAGAATATGAAGATGCTGATACGTGGTATCCGTCCTGGGCGTCGGACGGGAATATGTACTCTCCGTTCACCGATGGACGCGTGGGCACTGTTTCCTCGAGTTCGGGAGGTGCCAAGGCCACGACGGGGCAGGCGAGGATCCTCGGCGACGATCCCTTAAACCTCAGGATCATTCCGCTGGGGGTCCACGAGGCTTCGCCCGAGCCCTACCGCGGACGATATCCCTGCGGAAGCCTGGTCCATAACGGCATCTGGTATTATGGGACCTACTGCCTCGATCAGAAGCAGTTCAATTGGGACATCCTCGGGCCGTTCGTCGGCTTTCGCTTTTCCAGGGACTTGGGAAAGACCTGGGTGGACACTCCTTGCACTCCGGCCAATGCCCTTTTCAGAGAGTCCGGCAAGGGCGGCGCGAAGGTCAAGGTCGGCGCTCCTCACTTCGTGGATTTCGGGAAAAATATGGAGCATTCTCCCGATGGGAAGGCCTACCTGGTAGGGCACGGCGCTGCCCGTCCGGAAGCGAATCTGAGCTGGATATCGGGCGACCAGGTCTATTTGGTCCGGGTCAAGCCCGCTCCTGAAACCATCAATGATTTCTCCAAGTACGAATTTTTTGCGGGGCACGATGCCAAAGGCGCGCCTCTCTGGACAAGTGACTTTTCCAAAATAAAGCCCCTCGTCGAATGGCAAGACCGCACGGGTGTCGTCACCATGACCTACGATGCGCCTCTCAAAAAATATTTGATGTGTATTACCGACGGCTGGCCCACGGTCGGGCCGATGAACACCTACATCCTGGAATCAGACACCTTGACCGGCCCTTGGCGGATCGTGGTTTTCATGAAATATTTCGGCGAACAGGGATATTTTGTGAACATTCCTTCGAAATTCATCGGACCCGACGGCAGGACGGCCTGGCTTTGCTATTCTGCGAATTTCACCAATGGCTGGATACGGACCCGCTATGAATCGAACCCGCCGGGCAGCCGCTATGCCCTGTGCCTTCAAGAATTCAAGCTGCTCCGGTCGGCGGAAGGAATCGACGAACTGGACGAAGGCATGGGAGGTTCCGGGGTCCTTGGTGAAGGAGACGCCGGGGATGACGGCGCAGACCGATTTTTCGTCGCGCGAAACGCTTTTAAAGTACCAGCCCTCGAAATAATCCTGCGTTTTGCCGAACCCGTGGAAGACTTCCGGCTTCCAGAGAGCCCTAATTTTTTGTCCGAACATGGTTTTTTAAAAAAAAGCGCCCCGCCGGGTGACCGCTGGAACGGTCTTGGGCGGGGCGCCGATCGACAAATGCTAAAAAATTCGCCTATTTTTTCTCTTGGACTGTGGCCTTGAGCTTCTCCAAGTCCTTTTTATAGGTCGCTTTGGCCGCATCCGGCGCGAGCTCGATCGCTTTTTCTTTGGCCTTGATCGCCTCCGGATAATTTTTCGTTTTCTCGTGAACTAGGCTGAGCGTATTCCACAAGTAGGAGGCGCCGGGCATAAGCTCAACGGCTTTTTTGGCCGCCGCCAGCGCCTCGTCCAAGTTCTTGCCCTGCCTTGCCCAAAACCCGGCGTAGCTATAGAGCGCCGTCGGATCGGTTGCGTTCTTCTTGGCGAAAGCAGGACCGTAGATCTCGAGAGCCTTGGCCTCCTTGCCGGATTTCGAGTAGGCGTTGGCCGCCTGTTGAAGAATGTAGGAATTCTCGGGCTCGAGCTTGAGCGCGGTTTCGGCCATGGCCAGGGCGCTGTCTTGGTTGGCGTTCTGCGCCAGCCAGTAATTGGCGTAGCCAACCAGGTTGAAAGCAAAGCTCGAGACCTGATTTTCCATAAACGCCTTGCCATAGAGCTCCTCGGCCTTGGTTTTGTCTCCTTTGAGCGTGTAGATCTGAGCCAGAAGCTGGTTGATGCTTGGGTCGGGGTTGAAATCCGTCAGCTCTTCGATTTTCGCGGCCAGCTCGATACCTTTGTCGAGAGGCTCCTTATCCCTGCTGATTCGCGACAGCCAGTGGTAAAGGACAATCGGGTCGTCCGGGTACTTCCCGGCATACTCCGCGAAAAATTGAGCGGCCTCCTCTTTGGGAGCCTGGTAGCTAAAATAGTAGCCCATGAGGTCGTAGGCTTGCTTGACCAGCTTGCTATTGGGGTATTTTGCAATGAAGGCTCGAACGGGAGCCATATCCGGCTTTTGTTCCATCAGCCCTCCCGTAGCCAAGTAAAACTCGGCCAGTACTGTGTAGGGGGCGGTGATCTTTGTGTATTCCTGGGTATAGGAACCGGCCGTGCCTTTCGGGTCAAGGGCTATGACTTCCTTGTATTTTTCCGCGGCTTTCGATTCGTCATGACGTTCACTCCATTTCCGGGCGATCTTGAAGACGGTGGCGACGTCCTTAGGATTCTTAGCGTAGGCGGCGGTCAGGGCTTTGAATGTTTCGGTCCCGTCCACCATCTTCTGGAGCGAAGCCTGGAACTTCTCGGCCGGCGGGTCGTATCCGACAAACCAGTCGACTTCGGCTCCGTCCCCGTCCAGGGCCATGGTGGTCGGCGTGCCGCGGATTCCGAATTTCTTGAAGACCGCGCTTCCATCGGATTGCTGCGAGACGGCCCGAAACAAGATGAAATTCTTGTCGAGGAAGCTTTGGAATTTGGGATTTTCGTAAAACTGCTGACCCAGCAGTTTACAGGTCCCTCAGGTGTAGGAGTAAAAATCGATGAGGACCAGCTTGTGATCGGTCTTGGCTTTGGCCACTGCCTGGTCCAAGGATCCCTTGAACCAGTTCTGGGCCGAGGCCGTCGAGGCGAGGACAAGCACGAGAGACAGCATCAGAGCTTTTTTCATGATCACCTCTTCAGGCCACTATAGAAATTATGCCTAAAAAAGTCAATAAAAAATCGAGGACCCTTCTTGGCCGCGCCCTGGAATTTGCCAAGCGAACATGGGATTTGACTTCCCCGTCCTGCTTTGTTACAGTCCAAAAACAGATTGGAGCCAAGCTATGAGGAGAAGGCCTGCGATGAAAAAGATAAACGTGCGCATCTGCATATTTCTGGGGGCGCTTTATTGCCTTACTTTGCCCGCCTTTGCCGATCCCGCTTCCGGTCAGGCCGTAAAAAACGAGCGCACACAATGGTTCCAGGACGCCAAGTTCGGCCTGTTCATCCACTGGGGCGTCTATTCCATGCTCGGCCGCGAGGAATGGGTTCGTCAGCTCTGCCAAATCCCGCTTCCTGAATACCAGTCCTACGTCGACCATTTCAACCCCACTCTCTTCAATCCCGATGACTGGGTACGGCTGGCCAAGGAGGCCGGCGTCAAATATATCGTCATCACCTCCAAGCACCATGACGGCTTTTGCATGTTCGACAGCAAGTATACGGATTACGATATCATGCACTCGGAGTACGGGAAGGATGCCCTGGGCATGCTGGTTGAAGCCTGCCGGAAGCAGCAGATGCCCCTCGGCTTTTATTATTCGATCATGGACTGGAGCCATCCGGACTATCTGCCGCGACGCCCCTGGGAAATAGACCGACCGACGAGGGATGCCGACTTCAATCGTTACATGGATTACGCGATCAATCAGCTCCAGGAACTCATGACCAAATACGACCCGGCCATCCTCTGGTTTGACGGCGAGTGGGAGCATTCAAACGAAGACCAGAGGGCCAAAGAAATCGGGGAGATGCTTCTCAAAATGAAGCCCCACCTGCTCATCAACGACCGCCTGTTCAAGCGGGAGCCGGGATTCGGAGATTTTGGAACGCCGGAAAATTTTGTCCCGGCCACGGGCATCCGCAACACGGACGGATCGCCCCGGTTGTGGGAAGCCTGCGCCACGATGAACTTCAACGGCTGGGGTTACAACCGCTATGAAACAGAATTCCACAGCGCTTCGCAGCTCATCCGCCAGTTGATCGAGATCGCCAGCAAAGGCGGCAACTTGCTCCTCAATGTCGGCCCCCTGCCCGATGGGACGATTCAACCGGAATTCGCGGCCCGGCTGAAGAGGATGGGCGAATGGCTGACTGAGAACGGCGAGGCCATCTATGAAACCACGGCCAGCGTTTTTGAAAAGCTGCCCTTCTTCGGCCGCTGCACGGTCAAGGGAAACAAGCTCTATATCCATATCATGGGCTGGCCGGAGGACAAAAGAATCCTCCTGCCTGGCCTCAGAACACTCCTCAAAAGAGTTTATCTGCTGAAGGGCGAGCGGACGCTGGATTTCCGGAGGACGCGCCGTGGTATTGTCGTCAGCCTTCCGGACCGCGCCCCCGACCCGGATGCGACGATCGTCGTGGTCGAGCTTCAGAACCCGCCGGAGGTCATGCCGTACGAGATCCGGCCAACGGCGGGCGGCCGAATCGAGCTTCCGGTCTATTTAGCCGACCTTCAATCCGAGATGGGGCAGCGCGCCTACCTCGACCATTTTTATCGCGTGACTATGCTCACCAATTGGCAAAACGTGAACGATTATCCGAGTTGGGATTTCTTTGTCGAGAGGACGGGGACGTATGAAGTGCAAGCTTCATACGCCAGCCTGTGGGGAGGGAAGAGTACGTTTTCCGTCGAGATCGATGATGCGGAAATTCCCGGGACGACGCAGAATTCGCCCAGCGTCTATTTTCCGAAAACGTTCACGCTGGGCACGGTGGACCTCAAGGAAGGCAAGCATACCCTGCGTTTCAAAATAAAATCCATCGTCAACAATCAGGCCCTCCGACTGGAAAAAGTGATCCTCAAACCTCTTTGATCTCTTCCGCTTAGAAGGAGTGTGAGTCATGCCGAAATTCCAACCTTTCGTCATGGAACGGATGATGTCCAAGTTCGAGAAGGAAGTCGATTACAACCTCTCGGAAAGCGGAGTCCATCCGCTGACCCTGAAAGAGCTCTTCCAGGACGATCCGGACGGATTGGCCGGCTTGCTGTCGATCGAAATGGACTACGCTCACGCCAACGGCATACCGGAACTGAGAAAGAACATCGCCGCCCTGTATCCCGGCGCGGGTCCGGAAAATGTCCTGGTGACCGTGGGGGCGATCGAAGCCAATTATGACATCCTCTGGAGCCTGCTCGCGGCCGGGGACGAGGTCGTCGTCATGCTGCCGAACTACATGCAGATCTGGGGGCTGGCCAAGAACCTGAATCTTGACCTCAAGACCTTCAGCCTGGACGAGAAGAACGGTTGGGCGCCCGATCTCGACGGGCTGAGGAAGGCGGTGACCGGAAGAACGAAATTGATCGCGATCTGCAATCCGAACAATCCGACGGGCTATATTTTCAAGAACGAGGAAATGGAGGCCGTCATCGAAACGGCCCGCCGGGCCGGGGCCTGGATCCTGGCGGACGAGGTGTACGCCGGAGCCGAGCGTCTGGCCGACGCCCAGACGCCTTCGTTCTACGGAAAGTACGAAAAAGTCCTGGCCGTCGGCAGCTTGAGCAAGGCGTACGGCTTGCCGGGGCTGCGGATCGGCTGGGCCGTCGGCCCGGCCGATGTCGTCGACGAGCTTTGGGCGAGGCACGAATATCTGACCTTGAGCGCGACCATGCTTTCGAATCACCTGGCCGCGTACGCCCTGTCCCCCCGCGTCCGGCCTCGCCTCATCCAACGCGCCCGCGGCTATATCCGCCGGGGCTTCCCCGTCTTGGAGCAATGGATGAACGAACATCGGGAAATCCTTGGCACGATCCCGCCGCAGGCGGCGGCGATCGCATTTGTCCGCTACCGTCTGGACCTCCCTTCCACGCAGTTCGCCGAACGGCTGCGCGAAGATAAAAAAGTGCTCATCGTACCCGGCGACCATTTTGGCCTGGACCATTTCGTCCGCATCAGCTTCGGCCTGCCTCACGATTATTTGACTCCGGCGCTCGGCCGGATTCACGACCTGATCACGGAATTGCGGAAAGCATGATTCCCGTCACTCGAGGAAAACCGTGAAGATCGCGATGCTGGCCGAGATCAAGGAGATCCTTCCCGAGCTGGATCTCGTCCCCGCCATCGAGGAAGGCTTCGTCGCCTATTCCTCTGGCCGGGCAACCGTTCCTCCGGTCGGAGAATTGATCTTGGACAAGGGGGAAGTTCACATCAAGTCCGGTTCTATCGATGGGGAGGATTTATATGTGGTCAAGATCGCGTCCGGATTCTATGACAATCCCTCCCTGGGCCTGCCGTCGGGCAACGGCT
>Ga0153915_10004498_pt1 | contig 12845 bp, 21 predicted proteins | sample Opewatmetagenome_2_FD_107003 | JGI IMG/M metagenome (GOLD analysis project Ga0153915, IMG submission 107003) | Freshwater wetland microbial communities from Ohio, USA - Open water 3 Core 3 Depth 3 metaG | ecosystem: Environmental > Aquatic > Freshwater > Wetlands | place: USA: Ohio, Lake Erie... | reverse complement strand
TCGAAGGGCACATCCCGTTGCGCTACGCGGACGGCCGAGTCCGCGTCGCCAACGGCGCGCTGACGGCGAGCGGCCCGGGCGTGCTCCGCTTCAAGAGCGACGCGCTGCCGAAGGAAATCAGCAGCGCGGGCCAGCCGGTACAGCTCGCGCTGGACGCGCTGACCGATTTTCACTACGAAACGCTTGCACTGGAGCTTAACCATTCCAGCATCGTCTATGGCACCATCTTGCTCAAGCTTCACGGCAGCAATCCCGCCGTGCTCGAAGGACATCCGTTCGCCTTCAACATAAAGCTCGAAAGCAATTTCGATCGGCTCACCGATCTCGCGCTCCGCAGCATGACGGCTGCGCAGGAATTGCTGCGCCGGACCGTGGGAACTATACGTTGACACGCGTGTCATTTCCGGAGCCTGTGAAGCCGATGCCACGATGCCGCCGCAAACCGAGCGCACGTACGCTTCTCGTCCTCACGGCGTTGTCGGCGCTGGTCGCGGCCACGGGCGCGTGCACGCCGACCGTTCAGGTCGAGGCGCCGAAAGAACCCATCACGATCAACCTGAATATCAAGCTCGATGCCGACGTGCGGCTGAAGGTCGAAGAAAAGGCGAAGGAAGATGTTGGGACGAAGCCGATCTTCTGAACGATACGCGCCCACCGCATTGGCCGGGCGGATGCGCTTCAAGTTCGCTCTGGCGTTGTGGCTCGTGGGACTGCTGTGCGCGCTTTCGCCGGGTGCGTTCGCGCAGTCGCAGTCGCGCTTGCTCGATGCGCCGCGCGCCGCCGGCACGGTCGGCGAGCGCTACGACGGCTTCGCCGTGGTCCGCGGTGCGGCTTCACCGGACGTCGTCGCGCTCGTCAATTCGGTCAATTCGGAGCGTCGCGCGGTTTATGCCCAACGGGCGGCCGCCGATCACGCGCCCATCGACGCCGTCGGCAAGATCTATGCGGCGGAGATCATAAAGTCGGCTCCGAAAGGAACCTGGTTCCTCTCGGAGTCCGGGCAATGGACCCGGAAATAGCGTCTCTCGCGCGCGCCCCCGCTACTTCTTAGGCGGCCACAACCCCTTCTCGGTATAGAACCGGATCGCGCCCGGGTGGTACGGGACCGGGAATATCTTCGCGGCCTCGTCCGGCCGATAGTCGCGGAAGCCGGCGAACGTCGCGACCAGATCGTCGCGGTTCGCGTGCATCGCGGCCACCATCTTGTAGACGAGATCGTCCGGTGCGTGCGCGCTGGCCGCGAGGTAGATGTCATAGGTCATCACGGTGGTCGCATCGCGGACGCCGGGATATTGCGAGGCAGGCTGCAGCACCGAGGGGTAGACCACGGGCACGACCTTCTGCATGCGCGCAACCGCTTCGGGAGAAGCCGGCATCGAGATGTAGCGGATGCCGCCCGGAATGGTCGCGTTCAGCTCGATGGTCGCACCCGCCCCGACCGGGAGCACGCCGATATCGACCCGGCCGTTCTTGAACTCGTTGGCGCCCTGCTGCAGGTTGCCGACCGGCTGCTGGACGTAGTCCGCGAAGCTGAGGTTTGCCGACGCGAGGTACGCATCGGTCGAGCGGACGACGACGCGCGCCGCGGGAAACTCGCTCGGGATGCGCATGCCTTTGGTGTCGAGCAGCGTGCGCGCGGGCGAATCGTTCCGCACGAAGAACGAGAAATAGAACTGCCCGATCACCGCGACCGCGCGCAGGTTCCGCGCGGGCTTGCCTGGATACGATCCCGCGCCCTCGTAGCCGTCGATCATGTCGATCGCGCTGAACATCGCGAATTCGAATTCGCCGGAATCGAGCTGCGGCATCATCTGCGACGTTCCGCCGGACGGCTGATGGCGGACGATGATGCCGGCCTTGTCGTTGGCGACCTTCGCGAGCGCGATGCCGAGGAGATAGGTGAGCGTCCCCTGCGGGTTGGTCACGAGACCGACCACCTGCTGCGCCGACGCCGGCAACGCGAGCGCAAGCGACACGGCGATCGTGGCGAGAAACTTGGTCATGGTCCTCCTTGCGGCGTCATGATTGCGGCGGCTGCACTTTCAGCCCGCCGTCGATCCGGACCAGAACACCGCTGAGATACGATGCCTGATCGGAAGCGAGATAGGCGATCAGCGAGGCGACCTCCGCGGGTTCGGCGGCCCGGCCGAGCGGCAGCGCGGTCAGGAGCTCGCGCCAGCGCGCGCTGTCGCCAAGTCGCGCCGCGGCGCGCCGCTCCGCGCCCCCGATATAACGATCCGTGAGCACGGGACCGGGATTGACGCCGAGCACCCGCACGCCGTCCTTCAGGCTCGCCCCGCCGAGCGCCTCGGTGAAATAGATCAGCGCGGCATTGCCGCTGCCCGCGGCGATGTAGGTGGCGTCGGGCCGCTCGCCCGCCATGCCGACCACGTTGACGATCACGCCCCGCTTGCGCGCGCTCATCATGCGATAGATCTCGCGCGTCAGGTTGATGTAGCCGAACACCTTGAGGTCCCAGGATTCGCGCCAGCGCGTCTCGTCGATGTCGAGGAGCGTGCCGCGCGGGATCGCGCCGGCGTTGTTCACCAGGATGTCGATCTGGCCGCAGGCGGCGGCGAGCGCGCGCTGCTCCGCGGGCTTGGCGAGATCGAGCGCATGCACCACCGTCTTGGCGCCGAATTCGCGCGCAAGCTCTGCGGCGCGATCGTTCAGCGCCGCCGCGTCGCGCGATGCGAGGTGGATCGGGCCGCAGCCTTCCGCCGCGAGGGCCCGCGCCGCCGCATGGCCGATGCCCTTCGACGCGCCTGTGATCAGAACCGAACGACCGGAAAGCCCTAGATCCATTCGCGATGCCCGCTCCGGCGTTTTAGGCGTTTTCCGGGGTCGGACGGATGCGCGCCAAATCGGCCGTCGATTTGAGGCTCGCCGCCAGCAATCCGCCGTCGCTTTCGATCGACTCGCCGGTGATGTAGCTCGAATCGTCGGAGGCGAGAAACAGCGCCAGCCGCGCGCAATCATCGACCGTCCCGATGCGGCCGAGCGGGATCGTGGCGTGGCGGCGGGCAAGCTCGCCCGGCCGCTTGTAGACATTCTCGTTGAGCGCGGTCCTGAACCAGCCCAGGCTCATCGCATTGACGCGGATGCGCCAGGGCGCGAGCTCGGCGGATGCCTGGCGCGTCAGCGCCTCGAGCGCGGCCTTGCTGATGCCGTAGGCGCCCTGCCCCGGATAGCAGGTGCGCGCCGAGATCGACGTCACGTTGATGATGCTGCCGCCGCCGGATTGCTTGATGACCGGCGCCGCCTCCTTGATGCAGAGCATCGCACCGGTGAGGTTCACCCCCATGATGCGGTCCCATTCGGCGATCGGAAGATCGACGAGATCGGTCGGTGTCGACATCGAGACCCCGGCGTTGTTCACCAGGATGTCGAGACGGCCCCATTCGGAGACGCAGCGCCGGACCGCGTTGCGGACATCGGCGGCGGACGTGACGTCGCCGGCGAGTGCGACGACCTTGGCGCCATTGGCGCGGAGCTCGCGCTCCGTCTGCTGCGCCCAATCCGACCGGATCTCCAGGGTCAGAACCGATGCGCCTTCGGCGGCGAACAGCTCGACCATGCCGCGTCCGAGCCCGCCTCCGCCGCCGGTGACGAAGGCGACCTTACCCTGCAACCGACCCATCCGATCCTCCCCGACCGCGTTCGTCGTTATGCCGCGCCGGTCAGGGGATTGCAAACCTCTCCGGGCGCCGCGATCGGCCTGATCGCGCAGATCGCGTTCGCGTCGTTTCCGGTCGTCCAGATGCGGCGATTGTCGCGATAAACAGAATTATAGGCGCCAGGCGTTCATCGTCGCCCATTTGATCGATTTAGCGTCGATCACCACGGCCTCCGTGCCAATTCTTCGCGGCAGGTTGCCGTGGAGCACGCCGGGATCGAGCTGCGACTTCGCATCGCCTTGGCTGGCAAGCGCGAGCTGACGGTTCAAGTCAGTCATCATCGATCTTCACATACAATTGGCAGTTACGATGCGAAGCACGGGGCGGGCCGTTGCCGGCCCGCGACACGGGCTACAGCAAGCCGGGCAGCTTCTCCAGGCAAGCGGCCGCGACACGACGGTCGGGTTCGCTCGCGCCTGGCATCGTCGCCCAGCCGGCCTTCATCACCATGTCGTCCCGGTCGTACGGCTTGGCGCCTTTCATGTTGGCGACCTTCATGGCGAGTTGTGGATCGCGCTTGGACATGTCGAGGCATACCGGAACCAGCGCCGCGATGACTTCGGCCCGCGCCTTGTCCGACGCCATCTGCACGGCCTTGCTGCCCGTCACCCATCCGCCCCACGAGAAGCCGATAATCGCCAGCGCAATTGCGCCGAAGACGGCGCCATACAGCCCGGGCTTGACCCATTCCGGCGTTTTCATGTGCGCATCTCCCTTTTGATAAAATTATGGATTTATTTCAACTAATTAATATATCACAAAATAACTATTGGATACATAGAAATAAATTGCAAATAATTATGGCTGGATTAAATGCCGTTTATTATTTGATATGTATGACTTTATTCTCCAAATGACGCGGCCCGCAGGATCGTAGCGCGCGACGAAGCGGCATCGGCGCATATCGTACCCGTGCGCATTGTAAAGCCAGCCGATCCGCCCCATATTGGACGAGTCAACTCGTCGTGGTTGACCTAGTCCTTTGCTCTCGAGCGAGAGCACCGAACCCGGTCGGATCGTTGCGAAATTTGGCCCGCTATGCAGTTGCACAGCGGCAATTCATCTTGAAAAGGAACTCTATGTCTATCGGAACGGTCAAATGGTTCAACGTCCAGAAGGGCTTCGGCTTCATTCAGCCGGAGGATGCCTCCAAGGACGTGTTTGTCCATATTTCGGCGGTCGAGCGCGCGGGCATGTCCTCGCTGCGAGAAGGCCAAAAGGTCAGCTACGATATCCAACAGGATCGTGGCAAGGCCGCGGCTTGTAATCTGAAAGAGATTTAAGCTGACGATCGGGGCGGCTTCGGCCGCCCCTTTTTGTATCCGGCCGGCTTTCCGCGCGCGTCACCCTCTCGCCGCGTCTGCGGTTGCCCGCCGAGTTGTGAAGGAGTTCCGACGATGGCCGCAGGTGGATTTCGCGCCGAAGAGGCGCGCCGCAAATCCGAGGAGCGGCTTGCCGCGGACCGGGTACGCGCCGCTCAGGCGCTCAAGGACCGGGACAAGGCGCAGGTGGCGGAGCTCGCCAAGACCCGGCGACTGCGCGCGCTTCGCCTCGCAAAGGAAGCTTCCGACAAGGCAGACGCCGATCACGCGGCTGCCGTGAAAGCCTCGTCGCCTCCCGAACCGCGGAAGCAAAGCGCCGCACGCATCGACGCCGTGATCGCCAAGCCAGACGCGGCTTAACCGCGTCCCGAGTTTTCCCAGCCGAGCCCGATCTCGCTGCGCCGCCAAGCGTCGCCTTTTATTATCGGAACGCGATATCTTGATCGATATCGCACCATGACGCTGATGAGGCCATCGCGATGATTCGCACCACCAGCCGATCCGTCACATTCAAGCGCAGTTTCACGTTGCCAGGGCTGGACTCCCCGCAACCGCCCGGGACCTATGTCGTGGAAATTGACGAGGAAGCGATCGAAGCCGTATCGATGACCGCGTTTCGCCGGGTCGCGACCTGGATCGTATTGCCCTCGCTCGCGGGGCGCCCCGGCGTCACCGAAACGCTCGCCGTCGATCCTGCGGAGTTGGACCAAGCGCTGGCGCGCGACGCAGCCGGCTAAGGCCGGCCGGCGATCGGCGCGTCAGGCCAGCTCGGTAGCCGAACTGCCTAGGGCTTTTTCCAGCTCGGCTGCTTTGTCGCAGTGCCCGAGCCCTGGACGAAGCCCGTCTGCACGGGGCCTTTCGCCTTCGGCGGCGCGGTTTTCTTGGGCTTCTTTTTTTCCCGAGTCGATCTCTGTTGGCCTTTGGCCATGTCATCCTCCGTTGCTGTTTATCGCGCTTCTCATGTAATAACACGCGTCGAGGTTGTGACCTAACGCAACAGCGCAGGCCATCGAAACTGGGGCATGACTCACTCAACCCGCTTGGCGTTCCTGGGCGATTTGATGCTCGGCCGCGGTGTAAGCCGGAGGCTCCGCGATATGGGGCCCGAGTGGTTCCTGGGCGATGTCCGGCCGCTTCTCCTTCAGGCCGACGCCGTGTTCGCCAATCTCGAATCGCCGATCACCACGAGCGGCGAGCGGTGGCGGAAGAGCTGGAAGATGTTCCACTTCCGGGCGGACCCGGCGGCGATCCGCATCCTGGAATGCGCCAACATCCGTTTCGTCTGCCTCGCCAACAACCACGTGCTGGATTTCGGACCGAGCGGATTGCGCGACACGATGCGCGAACTCGACGCGGCGGGCATTCGCCATGCGGGCGCCGGCAATAATGCCGAGGAAGCCGCGGCTCCGGCGATTCTGAACCTGCCCGGGCTGACGATCGGCCTGATCGCCGCCACCGACAACATGCGCGCCTTCGCCGCCGGGCGTGATCGCCCGGGAACCAACTACGTCGAATTCGCGGCCGAGCAGCCCACATTGGCATGGATCAACCGATCGGTGAGCGCATTGCGGCAAGCCGGCGCCGCGCTCGTCGTCCTCTCGGCGCATTGGGGTCCCAACATGCGGCGCGTGCCGAGCAATCGATTCCGCCGCTTCGCGCATGCCGCAATCGAATGCGGCGTCGATGTGATTCACGGACACTCGGCCCACGTGTTCCAGGCGATCGAGCGGCACAAAAGCGGCGTCATTCTCTACGACACCGGCAATTTCATCGACGACTATTGGAAGTTCCCGTTTCGCCGCACCATCTGGTCGTTCGTGTTCCTGCTCGATGTCGAGGCGGGTCGGCCGCGGCGGCTCGAGCTCGTTCCGGTGCGCATCCATGGCTCGCCGCTCGGCATCGCAAGCGGCGATATATCCGAAGCCATCAAGACACGCATGGCGTCGCTGTGCGCGAATCTGGGCACAAGCGTCATCAAGACGCCCGCTGGATTGGAAATTCCCCTGCCGTGAGCCGCCGGCGCGGCCGGCCTAGGAGGCTTGCGCCTGCGCGAAAAGCGCGAGATCCGCGACCAGTCCTTTGTCGCGCTCGATCGCATACTCCGATCGGCCTGCCGTGCCGTTCTCGATCACGACGAGCACGGCTGCGCTGCTGGTCTCGAACACGCGAAGGCTCCGGCCCTCGACCTCGAGTTCGGCGAGCTTGCCCCGCATCGGCGCCGCAGCCGTGCGCGCGCTGACGTCGATCAGCTCGATCAGCCCTTTGGCCGTGATGCCGGCGGCCTCCAGCTGGCGCTGGACCCGCGCGGCGGCGACCGCCTTCGACTGCTGCTCCGCCCGCCGGGCGCCGGCTTGCGTTTCGGATTGCCGCCGGTGATCGGCGTGCTGAGCCTCGGCCCGACGCAGGAACGCGGGCAGCGGCAGATCGCGCGTGTTGATCCAATCCTGCGACGCGGTCCAAGTTCCGGCGAGCCAGTCGCGGAGTTCCTTGCTCTGGATTGCCTTCAGCCGCTCCGCGCGCAACGACACGGCCCATCGCTGTTGCGCCGGCGGCCCGTTCAACTCCGGCCATTTGACCTCCGGCGCGTCCGATCCGCCGTTCGGAACGCGAGCCGCATCGCCGGGCCGCTTCGCCGCATGCCGCGCTTTCGCCAACGCAAACTGTCGGCGATATTCAGCTTCCCACTCGTCGCTGTCCTCGTCGGGCACCAAGTCGTGGTGTTCGGCGAAAAATCGTCCGGTTGCCTCGATGGCCTCGTCCCGCAGCGATTTCAGATCCATGACGCTCGCTCCATTCGTGCGCCCGCCGTGCGGCTCAGGTTCGATTGTGTCGTCCCCGCTCGCCCGTTGGGAACGCGGAAGCGGAGCATCACTGTTGCGGACTACGGCTGCCGGCGGAAGGATGAAGCACCATGCCGCCGCCATCCTCGGGGTATCCCGTGTTGGTCACCTGCGCACAGGTGACCCGGACCTCGTGCCGCCACGGCGGCTCCGCGGTCCTCACGCCGAGCCGAGGCTGAACCGCGCTGATGAACGCTGCCAGCGCCAAATCCCGCGCCTGCTTTTCGTTCATCGCGCGCACGATGACGGTGCCGCGCCACGTGCTCGCGCGCCAACTTCGATCGGTGGTGTCGACCGGCTGCAGGCGGTAGATGGGCATGAGTCACCTTGAGTGGGATGTTGCTGCGAGTAGGGACGCGAAATCACGCGCGCAGCGACGCGGAGCGGCGTTACCCACCGAGACGCACCCCAAACTAGCCGCTTTCGGTTCCGTCGCCAGCAAAAAACGCCGTGCGCTGCGGCGATAAATCCGAGGCAATGCGCGATCAATTTAGACGCAATCGCGTCGTAAAATCCGCGGGCTCACCATGTACGCAATCCCGTCGCGCGCAACAAATGTGCTAATGTAGCTTTGTATGTATGTAGTTGTAGTTGTGGGCATTGTGCGGGAACGACGGTCGACGACGCCGTCAACTTGAATTATCGCTTCAGCGACACCACATTTATTTGAGCTAGTTCCGGAAAATTTCGAAGGGCAGGCATGATTCCACAATCAATCGCGGGTCGCTTCAGACGCGCCGCGGCGTCATCCCTGGTTTTACTTGCGCTCGCGTCATCAAACGCAGCGCAGGCGGCGCCGACGCGCAGCGAGATCTCCGATGCGGCGAGCGCGGTTGCCGGGCTCGGCGACCGGGCATTCGTCATCTTGCGGGAAACGTCTCCGGCATCCGCCTCGCGGCACTGGCTGATTCATGCCCTGATTGCCGAGAAATTCGACATGCCGGTTATCGCCCAGTACGTCGCCGGCCGTGCTTGGCCGGCCGCGACCGAAGCGGAACGCGACCGGTTCATCGCGGCGTTCGGTCATTACGCGACAGAGCTTTTATCCGAACGTTTTTCCCGATACACAAAGCAGGCTTTCGCCGTCGTCGGTCAGCGCGCGGAAGCCGACGGCTCGTCCACCATATCGACGGAGATCACCGAAGCGAATGCTACGCCGGGGGTGAAAGTCGATTGGCGCGTCGCTAACCAGCTCGACCAGTATAAGATCACGGATGTAACGGTTTCCGGCGTCAGCGTAGCGCGCACCAAGCGCGCGGAATTCGGAACGATAATCGAACGGAACGGAGGCCGGATCGCGGCGATTACCACAATGCTCGAGGACAAGACGGCACACTGGACGCAATCCGCCGCGAAGGCGGACTAGCCCGGGGCTTGGCGCGGGCCCGTCCAAAAACCGCCAGAAGACTCCACAGGTGAATAGCAATGGCATTCAAACCAAACTACAATCAGCAGCGCGCTGAGCGTGATCGCGCTAAGCGCAAGAAGCAGGAGGAGAAGCTGAGGTTGCAGCAAGAACGAACGGCGCAGCGTAAAGCCGGGCGTGACGACCTCACTGAGACGAAAGATTTGGATCGGAAGGATTGATGAGCGGCCGAAAGCGAGAGTTCCGGGCACCCAGGCGCCGGGGCTTTGATGACGATTTCCACCCACCCGAGCCGGCATCCCGGCGGACCTCCAACGGGCCACAGCGACCGAGCCCCATAAGCAGCGGCCCACCGGTCGACGCGACCGTAAAGTTCTTCAGTGCCGAAAAAGGCTTCGGCTTTGTCTCGCTGGCGAATGGCGGCGACGCCTTTCTGCATATCAGCGTACTGCAGGCCGGCGGGTTTGATGCCGTGCAGCCAGGCACCAAGCTCAAGGTGAATGTCGGCCAAGGACAGAAAGGGCCGCAGGTTGCCGCGGTTCTCGAAGTCGATGCCAGCACGGCGATACCGCAATCGGACCGCGGGCCGCGCCGCGACGGACCGCGCCCATCGGCGCGCTCGGACGCGCCTACGGGACCCGCGGTGTCGATGCGCGGCACCGTAAAGTGGTTCAACGCGACCAAGGGGTTCGGATTCGCCTCGGTCGAAGACGGCGGCAAGGATGTGTTCATCCACATCTCGGTCCTCGCCAAATCGGGACTCCAGAGCCTGGCCGAGGGTCAACAGGTGCAGATGGACGTCGTGCAGGCCGCGAAGGGCCGCGAGGCGGTATCGGTCAATCCGATCGACTGATCGGAGAGGCTGCGCCTCTAGCGCGTCTGCTGCGGATCCAAGGCGCCGGAGACGGCGGGCGGCTGCTCGTCGCTGACCGTCAACGCCCCATGTATCGCGAGTCCCACGATCACCGACGCGAGCGCGACGGCGATCAGCAGAAACATCATCGCGGGGCGGTTTGATTTCGTTTGGCGGCCGGTCTTCGGCTGACCGGCCAAGTCAGGCGATGCGACGCGCGGTAACAGCGTCACCAGATGCGCGGCGATAGCCGGCGTGTCCGACGGTCGCCACCGGCCCTCGGGCAGCCGGTCCAGCAGCAGACGGAGCCCGTCGGCCGCAAGCTCTTGCGGCAGCGTCGCCAGCCGCGCCGCCTCCTGCCAGGGATCGACGCCGAAACGCGCCAGCGCCGAAACGACGCTGAGCTCCATTCCGTTCTCCTCCATGCCGACCGAGGCGTAGAGGAACGCGTCGAATGTAGGACGCGGAAAGAAAACCGAACTGCTGCGCGCCATCGTCGTCATCTCCAAACAATAGTATGTAATTCCTCACGCGATAAATATTAATAGGATTCAAATAATAAATATGAAACCCGCCTTGATCGCGCGGATTTCGGCACCATTTATTATCAATCAATCGAATTCCAATATTTTTAGGACCGACGTCGCGCGATCGGCGCTGCCCGCGATGCCGGTTTGGAGAAATGTCTATGAGACGTCAGCCCGCCGGTCCCGAAAGACGCCTGATTGCAGCGGCCGAAGGCGGCGATCCCCACGCGCAATTCAATCTCGGCGTCCTGTACGACAGCCGGTTTGACGACAGCGGACGCCCGGTCGAGGGCAATCGCGCCGAAGCGCTCAAATGGCTGTTGCGCTCGGCGCAACAGGGCCTCGCGCGCGCGCAAAACAGGCTGGCGGAACTTTATGAACAGGGACCGGAAGCCTCACGCAATTGCGTGAAAACCGCCTTCTGGTTCCATGTGGCAAAGGCGAACTTGAACGGCGCATACCGTCAAGCGGCGCAGTCGGGATACGACCGGGTTCTTGCACGCATGACACCGCCGCAGATCGCGAAGGTGGAACGTGCCGTCCAGACCTGGAAGCCGACGCAGGAAAACGCCCCGGCACGACCCAACCAGGTGAACAGCGCGTCGCGATCGATCTGAATCTTCGCCGCCTCGGAACCACGATCCCTCGATAGCGGCGCGTTGCGATGGCGCCTCCGGAGATGCGAACCTCCGCGCCGTCGCCGGCGATCGATTTTGAGTTCTTTCGATGGTCTCAGCCCCGCTGGCTCGGTATTTAGGCGATCGCAATGCCTTCCCTCGGCTGGCTGCCCGCCCCGGTCCTCGAACGTTCGACCCTTCGTGAACTCGGGGTCGGCGATACCCTGTTCCGCCAAGGCGACAAGACATTTGCCATCTTCGAGGTGGAAGCAGGTCGGCTGAGCCTGGTACGCCATACCGGCGGCAACCATGCCGTCGTGCTGCACACGGCCCGGCCCGGCGAATTGTTCGCCGAAGCATCTTTGTTTGCCGACACCTACCATTGCGATGGGGTTGCGGCGGTCGCCTCCCGCGTGCGCGCCTACCCGAAACGGCAGCTCCTTGCTGCGCTTCGCAACGACCCTGCCGTGGCCGAGCGCTTCATGGCGGTCCTGGCACACCAGGTCCACACGCTCCGCTCCCAACTGGAAGAGCGCAACATCCGCTCGGCGCGCGAGCGGGTGCTGCATCACCTCGCGCTGCTTGCCGGCCCTGTCGGCCGCACGGTTCGTTTGGATGGGACGCTGATGGGATTTGCGGCTGAAATCGGAATTACGCACGAAACACTGTACCGGACCCTCGCCGCGCTCGAACGCGAAGGCGCCATCGCGCGCACCCGGACGGGAATCACGCTCCGGAAAATCAAAGGCGTATGATCCAAATCATATCGTGGGCGCACCGCACGCAATAGTCTGGATCAACAATTTTCTCCGAGAGGTTCCAATGACCGGTCCCATCCGCACGCGCCGATTTGCGCTCGCCGCCGCGGCTTTAACGGCGATCGCCCTCCTCCAGCCTATCCACCACGCAACCGCCGCCGACGGCGCAACACCGATGCCCTCCACAGCGGGCCACATGTCCGGGCACGAACACGGCCAAATGCAGGGTGTGTCGGACCAAGGGCAGCAGCCGATGCAAGGCACGATGCATCAGGCTGGCCAGGACATGATGCACCACGGGATGGCGATGCACGGTCAAACGGCATCCGGCGCACCAACAATGCCGGGCCAGGATGCGTTCGGTGCGATCCAGGAGGTCGTGCGCATCCTCGAGGCCGATCCCAAGACCGATTGGTCCAAGGTGAATCTCGAGGCGCTGCGCCAACACTTGATCGACATGAACGAAGTGACGCTCAAAGCCGATGCCGCGGCGAAGCCGATTGATGGCGGTCTGGAGATCGCGATCACCGGCGAAGGCCGCACGCTTGCCGCCATTCAGCGCATGATCCCGGCTCACGCGCAGGAGATCAACGGCCTGAACGGCTGGAGCACCAAGACCGATCCGCTGCCCTCCGGCGTACGCCTCACGGTGACGTCGAACGACGCCAAGGAGGTCGCGCACATCCGCGGGCTCGGGTTCATCGGCATCCTCGCGAGCGGCGTGCACCATCAACCGCACCACCTCGCGATGGCCAAGGGCGAGTTCCCGCACGCGCACTAGACGGTGTGAACATGGCGCCGCATAACCAGCAAAGGAAATCTTCGATGAAAAGCTTATCCAGACCGATGAGCGTCTTCGCTGCCGTCGCCTTGGCCTTAGGCATC
>Ga0153915_10004497_pt1 | contig 12845 bp, 13 predicted proteins | sample Opewatmetagenome_2_FD_107003 | JGI IMG/M metagenome (GOLD analysis project Ga0153915, IMG submission 107003) | Freshwater wetland microbial communities from Ohio, USA - Open water 3 Core 3 Depth 3 metaG | ecosystem: Environmental > Aquatic > Freshwater > Wetlands | place: USA: Ohio, Lake Erie... | reverse complement strand
AGCCTCGGTGAGGAAAGACGTGCGGGGGGAAGCGGGCCTTACGCTGTCACGCTCTATCGAGATCGCCGGGGGTGTTGGCCTGGGCGTGCAGGTCTCGGGGGAGCTCGTGCGCAACCAGTCGAATGACACCTACAACGACTACTCGCTCCACGGCGTTTCCTTCAGTGTCGGCATCGGGTTCTGAAGGGGGGCGTGCCAACGCTCCCTTTAGACGCCGGCAATGACGCGCTCCAGGCGCTTCTTCACTTCATCGGCGATCGGCTGCACGTCCGGCTTTTCGAGAATTGCCGACATCACCATCGGGTCGAACGCCGACACGACCGTTTTTCCCCCCTTCTCGTAGACAATCACATTGCAGGGAAGGAGCAGCCCGATCTCTTCCTCCGCCTGGAGAGCCCTGTAGGCAAAGGGGGGATTGCACGCGCCCAGGATCACGTAGCGTGTGAAATCGACGTTCAGCTTCTTCTTCAGCGTTTCCTTCACGTCGATTGTTGTCAGGACGCCGAAGCCCTCCTTCTGGAGTTCTGCAGTCACCCGCTCGATTGCTTTCTCGTAGGGGAGGTCGACTCTCTTCGAGAACCCGTATTTCATGTGGAAAACCTCCGTTCTGTGTCCCTCAGGTGAGCGGCCCCATGGAAAGGCCGACAATGGCGCCGTAGAGGATGCTCGTCCAGGGCTTGCTCGTCAAGGGGCACGCGCCCGTGCGGCACCCCACAAACCTGTAGACGAGATACCCTCCGGCCGCCCCGGTAAGTGCCGAGAGACCGTAACCGGCGAGTGTGTTCAGTGTGCCATGTGTGAGAAATTCCATTCCGCGATTCCCCCTTTCATGCTTGCCGCGTTGAACCCGAGCCGCTTCAGCCTTACCGCCGCCGCGAGGCTCCGGTTGCCCGTCTGGCAGTAGCAGATGATCTCCTTCTGCCGGTACCCCTCCAGCTCTCCGGCCCGGGCGGCGAGGGACTGGATGGGAATGTGGAGCGATCCCTTGATAGAATGCCCCTGCCGCTCGCGCTCCGTCCGCACGTCAAGGAGGACGACGGTGCCGGTCGTGCGGAGTTTGTCCGCGACCTCTGCCGGGGAATACTGCGCCACCGAACGCCTGAGCCTGAATTTCCGGATATAGGCGACGAGGAACAGGGCCAGAACGCCGTACACGATAATCTGCGGGACATTCATCGCTGGGGCTCCATTTCAACGTGGCGATGTTCTTCCGTCCAGCGGAGGATTCCGCCGGTCATGGTGAAAGCCGTGTACCCGTTGCTGTTGAGAAGCGCGGCCGCCGTCGCGCTCCTTTTCCCGGCTCTGCAGTACACGATGATCGTTCTGGAGCGGAGTGTGTCCAGTTCACCGATGCGGCTCTCCAGTTCCTGGAGCGGAATGAGCATGCTGCCTCTCAGGTGGCCGAGGGGCCCGCGATACTCATCCATCGTGCGGACGTCGAGTGAGAGTGCGCTGGAGTCGCGCGCGAGCAGTTGCTCCGCCTCGCCGGGTGTGAGTGAGGGAGCGGCATCCGCGAGGCGGTGGAAGAGAGACCATGCGGCAAGCGCCACAAAGAAGAGGGCGATGAGGATGGTCACGACGGCTTTGCGTTTCATGATTTCTGCACGATGCGGTAGTAGTGTGAGCTGTTCAGGACGCCCCGGCTGAGAACCCTGCACTCTGCGAGATCGTGATCGAGCTCCTCTTCCGAGAGACGCTCTTCACGGGGCGGTCCCTCTTCTTCCGTCTGCTTCCTCCATTCCAGGAAAACCACCCTGCCGCCCCCTTTCGCCAGGCGCAGAAGTTCACCGAAAAAGCGTCTCCGCTCGGGTGTCTCGTGGAGCACGAATGCGGCGAGGACGAGATCCGCTGTGGCATCCGGCAGCGGGACGCTGTACTCCGTGGAGTGCAACGGGGTGAGGTTGTCCGGGTTCTCGAATGCGCGCATCTCGCGGACCATCTCTTCCGACATATCGGCGGCGAATACGCGTCCTTCCCGCCCGGTGAGGCGGGCGGCCGCGCGGGCGAAGAAGCCTGTTCCCGCTCCGACATCGACGACCGTCATCCCTCTCTGGACGCCGAGCATCCGGAGTGTCTCCACGGGTCGCAGCCGGGAGTAGCGTTCGGGCCGTTCCAGGCGCAGGGCGTTATGGGGGGAGAACTTGTGCAGTTTCTGCTCTCACTTCGCTTTTCTCACGCCCTGTGCGTGCTGGAGGGGCTGACCCGCAATCGACCAGGCGAAGGTCCCTCCCGCGAGGTTGTAGACCTGTGTGAATCCCATCTTGCTCAGATAGCGGGCGGCGTCCACGGATCGGTTCCCGGTCTGGCACACGACGGCGATGGCGCTCGAGGGATCACGGGGGAGCTCCTCCAGGCGTCCCGGGAGCTGTTTGAGGGGGATGTTCATCACGCCCGGTACGGCCCCGAATGCCGCCAGCTCAAATGGCTCACGGACATCGAGAATGAAGAGCGAGGCATCATCCTGGAGGAGTGCTGCAAGCCGCTCGGGGGAAATGTCTGTGAATCGTGCCTTGCCAGTCATGGGTTCCGATCATATGATGCGGACAGGTCGCCGAAAGAGTCACGCCGGGGGCCTCAGTTCTGCGGAATCCCCGCGACAACGGGATGATGAATGCGCCGGATGACGACGCCTCAGGAAGCGGGGACCGCTTTCTCCCCCGGCTCGATCCTGTAGGAGTGCGTCAGGTGCACGGCGGCTTTCAGCATGGCGGAAACCGAGCAGTACTTCGTCGTGGAGAGCTCGATCGCCCTTTCGATATCCTCCTTCTTCAGGCCGTCGCCGAAGAACACGTATTCCAGGTGGATGTCAGTGAACACCTGCGGATGTTCCTCCCGGGTCTCCGCACGGATCTCGATCTGGAAGCCTTTCAGGGGCGTGCGCTTCTTTGCGAGGATTGATGCGACGTCGCTCCCGGTGCATCCGCCCAGGGCCATCAGCAGTAGCTCCTTCGGACGTGTTCCCGCGTTGCTGCCGCCGAAGTCCTGGGGTCCGTCCATCACTACCCAGTGGTTGGAATCGGCTCGTGCGGCGAACGTCACACCCTGAACCTGTTTGACGAGTGCGTGTTTTGTTGCCATGGTCCTGGAATCTCCCTCCGAAAGAAGAAATTCAATCGGGCGAAACGCGCTTGCCTCCTGTGCCGATATGATGCGCCTCGGCCCGCGGAGGGGTCGCGCACGGGCCTCCGGTTGTCTCCGCTAGTACCCTTCTTCCTCCGCGGGGAGGCTCACTTTGCCGCGGAACGACCGGAAGAGGAAGAGAAAGTAGCCCGTCGCGAGCACTGCGGCGATGCTCCACCAGACAATGCCCACAGCCAGCCCATAGCTCCCGGAGATGGCGTTGTACGCGGTGAGGCTGCGCGCCGGGTCGGTGGTTGCCGGAAGCAGGCGGGGAAAGAGCCCGAACGCGGTGGAGGCCAGCATTGCGCCGATGAAAAGCGACGACGAGAGAAAAGCGTTGCGGTCATTGCCGCGTTCGCTGAAGACGCGCATCCCGCCCAGACCGGCGAGGGCGGCCGCCGGGAAGAGAAGTCCCCACGGCGCGAGGCCGAAGTTCGAGAGGAGGTTCGGGCGGATGATGCTGACTGCCACGACGGCTCCCGCGGAACTCGCCACCACCCCCCACCAAGATCTCCGGGCGGTGCGATGGGCGCGGTGTCGCAACACCCCTTCTGTCTTGAGCGCGATGTAGTGTGCGCCGTGTGCGGCGAGCGTGAAGAGGCTGACCAGCCCCATGAGGATGGTGAACCAGTCGAGAACGCCCGTCTCTCCCTCTGTGGAGAAGTGTGTCCAGAGGGGTTCAAAGAAGTATCCGTCGCTCCGCAGCGGCGCGCCCCTCAGGACGTTTCCAAGAGCCGCCCCGAGGAAGAAGGAAAGGAGGAGGCTGCTGGTGCTGAAGGAGGCATCCCAGAAAGCCTTCCAGAGCGGGTGGTGAACCTGGTGGCGGAACTCTATGCCGAGCGCGCGAAGGATGAAGAGCCAGAGAACGATCATCAGCGGCAGATAGAACCCGCTGAAGCTGGAGGCGTAGACGAACGGAAACGCAAAGTAGAGAGTCCCGCCTGCGGCGATCAGCCAGACCTCATTACCGTCCCACACGGGGCCGATGGCGTTCACTATGGTGCGCCGCTCCGCGTCGGAGCGGGCTGTGAACAGATGAACTATCCCGGAGCCGAGGTCAAAGCCGTCGAGGATAGCGTACACCGCAATCATGAATGCGACGATGCAGAACCAGAGGATTTCCATTGCCTAGGCCTCCTTTCCCTGCGGAACAGCCCCGTTCGGGGCGGGTCCCTCATTGATTTTCTTCAGCACGAGCAGCAGGAAGAGGACTCCGATGACGAAGTACAGCCCCAGGAACCCCAGCAGCGTGAAGAGGCTGTTGCCGGCGGAGACCGTTGCCGATGTCCCGGACGAAGTTCTGAGCAGCCCGTACACCAGCCAGGGCTGGCGGCCCAGCTCAGCGGTCATCCACCCTGCGGTGTTAGCGATGAAGGGAAAGGGGAACGCGAGCATGAGAACCCAGAGAAAGGGGCGGGAACCGTAGAGCTTCCTCCTCCAGAGGAGGAACGCCCCCGCAGCCAGCGTGGCGATGAAGATGGTCCCGAGTCCGACCATGATATGGTAGGAGTAGTAGAGGAGCGGAACGTTGTCGGGCCAGTTCTCGCGCGGGACGGCATCAAGCCCCTTGACTTCGGCATTCCACCGGTAGTAGGTGAGGAAGCTGAGGAGTCTGGGAATGTGGATGGGGTTGTCCAGCCGCAGTTTTTCCATGTCCGGCTGGCCGATGATGGCAAGGGGTGCGCCTTCCTGCGTGCGGAACAGCCCCTCCATCGCGGCGAGCGTGGCAGGCTGGTAGAGGGCGACGTTCTTTCCCTGGCCGTCGCCCGTGGGGAATGCCACCAGGAGTGACGCCGCCAGGCCTGCGAGGATGCCTGTCCGTGCAAAGAGTTTTCCCTGCTCGATGTGCTTGTGCGAGAGGAGATAGTACGCCCCCACGGAGGCCATGACGAAGGAGCCGGTCGTGACCGCGCCGCACATCGTGTGGAGGAACTGCCAGGTGATCCAGGGGTTGAGCAGGAGCCCCCAGTAATCCTGGAGCTTCACGGAGCCGTCCGGGGCCATCGCCCAGGCAAGGGGGTGCTGCATCCAGGCGTTTGTCGCCACGATGAAGTATGCGGAGAGCCAAGACCCCAGGAACACCAGAAGTGCCGTCACGAGGTGGCCGGTGCGCCCCAGCTTGCGCTCCCCGAAGATGAAGAGCCCGAGAAAGGTGGACTCCAGAAAGAAGGCGAACATTCCCTCCATCGCGAGTGTCTGTCCGATCACCCCGCCGGCGAACGTGGAAAACCGTGCCCAGTTGGTCCCGAACTGGAATTCCAGAGGAATACCGGTCACGACGCCCACTGCGAAGTTGAGGGCGAATATCTTCGCCCAGAACCGTGCGGCGGAATTGTAGAACTCGTCCTTCCGCCAGAAGCCGATCCCCTTGAAGATGACCAGGAGAAGCGCGAGGCCCATCGTCAACTGGGGGAAAAGGTAATGATATGCCGCTGTGAAGCCAAAGTGGAGGCGGTGTATGAGGAGCGCGTCTTCCATGTGCGGTCAACCTCCGGCGGTGTTCGGTGGTGGGGAAAGTCCCTGGCCTCCCGGCGTGTGCGCCCGGGGGGGTCTGGAGAAAATAGAAAAACGTGAGGAAAGAGTAAAGGTACCTTATCGGAGCTGCCGCAGGATTTCCTCCTGCGCCGCGGGGACGTCCGCGCCGGTCATCTCCCACCTGCTGGTCGGCTCCAGCTGCCACTTCTGGAGAACATCGGCAAGGAGGGCCGTGCGGACGACCATGAGAAGGGCCACCCTGTGAGTGCGCATCTCGTCGAGGGCACCTGCCCACCCGGCGCCCGCAAGCTCGAGTGGCCCGATTTCGTCGATGCAGATGAGAGTGCTGGAGTTGTTGAGCGATGCGCGGAGAGCCTGTGTGCCGCACTCGATTGCCTCCGGGTAGAAGACGTACGGTCCGGCCCTCGGTCCGCGACCGGTGATGCGCTTGCGGCAGAGTGGCCGGGTGTCTCCGGAGGCGAGATCGACCAGGTCGTACCCCTCTCGGCTCCCGTCGGTGAACACCGCCTGTGCGGAGATGCCGGTCACGGTGAGTCCTGAGGAGCGGAGGCCTTCGACAAGGCGGCGGAGGAACGTCGTCTTTCCCGAACCCGTATCGCCGGTCAGGATGAAAAGTGGCGCTCGCGCGTCCCGGGGCCCTTCGAGTTCTTCCAGCCACTCGACGGCCGAGCGGACCACACGCGAGAGCGAAGTGACGGGGTGTTTCAGGAGGAAGCGTTCTTCGCCGAGCGCGCCGGTCATGGAAGGAAGAGCCTGGAACGCGACCGCGAGCGCTCGGGGAAGCTGCTCGAGCCCGTGGCGGAGGAACCATCGGATGACGACGGGGTTACGGACTTCGATCCCGATGGCAGAGAAGGCGACAATCACAAGTCCTGCGCGCAGCGTCATCTGAAGACCGGTGATGAGCCCCCCCCAGCTCCGCCCCTCTCCGGCGCTTGTCAACCCGCCGAGCAGGAGGCCTGCGAGGATGGAGACACCCGCGAACTCCAGCCAGATGCGGGGACGCTTGAATTTCCCTGCGACGCCCGGGTATTTGCGGAAACTGGCGAAAGCATAGAGCGCGACAGCCGGTGCGCTTGCCCAGAGGGGAAGCTCCTGAATGGCCACGAAGCCGGCAGGCATGACAAGGGCATGAAGGAGCAGAAGCCACACCGAGTACTTCCCTTCGGACTGGAAGGAGGGGAAGGCCGCCTCTCCCGGCAGCGGCCTTCGCTGCCGGGTTGACCCAGGTGTTCGCATCACTCTCTTGCTGACCGCAAAGCCGGAGAGTGAGGCAATCATGCCGGCTGCCAGGTTCAGCGAGAGGAAGAGGAGGAGGAGTGTGATGAGTGAGAGATCCTGGAACTGGAGCGAGCGCGCGAGGAATTCGTAGAGGGCTGAAATGAGGCGTGCAGCGTTCATACCGTAGGCAAACAGAAGAGTCACGATCTTCTGTGTGAGGGGTGTTGTTACGGCGAGGGCGCCACCAAGCAGGTAGCCTGCGGTGGAGCGTCCGAAGACGCGGAGCGCCATTTCGAGCAACAGGGCTTCGAGGACGATCCCGATCATGGGCCCGAGAATGATGGCGCTGGGGGAGATCGACTTCATTGCGGCGCAGACAAGGCCGGTGCGCCAGACCAGGCCCCGGTCGTCCCAGATTCTGCTCCCGGCCACGAGGATCGAGATGCCGATTGCCGAGAGAAGTGTGCCGGTGAAAGGGAACCTGAGCGCGTGAAGGAAACTTCCGAGAACGATCTCCATGGAGGCCCAGACGCTCCCCAACAGTGCGGCCTTCTTCCAGACGGATGAGAGGGTATTCCCGTTCACGCTTTGTGCCCGTCCGGTGTGAGAGAGGATGGATCGTCGAAATCCCGGTCGGCGAAGCAGGGGGGAATATCCGGCGTGCCGGTGACAGAACGTGCATCCAGCGCGGCGAGGAATGTGATCGTCATCGGCTTTCTCCTGCCGCCAGAATGAGACCCCAGGGTCCGTTCAGGGAAGGGTTTCCCGATCGTCTCTTTCTCCATCGTAAGGAGAATATACAAACACACGGGGTGTGACGCTACCGTATGTCGACATCTCCGTAGGTGGTGTATTCGGCGTCGGGACGGATGACCGTAATATAGAGGCGGTAGATCTTCGTATCCATGTGCGCGACAGCGGGCTTGAACTTGGTGGGGCCCGCGGGGACGGTCTCGCTGATGACCGTGCGCGCGACATGATCGATCCGGTCGTTCAACGTGATTCGGAGGGATTCGGGCCTGCTGAGACGGAAGGATATGGTAAAACTGCTCGAGCGGTCGCAGGGGTTCGGGTACGCGGGCTGCACGTAGAGGCCTGCCTCGATGATAGACCTCCAGTCGTCGGGATCACTGGAAAGGACGGTACCGTCCTCCGCGGTCTCCGTTATCCCCGTGAATGTCGTCAAGACGGGGAGTTCCACCGGGAGATCCTCGCGGCAGCGGGGGAGGAGGAGCAGGAGCAGAAGGAGGAGCCCCAGCTTGGGGATTTGAGCTCTTCTCGGCATCATGGCTTTCCCGCAGCAGCCTCTCTTCCTCTCGCGACGGGGACGCCGGTCGCATGGGGACCAATTCGGGGAGTGAAGCTCAAATGTCCCTAGATTACATAGAAACGGCTGGACCCCCTTCATTCATCGTAGAATGGTTAGATTTGTAACCTAGCCAGAGCTACATGAGTGATGGGTACACTCACTTTTCGAGAAAGGAGTCCAGCCATGAATCCCGACACAGTTGTTGGTCTTGATGTCCACGCCGAATCCATTACTGCCGCCATCCTCAAGGGCGACAGTCAGAACGGCGAGGTGATTACTCTCCCTGCTGATCTGATGAAAGTCCGCCGCCTCTTCCGTCGCCTTGCTGCGACAGGTTCTGTCCGGGCATGCTACGAGGCCTCGGGTGCAGGATTCGTGCTCCAGCGGGTGCTCACCCATGATGGCTTCCACTGCGATGTCATCGCACCCTCATTGATACCCCGCAAACCCGGCGACCACCGCAAAACGGACCGGATCGATGCTCTCATGCTTGCCCGACTCTACCGCAGTGGACACCTTACTGCAGTGCATGTCCCAACAGAGGACCAGGAGGCTCTCCGGCGACTCCTCCGGCTCCGAACGACGTATCAGATCTACTGCAAGGCTACCAAACACCGGCTCTCCGGGATCCTCCGCAACCACGGCTTCGTCTTCCGCGAGGGGAAGTCCACTTGGACGAAGAAGCATCGCCGATGGCTTACCACGCTGCGCTTGACGATGCAGGGGCCACTCCAGACAGCCTTGGCCATCGAGCTGGAGCACCTCGAGTATCTTGAAACACAGCGTCAAGCCCTCGACGCCGAACTTGAACGCTACGCCGTTGTGCAACCCCACAGAGAGGCGGTTGAAGCTCTCTGTTGTCTCCGCGGTGTCAAAACCCTGACCGCACTCACGCTCTTGTGCGAGATCGACGACGTCCGCCGGTTCTCCTCCCCAAGAGGCCTCATGGCCTACTTCGGGCTCGTCCCCTCGGAACACTCTTCCGGAGAGCGGGAGCGCCGGGGGCCCATCACCAAGGCCGGCAACGTGCACGCGCGCCGGCTCTTAGTTGAAGCCGCCTGGAATAACCGGCACCGCACAGGTGCAGAACTGATCTTGAAGCGGCGACGTCAGGGACAACCTCCTGCTGTCGTCGCGATCGCCCTCAAGGCCCAGCATCGTCTCTACAGGAAGTTCTGCCGCCTCGATCAGAGAAAACACCGCCACGTTGCCATCACGGCTGTGGCGAGAGAACTCTGCGGCTTCGTCTGGGCAATCTTGAATGCGTTACCGCAACCACAGAACTAAAACCAGAAATCTCTCTTCGAGAGGAGAGCGTCGACAGGAGAATCCCCGTTTTCGATATGCGGTGTGAACGCTCTGTTCTAACCCGCGAACCTAGGCGGGGGCAGATCCGGACGAACACGTGAAGATGCGGTACTGCCACCAGCACAACCCGCGAATACTAGCTTGATGATCGTCGAGAACCGCTCTCCTCTCGAGTTCTACATAAAAAGAACTTGACAACCAGCCGTTTCCATACTATCGGACGAGCACCATCCTCCGGGTCTGGATGAAGTGGTCTGTCTCAAGCCTGTAGAGGTAGACGCCGCTCGGCAGTCCAGTCCCGCTGAATCTGATTGTGTGGGCCCCCGCTCCTTCCTTCGCGTTGACCAGCAGTGCCACTTCCTGCCCGAGAAGATTGAATACACTCAACCGGACTTCACTCGCCTGAGGCAGCTCGTAGGTGATTTCCGTCGTCGGGTTGAAGGGATTGGGATAGTTCTGAAGCAACGCGTATTCCGTCGGCACGGCTCCTGCGACAGCCACATCGACGCTGGTTGGACCTGTCCATGTCGTGCTCAACGTGTCTACGTCGATAACTCCGAAGTCGGGGGAGGTTGTACTGGCAGCTGCTACCTGAACGCTTGCTCCGTTCTTTGCCATGAAAATGTAGCCGACGTGCTTGCCCGGGGAATAGGTGACCAGGCGAACCCGGAGCGCATCGTATGCCCCGCCTCCTGGGATCACCATCGTCCCGTAGGCATCTACCCAGGCGGAATCGACGTAATTAGTGACGGTGGGCGCCGACAGGGGAGAGCCGTCGAGTGCGAAGACTTCGGTTTCAGTGTACGATGCTGTCCAAACGGTTCCATACGTGGCAGGAAGTCCGTACGTGACGGCCGACGGGGCATTGGTAGTCTTCATTGTCACAGCCCCGACCACTGTTGCTGCACCCGCCATGCTTCCCGGATTGAGAAGGTTGGTTGAAAGAATGAGGTATTGGTAGAAATCTCCCGTGAACCCGTACAGGGTCACCGTAGACTTGAGAGCATGGGTCGCACCAGGAAACTCGCTGCTGTACGGAGTCGAGGCCGGGGCAACACTGCTCAATGCGGCAGTGAAATGACTCAATAAGCCGCTGAAGGTCCACGTGTTTCCTCCCCCGGGCGACCCGATGTTGAGAGACGTTGTCACCGTATCTGTATGGGTGACCGAGCTGTTGCCGACTGCAAGCTTCGCGGAGACATCGGCCGATGTGATCGTGATCTGTGCAGTGGCCGGCAAATACGCTCCGGAGCAGATGCAGACGAATGCAAATCCTTTTGCGAACCTTCCCATGAGTCCTCCTTGTTTTTTGATTGGCTTGATGGCTGCAATTCGTGCCTTAGGATTCTCCTGTCCGGGATCGCTAGAACTGTGCTTCGAGAGTCAAGACATAGGTCCTTGGCGGCATCAGGTTCCCGATCAGCTCCACGTAGTTGCGTTGGAAGACGTTGTTGACGTTGACCGTCGCTGCAAGACGCATCGCCGCGAGGTAAACGGTGCCACCAATCCTGACGTCTATAACACAGATTGGCACGCGTTCGTCCCCGTCGGGCACGATGCCGAGGTCGATCAGCTCGTCGTCGATTCTTTCGACCCGGCTGACGTACCGGAAATCTGCCCCTCCGCTGATAGGCCCGACCCGCGCTTGGATATTGGAGTAAAGAATATGTCGCGGGCGGTATTTCAAGAGATCGTTCTTGGTGAGGTCTTCCGGGTAGACGTAGGTGTACCCGGCATTCCATTTGAGATCCCCTCGAAACAGCCCGAGGCCAAAGCCGGTCTCAAACCCCTGGACTCTCGCTTTCGTGACGTTCCTCCACTGGATATAGGGGAGATCGCCGGAGGAAACGATGAGGCCCGCCTCAATCAGGTCCGCGAAATCTGAGCGGAATACGGCCCCTTCCACCTTCCCCCAGTCGCCCACGAGCTGGGAGATTCCCGCTTCATACGAGTAGCTCCGTTCCGGGTTCAGGCCAGTATTCGGCACGGCGACAAGGGTGCTCACCTCCCCGGTGAGGAACATCTCGGCCACAGAGGGCATGCGGAACCCGCGCCCCGCGGAGGCGTGGAGAGTCGTCCCGGCAGTCGGGACATAGGAGACGGCGGCCTTGGGGTTGAACTGGCCGCTCGGTTGCGAGAGGCCGAGCGCTTGATAGTCGTACCGCGCGCCAAGGGTGGCAATGAGATTCTCGGACAACTTCCATTCGTCCTGTCCGTACAGTGCAGCCCCGTACCCCACATGCCTGCCGAAGAGATCGGCGTTGACGATGTCCGCGCGGCCGCTGAGTCCGAATGTCAGTGTGTGTGCGCTGCCGAGCAGTATGCTGGCATATGCTTCACCGTCCAGCGCGTCCGAGAGGGATTCGTTGCGGCCGATCTGGTGAATCGTCTCGTACCCCCATTCGTTGTGGTACCAGATCGCCTTCGCGGTGAACAGCGTCTTGTCGGAGAGGACGTCATTGTACACTCCGCTCACGAAGTAGCGGATTGACTTGATGTTGTCGTTCTGCTGGAGCAGAGGGGGGATAAGTGCCGAGTCGATATTCCGCCAGTAGAGGAACTGTCCCCCGTACTGGTAGAGCAGCCCGTAGGTGAGAGTCAGGGAGCGGAGCGGTGAGAGGTCTTCGTCCAGCTTGAAATAGACGTTGTACCGTGTCCGCGCGTCGTTCTGGCGATATCCTTCATCCCGCTGCCGGGACACAAAGAGGCTGACGCCCCCCTGTCCCAGCGAGCGTGCGTGGGTGAGGGACATCCCGTGCGTGAATCGCGCGCGATCCGACCACTTCCACTGGCTGAAGGAAGGCCGGTTGTACAAGCCCACGTAGGTCCGGAAGATGGTCTCCGAGACGTCGGGAATCGGCTTCGTGATGATATTGATGACCCCGCCGAGAGCGTTCGAGCCGTACAGGGCTGAGCTGGCACCCTTCACGACCTCAATACGGTCCACCTGGCCGGCGGGAATCGACTCGAAATTCAGTTCACCGCTGTCTCCGGCAAGGAAAGGGACCCCGTCGAGTAGCATCAGCACGCGACTCCCCGCACCGCGGCTGTAACCGCTGGAGCCCCGGATGTTCACCTGCGACCCGGTCATGTTCACCCCCGGAACGTAGCGAAGGGCGTCGTCGATTGTGAGGGAGTTGCGATCGCTGATCGCCGCTGCGTCCAGGACAGAGACGCTCACGGGCGCTTCCTCGAGCGACTGGGCTCGCTTGCTCGCGGTGACAATGATCTGTTCTGTTTGAATGGGGGTGGAAATCAGAATCACGTTCAGCGTTGTTTCCTTTCCTTCCTCCACAGGCACATCGGGCAGAGTTTCTCGCCTGTGCCCGACCATCGAGAAGATCAGCGTGTGCTTGCCCGCAGGGAGGTCCGTCAGTCTGTACTCGCCATT
>Ga0153915_10004496_pt1 | contig 12845 bp, 11 predicted proteins | sample Opewatmetagenome_2_FD_107003 | JGI IMG/M metagenome (GOLD analysis project Ga0153915, IMG submission 107003) | Freshwater wetland microbial communities from Ohio, USA - Open water 3 Core 3 Depth 3 metaG | ecosystem: Environmental > Aquatic > Freshwater > Wetlands | place: USA: Ohio, Lake Erie... | reverse complement strand
CGCCGAGCGGCTGGTGACGGCGAACCTGCGGTTCGTGATCTCCTACGTGAAGAAGTATCAGGGGCACGGCCTGGATCTCTCCGAACTGGTGGCCATCGGGAACGAGGGGCTGCTGAAGGCGGTGCGGAAGTTCGATCCCGAGCAGGGCGTGAAGTTCATCTCGTATGCGGTGTGGTGGGTGCGGCAGGCGGTCTTGAAGGCGCTGGCGGAGCAGACTCGCAGTGTTCGGATCCCGCTCAATCAGAACGCGCAGCTGATCAAGATGTCCCGGACGGAGATGGTCCTGGCCCAGGAGCTGGGCCGCGACCCGACGGACAACGAGATCGCGCGGGCCCTGGGCGACAGCGCGGACAACGTGCGCACGGCCCGGCGGATGACGGCCGCCGAGGTTTCGCTCGATGCGCCAGTGGACCGCACGGACCGGGACGCCGCCACGCTGGGCGAGCGCTTCGCCGGGGTCGAGGGCGGGGAGATCGAAGAGACGACGGACTCGAAGCTGATGCGCGGCTTCATCGATCGCGTGTTCGAAAAGTACCTGACCCCGCGCGAGCGCAAGATCCTCTATCTCTACTACGGCCTGGAGCAGGGCTCGGAGGCGATGACGCTCGAGAAGATCGGCGCACTGATGGGCGTCACGCGCGAGCGCATTCGCCAGATCCGCGAACGGGCGTTCGAGAAGCTGCGCGAGTGCCCGGACGGGCAGGCGCTGATGAGGTTCTGGCGGGCGGCCTGATCGCAGTGTTGCAGCGCTGCAGGGTTGCGGCGGTGGGACGTGGGTAGTCAGTAAGGGCGGGGCGCTCCTCCAGCGGGGGCGCCCTTCATCGTTCAGAGCGCTTCCTCCGTCACACGCCTGCCACGCTGCAACTCTGCGCCCTAGTATATTGCTGTCATTCCGATGGATTCCCTGGTCCTGGCCGAAGACATCTCGCGGATCGTCGGCCCGCGCTTCGTGCGGACCGAGCGCGCGGAGCTGGCCACGTTCGCGTCCGACGGGCTCCCGACCCACCGCCGCACGCCGGCGCTGGTGGTCCTGCCCGGCAGCGCGCACGAGGTGAGCGCAGTCCTCAGCTTGCTCGCGGCGCGCGGCGTGCCGTTCGTGGCGCGCGGGGCCGGAACCGGCCTGTCGGGCGGCGCGCTCGGCGAGGCGCCGGCCGTGCTGGTGACGCTGACGCGCCTGGCCCGCATCCTCGCCGTGGATCCCGCCAACCGGCGCGCCGTCGTGGAGCCCGGCGTGGTGAACGCGACCTTGAGCCGTGCCGTCGCCCCGCATCGCCTGATGTACGCCCCCGACCCTTCGAGCCAGACCGCGTGCACCATCGGGGGCAACGTGGCCGAGAACGCGGGCGGCCCGCACTGCCTGAAGTACGGCGTGACCAGCAACCACATTCTCGCATTGCAGGTCGCGCTGCCCTCGGGCGAGCTGGCGCGATTCGGGAGCCAGGCCGGCGACCCGTGGGGGCCCGACCTGGTCGGCGCGTTCGTGGGGAGCGAGGGGATGTTCGGGATCGCCACGGAGATCACCGTGCGTCTGGTGCCGCTCCCGCAGCACGTTCGCACCATGCTCGCCGACTACGCGAGCTTGCGGATAGCCGGCGAGGCGGTCTCGCGCATCATTGCGGCCGGCGTCGTGCCAGCGGCGATGGAAATGATGGATCACAACGCGATCCAGATGGTGGAATCGAGCGCCTACGCCGCGGGTTATCCGGCGGACGCGGCTGCCGTGCTCCTGGTGGAGCTCGACGGCGGGCCCGCCGCGGTGGACGCCGACGCGGCCCTGGCCAAGTCCATTCTGGACTCGTCCGGCGCGAGGAGCGTGCGCGTGGCGCGCGACGCGGCTGAGCGGGAGAAGCTGTGGCAGGGGCGCAAGAAGGCCTTCGGCGCGATGGGCCGCATCAGCGCGGATCTGGTCGTGCAGGATGCCGTGGTGCCGCGGAGCGCGCTGCCGGAGGTCCTCGAGGCCATCGCGTCGATCGGCGAGCGGTTCCGGCTCCGGGTGACCAACGTGTTCCATGCGGGCGACGGGAACCTGCACCCGAACCTGAGCTTCGACGCGTCCGACGCCGACCAGGTGGAGCGCGTGCACACCGCCAGCGGCGAGATCATCCGCACCTGTGTCGCCGCCGGCGGCACGATCACCGGCGAGCACGGCGTTGGGCTCGACAAGCTCGCCTACATGCCGCTGGTCTTCAGCCCGGACGACCTGGGGCTGATGGCGGCGGCGCGGCGCGTGTTCGATCCGGACGGGCGGGCCAATCCGGGGAAGGTGATTCCCGTCGCGCAGTGCCGCGAATGGCGACCCTGGAGTGACGCGTGAGCGGGCCCATTCCGACCCGCTGGCTCTCGCAGATGGACGGGCAGCTCGCCGACGCCGAGCGCAGGCTGTCCGCCGCGGAGAAGCACCTCGCCGATGGCTCCGGCGCCCGCGCCATCGAGGAAGCGTACCCGGGGGTGATGGCGGCGGCGATGGTCCGGGTGTGGATCAGGGACGAGCCGTGGCACACCCAGCGCTCGCTCCAGGAGCTCGGGCGCATGATGCGCGCCGAGCTGCCCAGCGGCTTCTCGACCCTGTTCGAGATGAAGGGCGACCGCCGCAGCTTCGCCGGCTGGCGCGCGGAGGACGCCCGTCCCCTGATCGAGGAAGCCCGCACCTTCACGGCCGCGGTTCGCGCGGAGGTCGAGGCGTGCCGCAAGCCCTCGTCCGCCGCGTAGCGGTCCCAGCCGACCTCGCGGGGCTCGCGGCCTCGGTCGAGGCCGGGGCGCGAAGCGGCACGAAGTTCCACGTGCGCGGCGCCGGTCAATGGTGGACGGACGTGCCCGAGGGATGCGACGTCGTCTCGGCGTCGGCGCTCGATGGCGTTTCCGATTTCAATCCCGCCGATCTGGTGGTCACGGCCGGGGCCGGCGCCCCGCTCGCGACGATTGCCGCACGGCTCGCCGCCCGTGGGGCGTTCCTCGCGTTGGATCCTCCGGGGCCGCTCTCGCGCACGCTGGGCGGCGTGCTGGCGTCGGGCGGCCCGGGACCGCTCGCGGCCCAGTTCGGGTCCGTCCGCGACCAGGTGCTCGGGCTGGTGGTGGTCGCCGGCAACGGGACTGTGATCCGTCTGGGCGGCCGCGTGGTGAAGAACGTGGCAGGCTTCGATCTGGCGAAGCTGGTGATCGGCGGGCACGGCGGCTTCGGTCTGATCGCGGAGGCGCACCTCAGGCTGCGCGCGCTTCCACCGGCCGACCGCACCTCGGCGTGGCGGGGGAGCGCGGAGTGGGCTGCCCGCGCCGCCGCGGCCGCGCTGGCCGCCGGAGCCACACCCGCCGCGCTCGAAGTGGTGAGCCCGGAGCTCGCCGCGTCGCTGGGCTGGGGGGACGGATGGGTGCTGGCCGCGCGGGCGCTCGGGTCCGCGGCCGGGGTCGCCGAGGAGCTGGAGGCGGTCGCACGCGCGGCCGGCGATGGGCGCGGGGTGACGACTGACGGCGATGCCGCGTGGCTCGAGTGGCGGCAGGCGGTCGGCGGCTGGCCCGTGGTGCTGCACATCGGCTCCGATCCCGCGTCATGGTCCGACGCCGTCCTGATAGCGCAGCGGCACCTGGGCACGCTGCTCGGGGTCAGCGTCACGGTGCCGCGCGGTACCGTCCGCGTCGGCATCGAGGCGCTCGATCCCGGCGTAGCGCGGCGGCTCCGCGGCGACGCCGCGACGCGCGGGTGGCCGGTGACGCTCGAGCGGGCCGACGCCCCGACGCGCGCCGCCGTGGGCGTATGGGGGGCGCTGCCGCCCGCCGCGGAGCGGATCACGCGCGCCCTCAAAGCCCTGTTCGACCCGCCGGGCTGCCTTGCGGCGCCCCTCCTCTCGTGACGGCGCGCGCCTGGGCGGGCCTCAATCCGTGCGTCCACTGCGGCTTCTGCCTGCCCGCGTGTCCGACCTACGAGGTGACGGCGGACGAGGCCGACTCGCCCCGCGGCCGGATCGTCCTGATGCGGGCTATCTCCCGCGGCGAGATGGCCGCGGACGACGCCGCCGCGGACCTCCACCTCGACCGCTGCCTCGGCTGCCGGGCGTGCGAGGATGCCTGCCCGTCAGGCGTCGTCTACGGGCCCGCGCTCGAGGCTGCGCGATCCCTCATCGCGGCCGCGCGCGGGACGCCGCCCATGCTGGCCGCGGGTCTGTGGCTGCTGGCCCGGCCCGAACGCCAGCGCCTGCTGTGGCTGGCGGCGCGCGCCGCCCGCGCCACCGGGATCCCGGAACGGCTGGTCCGCACGGCCGGCGTGCGGAGTGCCGCGCCCGTCATGGCCCTCGCCATGCTGGCGGCGACACGCCCGAACCGGCGGCAATCGTGGAGGGGGAATGGCGGGGAACTCCGCCCGCCTTCCAGCCGGCCGCCGGACCGCACGACCGGCGAGACGGCGCTGTTTCGGGGCTGCGTGATGCAGGGGCTGTTTGGCCACGTTCACGCAGCGACGGTGCGCACGCTCGCGATCAACGGCCTGGCGACGCGGGAGGTCCCGGGCCAGGTCTGCTGCGGAGCGCTGGCGGCGCACGCAGGCGACGCCACGCTGGCACGGGATCTGGCCAGGGCGAACGTGCGCGCCTTCGACGCGCGCGCGCCCGGCGTGCCGATCGTGACCAACAGCGCCGGTTGCGGCGCGGCGCTCAAGGCCTATGGAGAGTGGCTCGCCGGCGACCCGGACGCCGAGCGTGCGCACGCGTTCGCGGCGCGGGTCCGCGACGTGAGCGAGGTGCTCGCCGAGCGCGGCCCGCGGCCCGCCGGCCCCCTTCCCCTCCGCGTGGCCTACGACGCGCCGTGCCACCTCCTCCACGCCCAGAAAGTGTCGGCGGCACCGCTCGCCCTCCTGGACGCGATCCCGGAGCTGGAGGTCGTTCCGCTCGAGGGCAGCGACCGATGCTGCGGGAGCGCGGGGATCTACTCGCTCGTGCAGGCGGACCTTTCGCGCGACGTGCTCGATGCCAAGCTTGCGGCCATCGCCGCGGCCGCGCCGGACGTGGTCGCCACCGGCAACCCCGGGTGCCTCATGCAGATCGGGGCGGGCGCGCTACTCGCCGGCCTCGACGCGGAGGTGCGGCATCCGGTGGAGCTCCTCGACCGCGCCTACCGGCAATGAGCCGTGGAATGCGGCCCACGATCGGCGGCCGGCTGCCCGGTCGGTTGTCATGACCGACGTGCTCCTCCTCGACTACAACGGTGTGGTGGTGGACGACGAGCCGATCCACTTCGCGGTGCTCAGGGACGTCCTCGCGATCGAGCGGGTCGCCGTGGACGAGGCGGCGTACTACGCGGACTACCTGGGCCTGGAGGACCGGACCTGCATCCGGATCGCGTTCCAGCGGGCGAAGCGCCGACTCGATCCCGGCTCGCTCGACCGGCTCGCAGCGCGGAAGGCGGTGTGGTACGCGGAGGCCACGCGCGCCGGCGTCCCGCTGGTGCCGGGCGTGCAGGCATTCGTCCGGGCGGCCGCGCACGTCGCCCGTATCGCCGTGGTGAGCGGTGCGCTGCGCCGGGAGATCACAGCTGGCCTCGAACGTGCCGGAATCACCGACGTCGTCGCGGCGGTGGTGAGTGCAGAGGACGTCCCCGCCGGGAAGCCCGACCCCGCGGGGCTCCGGCTCGGCCTGGCGCGGCTCACGGGCGGGACGCCCGGTGGCGCGCGCGCCGCGATCGTGGAGGACTCCCTCCCGGGGATCGCTGCGGCGCGGGCGCTCGGCGCCGGCTGCGTGGCGCTGACGACGTCCAGGAACGAGGGCGCGCTGTCGGGCGCGGACGTCGTGTGGAAGTCGTTCGTCGGCCACGGAGCGGCGGAACTGGAACCCCTGTTCAGGAAGGTGGACGTCGGTGGCGGCGCCTGACGCGACACCCCCACCGCCGGGGCCCGTCGTGCCACGCGGAATGGTGAGTCCCGCGGAGCGGGAGGCACTCGCGACGCGCGCGACGGTCACTACCCGCGGTGACCTGGCCCGCTTCCAGCTCACCGGCAGCGGGCGCGTGGCCTGCCTGCAGGGACTCGTCACCTGCGACGTGGAAAAGGCGGGCGAGGACAGCGTCGCGTTCGGCGCGCTGCTCACCGCGAAGGGCATGATCGTGGCCCCGCTGTGGGTGATGCGCACTGCCGACGCCCTGCTGCTCGAGGCCCCCGCCGACGCCGCCGCCGAGATCGGGGCGGTGTTCGAGCGGTCACTGCCGCCGCGACTGTGCCGCTGCGCGGTCACCACGGCGGAGACGGTCTCCGTCGGCGTGTACGGCCCTGCGGCGGCGGTCGCGCTCGCCGCCGCCGTGGGCAGCGCAGGGTCCCCGGTCGTAGGCCGTGTCGCGCGCCTTGGCCACGGCCGCTCCCATCTTCTTGCGGCGCGCATCGCGGCGCGGGGCCTTGACGGATTCGACTGCATGGTGCCCGCGGACGCCGCCGACCGCCTCGTAGCGCGGCTGACGACATCGGGGGCGGTGAGCGTGACGGGCGCACTGCTTGAGGAGCGCAGGATTCTCTCCGGCTTCCCGCGGCTTGGCGCCGAGATAGACGACAAGACGCTGCCGCAGGAGGTCCGGCTCGACGAGCTGGGCGCAGTGTCCTACACCAAGGGTTGCTATCTGGGCCAAGAGACAGTGGCCCGAGTGCACTTCCGCGGCCATGCCAACCGATACCTCGCGGGCGTGGCAATGGAGCAGCTGCCGAGCGCGCTGCCGACGCCGCTCCTGGCGGGCGAGCGGCCGGCGGGGCGGCTCACCAGCGCCTGCTGGTGGGAGGCCGGTGACTGCTTCGCGGGGCTCGCGGTGCTGCGCAGTGACGTCCGGCCCGGAGACACCGTGCGCTCGTCCGACGGTCCGCCCTGTACGGTGCGCGAGCTGCCGTGGGAGCGGCCGCCCGAAGGTGGGACGCCGTGAAGGTGTTCGTTACTGGCGGCACGGGCCTCGTCGGGAGACACGTCATAGCCGCCCTCACCCGTCGCGGCGACACGGTCCGGGCGCTCGCCCGGAGTGATCGCGCTGCGGCGGAACTCGCGGCGCTCGGTGCCGAGGCGGCGCGCGGCGATCTGTCCGCTTCCACGCGACACGGCCCGCTGATGGAGGGTTGCGACGCGGTGGTCCACGCGGCGGCCACCGTGCTGTCCGGGGGCCGGTGGGAGGCGTGGCGCGAGGTCAACGTGCTCGGGACCGAACGCGTGGTCCGGAGCGCCGCGCAGGTCGGCGCCCGGGTGGTCCATCTCTCGTCGGTGGCCGTGTACGGCCAGCGTTTGGCGTCCGGCCTCGACCGCAGGGGGCACGACGAGGGATTCGACCTCGAGCACGCCCCCGTGCCGCGCGACCCGTACGAGCGGTCCAAGCGCGAGGCCGAGCTGGTGCTGTGGAGCGTGGCTCGCCAGACGGGGCTCAACGCCGTCGCGCTCCGCCCCTGCGTGCTCTACGGGGAGGGGGACCGGCACTTCTCGCCGCGGGTCGCCAAGCTGCTGCGCCGCGGGGTGGCGCCGCTCGTCGGCGGCGGGACCAACCACATGACCCTCGTGTACGCCGGCAACGTCGCCGCGGCCGTGACCAGCGCCCTCGATCGTCCCGGCACGAGCGGGCCGTTCAACATCACGAACGACGGACCACTCACCATGCGCGAGTTCGTCGAGCGCTTCGCCGCCGGGCTCGGCGTCCGGCCGCGCTGGGTCCGGATCCCGCGCGGCCTCGCCTGGTCGGCGGCACGCCTGTGGGACCACACCGGCGGCGCGCTCCTCTCGCCGTGGCAGACCGTGTCACTCTCCGCCGCCGTGCAGTTCCTCGCCGGAGAGAATCCCTACGACTCCTCGCGCGCCGCCCAACTGCTGCAATGGCGCCCGCCGTTGGCCGCGGCGGAAGCCGCCGAGCGCACCGGCGCCAGCTTCCGCGCCCCGGCGCGCCCGCGCGTTCGCCCCTGAAAAGACGAAGACCCGGAGCGTGCCCCGGGTCCTCGTGCGGCGAAGGCAAGCGAGCTTACATGCCCTTCTTCTTCGCCGGTGGCGTTTCGGCCTTCTTCATGGTGTCCGCCATCGGGGCGGGCTTCATGGTGTCGGCCGGTGCCATGGCGGGTGCAGGCGCGGCAGCTGGGGTCTGCGTTTCGGCCGGGGGTGCCGCTTCCTTCTTGGCGCATGCCATGAGCCCGAGGACCGCAACTGCCAGGAACAGGCGCTTCATCGAATCTCCTTTGAACCTTAGAATGATCTCTCAGCGGACCACACCTCGAGGCCCGTGCGCCGCTGACGCCGGCCTCAACCGCCGCAAAACCTACCTTAACCTCGCAAGCTGTCAAGGTTGGGTCACTCCCTGCGCGGCGCAACCGCGTGGCGCACGCCGCAGCGCCGCGACCTCGCGCCCTGGGCCGTAATCCGTTGTCATCCAATGTGTTGGCTGCCGGATTGCGGCGGTCCCGCCACGGGACCATCGCCGCCTCCCCAGTCAACCTGACGCGGCGCAGCGGCACGCCGCGACGGCCGCGCCCCCGCGTCGTGTGACTCGACCGGATCGCACCGACCCCGCCCTCTGTGGCACGAATAGGCGCGGGCTTGAACCGGGGACACCGGGGTATGAATATCCCCCATATGATCAAGCCACAGACGCTGGGTGATCTCTCGCAGTCGGAGTGGGGCACGCCCGACCGCCGGAGCCGCACTGTGAAGGACGAGATGCGGATCAACCTGCTGTGTCGGCTCGAGACCGAGCAGCCGATCTTTCCGGGCATCGTCGGCTACGACGACACCGTGGTGCCACAACTCGTCAACGCCATCCTGTCGCGGCACAACTTCATCCTGCTCGGCCTGCGGGGGCAGGCGAAGTCACGCATCGTGCGCGGGCTCATGGCGCTCCTGGACGAGGAGATCCCGATCCTCGCGGGGAGCGAAGTCAACGACAACCCGTTCGCGCCGATCTCGAAGTCCGGGCGAATGCAGGTGGAGGAGCACGGCGAGCGGACCCCGATCGCCTGGGTGCCGCGCGGGCAGCGGTACGTGGAGAAGCTGGCCACACCCGACGTCACCATCGCCGACATCATCGGCGACGTGGACCCGATCAAGGCGGCTCGCGGCGGTCACCTGCTCTCCGACGAGCTGACGATCCACTACGGGCTCCTGCCGCGCGCCAACCGGGGCATCTTCGCCATCAACGAGCTGCCGGATCTGGCGGCGAAGATCCAGGTGGGCCTGTTCAACATCATGCAGGAAGGCGACGTCCAGATCAAAGGCTACCCGATCCGGCTTCCGCTGGACGTGGCGCTGGTCTTCACGGCGAACCCCGAGGACTACACCGCCCGCGGCAAGATCATCACGCCCTTGAAGGACCGGGTCGGCTCGGAGATCTCGACCCACTATCCGCGCTCGCTGGACCTCGGGATGGCGATCACTGGCCAGGAGGCGTGGATCGAGCGGGGCGGGCGTCCGGTGATCGTGCCCGACTTCATCGCCGAAATGGTGGAGCGGATCGCCTTCGAGGCGCGCGGGGACAAGCGCGTGGACAAGCGTTCCGGCGTCAGCCAGCGGCTGCCGATTTCGGTCCTGGAGAACGTGGTGTCCAACGCCGAGCGGCGCGCCACCGTCAACAAGGAGAAGGCGGTCGTCCCGCGGGTCTCCGACGTGTACGCGGCCATTCCGGCCATCACCGGCAAGCTGGAGCTGGAGTACGAGGGCGAGCTGCAGGGCGGCGATACGATAGCGCGCGAGCTGATCAAGCGGGCCGCGGGCGCCACGTTCAGCGAGCGGGCGGGAGGCGCGAACGTGGACGACATCGTCCACTGGTTCGACGAGGGAGGCGCGCTCAAGGTGTCGCACGACGAGCGCTCGGACACGTTGCTCAAGGGCTTCGGCGTCGTGCCAGGCCTGCTCGATCTCCTGGACACGCTCGGCCTCGCGCCGCGCAAGGACCCGGCGACGGCGGTGGCGGCGTGCGAGCTGGTGCTGGAGGGCCTCGCCGCCGAGCGCCGCATCGCGCGGAGTGAGGAGGCGGGGTACACCCGCATCCGCCCGGATCGGCAGGGCCCGCCATTCCCCAAGTCGGGACCCGGCAGCCCCTTCGCCTAGCCGTCGGCGCGGGCGGCGCCGGACGTATCGTTTGCTGTCGGGTTCCTTCCGCCGCCCGTATCTTGGAGCCGCCTCCGACCGGAGTCAGCCATGGGTGAGTTGGTGGTCGGCCTCCGCGGGCGCTGAGCGCGGATGGCCGTCGTCACGATCACGCGGCAGTACGGCGCCGGCGGCTCGCTGGTGGCGCAGCGGGTCGCCGAGCGCCTCGGCTGGACGGTGATCGACAACGAGTTCGTCGGCGAGGTGGCGCAGCGCGCGGGGCTGCCGCCGGAGGAGGTGGCGGCCCGCGAGGAGCGCGCGCCCTCCCTCATCGAGCGTCTGGCGAGCACGCTGGCCGTGTCCGCGCCGGAGGTGTTCGTCCCCGCCGCGGTCCGGGAGCACGAGCCCGACGAGGAGGTGTTGATCCGCATCACGGAGCGAGTCATCGCGGAGGCGGCGACCCACGGCCGGGTGGTCCTGGTGGGCCGCGGCGCAACCGCCTACCTCGGCACCGCGCCGGAGGGAGCGCGGGCGCTGCACGCCTACGTCGTGGCGCCGCGCAGCGTGCGCATCCGCACCGTGGCGGAGCGGCTCGCCATCGGCGCCGAGGAGGCGACGAAGATGGTCGACGACATCGACGCCGCGCGCGAGCGTTATCTGGAGCGTTATTACCGGCGCCGCCGTGACGACGCCGCCAACTACCACGTCGTGGTGAACACCGCCTGGCTCGGCTACGCCGCGGCCGCCGACCTGATCGTCGCGGCCGCACGCCAGGCCGGCCTGGACTGACCTACCGCTACCGCAGCGCCGGCACTTCCGGCACGCGCCGCCACACCAGCACGGAGGCGAGCGCGCACATGCAGCCCCCGATCACTACGGCCGAGGGCGCACCCAGCTGCTCGGCCAGCCAGCCGGCCTGGAAAGCGCCGAACGGCGCCATCCCGATGAAGACGAAGGTGAAGAAGCCCATCACCCTCCCGCGCAGACCGTCCGGGACCACGGACTGCAGCAGGGTGTTGGTCACCGCGTTGTTGAGGATCATCGCGCCGCCGCTTACCGGCAGGATCGCGAGCGCGACCGGGAACCAGGGGGTCACGGCGAACAGCGCGATGGATGCGCCGAACACCGGCCCCGTCCACACCAGCAAGGCGCCCTTCCGCACGTGCGGCCCGAACGCGGCGAGGCCCAGCGCGGCCAGCACCGCGCCGACCCCGGTCGCCGCCATCAGGAAGCCGAGGCCGGCCGCGCCGACCTTCAGCACGTCGCGCGCGAACACGGGCATCAGCACGAGGAACGGGAAGCCGAAGACGCTGATCACCGCCATCATCGCGATCAGGGCGAAGACGCGCCGGTCGCCCCGCACGAAGCGCAGGCCCTCGCGGAATCGCTCGAGCCCGCCGCCGGCAAGTGCGGGGCGCACGAAGGGCGGGAGCCGCATCATCCACAGCCCGGCGATCACCGCCACGTACGACAGCGCGTTGAGGAAGTAACACCACGCCAGCCCCACCGCGCTGATCAGCACCCCGGCGACGGACGGCCCCACCACCCGCGCGGCGTTGAACGCCGAGGAGTTGAGCGCGATCGCGTTGGTCAGGTCCTCCTTGCCCACCAGCTCGACCATGAAGGCCTGCCGGGTCGGCGTGTCGAAGGCGTTGACCAGGCCGAGGAAGACCGCGATGGCGGCCACCTGCCACAGCGCGATGCGGTGCGTCCAGATGAGGATCGCGAGGACGAGTGCCTGGAGCAGCGACAGCATCTGGGTCAGGACGACGAGCCGGTGCTTGTTCGCGCGGTCCGCGAACACCCCGGCGGGCAGGGACACCAGGAGAATCGGCAGCGAGCCGAGGGCGCTCACCAGGCCGACGTAGAACGGGGAATTCGTCAGCTGGAGCACCAGCCATCCCTGCGCCACCGTCTGCATCCACGTCCCCACCAGGCTGATGGACTGGCCGACGAAGAAGAGACGGAAGTTGCGGTGGCGAAGCCCCCGGAAGGGCGAGATCGGCGGCACGGGCATTGCCGGAATGTGGCGTCGCGTACAGCTTTCCGGGAAGCCCGTGCGCTACACGACGTTTTCCAAGCACCTCGCCCAACTGGCCGACGCGGTCAACCTCCAGGACCTGCTCGACCAGCTCGCGGACTTCCTGCTCCAGTCCGGGTTCGCCGGCGGCCCGCACACGCACCCGTACTGGGGCGACTTCGGGGAGGAGCCGGCGGAGCGCACCATGGACGCGCTCCGGCAGGCCATCGTCGACGCCCTGATGCAGTCGGGCCTCCTCACGCCGGACATGCTCAAGGCGCTGCGTGGCGAGAGCACCGGCGACGAGGCCCGCGACGCCGAGCTCAAGCAACAGCTCGCCGAGCTGCTGGACGCCATCGTCCAGCGGCTGATCGAGGAGGGCTACCTCTCGACAGACCAAGCCCCCCGGATGCCCGGCGGGCAGGAAGTCGTCGAAGGAACCGACGGTCAGGCGCGCTCGGCGGCGCAGCAGGTGCACTTCAACCTGACCGAGAAGGGCGTGGACTTCCTCGGGTACCGGGCGCTGCGGAACCTGCTGGGGAGCATCGGCAAGTCGAGCTACGGCAGTCACGACACGCCGTACCTGGCCACCGGCGTTGAGGCGGAGGCGGCAAGCAAGCCGTACGAGTACGGCGACACCATGAACCTCGACGTGATCGCGACGCTGCTCTCGGCGATCGAGCGGGAGGGCCTGGGCGTGCCGTTGAATCTCGAGTACGGCGACCTGATGGTGCACCAGGCAGAGTACCGGTCCAGCGCCGCGACCGTGCTGATGCTCGACTGCTCGCACTCCATGATCCTGTACGGCGAGGACCGGT
>Ga0153915_10004495_pt1 | contig 12847 bp, 11 predicted proteins | sample Opewatmetagenome_2_FD_107003 | JGI IMG/M metagenome (GOLD analysis project Ga0153915, IMG submission 107003) | Freshwater wetland microbial communities from Ohio, USA - Open water 3 Core 3 Depth 3 metaG | ecosystem: Environmental > Aquatic > Freshwater > Wetlands | place: USA: Ohio, Lake Erie... | reverse complement strand
CTAATGGTATGTCAACATGTTTTCTCCGGCATCCGGCTCGCCATCGGCGCCCTCGAACAGGAGGTCCTCACCCAGTTCCTGGTGGAGGCGGTGGTCCTCTCCTCCTTCGGCGGCCTGATCGGCATCGTCCTGGCCCTGGCCGGATCGCTGTGGCTTTCAGCGATGCTGCATGTGCCGTTCGTCTTCAACGGCGAGATCGTCCTGGTCGCCTTTCTCTTCTCGGCTTTGGTGGGGGTGATCTTCGGCTATTTCCCGGCGCTCAAGGCGGCAAGGCTGGATCCGATCGTGGCGCTGCGGCACGAGTGAGATTTTCAAGATCTTCGAAAAATGAAAGGCGAGTTCACCACACACCTGTCCGCCTCCCGGACGATGATCGGTGGCTATCTCAATGGCCTAATCGGTGGAAATAGACAATTTCTATTGGAAGTCCCTTCTCGTCGTGAATCGGAAGAGCAGGAAAGCTTCGCAGCTGTGATTTCGGCGCGCAACTAGTTACAAACGCCACAAGTGCGTCCAGAATATCATCAATACAAACGTTCTTCCTGAGTTCCCGTGCCAAGATGTGAGCAAGAAACTCCTCCGTCTGAGACTCAAATTCTTTCAGGAGGGATACGCGCTCATTAACACCCTCCCTTGTCTTTTTATTATGCTTCATAGGTGATCGGGCATTGAGTGCCCAAAAGCAAACCTCAGGATGAATCTCTCGAATTTCTGCCTCCACAGGACGTTGTCCAGTCAGAAAAGTGTCCACTTCTGCAATCTTTCGACAAATACCCCACGTCTGCGCGGAAAGACTGCGTCCCAGGGTTTTATAATTTATATCACGGGCATGTGTAACGGTATCAGCGTGCACCGCACCTCGGCATGGCACGGGAAAGACACTATTCCGGCGATCACCAAGAACCTTACGCGCCAAATGATCACAAGGACGGATCGGCGCATTGTACCATGGCAATCCGATCGGAATGTCGATCATTACTTGTTCGGCACTGGAGAATGCCGAAAGTAGTTCTGAAAACGTCGAAAAAATTTCGTATGTGAGTTCTTTCGTATCGCTGGTGACAGCAATCCAGCCAGCCCGACAACCATCGACACCAACGTGATTCATGCCCTCTCCATAAGAACCAAAAGCCTCGGCTAATGCGCATCTATGACGGATGAAATCACTTCCTCATTTTTGCTTACGTAAACCGCGTAATCAGCTTGTCGGTAGCTGATATCGATTCTTTCTGGAGTAGATCGCTCAAAGTAATCTATGACCGTCTTCATCGCCGTGTTGGGTTCATCGCCTGGAACGACCAAGATGTTTCGTGATTCGGCATCTACTTCAAGATCCATATTTCTCAAACTATGAATCATATCAGAATTGTCGGTGATGACAGTGGTATTGCAATATAGTGCTTCCATGACCAAGTTTGAAAATACGGGGAATGGCAAATCCTGCTGCAGAGCAAAGATGCCGCTTACGGACTGAAGTAACCTCGGCATCTCCAAAGGATGAACAAATTCTTTCCATTCGATGATCGAACCAATACGGTCCTCTGCATATTGCTTGAAATCCGGTAAACCAACACCTTGGGAAACGACCAGGTAATGGAAATGATCCCCTAGGCTTTTCATAATCTCGATCGCCCGATGCCAACCTTTGTGTCGCCAATAGTAATTTGCTTTCCCGATAAGCGCCAAAGTGGGCTTTGATTTTATTCTGGCCGCGGGTTTGAAGAAAGCCGGATCGGGCACATAGGGAGGGATCGAAATAACTTGTTTAGATAGACCGCCAAAAGCCCCTCTATGATCATTATCTGTAATAACGGCGCCTGCGCCACTGAATGCCTTCGTGATCAGGTTCGACCAAATCCCCTTGTCCAGAAATTTATTCAGATCAGAGCCGCCGTGGCGAAGCAAGAAGGGAACCCCCGTCATCCGGCCGGCCAGGCAACCCACCAGACCATAGGGGATCAGGTATCCCGTGTCGATGATATCCGCTCCATACCCGTCAATGACTTCCAAGGCTGCATTCAATAGAGCCAATGACCGGTGAGGATCATTCGGGATGTGCCAGGGGATCTTTTCCTGAGGGCGGTGAATATGGAGATTATTTACGGGCACCTGATCTTGGAAAGCGGGAGAACAGTAATCGGCGTCGCTATTCTCCCCATCCGTAACGACATGCACGGTATGACCGCGTTCGGCCAAGGCCCTGCATAGCCAGTAGGTCTTGGCGGCGATGCCGCCTTCAAGAGGCGGGTATTTGCTAATGCAGATTATCCGGGCCATACTCTCGCCAAAAGTGAATCTTCCGGTGGGCACGGAGCTCTGTGATCCCATCTCCGGAAAAAGATGTGCTCAAACAGGTCATAAAGAAGCAGGTTCATTTTGGAACCCAATAAACCACCCAGAGGGTGCTTCTGCAATTCATCATCTGAAACGACCGCCATCACCTGTTCTTCGATGATCTTATCGATAGTCGAGATAGCCGCAGGCATACCATATTTCAACCGTTCATGGACCCAACCGATACCGGCTTTTCCAAAATCTTTCCTGAAGGCATCTTTAAGGATTCTCTTCGTTGTTTGCTTGTCCGGTGTTTTGTATTCAATGGGCAGTTCCATCGAATACTGTGAGAGATCGTCATCGAGGTAAAGCGGCCGAATCTCAAATCCGAAGGCCCCTGCCGAGCGATCAACGCTCTGCAGGTGGTAATTTGAAAGCCCCGATCCTAGGAGGTGATCGAATAGGTTTCGCCGGTAGACCCTTTCGTCTTCTGGTTCGGGAAACAGTCGATTCACATAATCGGTCATCCGGTCGTTGGGTAGAATATCCTGAAGGTTGCGGCGTATCCTGTCGGAAAAGCCCAGTGGGTGGGTATAAATCCAATAGTAACCGCCGAACAACTCATCTGCCCCTTCCCCGGAGAAGGCTACCTTGACGTTCTGAGCGACTTGCTGAGACAGCAGATGAAAGGCGACGCCTCCCTGGATGTGGAATACTCCTCCGGCCATCAGGCTTTCAAAATGGGCCATGTAGTCGGGAACCGCCCGCCAGTAGTCCTTTGCTGTGACAAAATATTCATGATGCTGCGTTCCCAGGGCCTGCGCCACCTGCCGGGCTGCCTGGAAATCGTGATTCTCCTCGGAATCGGTCAGTGTAAAGGTCTGAACCGGATATCCCAATAACCGACTTGCTACCAGTGCAATGGTTGAGGAATCCACACCTCCGGAGAGGTAGATCCCCTTTTCCATCTGACCATGGCGGTACATCCCTTCCACTGCCTTGATCACACGATCCCTGACCTGGGTGCAGGCCTCTTCATAATCCGGTGAACCATTGCCATTCAAAAACCTCGCCGGAGGCCGTTCGCCGAAGCGTTTTGTTTCGACCGTTCCGTCATCCGAGAAGGCGGCGATTGTCCCGGGGTGTATCTGGCGAATGCCCTCAAAAAAGGTTGCTTCGGGATCGGTCACGTACCCAAACACCCTCGTTTCTTCCATGGCCATCATATTCAGGGCGGGCGTGATCCGGGGATGGTTCAGGATCCCTTTGATTTCGGAGGAAACAAGAATGGACCGGCCTGATTTTGCATAATGTAGCGGCTTGATCCCGAAACGGTCCCTGGTCAGAAGCAGTCGTTGAACATCAAGAATTACGATGGCAAACATGCCTTTCAGATGGTAAGCAAAGTCCAAACCATGCAGCTCATAAAGTCGGGCAATGAGTTCCGCTTCCAAGTTGCTCCGCCGCTGAACTCCTTTTGCAGCCAGGTTCTGCCAAAGATCCTCGTAGTTGTAGATCTCGCCGTTGAGTAAGACGATGCGGCCGGTGACTGGATCGGTATAGATCATTGACCCATCTGAATCACCGAAGATCGACAGACGGCAGGCCGCAATTCCGTGGCGGCCGCTTTCCAAGATCTCAAAACTGTCAGGACCCCGGTGGCGGATGGACTCGGCCATCGATCGGAGCACGGTGGGTTCAGATTCGTTGAAGGTGACGATGATGCTGCACATCTTATTTCCGAGAGGCCATCGCACGCATGGCAGACACGGCGCCGATGAGGGCGTACGAGGTCCCCTCATCCAGATAGTGGTAAGGCCAGTAGCCGGAGGGAAGCTGCGTAACCCTTAACCAAAGAAGAGCTTTCTCTATGACGGCCGGATCGACCCGGTCGACCCATGTAGACAATCCCCAGAGCACAACACCAGTGGACCAGGGATCACTGCCGATGGGGTGATTCTTCCAAGGACCGAATCCACCATTTTCATTCTGATCGTTGATTAGATGTTTGATCGTGCGGTCAATAAGTTCCGCATCGTCTCGAATGCTTGCGTGTCCCGCAACCAGGAGATAAAAACCGGCTTTATAGGATAACTGGACCGATCCCGATAAATCCTTGGCCCACTCTTGGGCTACCCACATATAATCTTCATCACTACACGCTTCAGGCACCAGAGTGAGAACCAATGACGTGGTCGGGATACGCGCCCGATCTCTGGAGTGCTGTCCCCATGTACCGCCAACACTGCGACTTGATTGGAGCCATTGAATCGCCGCATTATAACTTGGGTAACTAGTGCCTTTTATTTGGCCGATAAGACCGGCGGCCCATGCTGTCTCTTCCGGATCAGTCCATCCGCCATCATTCGATTGCCTCTGCATTAACAAAGCTATAGAATTTTCTAACTTGCTGTTATGAATCCCTGCGCAATACAAGGAACTTATAGCTCGCGCAATTCTAACAATCTCGATAGCACCATTTGATTGATCAATGAAATTACTAAGCGCTTTGCACGAATTAATCAAATATTGCATCAATTGTGACTTCATCCTCTTGGATCCGGCTCAGTTTTAAGTTCTCTACCCGTTTCGTATAATTGTCTTAGTCTATCCTGTCGGACATCTTCTGGTATTGACTTATAGCAGGTATCGCAAATGTAAAATATTGCTTCATCATGGCCGTAACAGTGGTATTCAATTTTTGAGGCGAAAGGGGCGTTTTTTTCTTTGCTGCCTATGGATCGTGACTCGTCGCAGAGTGCGCAAATAAAATCATAGCCTCCGTTTTCACCACTCTTTGATTGCTTTAGTACTATATCTAGACCAACATCGACCGGTATTACAGGCCAACTTGGGGTCAATGCAGCTTGAAGGCGGCTGACGATATTCACTCGAATACCACCACGCAATTCTTCGCCGAATTCGCCAACAAGAATCAGTTTATCTTTTTTAGGCTTGTACCTGTAAATGTTGCTTAACAGGCGAATCATTCCCATAAGATAAGGATGATTCTTGTCTCGGATTAGTTGGTCGCAATCAGATTGACTTTCATAATCTTTGAATTTTCGATCATTCTTATGATCTATTAATGAACCTATATGAACTAACAAGGCATTACAACTCCTGTATTGTTTAGCCACATTTGTCCAATGTTCTTTAATATTGTCTTTGTTTCTACACCTTTTGTCCGGGTGCCTATAGTAATGACACTCCTCGTTATAAAGTTCATCTCCCACCCACCTTGTGTCTCCTGTATAACCAAAGACGAAAGGTTTCTCTTCCATTTTCTTGCGAATGCCAATTATAAAGCCAAAACTATCTGAAATATTGGAATAATCATCGTGGTAGGCGCAAGTAGGCCATATTTCTACTTCATTAGGTTCGCTGAATAATGGTAACACCGGTTTCCATCGCCATTGATTATTCCTATTATTTCCAGTGCCATTTTCGACTTTCCAGAAACGAAAACAGAGATTTTCTTGTTGGACGCAGGATTCGTTCCCAGTTCTGCAACTGGAATCAATGCCCAGCTTGCCGAAGAAATCCGGGTCAATCCCTTTTCCGACATCTATCACGTAAGGCTCAATGAATTCACGCAAAGCTCTGTTTTGGATTACGTGTCGTTCATATTTCTCGTATGCACTTAACGTTAGAATTACGTTTATACGATGTTTGATATGCTTTTTCTCATCCAATTCTTTCAACAATTGCACGATGGATTCAAAATCCCACAAATGATCAGCATGAGCATGACTGATCAAGATGAAATTAATATCCCTTATGCTGAAACCACTACGCAAGAAATTGCGTACAAAATCAAAACCTGGATCAATAGCTATGCCCAAATCAATTATTCCATGTTCATCCGTGCGATAGAGAAAGTATCCTCCGCCTACGGATCGGCCCTGCGCCGGCGTTAGTGAATTCCATCGTTGAAGGCCCAAGAAATGCAGCGCATCATTTTGGGCGTGTTCAGAAGCTTTCTCCAGTCTTTTAGTAAATTCCTTTTCCGCCAAAGACATAATCAATTCGTAATCATTGTTGTTCAGTTTATAGTATTGTTTATTGTCGTTATTGACTCTTGGCTTGCTATTTTGGCAACATTTCAAAAGACCGTGAAAAAAAGTCTTCTTATTCTTGCCCATGGTTTGAGGTTGCCAACATTTTGCGCACGGCACTGTGCGTTTAGAATTACTCTCCCATCTACTCCGGATGTTACACCTCATCAGAGATTTCACTCTTTGTCTTTCACCGAACTCCACTTCATAGTCGTCTATTGCTTCCAGAACTTTGAAATGGTCTTCCCTCAGTGGTTTCAAAGGGTCCTTGGCAGTAGAACCTAAAACGCTAGTTATAATTTTTGAAAATTCTTTTTTCATCCCATGTGGGATCTTTTCATTTTCTCGAATATTCAATAACTCCGAGTAAAAGTCATTTAGTCCCTTTTCGATATCTGGGAAATCATCTGAACGTAAAGCTTCCAACCGAATAATTCCTACGTTTTCAGAAGTGCGCAGGTTTCGGTGACAGGGGAGGGAGGCTTGGTGCTGTTTGTATAATAATATTAATGAATTAAATAGTGTTACAATGTGTTTACTGTTGATTTGAGGGCACTGCGGCAAGGCCGCAGAGATTCTTACAATCTTGGCACAAACACCCAAGAATTGAGCCCATCTCGAATAATAAATCTTTTCATCGAATTCATTGTTCTCGACCCAAGACCAATACTGTTCTTTAATCGAATCAAGCCTTCTTGGCAAATCGTGAATACGTGAATCTATAGCTGAAGCAAGGTTAGCCTTTTTATCCGTAGCGGTTCCCTTATAATCTTCATAATCTTTGATATCTTCGAGTAAATGATTGGCTTCACGAAGGTAAAACGCAACCGTATGCTCAATTAGTCGGACCTGAGATGAGGAAGCTGGATTTGTGGTGCTGAACGTATAATCAGGCAGCGCTTGTTTTGAGGATGACCATGTCGTATGCTTAAATACGGATTTATATAGAGTATTAAAAAGATCGTCAACTTTATTGTCCTCGTCTAACTTTAGTAATGCTTCCAGTCTTAAGAGATCAATGCCGAGCTTTAGCCGCTCAACAATTTTCCGATAGAATTCAGTCTTGCTCCTTTCTAACACATCAAATTGTTCATAAATATTCCCTTCGGCTAGGAACTGAAGGGCATGATAATTAAGCTGAAGCTGAAGATTAGCCTCTGCCCTCTGGCGGACTGCCGGAACAATGTTTAGGAGGAATTCAATGGTTTTATCGAAATTATAAATCGAAGTCGTAGCATCTTTTCGAAATTTGCTTATCAGTGTATCAAATTCGCGAGCTGCAACCTGATTACGCCCCATGTGCTGATACGCCACTGCCTTATTATACCATATCCAGCGGTCATAGGGATCTCCGTTATCATTTCTTTGCTTCTCAGCATCCTGGCTATTATCCAATATGCCTTCAAGAAGCTTTCTGGCTCTTTCAGCATATCCAATGCTGGCCTCGCCTTGGTCCACAGCAGAAAGCTCCATCAAATAATTAAACAGGGTAATATTCCAAGACTTCGACTTAGTATCTTTTGCCGGAATATTGGATTCAAGATAAAGAATTAAATCATCGTAAATAGCAGACCAAGGTCTCCGATTTAAGCGTTTTATTTCTGAACGGACTAGTTTTGCCCAAAAGAGTTTTGACCAGTGATTCAGTAAAGGGTCTTTCAATAATAAGGGGGTGATATTAGGATATTTTCCAGAGAAAGAATCTTCTAGCTCATCTAAGTGAAAGACTTTTCTTACAGGATAATCACCTACGTCTAGCGTAAATATCTTGGGCAGGTTAGGCAGATTATCAAGTTGTTTCTTGGCTTCTTTACCCAATGAGCCACGAGGTATTATCTTCTTTTTTAGGTAATCGTAGAGTTCAGAATCTATGCAGAGATCTATCAGTTCATTTATTTTCTCAAGATATTTTATCTTTAGTTCTTTACTACCGGATGCAGAACGATCCATTAATGAACCTCCTTCATTGTTTTAACAATTACAGTAGGTTCTTTTTCTGGTTTATATAGTGGTTACCTGCACCCATGGCACGATGAGCACTGTTTGCAGACGACTCCCTTGCCATTGGCCTCCATGATGTCGATCGGGAACGTCATTTTAGGCTGTTTAATGATGACCGGCTTTTCATATTTCCTATTTTTGTCCTTCTTCATGGTTTGACCTCCTTGATAATCTGGTTATTTAAGGCGTATTGAAGCGTTTCCCTCACATCTTCTTCGGCTGTCTTCTTATCCAAACCATACTCCTTTAAAAATCCCTCCATGAGTCCCGAATAATTCACGCCTCTTGTTATGGCCGTTAGCACCCAATGTGCCGTGTGATTAAGTTGAAAATTGTCCCCATCCTTGGTGTTGAAGGCATAATAGTGATCCAGTTCCGGAATGGCTTGGAGTAGAATATCCTCCTCCAATTGGAAACGGCTGTCCGGGTTCAATGCCAGCATTGTGGATCCTCGCCCATCAAATCGCCTGTTGAGAAATAAGCCATTGCGCGGCAACCACGGCAATTCAATCTAATATCACATTCTTGGCACTTTTTGTTAAGCTCTTTAGGGTTCCGCAATCGCCAGAGAACATCTGAACCGTACCATATTTTATAAAAGCCGTCTGTCAAGACATTGCCGATGGAAATGGGAAGGCGCCTGCACGGATAAACCGTTCCATCGGGCATGATCGTAAGCGCATTATTTCCCGCGGAACACAGGGCCCCGACCGTCGGATCGTCCGGGGCCACCAGCCCGAACAACGGTCGATGCATGAGAATCCGCACGGAACCGTTGTTGACGGCAATCTGATAGATGTCATCGCACAAGGCATGAAACTCGTCCGGACTCAACAGTAGATCGGATAGTTCCACACCCCGGCCCTCCGGAACAAGCCTCTCCAGGGCAATTATCCGCACCCCCTCGTTCTTTAGCAGATCAACCATCGGACGAATCTGGTCCTGGTTATTTCGGGTGATCGTCATCATCACAGAGACATCAACATCCTCTGCCTTAAGATTGCGAATGGCCCGCAAGGTATCCTCGAAACTTCCCTTCCCGCGAATTTGATCATTTCTTTCCGCCGAGGCGCCTTCCAGGGATACCTGGACCCGCCGCAGGCTTGGGTGCAGGGATAGGGCCTTGGCCTCGTCCACGGTAATAAGGGACCCATTGCTGAGAATGTCATAATAGGCGACGCAGTTGGATGAATCGAAGCGCTCCATCAATGCGTGAAGGTCATCCCGCCGTAGGAATGGTTCGCCGCCGGTCAAAGATAGGGTGCCCCGTTTACCCCATTTCGTCAGCGCTTCTTCCATTTTATTCAAAATCACAAGGAGATCTTTTAGCGGTAACTCGGAGATGGGGTTTGCCCCCTGATAGCAATGCAGACACTTGAGATTACATCTTTCGGTGAGATGCCACTGAAAGTAGAATTCGTCTCCGAGTGTCGGATATTGAATTACTTTTTTCATTCACCAGTGACTGAACGACGATACGAAAAAAATGTGAAATAATTTCTAACCTGTCGTTTGTTCCTCAACGCATTTGAGAGGTTAATATCATAGCTTAAAGGAAAAATCATTCTATTTATTTTATAGCTTCACGCTATGTTTGCTCCAATGATCGGGAGGCAGCCCGTCAGAACTTTACGCATGCTCAATTGGCAACCACAACGCAGAGGAAAGCGTACACACAGGCACAGGACAGGCTCCCTGTGGAGCTGAACGTTCGTCAAGTTCATTGCAAGGCAAATAGATTTCGACTGACCTGCCTATCGTTTCCCCGCCCCGTAACTTGGTGTGTTTCGGTGACACGCCTGACACATGGCAATTACGTTGCTGAGGACATACGCACCGCCAGCCGTAAGTCTGTGAACTTCCCATTCGCCCCGAAGTATCGCGTTACAGCGCCCGGTGTGGTGGCTACAGTTTTTCATTGTGCATTCGCACTTTCCACCCGCTCTTGCATAAACGTCTTCTCGTATAGCCATTACTGTTACCTCCCTCCCTCGATCTAATGTTCCAGAGTTGTAGAACTACCGCCAACCGTCCCAATCTACCCTACACCATTGATTCTGACTTAGTCTTTGGTGGCCCATGCGCTTATTTACTTTCAGCAGTTTTTTCAACGCATGCCAATGCAGTCTCCTGATGAAGATTATTTACAACAACTTTTGGCGCCTGTGTTTCTTTAACCTTCGATTTTGCAACGGACCGTGAGGCTTTTTTCAACAGATCTGATGCCTGCTTAGCATCTTCACTATCTACGACTTCCCTCTTAAGCACATCATTTTGTAGGGTAGTTTTGAGTAATTCTTCGTCGGCTTTTACACTTGGGCTAATTCTCCTGATTTCTTTTCTTATAGCGGTCAACATAGGTGGGCTGAGCAGGATAGCCGCAAGAGCGAACTTGCTCGTAATTTGTTGCTGTTGGCAGAACGCAGCCATTGAGGACTGAGTAAATCCCTCGCGGCTGAGATTTCCAAGACATTCAAGAAGTTGTTGATTCTTGTGGGTTGTTTTTAGTAGATCGACTTCGTAAATGAGCGTTTTTTCAACGGGTTGTTTAAAGTGGATTTTATAGATCTGCCATATTGCACCATTTGAAAGAATAACCCATTCGATGCCTTGATTCGCTCCATAATCGATGGTCTGCTTGACGTGCGTCTCCTTAAGAGTTGCGCCGATTGCTTTGCATTCAATCAGGAAGCGTATTTCCTCCCCGAGTTTAACAGCCAAATCGACATACGTTCCCCGAATCGAATGTTCAGTCGTGATTTCGATATACTTTTTATATCCGAGGACATCGGCCAGCATATCGGCAATGATCTGAACAGTGTCAGATTCGCTGATATCTCGATTCTTTGCCTCTGACAGGATACCCTGATAGCGTTTTAACTGTGATACAATCCGCTCCGCGACTTTTTTAGAGAGCGCCATAATGACCTCCTTGTTTGCCAGAGTTTCCCCGCCTTGTATTTTGACACATCGCGCCTATCTCATAGTCAGTTTAGTGCACTAAACTGACATATATACGCGATATAATTAATTATATTCCGCACGGCGCTTTCATTTCAGCTTCGCTTTTTGCTCCGCCGATTCTGCGGATTGAAGCTCTCCGCAGCAAGCCGTGGGGCGAGGGCGCCCTGCGCTCGCGGACGAATTCACACCGGCTTCTTCTTGTTCTTCACCGCCCGGGTGATGGCCGGCTCCAGGATCTCCTTCAGGGCGTTCATCGACTCGATCAGCATGGCCCGCTCCTCCTCGGAGAAAGGAGGGGAAGTCGATGTCGTCGATCTTGCCCACCGACGCGGTCATCTCCTCCAAGGCCGCGGTGTCCATGTACTTGCGGGGTTCGTGGGCCAGACCGCAAATTACCCTCATTCCGTTTTAAGGCCTTTCTTGGTTATCGCCGCCATCCCGGAAGAGACGGCGATCTTCTTTCGATCTTCCAACAGGGCCTGCGTGCGCTCGATCTCGGCAGCCAGTTCCTTTTCGTCGGGCAGGGCCGTTCGATACTCCGCCGCCATCACTTTGTTCGGGAGTCCATCCAGCGCATACCGGGCGACGGCCTCGTCTTTCCGGGCGCAAAGGATAAGTCCCACCGGCGGGTTTTCGCCCTCGTGAAACCAGTGTTCCCGGGCGTAGTTGAGATACAGGTGCATCTGGCCGGCATCCGCGTGAGTAAACCGGCCGATCTTCAAGTCGATGATCACCAGGCATCGCAGATGGCGATGAAAGAAGAGCAGGTCCACCCGATACCATTCGTCGCCGATGCGCAGCCGCTTCTGCCTGCCGATGAAGCAAAAGTCACCGCCCAACTCCAACAGAAACGTCTCCAGATGGCGGATGAGAGCCTCTTCCAATTCGGTTTCGGAATACTCGTCCTTGAGGCCGAGAAATTCGAGCACAAACGGATCTTTGATCTCTTCCTCCGGAAGAACACGATCTTCGGGAAGCGCCTTTTCTCCCTTGCTCATCATGGCCGCCTTGTTTCGGGACAGGGCCGTCCGCTCATAGAACTGGGAGTTGATCTGCCGGTCGAGTTGCCGCACCGACCAGCCTCCGCGCAAGGCTTCGGACTCGTAGAACTTGCGAGCCTGTTCGTTCTTGATCGCGAGCAGGCGCACATAGGCAGACCAGGGTAAAGGAAAACACGTGGACAGGAGAGCCGGATTCGATTCATCAGACACCGTCTGCTTTTTCCTTGCATCGACGGAAATTCCAGACACTGTCTGGAATTTTTCGGGAGCACGAATATCCCCGGAAGGAGGCGGCGCAGCCGCGGAAACTCCAGACGCCGTCTGGAGAATGTTCTGATATGAGAGATAAAAAGCCCGCATCTGGTACAGATTGCTTTTGGCAAAGCCGCGTCCGAATCTATCCATGAGATCCACTGCAAGTCTCTTTAGTAGATCCTCGCCGTAGTCGGCGCGCTCCTTGCCTCTTTGCTCATACTCCACGATACGCCGACCTACCAGCCAATAGGCTGCTGTCATGATGCTGTTGACCGAACGAGCCGCCGACCTCCT
>Ga0153915_10004494_pt1 | contig 12848 bp, 9 predicted proteins | sample Opewatmetagenome_2_FD_107003 | JGI IMG/M metagenome (GOLD analysis project Ga0153915, IMG submission 107003) | Freshwater wetland microbial communities from Ohio, USA - Open water 3 Core 3 Depth 3 metaG | ecosystem: Environmental > Aquatic > Freshwater > Wetlands | place: USA: Ohio, Lake Erie... | reverse complement strand
TGGGCGCGCTCACCAACGCGGCACAGTTGCTGGGGGAGAACGTCAGCACTGACAACGCCGAGGAAAAGCGCCTCGTCAAAATCATCGAGGAGCAGAGCAAACGCATGAACGTGATCGTGCAGAACGTCACGCAACTCTCGCGTCGGGACCGGATCAACCCGGTGAAACTGGAAATTGAGACTTGGCTGGAAGATTTCCTGCGCCAGTATTGCGATGCCGTCTCGATCCCGCGCGCCGCGTTCGCCACCCAAGGGATAAGCGAACTCCCGGTGTGCGTGGATCCGGATCAGCTTTACCAAGTCATCACCAACCTGTGCCAGAACGCCCTGCGCCACAGCCCGCCCTTCACCGGGACGCCGCTGATCAAATTCCAGGGCGGCCGGGACGGCGAAGACCGTCCGACACTGGATGTCATTGACTGGGGCGCAGGGGTCAACCCCGAAATCGTCGACAGCATTTTCGACCCCTTCTTCACCACGACTCCCAAAGGAACGGGGCTTGGCCTGTATATTGCACGGGAATTATGCGAAGGCAACGGCGCATCACTCGACTACCACCCGGGCGAAGGCGGGGTGGGCAGTCGCTTCCGTGTCACATTTATGCGCGCCGAGGACTGCTCTGAGCTGGGAACGCTATGAATAAGCCGAAAAGCCAGATTTTGATCGTCGACGACGAGCCGGACATTCGCGAGGTGCTCGAACTCACCCTGGGGCGCATGAATCTCGAGACGCGCTCGGCGGCGAATATCGAGGAAGCGCGCAGCCTGCTCGGCGAATTCAAGTTCGACCTGTGCCTGACCGACATGCGCCTGCCGGACGGCAACGGCATCGAACTGGTCCGGCACATCCAGGAAAAATATCCGTACCTCCCGGTCGCCGTCATTACCGCATTCGGCAACATGGAAACCGCCGTGGCGGCGCTCAAAGCCGGCGCCTTCGACTTCGTTTCCAAACCGCTCGACCTCAACGATCTGCGCAACATCGTGCGCTCGGCGTTACGCGTGGGTCAGTCACCTGTCATCAGAACCGCGGCAAGCAACAGTGAGCCGGTGATCAGCGGTACCAAGAAGATGCTCGGTGAATCCGTCGCTACCCAGAAGGTCCGCACCATGATCGAACGCCTGTCCCGTGGACAGGCGCCGGTTTACATCGCTGGCGAATCGGGCACCGGCAAGGAACTCGCCGCCCGCCTGATTCATGAGCTCGGACCGCGCGCAGAAAAACCGTTCGTGCCGGTCAATTGCGGCGCGATACCGGAAAGCCTCATGGAAAGTGAATTTTTCGGCCACAAAAAGGGCAGTTTCACCGGCGCGGTGCAGGACAAGGACGGACTGTTCAAGGCCGCCGACGGAGGTACGCTGTTCCTCGATGAGGTCGGCGATCTGCCGCTGTCGATGCAGGTCAAGCTGCTGCGCGCCATCCAGGAAAAATCCATTCGCCCGGTCGGAGCGCAGAGCGAGATCAGGGTGGACGTGCGGATCCTTTCCGCCACCCACAGGGGTCTGCAGGATCTGGTGGCGCATGGAAAATTCCGCCAGGACCTTTACTACCGGTTGAACGTGATTGAACTGCAAATTCCTCCGCTGCGCGAGCGCGCGGAAGACATTCCCCTGCTCGCCGAAGCGATGTGCCGCAAACTGTCGGACAATCTCGGCATGAAACCGCCGAACCTGACGAGAGATGCCATCAACGCGCTACAGCGCTACTCCTTCCCGGGCAACGTGCGCGAACTGGAAAACATCCTGGAGCGGGCGTTGACGCTGTGCAACGGCACGGAAATCACCGCGCACGATCTGCAATTGCAGGCGGCCGCGCCCGAAGATAGCGATGAAACGGTCATGGACGGCAAGGAATCGCTGGACGACTACCTGGAGCGCATCGAGCGCAGCACCATTGAAAAGGCGCTGGCGCAGACTCAGCAGAACAAAACCGCCGCCGCCAAACTGCTCGGTATCAGTTTCCGCGCGTTGCGCTACAAGCTCGAAAAGCTCGGAATTGAATAACTCTGGACGACGGAGTGCGGCAGTAATTGCCCAAAAATGGCAGCGTTATGGTCAAAATCACCGCTGGAAACCCATAAAAGGAAATGCTAACTTAAAAAATGTCTTACTTTTCAAGCAATCAGGTACACCATACACTTGGGAATCGCAGGAATGATATTGGCATAAATCATGCAGTTTTTTAGGGGTTTGTATGCAGCAAAACTGGCCGGGCCCAAACCAGAATTGACAGCGGTAGGGGCTCTGCTAGAGGTAAGTACAGAGAGGATGTCTCGGAAAGCATCGGCCCGGCGCGGAATGCCGGGACCTGTTGCTAGCAAACGGTCCCCGCTCATGGAGGAAAGGGGCCGGTTATTTCCGGGCTACCCTCGCAACAGCAATCCAATTGGAGGTTTCTATGAAAAAGTTGCAACAGGGTTTCACACTCATCGAGTTGATGATCGTGGTCGCGATCATCGGCATCCTGGCCGCCATCGCGGTGCCGGCGTATCAGGATTACACGATCCGGTCGCGCGTGGGTGAAGGTGCCAGCTTGGCGGGTGCCGCACGCACGGCGGTTGACGTCATGCATGCGGAAGGCATTCCGCTCGTATCGCTCCCCACGACCGGCAATGTAAGCTACGGCCTTACGGCAGGCGCCAGTTACAACGCCAAGTACGTCTCGTACGTGTCCGTGTTGCAGAACGGTGTTGTAGAGGTTGGGCTCAAAGGCGTGAAGGAACTGGGAAGCGCGAAAGGTACGATGTTCCGATATACACCATCCGATCATGGCGGCAACCTGCAGTGGGACATTTCGTCCAGCAGCAGTACGCCAACCAAGTATCGGCCCAGGACGTAATCACAGTTAGTGGTATTGCTTCGATCAAGGGCGACTTCGGTCGCCCTTGATTTTTGCGCAGTTTAGAATTCTCGAGTCGCGGGCAGCGCCAACATCTATATTTAGTATTTGTCATAGTTAGGAATTGCGTCGTCGCGCAAACTCTCCGATAGCATTAAGGCGCGCATAAAGCTTGATAAAGAATTCGGATTGCCGCGCCCCCCAGACTGGCTTATGTCTGCTTCGCGGCGCGTTCAGGGAACTTGCATGATCCGTCTCAAAGACAAACGATTCCTTGCCCCTCTCCTGGCGCTGGTCGTCGCACTCGGTGCACTGCTATTCCTGCCGGGCATCGCAGGGCCTTATGTTTTCGACGACTATTCGAACCTGCTGGTCAACTCGTACCTACGTATCCGGTCGCTCGATTTCGACTCGCTCCGCCTCGCTTCCTACTCGCTGGCATCCGGACCGCTGCATCGCCCGATCGCGATGGCAAGTTTCGCGATTAACTACTATTTTGCCGGTTCATTCTCTCCCTCCGTCCCATACAAACTTACCAATATCATCCTGCATGCCGTCAACGGGGTGCTCATCTTCTGGTTCACGCGCCTCGTGTTGGCGCGACTGGCACAAATCTATGGCGGCGCAGCCGATGTGACACCTAAGTCCACACTGCTGGCCGGGGCTATTGCCTTGCTCTGGGTGGTACATCCGATCCAGCTAACCAGTGTTCTCTATGTCGTTCAGCGGATGACCGAACTCGCCGCCTTGTTCACTCTGCTCGGGTTAATCTGTTACATGAGCGGGCGCACGGCGATGCTCGCGGGTCGGAAAACCAGTGTCTGGCTCACCCTAATGGGACCGCTCGGCTTCGGTTACCTTGGCATCTACAGCAAGGAAACGGCGCTGCTGCTGCCGGTGTTTATTCTGATTCTGGAATATGCCCTGTTTGCTGATGAACTCCCTTGGCGCCGCTGGCAAAATCTCAGCCCCGCCGCAAAGCGCTTGGCTCTGGGGGGTGCTACCGTCGTATTAGCGGCACTAAGTGTCTACGTGATCCATGCAGTGCTGCCGCTGTACGCTATTCGAAATTTCACCCTGGCCGAAAGGCTGATGACGGAGGGGCGGGTACTGCTCTTCTATATTTCGCTGATCCTGGTTCCCCGGTTAGATCAGTTCGCGCTGTTCCATGACGACATAATCATCTCGAGGTCGCTGATCACCCCATGGACCACCGCGCCGGCTGTGTTGTTAGTGGTCGGCTTACTCGTTGCGGCGGTACTCTGGAAGAAGAAATATCCGCTCATCAGCCTGGGCATCTTGTGGTTCTTCGCTGGGCACGTGCTGGAGTCCACGGTGTATCCGCTCGAGATCGCACATGAGCATCGGAACTATATGCCATCCCTGGGCATTCTTATGATCGTCGCAGGCGCAGTTCATGTACTTTACCAACGTACGGGACAACGCAACTGGTGGTGGATCCTGCCTGGCCTTATTCTCGTTTTCGGAGGAACGACTTTTCTCCGCGCCCAACAGTGGTCGAGCCAGGAAAGGCTCTATTACTTCGAGGCCAGCCATCATCCGCTCTCCGCTGGTGCGCAGATGGGATACGCCATGCTCCTCATGGAAACAGGGCAGTATGATCGCGGCATGCAGGTCTACCGCCACGCCGCGGAACTCAATCCTGACGAACCAGGGATATTGATCAACCTTCAGATGAGCGCCGCCCGCCACGGCTGGCCCCTTAATCCTGCCGACCACGAAGAGGTGTTGCGGCGCCTCAGCTCAAAACCCCTCACGGCGACGACCGGATGGGCGCTCAACAACGTGGCCGCATGCATCCTCGACGCTTGCAAAACGCTCCAACCCTTTATGGAGGAATGGCTGAAGACCGTGCTACACAGACCGAGTGCCCGCTTCGTGGACCGTTCCTACTATTATTACCTGCTCGGGCGGACGCTCATTGGGCAAGGCAAGATCAACGAGGCTGTCGATGCATACCGAAAGTCCTACGAGTTAGATCCTTTTTATTTAAACCCGCTGGTCGAATTGGCGGATATGTATATTCAGCTCGGACGCATGAATTACGCACGAATCATCATTTCTGAAATCCAACGTGCCAATAAGCACGTTCCTCATCCCAAAACGCGGGAAGTAAAACGACTCGAGGCATTGATACGCACGGACACATTGTCGTCGCAACGGGACAAATGAAAAGCATGACTGGCTGGTTGCGGGCACGGACGACAGGAGCGGCTTTTACTGTCTGCTGCATAATCGCCATCGTCGCGACGCTTGCCTATTCTCCGGGTCTACACGGTCCCTTCGTCTTCGACGATATTTCCAACATCACAGATAACTCCGCGATACAGATTTCCAGCCTCCGTCCATCATCGCTATATGCCGCCGCGGTAAGCAGCCCCAGCAGCACGCTTGGCCGTCCGATTGCCATGCTCAGCTTTGCCATCAATTACTTCATCGCCGGAAACCTGTCAAATTCTTCTTCCTTCAAGCTCACCAATCTGGCAATACACTTGATCAATACAGGATTGGTGTATTGGTTTTCCCTGCTTCTGCTGAGACGGGCGGCGAAAACAGAGCGAAAACCGACGAACACGCGCTGGATGCCGGCCCTTGTCGCCGCATTCTGGGGGCTCCACCCGTTAAATTTGACCTCCGTGCTATACGTGGTGCAGCGCATGACTTCGCTCTCTACACTGTTCGTGCTCCTGGGGATGATCTTGTTCCTCTATGGGCGTCAGCGTGTGCATGAACAGAAACGTCACGGAATGACGCTGATCATATGCGGATGGGTGACAGGGCTCATTTTCGGTACGGGAGCAAAAGAAACTGCCGTGCTTATACTTCTGTACATACCGCTGACAGAATACATATTCTTTTCCAGAGCCGATTTTCGCACCGCCGCGGCGACGCCACTACGTGCCTTCTACGGGTTCGCAATCGTCCTGCCATTGCTGGCGATACTGGTCTGGTTACTGACGCATCCTCAGTTTATCCAGGAGTCTTACAAGATACGCAACTTCGATATGACCGAGCGCTTGCTTACCGAGCCTCGGGTATTGTGGTTTTATCTTTATTTATTGTTCATTCCGGACATCACTAAGTTCAGTCTGTATCACGATGACATCCCAATTAGCACCGGTCTGTTCACGCCATGGACCACATTGCCGGCCATATTTTCGCTGTTGATCCTGACTGCGGCCGCCCTTCATGGGAGAAAGAAATATCCGATATTCAGTTTCGCGGTGCTGTGGTTTGTCTTTGGGCACAGCTTGGAATCGAGTTTTTTGCCACTCGAGATAGCCCACGAACACCGCAATTATCTCCCGGCGATTGGGCCGTTACTTGCCGTGGTTTACGCGCTGGGAATAGTTTTTTCAGACCGAAAGCGAATATTTCTCGCACTCGGCGCGACACTCGCTGTGGCTCTGGCAAGCATCACGTTTCTTCGCGCCCAAGCATGGGCCGGCGAAGAGCAACTAATCGTAACCATGGCTCGATATCATCCCCATTCTGCCCGTGCACAGGCAATGCTCGCGGAACTGCTTGCTGTTCGTAAAGGGGATTTGATCCAAGCCCAACGACACTTCGAGATTGCTGCCGCGCTTGACCCCAATGAGATCAGCTATCCCATCAGGATGATGGTTCTCAGCGCGAGAGCGTCATTTTCAAGAACCAACGGGGGTTTGGCCAAATCCACCCCCATGGGACCAGACCCGTTCCACATCCTGGTCTCGACACAGCTCCAGGACCATATCAAGGACCAGTTGTCCCATAAAGCACTAACACCAACAACAATATCGATCCTCGACGACTTGGCTTCGAACATCAGGCAATCACCCCGCCAATATTATGATCTTTATCCTTACGCCGCCGAGTGGTACCGAATGATTCTAGAAAACCCCAATGTCTCGCGTGATACACACAAATCATCCATGATCCATCTTTTCGAGATCAGCACAGCCATGGCTGATCATGCGAACGCGTTGGATATCGCGGTAGCTGCAAGATCGAATGACCCTGCTGATATCAGCTATGCACTGATGGAGGCTGACGCTAGAATCGCCCTGCATCAGCTCGGGAGAGCGGAAGAAATACTTCTGGATATCAAACGTAATCCAAACCGCCTATCGCCGGATACCATAAATGATATTGATGTCCTTCTCGCCAGAATCCGCACAATTCGAGCGGGTCATGCAAAAACCTCGCACGCGAATCAAAGTCTGGCGTCGCGAAAAACCGCTCACATGTGATTTTTGTTAAGCCAAAAACCGCACATTGGTAAAGCTCAATGGTTAATGCGCACTGTTATTATCAGGCATAAGTCTCTCAGTCTCACCGTCCCAACATGTGTGATACATGAAAACAAAACTTGTACACGTGTATTTTCTTCTGATGCTTTCGGCGGTGGTCTTGGTAATCTACCTGCCGGGACTGCATGGGCCTTATGTGCTTGATGATGGCGAAAACATATTTCTGAATGACGCCATCGCCCTAAAGGATTTGAGTCCGACCAGTCTCTATAACGCGTTGCGTGCGAATGAAAGCGGCCCCCTGCGGCGACCTGTGGCCTCGTTGAGCTTCGCGTTTAACTATTATTTTTCCGGCGGTTTCGAGAACACTTTTGCGTTCAAGCTCACCAATTTGGTGATCCACGCCTTCAACGCCGCCTTGGTCTACTGCTTGGTCCTCCTGTTCTTGCGAACCCCGGCGTTACGCCACACAGCCGCTGCCGCTCGCCCTGCGCGGGTTGCAGCGCTAACCGCAGCGCTGTGGGCAATCCATCCGATCCAGCTGACGAGCGTTCTCTACGTCGTGCAGCGGATGAACAGCTTGTCTGCGCTCTGGGTGCTCTGCGGTCTGTTAATATTCGTGCACGGGCGACAACGAGTCGATCAGGGTGAATTCCGTGGCATCGCTATCATGGCTATCGGGATCATCTTCGGCCTGTTCCTCGGGTTGATGTCAAAGGAAAACGCCTCGCTGATACCTCTATTCGCGCTCGCGGTGGAATATGCATTCTATCAACGTGGCGAATTGGGCAGCCGCATGCGTGTATGGCTCTATGCTTTTTACCTATCCATGGTGTTAATACCACTCACCATCTTCGTAGTCTACTTGGTCGGCCATCCGGATTACATTACAAGTTCCTATGCCGTGCGCAATTTCACGCCTTACGAACGCCTGCTTACCGAGGCAAGAGTGTTGTGGTTCTATGTCGGTTTGCTGTTACTTCCAACTCCGGCCCGACTTGGTCTGTTCCACGACGATATCTCCATCAGCACGAGTCTTTTCGCCCCGCCCACTACCCTGTTCGCCGTGGCAGGTTGGTGCGTTCTGTTGGTCGCGGCGCTTACGAAAACAAAACAACAACCGGTAATCAGCTTCAGCATACTATGGTTCTTGGCTGGACATGTCCTCGAATCGAGTGTTTTCGGTCTCGAGCTGGCCTACGAGCATCGCAACTATCTTCCCAGCATGGCGTTTTTCTTCCTCTTGTCATCCGCACTTCTGTCTATTCTAGAACGACTGCGGACGACACAATCGGTCCGATTCTTGCTTGCGCTCAGCCTCCTTCTTGCGCTCGGCTTCAGCACTTGGAACCGCGCCGGTGTATGGAGCAACCGTCTCACGATTGCTGAGACTGACGCGCGTTACCACCCCAACTCCATGCGGGCCAATGACTTCGCCGCAAAGGCGAGTTTGCTGGAAGCGAAAGACATTGATCGTGCGATCTACTACACGTTACGAACGATCGTCGATGCTCCACAAGAAGCGGGCTTACGTATCGATTTGCGACTCCTGCTAGCGACCAAGGAAGCCGAAATCAATGGATTATTATCCCAGTCACCAGTGAGAACTGAACGACTCCCAGGAAATATCAAGATTGCTGGGTTACCCACGGCAATCAAGATCACGTCAGATGGCCAGAGAGTATATCTCTCCCATGATTCATCCTTGGATGGAACAATTACAAACTTGCTGAAAACGGAACCCATCACCGTACATACGGTGGTGGCGCTAGAGGACCTTCGTCATTGTGTAATTGAAACACCACAAGTCTGCAACCGTTTGCAGGCACGGGCTCTGGATTGGTTGATGGTCGCAACCGACAATCCACGCTCATCAAATGACTACCGCGCCATCGTATTACGCGATGCGGCCATGTTGAACGCCTATCAAGGCAACTATAGCGGGGCGCTCCGCTATATGGAAAAAGCCGCAGAATTGGACCCGTCTGTCCCCACATACCAGTTGGCCAAGACGGAATATCTCATCAGAACCGGAAATCTGGATCAGGCCAAGCTCATGCTGAATAATCTGTCGTTAGCAGCTCGCGGTTTTTCGAAGTTATCCGCGGCGGACCAAACCACGCTTGACAAGCTTGCCAAACTCTATGCCGACGCCATCAAACAAGCACCATAAACCGAACCGCAGGAAAATTACTGATCTATAATAGAAAGCGGGACGGCAATGCTGCCAGAATTGCTGCGGGACATTGGATTGGAAACACTTTTCATTTTTTTATGACCGAACAGAAAAACGCTGAATATCTATCGATTGTCATCCCGGCCAAAAACGAAGAAATCGGTTTGAACGCCATACTTCCTCGGTTACAAAAGAATTTTCCCCAAGCCGAGATAGTGGTAGTCAACGATTGTTCCACCGATAAGACGTCCGAGGTATGCCACGCTCACGGAGTGAAAGTGGTCGCGCATCCGTATAGCATGGGAAACGGCGCGGCCATCAAGAACGGCGCCAGAGCCACTACCGGACACACCCTGATCTTCATGGACGCTGATGGCCAACATGACCCGGATGACCTTCCCGCACTTCTCTCAAAGCTGGATGAAGGTTACGACATGGTTGTTGGCGCGCGACACAGCAGCACCCACGCGAATATGGGCAGGTGGTACGCCAACACGCTATACAACCGTTTGGCCAGCTGGATGGTTGGTCGTAAAATCGACGACCTCACCTCTGGTTTTCGGGCGGTCAAGGCTCAAAAGTTCAAGGAGTTTCTGCACCTGCTGCCCAATGGATTCTCCTATCCAACGACTATCACGATGTCATTTTTTCGCGCCGGTTATCCCGTTGGTTACGTACCGATAAAAGCGAAGACGCGCTCGGGCAGAAGTCACATCAATCCATTGCGAGACGGTGTACGCTTTTTCCTGATCATATTCAAAGTGGGCACGCTCTATTCACCGCTGAAGATTTTTTTGCCGATAAGCCTGACATTCTTTTTCGCTGGCCTTGGATATTATGTTTATACATTTTTTGCCGAACACCGGTTCACCAATATGAGCGCCCTGCTCCTAAGCACTTCAATGCTGGTGTTCCTGATCGGCCTTGTTTCGGAGCAGATAACGAGTCTCCTCTACAGCAGACGGGATGATACTTAAGCTTGTGCCATATCGCCCTCGACAAACCGCGTAGCCCGAGGACCTGCTTTTCACCATGATTCATTTTGCCATCGGCACCAAGGCGCAGTTCATCAAAATGGCGCCGATCATGCACCTGCTCCAGGGTGACGGGGAACCGTATCATCTGCTCGATTTGTCGCAGCACGGAAGCCTGACTGGAAAGATACTTGCCGATTTCGGTCTTGCCCCGATCGTCACTCGCATTGGTCGCGAAGGACGATCCGTTACCACATATTCTCAAGCGGTGAGGTGGTTGGCATCCGGCTTCATACATGTGCGCTTCAAGAGGAGGGCCGTGCAGGATCGGCTCTTTATCAAGCAAGATGGCGTGGCGCTGATACATGGAGACACATTATCGACACTGCTTGGCCTCTACCTCGCCAAAGCCGCCGGCCTGAAAACCGCCTTGGTCGAAGCCGGTTTGAGCAGCGGGAATCTTTTCGACCCGTTTCCCGAAGAATGGATACGCCGTCATGTCGGCAAGCGTGTCGATTATCTGTTTCCTCCGGATGTCGTTTCCGAGGCTTGGTTGCGAAAACGACGCCTTAAAGGCCGTATCGTCAACACCGGCTACAACACAGGAAAGGACTCGCTTGACCTCATGCGGAATCGTGTGCGCGCGCATGCTGCTAGGACGCATAACGACTATGGGATCGTAACGCTGCATCGGCTCGAAACCCTGTCCAGCAGGCGCCGGCTCAAGCGAGTCATAAACCATATACTCGATCTTGCGCAGGTCCTAGGAAAGCTGCACTTCTACATGCATCCACCCACGGAAAATGCCCTTCGAAAGACGGGTCTCATACAGGCCCTGAAGGAATCCGCCAATATCCATATCTTCGAGCTCGCTCCGTATCCCGAATTCATCAATGCGCTGTCACGTGCCAGATTTGTTTTAACGGACGGTGGTTCTATACAGGAAGAATCGTTTTATTTGCGCAAACCCTGTCTCATCCTCAGGAACCGCACCGAACGCAATGAAGGAATTGGTAAAAATGCAATACTCAGCACCTGGAATCCCAGCCAGGATGCGTCACATCTGCACAGTGCAGAACAGGAGCAACCCCATGAAACGAACAGCCCCGACCTGAGCGCATCGAGAACGATACTGAATGCCTTGCAGGAGTTCAGGATTGGCTGCGGCGCGTCATAACTATTGGCGTTACATCAAGCCCCTAGTCGGGATCACGTTCCTGGCCATCATACTATTCTGGGTCTACCAGCAGGGTACGTTGCTGCAACGCCTGAAAGGCATGCATCTGCTATTGCCGACCCTCATCACTTCCGCCTGCATTGTGCTCGGAGCAATGATCCTGCGTTGTATCGTTGCGTCATACAGCAAACATCTCAGCCAATCAGCCGCCCTTTATATCAGCGCCGTTGGCACATTTGGAAATGCTCTCGGCGGTTTTTCTATCGGCACCACGATCAAATACATCACGCTCTATAAGAAGGGAGGATTAACCATCAAGGAAATTACCGCCGGCCTTGTTTTTTTCACCATGACCATTCTGGCATTCCTTGTCGTGATAGCGACAACCAGCATCTGGGCCACGTCCTTGCCGCAGTCATACAAAGTAGCTGCCTTGATCCTGCTATTTCTTCTCCCAGCGGTGGTCCTGATCCTAAGACAGTGGCTACGCAACGCGGGTTTCTGGCACCGCCTGGTTGAGCCCCTGATCGCCAAAGAACGTATATGGCACGTCATGCTATTGAGTTTTTCCTCATCCGCGCTCTTCATCGCCAATTTCTGTGTGATTGGAATCTCTCTGTTTCCCGAACTCCCGTTATCCTCTCTCATATTCATATCGTCGCTCGGTGTTCTGGCCGGACAAGGGATCATGATTCAATCGATCGGGGGCGTGCAGGAATTCCTCATGGGGTTATCGGCGCTGCTTTCGGGCTTCAGCATCCTGGATGGAGTACAGATAGCTCTCGTCTCTCGAGTCGCTTCGATCATCGCTTCGGGCATGATCGTTCTCGTATCATACGTATTGTCCTGGCAACAGGAGCGCGGGTCGCAAAAACCCAGAGACAGCGTATGAACAGCATCAGGGGCGAGAACGTGGAGCGGTGATATGCCGGTCTACGTTCATCAAATGAAATATAAAGAGCGTCTGGTTCGCTGCATTTACTCACGCTCTCACGCTGGATATCCAAAACGACCGCCTCTTTGCCGCGTCGTGACCGGCTATACTCGTAAGGTGAACAAAAAGGGACTCGGGTTGACGTGACCTCTGACTCATGCATCGTGAAATAGCTAGTTCACGGACACGAAAATAGACACACACTTGCCGATTATTGCAAACATGCCAGACATTTCCGTGCCCGCCAGAAAAGGCGTTCTGATATTCCTCAAGCTTGTCGTCACCAGTATGACCATCTGGTGGCTGTTATCGATGACCGATTTCGCCGCGCTGTTGCGGACGTTCGGACAAATATCTCCTGTCGTCGTTGTTGCTGCCTTCAGTATCAATGTGTTTGCGTTCCTGATTGGCAGCGTACGATGGTGGGTACTCCTGTGTCACACAACCGGTCGCATCGCGTATGGTAGAGTATTGCCGAGCTATTACCTCGGAGTTTT
>Ga0153915_10004493_pt1 | contig 12848 bp, 10 predicted proteins | sample Opewatmetagenome_2_FD_107003 | JGI IMG/M metagenome (GOLD analysis project Ga0153915, IMG submission 107003) | Freshwater wetland microbial communities from Ohio, USA - Open water 3 Core 3 Depth 3 metaG | ecosystem: Environmental > Aquatic > Freshwater > Wetlands | place: USA: Ohio, Lake Erie... | reverse complement strand
CCCGCTACCTCCCTCTCAGGCGGGGAAGCTCAGCGGGTCAAGCTCGCGGCACACCTGAGCAAACCCCAGGGCGATCGTAACACCCTCTTCATTTTTGACGAACCGACGACCGGCTTGCACTTCGATGATATCGCAAAGCTGATCAGCTGCTTCAACGCACTGATCGAATCGGGTAACTCTGTGCTGGTTATCGAGCACAATCTTGACGTCATCAAGTGTGCTGATCATGTGATTGATCTGGGGCCGGAAGCGGGGAACGGTGGGGGAACCGTGGTTGCTGCTGGAACGCCAGAGGCTATTGCGGCGCACCCCGATTCATATACAGGGCGATACCTGCGCCGGTTAGTAGAAGGTGTGACTAAGAAGGGATCAAAACCGAAACGATGAGGACTACAGAGAGGTTACACACTCCGTGATTGGCGTCACCGCGTCCCCGCAGCGCGAAGGGTAGATTACGCCTGCGGTTCACAAGAAAGGCATTGGCACACGAGGGGTGTAGGGGAGACCTCGCGGGTTCGCCAATGCCTTTCGCAATTTCAGAAGGTCGTGCCCAAGCTTAGAGTGATGACAATTCCACCGAACTCCCGCTTCGTGTCCGCAACTTCACCTGTGGCCATATTGTACGTTGCAGGTAGTGACCCGCTGAGAAGATAGACGAAATAATACCTGAAGTTCACCCCGAAGACGTTTCCCTTCTCCGAGCCGAAGTTCGCTCCGAATCCGATGTATCCTCCGGCCGTATAGTGTGCTCGCCCTTTTCCGAGCGCCTTGAAGAAATCCACCTGCTGAGCGTCAAAGTAACCGTCCGGAGTTTGGGTTATTGATACAAAAGGGGTCTGGTAGATCATTGTCGGTCCCACTGCGATATTGACAAACGGACGGAAGGTTTCGACGATGTCCTCGCGAAACAGCCTGTACTGAATACCGCCATAGAGCGGCAGAACGAGGAACCTGTTCAGTTTGCCCGGCACGAACGATAATCCTGTGTAGGGGTCGAACTGTTCGACTTCATGTTCGTCCTTGGATTCGGAGACTGATAGGGTGGTAAACCAAGAAACATCTGGTGTAATCTCCCTTCTATAGAAGAGTCCCAAACCGAATCCCCCGTCAGATGCCATGATGTCAACGCCCCAGGTATTCCTCAAGTCTTGCACGGTTGGCGTTACCACGGTATCCGTTCGACCCGTCTGCGCAAACGATGTTGTCGTGCAAAATAATAGGAGAGGAGCAAGCATCCGAGCCAAGCTCGTCTTCATATCATCACCATCCGGTTGTTCCGATCAGTATGTGTGTCTGCTACTATTAACAGCGTGATCTTTGAATTCGTTCATCGCACAGCCTCACAGAACTCGAAAAACGCCGAATTTAAGGTAGCGGGTTTCAGGGACGCTTGGCAAAACAGGGTGATCCGGCGCGGCGCCACGCCAGTCAAGCAATTGAAGCCTCCGTCCTGTTCTCTTTGCAGCATCCTGAATCACGTCCATGAACGTAGAAGGTTCGATATGATGTGAACACGACGCTGTTAAGAGCAACCCACCCTGGTTTAGGAGGTGGAATGAGGACTCATGAAGTTCTCGATATCCCCGTTTGGCAGTTGGTACTGTCTTCTTGCTCCGGGTGAACGAAGGGGGATCGAGGATGATCACATTGAACCGTTCCTCCCTCGCGTGGAGTTCTTGCAAGTACCCAAAGACATCCGCCGCCACAAATGTGATAGATTGAATTCCATTCAACTGGGCATTCCCTTCCGCCCGCTGTATCTCATCCCCTGACGAGTCCACTGCGAGTACCGAAGTTGCACCTCCACGGGCAGCGTTTAGCGCGAAACCGCCGTCGTTGCAGAAGCAATCGAGCACTCGCGCTTGAACGCAATAGCGGCGGGCCAACAGGCGGTTTTCCCGCTGGTCGAGGAAGAAGCCGGTTTTTTGCCCTTCCAGTGGATGAAATCCATACCGTATACCCAAATCCTCAATGACCTGTGCTCGCGGCGTTCCAGCAATGGTCCTTCTCCGTTCAGGCAACGATTCAAGTGCTCGGAGCGGTGATTCGTTTCGTTCGACGATGCACGAGGGATGAAGGACATCATCCAGGGCTTCACAGATCGTCGGCAGACGGCAATCCATTCCATAAGAGAAGGTCTGCACAACCAGAGTGTCGTCGAACTTGTCAACGACCAGGCCGGGCAGGAAATCGCTTTCTCCATGGACCAGCCGAAACACCCCGCTCGTCGGGTAAGTGATTGTCCGAAGTGAAAGAGCCTGCTCGATCTTTCGCCGGAAGAATGTTCGGTCGATTTCCACTGGGGTTGCAGAGATGAGTCGGGCCGCAATCAGGGAATGAGGGTTATAGAACGCGACGCCAACCGAGCGGCCGCCTGCTGTCAGAATCTCCACAACATCCCCCGCCGCGGGATTGCCGCTTATCGTCTCGATTTCGTTGCTGAAGATCCAGGGATGCCCGCTGGCCACGCGAATCTCCTCCTTCCTCCGGAGGTGAATGCGGCGATCCAAGTGGGCATGTGTCATGCACAAAAGGTATCACAATGGTCAGGGAATAGCAAGAAACGCGCATGGGGGAGCGTTTTTTGGAATTAGGAGTGAATTTTCGGTATCTTACTTTGCTATGGATGACAAAGTCTTCAAGCCTGCCTGCGTGATTTTCGACATTGATGGCACACTCACTGAAACGAACGAGCTGATCTTTGCCAGTTTCAATCACGTTGCGGAAAAACATCTTGGTCGGCGCTTTTCGCCACCTGAGATCATCGCGCTTTTCGGTCCGCCCGAAGAAGGCGCAGTTCTGAAGATGTTCGGGCCCGATAATCTTGATGCAATCATGGGAGAGCTGCTCGAGTACTATGCGGACCATCATGCATCAATGGCGTCGATGCATGAAGGGATCGATGGAATCCTCCGATACCTGAAGAGTCGAGGCGTGAAGCTTGCTGTCTTTACCGGCAAAGGTCGGCGCACTGCGATGATCACTCTAGAAGCTTTGCAGCTTGCTCAGCTGTTTGACTTGATCGTGTCCGGCAACGACGTTGTGCACCACAAACCTCACCCCGAGGGGATATTCCGTGTTCTCGACACATTCGGCCTAAAGCCAGATCAGGCCCTGATGGTGGGTGACTCGCTGTCCGATGTTCACGCATCGCATGCAGCGGGAGTGCCAATTGCCTCCGTGCTTTGGGATTCATATGACCCTGTCCGTGTAAGGAGTGCCGGCCCTGAGTACGTTTTCGAGACTGCCCGTGATATGCTTGTCTGGTTCAAAGCGAATCTCAACTAGAGCTCGAATGAGCAAGAACGTATGCGGCGGGAACAGCCCCCGGTAATCACTCAGATTGTACGCTTCGGGCTTCCCCTCGTCGTGGCGGTTTTCTACGCCACCGCTGCAAGGGGCTTTGCGTACACCGCAGATGCCGGCTATGCGGCTGCAGAATGGGCGCAACATTTCCTTGGAACTATCGCCGCGCCGCCCCCAATCGCTCAGTTTAGCCCCTTTTGGTCACTCCTCACAGCCCTGGGGGGACTCATGGGGCTGGATGTTCTGCTTGTCACAAAAGTCCTGAGTCTCGTGTTTGGATGTTTTGCTCTTCTTGCGCTTTACTTATTGAGCGTGGAAATACTAGATGATCGGATTCTTGCTTTCTGCGTGTCGCTCATTGTCGCGCTGGATCCATGGCTCCTTCAGGCAGGACCTTCAGGAACCGCGGCTGCGGCCCTGGTTGCTCTAAGCATTACCGCACTCTTCTTTATGTGTAGAGGAGATTTCGCTCTTGCGAGCCTCTTTGCTGGCTTCGCCACACTGGTAGCCCTGCCAGCAGCAGCCCTCCTTGTCTCTCTTCTGTTTGAAATATTGGCTGTTCGGCGCGGGAAGGGTCCGATGAAGGTAATTGCAGCTGCGGGACTCGTCTACGTGGCGGTGTTGCTTCCATGGTTCGTTTTCGCCGTTATCAAGGGCTTTCCTCTTTTCCCTTCTTTCCGGCTTCCCGGGGACTCGCTTGCGATCTCCTGGTTTGGCATGCTTCCAATCGGGATCTCGATCGCCCTAGCTCTGTCAGGAGCGATGGCGGTGCGACGATCGCCCCTTGTGCGATTACTCGCGGGGGGACAACCGACCGCACTCTGGATCTGGGTCGTCTGGATTGTATGTGCGGGGCTACTCTTTGGGAGTGATGCCTGGCTTGCCGGACTGCCAGTACTAGCTCTTCTGGCGGTGCACGGGCTGCGTGCAATCGTTCCTGCATTGCGAGATAAAACGCCAAATTACGGTTTCGCCTTCCTTTTTGTAGGCGGCATGCTCGTGTTGAACCAGAGCACTTTCTTTCTCTGGACAAAGGGGTCAATGGCGGGCGCGATCGAGGATCAACAGGAAGTCACAGCCATTGCGCAGTGGATCAAAATGAACGTTCCGGATGTGGCAACCGTGGAGTCGGAACAGCCGGGGGCGCTTGGGTACTTTCTTCGGACGGGGGCGCAAGTCGTTCCTCTTGAGAGGACACCTCGCTCGCAGTTCGTTATCGTTGCGCGTGCGGAGGTGCCGGGCTACAAGGAGGTTTACCGTCCGTCTTCGATGATTGACGATTCCAGTGGACAGGAGGGGGGGCGCTTCGCATTGTTCCAAAGACATCTGGAGGAGCCTAAACCTTGAATACTCTGCGCGTGGGAGTCCTTGGTGTTGGGCATCTCGGTGGATTGCACACCAAGATGCTGGCCGAACTTTCGGATGTTCATCTCGCTGGTGTGTTTGATCTGGACCATGCAAAGGCGGAGAGGATAGCTGGAGAGTATCACACTGTCGCGTTCGATACTATTCAAACTCTTCTCCAGCACACCGATGCAGTTACTATTGCGACCCCCACTAGCACGCACTTCGGCGTTGCAAGGGAGGTGCTGTTGGCTGGGAAACATTGTTTCATTGAAAAGCCCGTGACGCAGACCGTTGAGGAAGCTGACGCTCTGTGTTCCATGGCCCGAGAGCGGGGCCTAGTTCTCCAGGTGGGGCATATTGAAAGGTTCAACCCTGCAATTCTGGCTCTGGAATCGTACGAAATCAAGCCGGTCTTCATTGAATCGCACCGGCTGGCGCAGTTCAATCCCCGAGGCACAGACGTCGCAGTGGTCCTGGATTTGATGATTCATGATATCGATTTGATCTTGAGTTTCGTCCGGTCACCGGTAAGAAATGTAGAGGCCAACGGTGTTGCGGTTGTTTCGGATACAGTGGACATCGCGAACGCGCGACTCCAGTTTGAGAATGGGTGTGTCGCAAATGTTACTGCGAGTCGAATCTCCCAACGCCGAATGCGCAAGATGCGTCTCTTCCAGCCGAACACGTACATCTCCATTGATTTCTCCGAGGGCATGGCCGAGGTGTTCCGACTCGCGGGTGAAGGGGAGACTGACCAGAAGGGAACTCTCATGCTTGGAGAGCTCGGGTCAGGGGTGCGCAAGAAGAGGATACTGTACGAACAACCCGAGGTCAAGGAAGTGAATGCGCTAAAGTACGAGCTCGGGCTATTTGTGGAAGCGGTACGCACAGGAGGCTCACCGTTGGTCAGCGGTGAGGACGGAAGGCGGGCTCTTGAAGTAGCTAATATCATCATGCAGAAAATCAGTCAACAGGTTCTCCCGCTATCATGAACGAGGAACGCCAAAAGTTCACGTCGACACACCCCCTGCTTGCTCGCATTAGCAGGATTGCCGATGAGTTGGGTGTGGAGGCGTGGGTAGTGGGGGGATATGTCCGCGACTATCTGCTCGGTGTGCAGGATCGGGATATCGACATCGTCGTTCGGGGAGATGGAATTGCGCTTGCACGGGCAGTGGCACGCAGGCTTGATATTGATACCGTGGTCACATTCGAACGCTTCGGAACAGCGATGATTCCTGTCGAGGGGGGGAAGATCGAGTTCGTTGGTGCCAGGAAAGAAACGTATCAGCCTGACTCCCGCAATCCCGACGTTCAAGCTGGATCCCTTCGCGAAGATCTCTTGCGTCGTGATTTTACGGTCAATGCTATGGCTGTCGCGCTCAATGCAGGGGGTTCCGACGAAGTTCTCGACCCACTGGGTGGACAGGCTGACCTCCGCGCAAAGATACTGCGGACCCCGCTGAATCCCGTCCAAACCTTTGAGGACGACCCTCTCCGTATTCTGCGTGCCTTCAGATTCGCATCGCAGCTGGGGTTCACGATTGACCCTCAGGCGCTTGAGGCCATCCGTACAATGAAGCAACGGCTCAGCATTATTTCACAGGAGCGCATCACAGACGAATTTCTCAAAACGCTGAAGACGCCAATGCCCTCGGTCGGTCTGAAACTGATGTTCGAGACTGAAGTGATGCACATCGTATTCCCGGAGATTGCCCAGATGAGGGGGGTTGATCAGCGGAGAGATCACCATCATAAGGATGTCTTTCTGCACACGTGCGTAGTCGTGGACAATATTGCACAAGCGACCGATAATCTCTGGCTACGGTTCACCGCATTGGTGCATGACATCGCCAAACCTAAGACCAAGGCTTTCAAGGAGGGAACGGGCTGGACATTCCATGGACACGAGGAGATAGGGGCAAGGATGATGAAGAAGATTTTCCAGCGGCTTCACCTCCCTATGGAACATCTCCAATATGTTGAGAAACTCGTCAGGCTCCACCTCCGGCCAATGGTTCTGGTAGATCAAATTGTGACCGATTCGGCCGTCCGCCGGTTAGTGTTTGAAGCGGGAAATGACATTGATGACTTGATGAAGCTTTGCCGGGCCGATATCACCTCCAAAAACCCTCGTCTCGTCACACGATACCTCCGCAACTACGACATCGTGATGCAAAAGATCCAAGAAGTTGAGGAACGGGACCGGCTGCGAAACTGGCAGCCGCCTGTGAAGGGGGATGAAATCATGGCGGTTTGTGGGCTCAAACCGGGCAAGAAAGTCGGAGAGCTCAAAAAGGCCATTGAAGAGGCGATTCTCGATGGACGGATCCCAAATGAGCATGATGCTGCGCTAGCCTATCTCATCACGATAAAAGATGGTTTTTTGGGTCTTTAGGGCCAATTTTCGTGCTTTCCCGTGCAACTTTGCACTCGAAATCTCGTCTAATCACCTACGGCCACGTAATCAATAGCACCAGGGAGTTCCCCATGCGTCACCTTATCACGTTCGTTCTCTGCCTGACTGTTGTCCTTTCCGCTGTTGCACAGAAAAAGGTAATCACGCTTGACCAAGCAAAACAAGTTGCGCTTGAACGCAACCTGAACGTCGTTCAGGCTCAGAACAACCTTGCGTCGACACAGAGCCAGGTGCTCGCTGCGAGGGGCCAATGGCTACCAACCCTCTCGGCCTCGACCGGGTGGTCCCGCTCTCAGGCGGAGTCTCAGTCAAGTGGCTACCAGTCTTTCGGCGGAACTGTTCTACAGATACCGAAAAGCACTGAGACTATTCTTTCGAACAGGTACAGCGGTGCGATAAACGCGAACTGGACCGTTTTCGATGGCCTGGGCCGTGAGGCGTCGAATTCGGCCGCGACTGCACGTGCTATAGCATCTGAGCAGTCGGTGGCAAGGACCCGCCAGAGCATTGTATACGAGACGGTCAGCTTGTATCTCAATGTGCTCCGTACGCGACAGTTGGTAACGGTAAGTGAGGAAAACTTGAAGCGGGACGAACGGCAGATGGAGAGAATCACAGAATCGAACCGAGTCGGAGCACTCTCGCTCGCCGATGTCTACCGGCAGCAGTCCCAGGTTGCGATTGATGAACTCTCACTCATCACTGCCCAGAACAACTATGACAAGGCCACGGCTGATCTCATCGCCCTGATTGGTTATGATGTCGCGGAGGATTATGATATTCAGGATCCAACGATCCCTCCCGATATTGACTCGGTGTCGATCCAGGAGAGCATCCAACTCACGCGCGACTTTTCGGCTCTCACGTCGAAAGCGCTGAAGTCGCGGCCGGATTACCTCGGGGCTGCTCAATCACTTGATGCGGCTGAGTCGGATGTCACCAATGCAAAGAGCAACTACTTTCCGTCCCTCGGCCTATTCGCAGGGTACAACCGGTCAGGAGATGACAGCAGACCTTTTGGGAACCTCTCGATGAACTGGGGGGCAAGCCTTTCGTGGACTTTGTTTGACGGGTTTCGCACGAACCAGGCAATTCAGTCGGCAGTAGCCTCAAAAAGGAACGCAGAGATTCAGCTTGCCCAGTCGGAGCGGAACATTGGCGTGGATGTGAAGAAAGCACTTCTCGATCTGGATGCTTCTCGCAAATCGTACGAAGTAAGTCAAAAAGGGCTGGTGTCGGCAACTGAGGACCGGAAGATCGCCGAGGAACGGTACAACCTTGGGGCCGGGACATTACTCGATCTCTTGACTGCGAATGCCAACCTGGTAAACGCACAGGCCAACAAAGTGAACGCGGTATACGGTTTCCTGAATTCGAAATACAATCTTGAGTTCGCAATTGGCGAACGGACATATTGAGGATCCCACGATATCTCTGCAAAGGAGCAATGGCGAATGGCTACAAATGGCAAGAAGTCCAGGAAAAAGGTGATCATATTCTCCGCACTAGGAGTTGTGGTCATCGCCCTTCTGGTGATTGTGTTCCTCGGGTCCAAACGGGAGCCGATCACGCTTGTACAAGTAGAGAAGGTGCAGAAGCGGACCATCACGCAGATCGTGACTGCTACCGGAAAGATCCAACCGGAGGTCCAGGTGAAAATCTCGCCGGAGGTAAGTGGCGAAATTGTAACGCTCCCGGTGAAGGAAGGTCAGCGGGTGAAGAAGGGCGACCTGCTGATGAAGATCAAGCCGGATGTTTATGTCGCTCAGCGCGACCAGACGTCGGCGGGGTTGCTTCGTGCGAAGGCGGACCTGGTGAAGTCAGAGCTTGAATTCAAGCGGGTCGAGAGCCTCTATGCCAAAGGCCTTGTTTCCGAATCTGAATGGGTACAATCCCGTGCCACTTTCGAAGCATCGAAAGCGAACTATGCCCAGGCGAAAGCGTCTCTCGACCAGGCCGAAGAGAATCTCCGGAAGACCACCGTGTCGTCGCCAATGGACGGTATAGTAAGTCAGTTGAATTCAGAGCTCGGGGAAAGGGTGCTTGGAACAGCCCAGTTTCAGGGGACGGAAGTGATGACCATCGCGGATCTGTCGAGGATGGAGGGGCAAGTTGATGTGAGCGAGAATGACGTAGTTCTTGTGTCGATCGGCGACACGTCTCGCATTGCGGTGGATGCTTTCCCCGATCGTAAGGTCAATGCGGTGGTGTATGAGATCGCCAACACAGCGAAGTCAAAAGGCCTTGGGACACAAGAGGAGGTAACGAACTTCACCGTGAAAATGAGGGTTCTTGATAAAGATATCAACCTGCGGCCTGGGATGTCGATGACCGCCGACATTGAAACCGAGACGAAGCACGATGTCTTGACAGTGCCAATCCAATCGGTTACGACGCGAATGCCAAAGATGGAGCAGAAAGGACCGCAGGGAGAGCAGCCACCTCAGCAGCAAGCGTCGACAGGGACGACCTCAGTGCGTACTCGATCTGACAATCGGCCGAAGGAAATCGTGTTCGTCGTGGATAATGGTGTCGTCAAGGCCGTGTCGGTAAAACGCGGTATCAGCAATGACACGCATGTGGAGATTCTTGAAGGGGCGACTGAGGGAATGGATGTGGTTTCCGGCAGCTACAAGGCTATCAACCGCGAATTGGAGGATGGAACGAAAGTGCGTGTTGAGGAACCAAAGAAACAGGCCGGCAAGGCGAAAGGGGAAGGGGCATGAACCCAAACGTCATTGAACTGACGAGCATCACCAAGATGTATGACATGGGCGGTGCGGAGGAAGTCCACGCCCTCCAGGGAGTGAATCTGACCATTGCCAAGAACGAGTACGTCGCGATCATGGGGCCGTCGGGCTCGGGCAAGTCAACGCTAATGAATATCATTGGTTGTCTGGACACACCAACCGCCGGCCAATATCTGTTCAACGGCCTCAATGTCAGCGATATGAACGACAACGAACTTGCAAAGATTCGAAATAAGGAAATCGGGTTCGTTTTCCAAACCTTCAATTTGCTGCCGCGGTCGGATGCACTCCATAACGTCGAGCTCCCCCTCATCTATGGCGGCTTACCTGCAGCGGAACGGAAACGGCGGGCGAAGGAAACCCTCGCCCATGTGCAACTTGGTGACCGCGCACATCATAAGCCGAATGAGCTCTCGGGCGGGCAGCGCCAGCGCGTGGCGATTGCACGGGCACTGGTGACGCGTCCCTCGATCATCCTGGCCGACGAGCCAACAGGTAACCTCGATTCGAAAACCGGCGAAGAGATCATGATGCTCTTCGAGGACTTGCATCGTCAGGGGAATACTATCATTCTTGTCACGCATGAGGCAGACATTGCTGAACATGCTCATCGGGCAATCCGTCTGAGAGATGGCAACATCGAATCGGACGGGCCCGTCGTGAAACGCAAAACGTTCGCCGCAGCCACTGCGTAAGAGGGATCATGTATTTCTGGACGGAGGTCAAAGAAGGACTGATTATCTCGTTCCGCGCCATTCGCGCGAACAAGATGCGTTCGGTGCTGACAACCCTGGGTATTGTCATCGGCATTGTGTCTGTTACGCTGATGTCAACTGCGATCGAGGGCGTCAATCGGGCTTTTGACAAGAGTGCGGCAGCCTTTGGGACAGATGTCCTGTATGTCGGGAAATATCCCTGGATCGCCAACGAAGATTGGGCGACCTTTCGCAACCGACGTAATTTTGAAGTGTACTATGCGTCGGCCGTTGAACGACAGGTCACCCTTGCAGATGCCGTCGCCCCGGTCGTGGGTACAGTCAAGCGGGTGAACCTAGGCAATAACTCCCTAGAGAACGCCTTTGTTACTGGCACGACCCATCAGTTTATCAACGCCGCAGGGGTCACAATTTCAGACGGTCGCTTCTTCACATCAGAAGAATCGAGCGCTGGTAGGCCGGTAGCGGTGATCGGCGCGACCGTTGCAGAGACACTCTTCCCGCGCGAAGATCCCGTCGGCAAGGATATCCGTGTTGGAGGATTTCCCTACATGGTTGTCGGCGTTGTCGAGAAACAGGGAGGGATGTTCGGCCAATTCACTGCAGACACGAGAGTGTGGATTCCGTTGTTCTCATTTCAGAACCACTTTGGGTCTCGACGAGATGTGACGATCCAGGTGCGCGTGGCTGACCTGAAGAAGATGGAGGACGCGAAGATCGAGCTGGAAGGTGCAATGCGCAAGATCCGACGGCTGCCCCCGGGGAAGCCGAACGACTTCAACATCAACCAGCAGGAGATACTCACCGAGACCTTCGGCGGAATCAGCCTCGTAATTGCCTCCATCGGTTTGTTCATTACCGGCCTTTCTCTTTTCGTGGGTGGGATCGGGATCATGAATATCATGTTCGTGTCGGTGACCGAACGGACCAAGGAAATCGGCATTCGCAAGGCCATCGGGGCAAAGCGGAGGACGATACTGCTGCAGTTCCTGATCGAATCTGCGGCACTCTGTCTTATCGGTGGTCTTGCCGGCCTCGTGATCGCTTTCCCGTTGAGCTTGATTGTAGATCAATTTCTGCCGACAGCTATGCCACTTTCGGTTGTTGCCATCGCAATACTGATTTCTCTGGCTGTTGGGGTGATTTCGGGATTCTTGCCGGCATATCGTGCCGCAAAAATGGATCCAGTGGAGGCACTGCGCTATGAGTAAGATCGTGATGGAGATCGCCAATCTGCGTGAAAGCCTCGCGATGGCCTTCTTCGCAATACGCTCGAGCAAGTTGCGTTCTATCCTGACTCTTCTGGGCGTTGTCGTTGGAGTTTTCTCAATTATTGCTGTCATGACAGCCGTGGGGGTCCTGCGCAACAGCATCGAGGAGGGATTGACACAACTTGGGGCGAATACGTTCCAAATTCAGAGATTTGGAACCGGTTTCAACACCAGCCCTGAGCAGCACCGGAAACAGCACAACCGAAAGCACATCACGTACGAGCAAGGGGTGGCAGTCAAGGAGAAGGCAACCCTGGCAGATTTGGTGGGCATTGAATCCTGGAAGTTCGGTCGGGTGGTATTCTGGGAGGGTCAGAAGACGAACCCAAATATCCAAATCGCCGGAGAAAATGTTGAAGGTATTGCCACTAACGATTGGAACGTCGTGAATGGCCGAAGCCTTTCACAGCAGGATTTTGATCTGGTGCGCCCGGTGGCAATTTTGGGAACGGAGGTGGCTGCAAAGCTCTTTCCGCCCAATATCAATCCGGTGGGGCAGACAATAAGATTTGACGCGTCAGTGTACCAAGTCATCGGGGTGTTTGGGAAGAAAGGATCGGCCCTCGGCGGAAACCAGGATAATTTCATCGTTATACCGCTCACAAAGTGGTTTCAAGAATATGGCAAGGAAACAGCCGATATCCACATCATGGTCAAGGCAAAGAGCCGTGAGGTGGTTGACGAGGCGATCGAGCAGTGCCGAATGATCTTGCGGACGGCCAGAAAGGTGCCTCCGGGGGAAGAAGACGATTTCTCCTACTTCTCCAACGATTCCCTGATCAACCAATTCAATGAGTTCACACTCTACCTGAGAATGGGGGTGCTGGTCGTCAGCTCGATTGCTCTCCTGGCGGCAGGGGTTGGCATAATGAATATCATGCTCGTGTCCGTGACCGAGCGAACGCGAGAAATCGGCATCCGCAAGGCCATTGGGGCCAACAAGCGCGACATCCTCTCCCAGTTCATGATCGAGGCAGTGATACTCTGTCAGATTGGTGGAATCATCGGGGTTGTGCTCGGTATCTTCGGCGGCAATGTG
>Ga0153915_10004492_pt1 | contig 12849 bp, 19 predicted proteins | sample Opewatmetagenome_2_FD_107003 | JGI IMG/M metagenome (GOLD analysis project Ga0153915, IMG submission 107003) | Freshwater wetland microbial communities from Ohio, USA - Open water 3 Core 3 Depth 3 metaG | ecosystem: Environmental > Aquatic > Freshwater > Wetlands | place: USA: Ohio, Lake Erie... | reverse complement strand
AATTGTAAATCCCGAGACGACAGCCTTATCGGCTGCAATGACCACATCTCCCCGACCGTCACCTTGGATCCGAGTAAATTCGGGACCGCTGCCCAAAAGAGAAACCCCGGCTTTGAGGATAATCCTTCCGATATATGTTCCTCCTCTGGCAGAAACGATATCTCCGGCTTCCGCCCGGTCCATGGCGGCTTGAATGGTTTTAAAGTCAGCGGGGACCTTAAGAATTTTTGAATTGCGATGAGAAGGCACGATAATAAAGATACCAAGGGTAAAAAAAATTGGAATATTTTGGATTTTTAGCATAGAAAAATCAGAAGAATTGTTTTTCAATGGGAATCTACTCCCCCTCCCGATTAAATTTAATTATTATTGCTAACAGACACTAATAATATATGCAAATATTTTACGTTTGTCAAATTTTTGTTGAAGTTCCTTCCTTGATATTATTAGCTTTCTTTATGTACCTCTGGTAAAACCATAGCTAGATAAAAAATTTGTCGCCAATTGCCTTGATTTAAAGAAATTCAATTGATTGGCCGAATAGACAAGAATAATCTAAAATTTAAGAACACTTAATAACTGCCTCCTATTTTTAAAGACTGGGGGAGGGGATGCCCATATCGTTGATAAAAAGAGTCGAACAATAAGAGTCGAATTGCTTGACTTTAAGAAAATACTGTTATAGATATAAATGAGCATGAGAAGCAAAATGTATTTGTTGAACATTCAAATAGAGTCCAAACGTGCTTCTCTTCTTTTGTCACTCTATTCTTTCTTAACATATAGCAACAATAACGTCCCCTTGGGGGGACGCCTGCCTTAAACAGCTTTATCCTTTTTTTCATCCCATTCTAATTAAATCCAAAAAAGGAGCATGAAATGTTTAGGATAGACGAATATCTGAGTCTATTGCGGTCAGAAAAATTACGAACGGCAGTAAGGATTCAGGGCGAAATTATTCACCTTTCCCGCGACTTCTTGAAACAGAAGGGATTTGTTGAAATTTTACCGGTGATTATTTCCCCCATCACTGATCCTTTAACCGATTACCGGATAAGAGGCGAAATTGAATGTTACGGCTTTAAATACCAGATCACCAAGAGCATGATTTTCCACAAACAGATTTCCCTTCTTTCCCTCCCATGTATATTTTCATTCTCTCCAAATGTCAGAATTGAGCCGGCGGCTAGACAAACAAGTGGAAAACATTTGATTGAATTTGTCCAGCTGGATATTGAGCTGAAAGAGGCAAGCAGGGAAGAGGTTATGATGCTTGGCGAGGAACTCCTGATCCACATTCTCGAGAATATAAAGGCCACCTGCGGACAGGAATTAGAATTCTTCCAGAGAGATTTGAAAATTCCAGAATCACCTTTCGAGAGGACTTCTTATCGGGAAGAAGCAAAAACATATGGCGCGGATTATGAAACCGAACTTTCGAAAAAGTCTTTTGGCCCGACGTGGCTTCTTGATTTTCCGATTAAGAACAGAGAGTTTTATGATCGGGAATACCCCGGGCAGCCGGGAATCCTCATGGACATGGATTTGATCTATCCGGAAGGTTATGGAGAAGCCCTTTCAGGTGGAGAAAGAGAATATCAGTATGAAAGAATAAAGAGGAGAATCGAGCAGAAAGGAATAGATTTGAAAGCCTACGAGATATACCTTCAATTTGCCGAAAAGGGCTTGTTTCCATCGGCGGGATTCGGGATAGGGATTGAGAGATTGACTCGGTACATTTGCGGACTTCAGCGTATTGAAGAGACAAGACTGTTTGCCAAGTTGCCAGGGACATTAGGGTTGTAAAAAAACCAGTAAGCCTCTCGCTCTATTATTCGTATCTTCGTTCCGGAAGCCGATATTCATCAAGAAAGCCAAAGCAAAAGGACGATTTAAAGGCGAGTAGAAGTCCGGTAATCCTAACTTCTAAGTTATGGCCTAAGCAGATCATTCTGGTATCCATGTCTCAAATAATTGACTTTTGTTAGTAGAATTATGCTTTCACTCAGAGTATTTCATTCTTAAAAATCACTTAAGCCGCAGGTACGCGGCATAATGTGATTTTCTCCCTCCGGGAGCTTTAGTCGTTCCGAAAAACGGCGAAACCCGAGAGCTCCCGCTTCTTCGTTTCGCTTCCTTCAATCAAAAAAGTATCCACATGGAAGTCTTTAGGGCTTTCGTGAGGAGATGAGAGGCCATGGGAACGGACGTATATCTGGAGTGGAATGGAAAAACAAAGGAAGACACGGAAAAGCAACGGACGGGATTTAGCATAGACGCAGGCGGAGCAGGCTATTTGCGGGCAAGCATAGGAATGGTCAGGGAGAACACTTTTTTGAGGGCATTATTCCCCCAAAAATACTGGAACAATAAAACAGGGAAGCCGATGAGATACGGATTCACGGAAGATAAATACAAAATATTGATAAAAGCGGGAGTGGTGTATGTGATATCGGTTTTGACAGGACAGGAAGTGGAAGCCAGCGCCGCAAGGAAGCAGGCAGCGGTTGGAGAGAGGATTTTCGAAATACTAAAAGACAGAGGGATTGGAGAAGTAATGAAATCAGAAAATCTGGATTTCAGGCATGCGATGATGTGGATAAACTCAGTCTGGAGCTTTTTTGAACTGGGGATGGAAAAGGAAAATTCGGGTCTAGAACCGGGGATTTACATAAGCTGGTGATGTAAGTATCGGATTTTGGGAATAACATCCCCCAAATTTTTTTTTAGAGATATTCAAGCAAGAAAGAGAAATGACTTAAGATCCTGACTATTGGCTATATTCTTTCCAAAACTCCCTGCACATCTTCAGGTCGATTTTCATCGCGTCCTTTCCTTTCTCCGCCGCCCATTTCCTGAGCTCTCCGATTTCGCCGTCAGTCAAAAAAAGGAAGTGCTCGGTGAAATCTTTCTTTACGGGCCTCTTGCTGAATCTTGCCTGATTGACCAAATACTCGCATTCGGCAATCTCGACCCACCAGTTGTAAATAAGCCTCCCCGCGCCAGGTTTTTCCCCAAGCGCGTAGGGCTCCTGAATATGGCCCGTATCGATGTCCATGAAAAGCTCGAAGGTCTGGGGAAGCCTCTTCTCGGAAGCGTAGAGCGAAATCTTCTCTTCCTTCGCAAGCCTCACGATGGGGCTCAGATACTCGCGGCCTTCTTGGGATTTCTTAAGGCCGTCAACCACAGGAATGCTTATGACCGGACCCGCCACCATGTAAATGTCCGCGTTGTGCTCGTCCTTCGCCCTGCCGAGATCCTCCTCAAGCCGGGCATAGAGCTCAGGGTCCGCCTCGCCGGCGGACAAGTAGATGTCCCCTCTGTATTGCGTCAATCTCTCTCTGAGCCATGCCGCGTCTTTGTCGTAATTCGGCGCGGGCTCGTATTCGACTTTCGGCTATGGCCTTCCCGGCGGCCTTTTCGGAATAAGCATTCTGGACACCCCCTGATTAAAATTTCCGTTAGTGGGATTTAAATATCAGAGAAAAGGGGTAGAGAAGGGGTGCGGATAGGGCGGATAAGGTAAGTATCAAGAAAGAAATTTGAAAAAATGAGAGATAATTTATTTATAATAAATGCCCTTTAAATTCAGTGGAACTTCTTTGATCTCAAATTTGCCTGTAAAAATATTTGGTTTTTTCTTTATCAATTCTGAGACATTCAGAATTGTTGCTTCGTTTTCTTTGCAACATACAAGTCCAAAATTTACTCCAGATGAGTTATAAAAGCCTAGTAACATACTGGATGTAGCACATTTCCCTAGTCCTTCTTTGCATTTTAAGCGGTTGTCTTTATATAGGCTTTGAATGCAGAATATTGGCCTTGACCGATGATCTAGCACCGTATCTGCAAAGGGCAAATCTACTAGCTTTAACGATATGTACGAAAGAGCTTGAGGTGTGTTTATATCGCTTCTAATGTTGAAAACAAGCTTATCATCTTCTGTCGTTAGCGTTATTGGGGGCGGAATGTGTAAAGAATCTTGTATAAGAATCTTATCTGAATAAATTTCTTTTTTCAACAAATTTGATAAGAAATATCTTAATGAATTGCACATGGATAAAACTTTTTCAGTTTGTACTTGAGTTAAATTTTCATCTAGTGTTTTAAATTCTGCCTTTTTCTCCCATTCTGATATTTTTTCAGGCGTAATTAACAGGTAGTTCATATCATTAGCAAGTGCATAATCGAATACATCTGTTGTAATATTGTTATCAACAAGGAAAGTCCTAATACTCTCTATCCATTGAAAAAGATAGGGACTATCTATTAATTTGGATATTCTTTTATCAAATTTTTCATACTTAAGAAGCAGGCTATAGACTTCGTCATTTAAATTAGCCGATTTATTTTCGACAAGCCATTTAAAAAGGTGGGTAGGATATGGAGTTATCATTTTGAGTTCATCTTTGTTTTTCAACAGCAAATCGTTGAATGGAATTGTGAGAAATTCAAGGAGAGGAAAAGTAGCTATCCATTCTGATATGAATTTCGGAGCAAAGATATCTCTAAATGTATCGGCAAGCTTATAAGACCATCCTAAGGCTATATGATGATGAGAGGAAGAAGGTAAGCCTCTAATCCTATTTTCTATTTTTTCTATTTCAGATTTTACTATTTTTAAATTTTCGCTTGTAAAATTATTACTGCCTTTTATATTTTGAATAATTCCATGAAATTCTGTGTTGATTGCGAATATTTCATGTGGAATATTATAACAATCAATGAGCGCTTCTCTTATGAAGTGAATTATTTGGATTTTTTTCAAGATAGATAAGTCTATATTTTTATTTATAAGATTAAAAGCTAATACATAAAGAATGTTGCTCAAAGTATTAAGTATGAAACCTAAGATGGAACGCTGAGAAAGATAATGATGTGCCCCTTCGTGCCACTCGGCTGAAAATGGTTTGTCTTCTGATATTAGGACTGTGAATCCAGTTCTTGGATCATGAAATAAATCAGCCAGACCAATTAAATGTAATCCTTTCATAATAGGTTTGTGATTTATTGAAAATTTGTTTTTATAGTTTATAGCAGCTTTCTTTTTCATTCTAAAATAGAAGCCATATTCTTATTTTTTAAAAATATTCCTCTTTTTTCTCGTTTCTGATCCCTTAGCCAGTTTGAAAAGAAGATAATCATTTTGCAGAAGACAAACCTCTTTCTTTATTTCATAAAGAAGTTTCCCCCAAATATATATTGTTTAAATTCCTTGAGTATGAATTCACAATATTAAGGATAATGGAGATGATTTTTCTTGTCAAAACCTTTAAGCAAGTTTCATACACCTTTACAATTGGCAACACATAGACCGAATATAGTATTATGATATATCAAATATTCAATAATGTAAAAAGTAGAAGAAAGGCAAGATGAAGAATAATAGAATTACAATTTTCAAAGAAAAAATATATTTTTTAACAAAAGCGTTAATCAAAATAAATTACTCTAAGCTATTTCCCTTTTTTGAGAGTTCTTGGAACAGTTTGATGGAACTAATAATGTGCGTGGAGGATGTTGACCTTCAAAAGTGGTTTATTGATAATGTTTACCCAGCAGTTTTACACTATCCATCTTCTCCTGAAGAATCTGCGAAATTTAAAATATACTCTATCGCTCTGACTCTTTATGCTTCTATGGAAGATTTAAGCGCATTAGATGAGGAGCCTAATCATGAAAAAGCTGTAAAAATTATAAAGGCTCATGCAGAACGATTACATGTTCATGATTCAATAATTCCAGATATTGCTTCTATATTACTCAAGCTATTTAATATTAAGGAATTTAAGCAACTGAGAGAGGCTTTGCCGGAGATTAAAAGAGAGGAAAAAGAGAAGAAAAAGTATGTAATGTATTCGCATGATTTTAAGGCTGGCGAACCGCTTACGGAAAATGAAGTAGAGCAAAGGGCATTCGAAAGGAATGATTATATTCTTTGGCTTGATATGACCAAGAAGGTAGCATTTGTAAAAGGAGTTAAGGTCGATTTCGATCCACTGCATAAGCGTATTTTAGCCTATTTAATAATAAAGAAAGGAATGGTAGCTACTTATCAAGAATTATATGAAAAATTCTGCAAGTTGGCAAAAGATAAATATTATGAATGGGATGAATCGCTTCGTGGTACTGTCTATAGATGGTTTTCTGATATCCAAAAAAGAATTACGATGAATCGTAAATTAAATAACAAAGAGAAAGACAGATTTCGTGATTTCATAATAAACGAACCGAATGATGGCTATAGGATTGATACAGAATTAGATGAATGTAAATGCTGTCTTATTGAAACCAAGCATATTTAACAGCAGTATCAATCCAATTTTGCAAAAGCGCTTTTGCGGCTTGTCTATACCTCATGAAATCTTTGTAAGCAATTTCATCTTTTATATTAAAACCCAAGAAATCGATCCAATTTTGTTGACACTCCTCGAATGCCTTGCACTTCATAGATGGGCCTTGATTTAGCAAAAGCATGCTCACTCCATAATTACTTTTTCCTTGCACCTTATCTTGCTCGATTTCCTCATAAAAAACAGGGACGCACCTCCATTCTTTTGTTGCGTGAACCTTTCCTTTATAGAATCGCGCTATATGCTGGAGAGATTTAGTTCCTTTTTCAGGGAATAATTTAAACGCGCACATATTCTTGTTCTTTTCGGGCTCTGGGCAGAACCTTTCTCTCATTGACCGTATCAAACTATCATATATAATCCTTTGCATTTGGAGCGTTGGGAAGGGATTTTCTTCTTTTAAATATCGCTCGTATGTACTATTAAAATCACTATCTGCCGACCAAGTATATGTAAAATCTGAACTAAGCCTATCATCCTTGGCCTTCTTCCAATCGATTTCTTTAAGAAAAGAAAAATCAGGCATATAGCCATCTATTAAAATCCCCTTTATTCCCCGACGGTCCTTAATCTCAAGTCTAACCATACTATTCGTTTAGCGAGAAATAATAAAAAGACCAGCTACCCGAGAAATTTCTCAGAAACCCGAGAATTTAGTGAATTGTTATTCCTATAACAGTTGGCTTTCAATGGAGGTGAAGGAGGTGGAGATGAGAAACACTGACCTCTTGAAAACAGGGAGGAAATCGTCCGCTGCTCATCGGGCTAATTTTCCGTTCAATCGTCCCCAAAAGGATGCTTGGCTTACTGAAATCAGTCTTGAGGACCAAAATACTCGAATTATTTCTGAACGAATCCGAGAAACAGAATTAAGAGAACGCTTAGCAAATGAGACAAATCGTTGACCTCCCTAAGATCGAGATCCGCCACGTCTGCCCCGGCTGCCAGCGCTCCCTGCCCTTCACGACAGAACATTTCTCATTCTGCCTAAGGTGCGGCTTGATTTTCTGCCGGGAAAAGTGCATGCGCATCTGTTTCTGCGGGACCGAGCGCTGCTACCTGTGCCTTGAAGACATCGAACGAATCCATCGCACTTCCGGCCTCATCTGCGAAAAATGCGCCATGTTTTTTCATTATGGGAATCCCAATGAAAGAGAGTGAAACGTTTCGTTGCCTCGCGGGGGCGCAAGCCCGCGAAAATTCTTTTAAGGAGGTTTACTTGGACGACTTGCTACTTTACAGGGAAAAGCGCGTCAAAGCGCTGGACAGGAAGGAGGGAGCGGAGCAGGCGATCGATAGGCTCGTCCGCTCAATGCCCGCAGTGGCGGAGAAGCCCAGGGCAAAGCAAAACCTCGCGGTCATGGCCGAGTATTCGTGGCTGTTGCCGCTCGAAAGGGAAGAGGCGGACAACGAGCTGGAAGCCGCGTTCGACGCGCTGGAGCTCGGCATGGCCAAGCAGGCGGCGCTTTACTACTACAGGGCCGAGGACCGCATGTTCTTCGACTACTCCAACAAGGCCGTCGTGGCTGCAGAAAGAGCTGGCCTCAGCCTCAGACCCCTGGCCAAGCTAAGGGGGGAACCGGCCAAAACGTTCGTCATTAAGGGGCCGCAGCACGACTGGCGCTTCACTCATGCCGAGGAGTTCGAGAGGCCGATTCCGCCTGCGATAATCCGCATGGCCAAGAGCCTGCGAGACCTCGGCATCGGCTGGCAACAGGCCTACATCGGCGAGCCGTTCGTCCAGCCTTTGATTCGCATCGGCCCAGTCCTCGACCCCATCCTGGCCGTAAACGTGGGTCCCTGGCTTCTTGAGGTCGGAAGATGGTAAAGCGTTCCGACTTCGTCCGGGAGAACGTCGAGCTCGACGAGAACTGGGAGCCGAAGCGAAGCCAGGGCTTTTTCGGGCGCGCGGCAGGGGGGAGGAACGGCCCCTCCCCCCAGGCTTCGCATGGGCCTGTGGACCCTGATTCGGCGCGATGGCTAGGCGAGGCCATACAGCGCAATCTCTCGCTCGTCCTCCGCAGCCTCTTCCTGCTCGGCATCGTGGTCATGGCCTTCAGGTCGCTCAGGCCTCACGGCGGCTTCACTGATTTCATGCTCTGGCTTGCGGTAGGGCTTTACTTTTTTCGGTCCCTCCGGCGCTGAAGCTGGCAGCGCCGGGCGCAGGCAAAGCGGAATCCCCGCGCTCCTCCGGCTGCGCGAAGTGGCGAGCAACTTCGCGCCGAGGGTACCGGAAGTCGCAGCCGCGTATGCGATGACGAGAAGGAAGAATAAATGAGCGACGAGACGGAAATAAAGATCAGCGTGGAAAAAATCGGCAGCCGCGTCTCGCAGACGGGCGAAGCAAAACGTTTCACCTACGTCGAAAGCGTGGACGCGGAGGGGACGATCCACAAAACCTTCGAAACCGAGAAGAGCGTTTTTGATTGCGGCCACTTCGGAGACGCGGGAACCGGCGCAGTGTGCCAGGTATGCGGGTCTTTCGTGATCTGTGATGCATGCGTAAGAACGGAAAACTTCGTCTGCCATGCCTGCCATCGCATTGCCTGTCCCCGTTGCCGAAGGGAGAGCCTGTTTCATCCCGGCGTCGCAATTTGCAGAAGGTGCGGCTTTGCAGGAATGATCCGCGCTGCCATAAGGAAACGAAGATAATGTACGAGTTAATCGAGATCGCCCTCGCCGTTCTCATCGGTTTATTCAAATTCTGCCTGAGAAACTGCCGTCCGCTTTTCGGCCTGGCCCTCGGCGCTGGCGTCGGCCTTGCGTTCGGGCTTTCGATCGCGAAATACGGCGGCGTGGACAAATGGACGATCCTGATGTTCATGGCCATAGGCGCGGTCGTGCTTGCTCCGGTAATCGTCAGCTTCCTTAACGGGATCGCGCCAAAGGCATGACGCAGAACTTCGCCTTCGAGGAGCTGTTCTATTACGCCGATATTCTCGGCAGGGAGAGGCCTGAAATCCACAAGTGCCTGGAGAAGGCGGCAAGAAACCCGGAGCTCACGCTAGACTATATCAGGCATTTCAAGCGTCTGCTGAAAAACAAAGATTTTGACCTATCTGATCTCCCTCTTTTCGGTTCCGCGCCAGAGAACAGGCCAAGGGAAGGCATTTATGCAGGAGACATTATGTTTGGCAACAGAACGAGCGGAAAACTTCTGTTGCCTGTCGAGGCGTTCGCAGAGCATACGCTCGTCGTTGGACACAGCGGTGCGGGCAAGAGCTTCTTGATCCGCATGCTGGTTCCTCAATTTGCCGAAAGAGAAATTTCCATTCGGATTTTTGACAGCCAGAAGGAATATAGGAGTCTATTGAAAGAATGAACCACGATAACATCTGGATATTCAATCCGAATAATGACAAGGACAACTTTCTTGAGCCGCCGCCGGGCGTGAATCCGCAGGAATGGCTTGCACGTCTGAAAAATCTCTGCCGCGAAGTCTTTTACCTCAGAGATGGCTCCATAAATCTTCTCGACAATCTGCTCCGCAACCTGTACGAAAATAACGGAATTTTCGCCGGAAGCAGGAATTATCCCTGCCTGCGCGATCTCCTGAATCTCATCGAAAGAATCGAATTCAAGCCGGGAACGAGATTTTCAGGTTACCACGAAAGCTTAGTCAATCGCTTTCGCGGGCTTGATGGAGAGCTCGGCGAAACCTTCGCATGCAAGAGAGGATACGACATCCAAAGGTTTGAAGGAAAGCTTCTGATTTATGAAACTGGCGGCCTCAGCGACGACAAGAGAAACTTTTATATTTATCTGAAGCTTTTAAAGCAATCTGCCTACTATGAAACGCTACCTCCGAAACCCCTAAGGACGCTGGTGATCGTCGAGGAGGCCCATAAGCTGTTCAATGAAAAAATCGCTTCGCGCTATGATCTGGGAGAAGGCATTTTGATTGGAAGTTCGCGCACGTCCAGGAAGCTAGGAAGCGGCTATTTATATTCGGACCAAGACCCTTCAAGTCTTCCAAGCCCTCTTTCCGGCAACGTCAACCAGCACGTAATCATGCGCCTCGTGAACGGAAAGAGCGTACGTTTCGCTTCGCAAACAATGAACTTAACTCCTGATAGGACGGAATTCGTTCCCATGATTCCCAAGAAGCATTTCCTATTTCAATCTCCCGATTATCCAGAGCCGGTCCTCGCAAAAGTGCCCGATCTTAAGTTTGAGCACGTCTCCGACGAAGAAGTCGCACTCCACATGGAAAAGATCCTTCCCGGTCTCGCCTACGTCCCCGTCGAGGAAGCGCATGAAATAACAGGCCAGGGCGAAGGAGCTCCGCTCCCCGGAGAAACGCAGGCCTGTCCGGGAGCAAAGCCGAGCAAGACCTGCATAGAAATCTGCAAAACCCTAGCAGAAGTCCGCTGGATATCGCTGTCCAACCTTTATGCCCACCTCGGCAACCTCTCGCCCTGGATCGCACGCAAGGTCGTCGCCAAAATGGAAAAGCAAGGCCTCATTGAGACCTGTCTGATCAACTTCGGCACGCGTGGCAATCCGAAAACTTTCGTCGTTCTAAGGCCGAGAGGCGCTGAACTAGTCGGCCTCGAATTTGATGAGGTCCGGCTTCAGGGCAAGGGCTCGACAGAGCACGTGATCTTACAGAACGTGCTCGCTGAGACTATGAAGGACTCCGGCAAAACAGTCGAAATCGAGCACTTGGCCATGGAAAAATTCGTAGACATCGCTGAAATCAGGCCGGACGGTGCGGTCGCCTACGAAATCGAGCTCGCTCCCTCGCATCCGCATGTCGCTGAAAACGTGAAGCTCGATCTCGGAGCAGGATTCGACGAAGTGGTCGTCATCACGCGCAACCAGACCGCTCAAAACGAGGCCAGGGACCAAATTTACAAGGCGATCCCCTGGGAACAGCTCGCGCGCGTGAAATTCCGCCTTCTCCGCGAATTCCTGTGAGGCCGCCATGAGATTCAGAAACGCGATGCACAACCGCCTGGGTCTGGTAAGAAAGCGGCCTTCGGCCAGCGTCTGGAGCTCGCTTAATTTCGGCTTGAGGCCGCGCGGGCCTTTCTATCCTGGAAGCGTAGACTGCCCGGAGGCAGGGGAGACGATAAGCTTCGCCGCCTGCCTGTCCTGCCCGAAATACGCCGAATGGCATGCGCAAGATGACGGGCTAAAGCGCTGCTGGTTCGAATTCAAGGACCTGGCTTCGCGCGGCTACTACGACGGCACGTGGGACGAGCATCCGGAGAATTTCGACGCAAAGACCTTCGCAGAAATCCAGGAACAAAAGCGCCTAAACGAGGAAGTGCGCGGGCAAATGGAAGCGGAAAAGCCCGAGCTCGAACGAATGGCGCGAGAGCTCGAAGGCAAATTCCCTCCGTCGTTCTTTTCGGAATATTACGGCCTAGATGACGAAGAAGACGATGATGAAGAGAAGGACGATCGGGCCGACGAGGATGAAGACGATTACTCATGAAAGCCGCGCGTTTGGGACGATCGCCCGCGCCGCAGGGCCTCGAACCTCCCGATCGCATGTGCGTTGCGACTCTCCTTCGCTTTTCCGTTTCTCTCGTATTTCAGTGCAGGCGGCATTGATCCTGTTCGACTTCCCCTTTTATCCGCAGGCAGCCTCAATGTGCCGCTCGGTCTCTTGCCCAGGCGTTTTCACCTCACCTGAAGGTTTGCTCGGACGGCTAATTCTTCCTAACGCTGGCCGTCGGCGGCGCGGCAGATTAACCGCCTTCGCAACTGCTCACGCAGGAGGTGAAAACTATGCATGCAAGAGACATAAATCTCGCGCACAGGCTGTCGCTGTGCAAGAAAAGGAATTACGACAGGCATCAGGGAAAAATAGCCGCCTACAAGGAGTGGTTGAAGAGAAGGGAGGTGTGTATATGACCACAAGGCGGTGCGAAAGCTGCGGTAGGCTCTTTGAGCCTGGGGACGAGCTGGTTGCCATCGTTCGCGTGGCTCAACGTGAAACAGGCAGGTGCAGGGTTCAGCAAGAGAACATAGTTGCAATGCTTCACCTCCGCTGCTGGAACGAAATCGTCCAGCTCAGAGATTACTCCGCCAATTCAACGGTAAGGGATAACATCCTTGACGGAATGGAGGTGATTTGAATGGTCGGTAACATAAGGAAGCGTTATGTCGAATACGTCGACGCATGGGGCAAGCGCCATCGCGAACACATTGCCGACGGCATATGCCAGGAGTGCGGCAAAGCCGAAGGCATACAAATAGGCGACAAGATAAGATGTCCCGACTGCGTCGATAAAATCATCAAGAGGGTGAGGGCATGACCTACGCCCTCATCGTCCCGCCCGAGTTCCTGGCCGAGCTCGTGGCCATACGTGAAGCGACTGGCGTCAGCATCCGCCAGCAGATACTCAGGGCGACCGCCGCATGGATTCTGGCGAACGGGCGATCGCTCCAAGCGGCGGATGCTTCCGAAAGAGACGATGAGGTGAGAACGTGACCGCGAAACGCCGTTGCCATGAAACGAGAGATTTCAGCGCGCTGGGCGATT
>Ga0153915_10004491_pt1 | contig 12851 bp, 12 predicted proteins | sample Opewatmetagenome_2_FD_107003 | JGI IMG/M metagenome (GOLD analysis project Ga0153915, IMG submission 107003) | Freshwater wetland microbial communities from Ohio, USA - Open water 3 Core 3 Depth 3 metaG | ecosystem: Environmental > Aquatic > Freshwater > Wetlands | place: USA: Ohio, Lake Erie... | reverse complement strand
TACTATTTCAGGATTTTTTGTAATCCCCATAAATAAACTATATTCACGGTTTATTACTGTATTTTAGCATTTTTATGGAAAACATTATTCTTGATATTCGGATTGATGTGGAGAATCATCCGTTTATGCCGTATTTTCTTGTATCTATGCAAAGTTAATTGTTTTTTTGCCGCTTGTACATTACTAATACGGCTTGTTCTGTGAAAATCCTCTTACCTGTTATTGTCGCTTTTTTTCTGATAATCCTGCCTGTTAATGCTACTCAGCGCCAGATGGAATCGTTGGACAGAGGTGTTGTCGCTGTCAAAACAAGCAACGGCGTCTATATTGGATGGCGCATACTGGCGACCGATAATCCTGATGTAGCGTTCAATGTCTATTGTGGTACCAGGAAAGTCAACCTGATTCCCATCAGCAATTCATCAAATACAACGGACACATATGGCCTTGAATCCTATTCCTATACTGTCCGTACGGTATTAAATGGTGTTGAGATTGATACGACTGATGCTGTCAGACCCTGGAGCAATTTCTATAAAACCATTGCTTTAAACCGTCCCGCTGGTGGTACTAACGCTTCGGGAGGTTATACCTATACACCCAATGACTGTTCAGTGGGTGATGTGGATGGTGACGGGCAATACGAAATCATTTTGAAATGGGATCCAACCGATTCGCAGGATAATTCAAATGCTGGTTATACTGGAAATGTATTCATTGATGCCTATGAAATGGATGGGACACAGTTGTGGCGCATTGATTTGGGTATCAATATCAGAGCTGGCGCCCACTATACCCAATTTATGGTGTATGATCTGGATGGAGACGGTTTTGCTGAAGTGGCTTGTAAAACAGCTCCAGGTACTAAGGATGGTTCCGGAAATTATGTACTGATGAACAGTGATGTGGCAACTGCCGATTACCGGAATTCAAGTGGTTATATTTTATCAGGACCGGAATACCTGACGGTTTTTAATGGACAAACAGGTGCTCAAATACATACTGTAGCTTATAATCCGCTTCGTGGAACCGTATCGTCCTGGGGAGACAGTTATGGGAACAGAGTTGACCGGTTCCTGGCCTGCATTGCCTATTTGGATGGAATACATCCTAGTCTGGTCATGTGCAGGGGCTATTATACCAGGACAACGCTTACCGCTTACGATCTGGTGGACGGCAAGTTGGTACAACGTTGGTATCATAACTCCGCGACCAGTGGATCAGGTGCATACGGGCAAGGCAATCATAACCTTTCCGTTGGAGACGTAGATGATGATGGTAAAGATGAAATTATTTACGGATCCTGTGCCATTGATGATAATGGTACTCTTATGTATCGAACCGGGTTGGGGCATGGAGATGCCATGCACCTCTCCGACTTAGACCCTGATGTGGATGGTTTGGAAGTCTGGGAAGTCCATGAAGGCACATCTACTGCCTATGGATATGAAATGCATGATGCGGCAACCGGAACGATTCGATGGGGTACTTTTACAGGCTCCGACAATGGCAGAGGGCTGGCTGCTGATATTGTATCCGGTAGTCGAGGGCAGGAAATGTGGAGTTCGGCTGGATCAGGTATTTATTCCTGTAAAGGTGTTCAACTACACACCAGCAAACCCTCGACAAATTTCCGCGTCTATTGGGATGCCGATCTGCAGGATGAATTACTGGATGGTGTCAAACTCGATGAATGGAACGGAAGCGGTACTACCAGGCTTCTGACATTAACTGATTACAGTAGCGCCACAAGCATCAACAGCACTAAAGCCAATCCCTGTCTGAGTGCAGATATTCTGGGTGACTGGCGTGAAGAAATCATCTTATGGGATAATTCAGATTCCAGCAAACTGGTACTGTTTACGACTACAACCTACACGACCAACCGGATGTATACACTCATGCACGATCCTGTATACAGGCTTGCTGTTGCCTGGCAAAATGTGGTCTACAATCAACCCCCTCACCTGGGTTTTTATATTGGTGATGGATTTAGTGGAATACCCTGGCCCGACGTTTACTTGGTTGGACAATCATTTGTCAATGCCGTAAACCATCCTGAAGAGCTTTCTTTACTGGCTTACAGTGCGGCTGACGGAACCATTCGCATACAATCGGAAACCCCTATCAAACGTATCACCATTTATTCAATGTCTGGTATTGCGATATATCAGGAAATGTTTGACGGAAGTTTCAATTGCGCTATCAACCTGACCCCAAACTTCAGCCTTCGACTAATACGCGTGGAGACAGAGAAAGGCGTAAGAACGCTGAAAATCTGCCATTAACTGGCATTGAAAACGTTCAGTGCTTCGGTCAATTCCTGACTGATGGTCATAGATATCATTCTGCTCGGCTTAAAAACCATCGGTGAATGAGCATAATTAATTTCCATATCCGGGTGCTGAATAATAGTGTAACAATCATCGGATGCGCCTAGTCCATAGGGTTTGTTTTCTTCGCACAGACAGACTGGCTGAACGGCGACAATTCCAAACTGGAGCTTGTCTCCACAGGGTACTTCGACCAAGTCTCCTACCTGATGTTGAATCGTGGACGTTGGTCTTCCGTAAAAAGGGCCGTCATCAGGTATCATACAGTCATTAATAAGTATACCATCAGGCGTATAAACCCGCGTGGATAACTGGTAACGATAGGGAGAATCCATTGCAAAAGTTTCCATCACCAGGCAATAAACTCGCTCGCCTTGTGAAGTTTCATCATAAAGAAAAGCATATAACTCCTTGAAACGTTGAATCATGAGCTCTGCTTTTTCTATTTCTGAAAAGAATATAGGCTTACCTGGTTTGATTATGGCTTGATGATCGGATGACACATTCAGCGGATAAATCAAAAACAATTCATTTTCTTTTTTCATACGGTTTGTCATTAAGGTTTATATGCCGTCAAAAGTAAAGACAACAAAACATGGAAATAAACCGTTTGAAGAACAAGAAATGCGTTAGAAGAAAAAAACATTCACAGGAGGCATAATCGCTCATTCATGTTAGTTAAATCTTTCCTTTAAAGAAAAAGAGGGTGAAAACCAACATAACTAAAAAAGGTTGTTTCGAAAAGAAACAACCTGAAACGTAAGGATGGAAAAAGGAAATCAGGATTTCTTCTCATCCAGAATTTTCATGGCTAAATCCAGAATCAGTGTATCATCAAGCATCACAACGCCTCCGTCAGGACCCGGCTCAATGTGCACACCAGCACTTTTACCGTCGCTGTAATTACAGCCTCCAAAATAATTCCGGACAGTTTCAACGGTGATGCCTAACTCATCTGCGATCCGTTGGGAGCTGCCGGAAGGCATACTGTCTTTGATTTTACGGAGTTCATTAAACGTCATAGTTTTAATCATGGCCGTATAAAATTTTGCAGTTAGTAGTATCGTTAGTAATAACAGGCCTAAATATAATCAAATATGTAGAAGATAAAAAATAAAGAACCTTTTTAAACAATTGTCACCCATAACAGATTTTTCTACCAAGCCAATTTACTGGAGGCAATAACAGATGTCGTTACTAGCAGTATCAGAGCCAACAGTAACATATATACATCCGATTTGAGAAAATCGCTACTGGTCACTTTTCGGTCGGAGCGTTTATTTCGTCCACGGCTGTGAGGCTGTCTCTCAAAGAGTGCAGCATACAACGCATACATGCCGGCCGCTGAAAGAAAACCAAATAAACCACCACAAATCACATCCAATGGAAAATGCACACCTAAGTAAATACGTGAAAAAGAGACCAGGCAAGCCCATAGAAGGATGACAATTGTGTACGGAATATTTCTGATAAGCAGCAAGCTGAAACCAGCGAAGGCAAAAACGTTGGCTGCATGACTGGATATGAAACCATATTGGCCACCTCGATAACCATTGACAACATTGACCCAATCCCCAAAATCGGGATCGTGAGTTGGTCTGAATCGTTCAACCAAGGGTTTTATGACACCGGAAGCTATCTGATCGGTAAACAAAATCAGCAACCCGATGGCAATCAGAATGAAAAATGTTTTTGAGCCTTTATTTCTGAATAGAATAACCAAAAAAATCAACAAGATGGGTGACCATAGAATGGTTTCTGATACCAGCCACATAAACCTGTCAAGCCAAGGAAGATGATAGCTATTGATCGATAGCAGTAATTGCTTGTCCCATATGATGAGTTGGTCAAATAGATTCATAATTAATCTGTTTATATGACTTCCATACTGGAAGCTGGCAACCAGCCAACATTGCCATCCTGAAGTTCTATTTCGTTCCAGCTCCCTATTTCGTTGGTAATGGTCACTTTGGTCCCTTCATGCAAGGGGAACAGATCGGTGCCACTTTGATCCGGAGAACTTTTGACCGTTATGGTCGGAGTCATCAGAATAGCCTGATTCGGATAAACGACAGCATTGTATTTACTGGAAGCGTAAAACAGCGACAATATACAGAGAATCAATGATACTATACCAAAATAGAAGCCTGTTTTTTTCAACCAGGACAAACGCGAAAAGAAATAGGCAAACAAAGAAGCGATAAACAACACGAATAAAATCAAACTGGCCACAGCCCATCCGTTAGAATTCAGGTTATTGCTTAGCGAACGGAACCACCGGGTAACTAAAAAAACACCGACAGGATCAATTTTATCAATTGTTTTTGCCTGACAGATATCCAGATTGAAACGCGTATCGCTGTCACCCGGGTTCAACCGTAAAGCTCTCTCGTAATTCAGTATCGCCTTGGCCAGTTCATTGTATTTATAATAGGCATTCCCAAGGTTGTAATAAACTTCAAATGTCGGGCCATTGGCTTCAATAACCTTTTCAAACAAGCTGGCGGCTTCGGAGAACCGGGCTGCCGCATAGAGTTTTTCAGCCTTTGCAAGCATACTTTCAGGCGCTACCAAAGTAGAAGAGTCAGCCGATGAAACCTTCGTTGGATTGTTTGCTGTGGAGTGGATTGAATCAGACTGTGCAGATACAGACAGACTGATTACAAACAGACATATAAGTGTCAGATACCGATACATGATGACATTACTTTTTAATGGTACTTTCCATTTTGTTCATAACTTCCATAGTCTTCTGATAAAAACCGCCCATGGCATGATTGTCTGAAGATGGTGCATAACGAGCATATTCACACGTTTGAAGTATCTCCGTATAGTCTTTCCTGATTTCTTCACCCACGTTGAATGAAGCCAGTTCACTATCTATCGTTTCTTTGGTCAGCCTTGACAAAGGAATGCTCAGCTTATCACTGGTGTAACCATAAAGTGCTCTGAGTACTTCATCGTAGAAAGCTTCCTGATTGTTTTCCTTCAAATAAACGGCTGCTTTCTTAAGACGCCTGACGGCTACTTTATTGGCCTTACGGTTTCTAACCCGACTGATATCGGCATTGGCTTTTGCCTGTTTCCGGTTGATGAAAAGCATCAGTGTAAAGAAAACAATCAATCCAATGTAAAGTAACCAAAACCAGGATTTTCCATAAATCATGGCGGATTGTGGCTTAAGTCTGATGTCGGTCTTCAGGTAACGAATGTCAGAACCTAACATACGTAATTGCTCCTTATCGCTGAAATTTCCACTGACAACCTGATCACCACCCTCTCCTTTTGCCACCTGAAGCACATAACTATCGGAATGGATTGTTTTATAGCTATGTGACGCCAAATCAAAATAGCTCAATGAAACAGCCGGAATCTCAAAAGTGCCAGCATAGCGTGGTATAACCAGGTATTCAATGGTCTTGCTGCCCGTTACTCCTTTAGCAGAATTAGAGAAATGATTTTCGACCTTAGGATCGTAGACCTCAAAATCCTGTGGAAAAGTAAACTCAGGCGTAGGAATCATCTTTAGGTTGCCACTGCCTGATATGGTCAGCTTAATTGTAACTGCATCATTGGCTTTCAGTTGGGTAGCACTTATAGATGAGGTCATTTTCAGATTGCCGGTAACGCCTGAAAAGTCATTGGGTTTTCCAAAAGGCAGTGATTTGACTTGAATGTTTACCGGATTAGAGTAAATGGTTTTCTTTACATCCTGATATGAATCGAAAAAATCATCAAAAATGCTTCCACGGCGTGGATTGGAAACACGTAATTGTAATGTAACGTCAAAGCTCCCTTTATCGATGGTTAGTTGTCCTGATTCCCTTGGAAACAGAACCGTTTGTTTGAGAACAGCCGTACGGTAATTGCTACCATTGTAATTTTCCAGGTCCCATTGCTGGTTAGCCGGTAACTCAACTTCTTGAGCCATAAAACCTTTAAACTCTGGAAATTTCGGATTCTCAAATCCAGAAATATCCACTCTGGTGTAGAGTTTGTAGGTTACTGTCAATCCTTCCTGTTCAAATACACTTGTTTTGGAGGGAATGGCACGAATGAATATCTGATCGGAAGATACTTGCGTTGAGGTGGCTGAACTATGGATTTGATTTTGACTTTGATTGCTTTTGGCGGGATTGGAGCTACCGGCACTGTTACTCTGATCTGCAGGAAGCACTTTAATGATCAGGCTATTGGTTTTACAGGTTTCTTTTTTGATGGTTGCCGTTGCCGGAGAAATGGTAAATGAGCCCGTACTCTTGGGATATAATACATACGTAAAGCGGTATGTAACAGAGCTGGAATACTTACCATTGATAATGCTGGTAGAACTCATAGTGGATGTAGAAGGTCCCATGAGTATCTCAAAATCATTAATCTCGGGTATCCGAAGGTCTTTTACCTCTGAATTAGACGTATAGATCAGGTTGAATTGTTGCCCCATGACGACTGTTCTTGGGGCTTCCGCTGTAAACGTTACGGCATCTTCAGCCTGGATCCATTGAAAGGGTACAAACAGCAATCCCAGTATAAGCGGTATCAATTTATTTTTCAGGTACATATATCTATTGATTCTGTCGTTTTGATTTGTATTGTCTGTCCTGACCAACGCAAAGGTAGTTCATTTACCAGTCTTTTTCAGGATTTTTCCCCTGGCTTTGCTGCATTTGCAGTTTTTTCACCTTATCCTGTGTATCTTTTTCATCTTGCATCAACGCATCCAGTAATTGCTGGGCTTTCTCTTTGGACACCTGCTCCTGCTGTTGTTGTTGTTGTTGCTGCTGTTGCTGCTGTTGCTTTTTCTGTTGGTCATCCTGTTTCTGTTGCTGTTGCTGTTTTTGCTGGTCTTTCTGATCTTTTTTCTGATCATCTTTTTTATCCTGTTGCTTTTGTTGGTTTTGCTGGTTTCTCAGCAAAGCCTGGGCAACGGCCAGGTTGTAGCGGGTTTCATCATCAGAAGGTTTCAAACGCAGGGAGGCTTTGTAGAAATTAACGGCATTGGTATAATCTTTCAATGTCATGAAACTATTAGCTGCGTTATGACAAATAGCTGATTTTTTTTGAGCATCGGACTCTTGACTGAAAGCTATCTGATACTGTTCCAGTGCTTCTTTGACTTTTTCCTGTTTATACAAGGCATTCCCCAGATCATATATTCCGATTGTTGATTTCGGATCAGACTCCAGTGCTTTTCGATAGGCAATTTCTGCCTCCGTATATTTTTCTTTTTTATAGTGTTTATTCCCTTCCCTGATGCTTTCTCTGGATGCCTTTTGAGCCGACATCAGGGAAGGCAACATCAAGAGTACCAAAATGGTAATAAAATATGTATTGTTCCGAATCATGACTTAAAATAATTTTACATTGCGAAAAAGCTTATTCTTCCGTTCCAGAATAAATATGTCTACCAATAACAATACGATTAATATCCATCCCAGCGCCTGAAATTGTTCATCATATTCGCTGTAAACGGCACCTTCCACATCAGCTTTGGTCATGTTGTCCAACTCTTTGGTCAACACCCGTAAGGCAGCATTGGCGTTGTCGGATCGAACATAAATACCTTTACCGGCAGCCGCAATATCCTGACACATTTGCTCGTTCAGTTTGGTAATCACCACGTTACCTTCCCTGTCTTTACGAAAGTCATTGCCTGAGCCTGTAGGTATAGGGGATCCTTTTATATCACCCATACCCACAACATGTACCTTAATACCTTGTTCCTGAGCCGTATTGGCACTTTCTGTGGCATTATCCTCAAAATTTTCACCGTCAGTTATGACAATAATGGCTCGTTCAGCCTCTCCTTTTGGACCAAACGACCTGACACACAAATCGATGGCAGAGCCAATGGCAGTGCCTTGTGTCTGTACCAGGTCTGGTGCAAGTGTGCCTAAAAATAGCTTGGCAGAGACATAATCACTGGTAATAGGTAGTTGAGTAAAAGCGTCGCCGGCAAAAATAATCAGACCGATCTTGTCATTGCTAAGCTTATCTACAAGCTTTGATATCAATTGTTTGGACTTCTCCAAACGGTTTGGGGTAATATCTTCTGCCAACATGGAATTGGAAACATCCAGGGCTATCATGATTTCTGCTCCTTTTCGAGTGGTCTTTTCTTTCTTTGAACCGAATTGGGGACCAGCAATCATAAAAACACAGACAGTAATGGCTGCAAGTTGGAGGATGGCTTTCAAGACTGGTCTTCTTTTCGACAAATCGGGCATCAACTGTCCCAGCAACTCAGGATTGCCATATAGTTTAAGCCGCTTTCGCTGTCTACTTCTTCCTGCCAACAACAACAGGATGAACATGGGAATTGCAGCAAGCAGGTATAAATATTCTGGATTCGAAAATCGAAACATGGCTTCGTTTTTTATCGTTAGGGCAAACGCCTTAAAAGGGTTGTTTTCAGTAATAGTTCGGCTATCAGCAACAACAAGGCTATCAGGCCAAAGGTTCTGTATTCCTCATTCTTCTTGCTATATTCGTGTACATTGAACTTAGTTTTCTCCAGCTTGTCTATTTCATTGTAAATGGATTTCAGACTATTGTTGGACGTAGCTCTGTAATATTCTCCACCTGTTATGGCGGCAATCTGTTTTAGTGGCTCTTCATCAATAACCACATCAATATTTTGATACTGAACACCATAAGCGGTCTGGAAAGGATATGGTGCTTTACCTCTGGTTCCGATGCCAATAGTGTATACACGTATCCCAAACGTTTTGGCAATTTCGGCAGCCGTGATTGGGTCGATATCGCCCCTGTTATTGCTACCATCGGTCAACAAAATGATGACTTTTGATTTAGCCTGTGAGTCTTTGATACGGCTGATAGCATTGGCAAGTCCAAGACCAATGGCCGTTCCATCTTCGATGATGCCACTTTTGATACCGCTAAACAAATTAAGCAATACTGTATGATCAGTTGTTAACGGGCATTGAGTGAAACTCTCCGCAGAGAAAACGACCAAACCGATATTATCATCAGGTCTTCCGGAAATAAAGGTAGATGCGACTGTTTTGGCAGCTTCCAACCGGTTTGGTCTGAGGTCTTCGGCCAGCATACTACTTGAAATATCAAGCGTCATAATGATGTCGATACCTTCGGTAGTTACATTCTGCCAGCTATTGGTCGATTGAGGACGAGCCAAGACAATGATTAACAGTATCAACGCCAAAACCCTTAGCATGAAAGGGATGTGCTCCAACCTGTTTTTTAAGGACTTACCAGCTTTCTCAAAAGCAAAATCGTTGGAGACCTGTAACGTTGCATACCGTTTCTTTCGTTTGAGAACATACCAGACAATCACCGGAATGATCAGGAGTAACAAAAATAAATAAGCAGGATTGGCAAATATCATTTTCTTTGGTACTTTTTGTAATAATCTTCAGCATCTTCAAGGCTGGACGAACCGGGCATCAGATTTTCTGTCATCTGTTCCTGAATAGCTTCTTTTTGTTCTTCAACTGATTGAACTTCTTCCATTTTTGTTTGATTGACAAACAGATAAGCATTTATTAAGCTTAAGTCGTTATCGTTTTCCAGCGGAATCAGTTTGGCAAACTTGACTAAATCAGCTAATTGCAATATCTGTTTCAGATTCTGATAAACTGATTGGGTTTCTTTATCCCGATAGAATAATTCCAGAATTTCGCTCGTGGTCATTTCAGGGGCATCGATTTGGAAACGACGTTGGATATACGTCCGTAAAATATCTGATAAGCGGGTATAGAATTCTTTGTTTCTTCCAGCTAACCACAGCTTTTCAGCTTTAAGCCTATCCAACTCAATGATGGCCGCAACATGTGGTGGTAAATTGGCCAACATGGCAGCATCATTCAGTTTTTTCCCTTTTTGCTTCATCTTCCGAACGAACCACCATGTCAATACTATCAGGAGAAGAATCAAGAGAATAATGGCAGCCGTCGACAGATAGTCTGCTAAAACAAAGGGTGGTGACTGCGTATTTTTAATGTCAAACAACGTGTAATCAGTAGTATCAACATCATAGGTTATCACCTTAAGAGCCAAATGATTACTTTCAACCGTATCGGTTCCAGCCAGAATCTTAACAGGAGGAACGTAATAAAAACCTGAGTCAAATGATGTTATCAGATAATCAGCTTTAAGGTTGATATAGCCATTTTCGATACTGGTCGTATCAACAGGTTCTCTGGCAATAACTTCAAGCCCATTGACCAATGTATCGCCCGTAAAATTGGGAAAAACATACTGAATGGAAGAAGGTCCGGAAACAGTGATATGATAGACTGTCTGCTGTCCAATGGATATGCTGGTTGAATCCATGGCGGCAGTCACGGTAACCGATTGCGAAAATACGGACACTGAACAGATAGTCATTGCCAGTAAAACCAAACTTCGTATTGATCTTTGCATAGTTACGTATTGGCATTTCCCGATTTGACCGGGATTAACTTCTAAGGTTGAACAATTTGATCAAGGCTTTGACATAATCTTCTTCCGTAGAAACGGAAATCGAATCTACCTGACTTTTCTGGAATGCATCAGCCAACTTTACCTGTTGATCGGACCAAAACTGCCGATACGCTTGGCGTACCTGCCTGGATGATGCGTCAATCTGCCTTTCAATGCCGGTTTCAGCATCCCTGATGTTCATAAGACCTACAGGAGGTAGTTCTGTCTCACGTTTATCGTATAACTGAATGGCAACAACATCGTGTTTTCGGTTCGCAATAGTAAGAGCTGTCTGAAAATCATTGTTGTCAATGAAGTCGGATATGACAAAAGCAGTGCACCGTTTCTTTATCACACTGGTAAGGTACCTGAGTGCATCGGACAGGTTCGTCTTGTTATTTTCAGGCTGAAATTCAATCAACTCCCTGATAATGTATAGGATGTGCTTCTTGCCTTTCTGTGGAGGTATGAATTTTTCTAGTTTATCGGAATAAAAAATCACGCCTATCTTGTCGTTATTCTGAATGGCTGAAAAAGCCAGGGTAGCGGCAATTTCGGCCATAACATGCTTTTTAAGTTGCATATTAGTTCCAAACATACGGCTACCTGACACATCAATCAGCAACATGACCGTCATTTCACGTTCTTCCTCATATATCTTAACATAGGGATGATTGAACCGGGCGGTCACATTCCAGTCAATATTGCGGATGTCATCTCCATACTGGTATTCCCTGACTTCGGAAAAGGCCATACCTCTCCCTTTAAAAGCCGTGTGGTACTGCCCTGCAAAGATGTTGCTGGACAATCCACGGGTTTTAATCTCAATTTTTCGTACCCGCTTTAATAATTCACTGGTTTCCATACTGACCTATTATGGTACTTCAACGGCGTTGAGTATTTCGCTAATGATTTCTTCACTGGTCAGGTTGTTGGCTTCAGCCTCATAGCTAAGCCCGATACGGTGACGCAACACATCATGACAAATGGCACGGACATCTTCGGGAATAACATAGCCTCTGCGTTTAATGAAGGCATATGAACGAGCTCCCAGTGCAAGGTTTATGGATGCACGAGGCGAACCTCCGAATGAAATCATTTCTTTCAGATTTTTCAGTCCATATTCTTCCGGATAACGCGTTGCAAAAACAATATCAACAATGTATCGTTCGATTTTTTCGTCCATATAGACTTGCCTCACCACATGCCTGGCTTCCAAAATGTCTTTCGGATGAAGAACCGGTTTGACGGCCGGCATCTTCTCTCCAATATTTTGACGGATAATCCGTACTTCTTCGTCCTTTTTCGGGTAACCGATAATGACCTTAAGCATAAAACGGTCTACCTGAGCTTCTGGTAACGGGTATGTACCCTCCTGCTCAATAGGATTCTGGGTTGCCATAACCAAAAACGGCGCATCCAGTTCAAATGTCTGGTTACTGATGGTGACTTGCCGTTCCTGCATAGCTTCAAGCAAAGCACTTTGGACTTTTGCCGGAGCACGGTTAATTTCATCGGCTAAGATGAAATTGGCAAAAATCGGTCCCTTTTTCACTGAAAACACTTCGTCTTTCTGACTGTAAATCATTGTTCCGATCACATCGGCAGGTAAAAGGTCAGGAGTAAACTGAATACGACTGAATTTAGCATCAATCAATGATGACAAACTCTTGATCGCTAATGTTTTAGCAAGTCCTGGAACGCCTTCAAGCAAAATATGGCCATCTGAAAGGAGGCCGATAAGCAGGGATTCCAACAAGTGCTTCTGTCCGACAATCACCTGGTCCATACCATTGTTGATGATTTCGACAAACGCACTTTTTCGTTCGATCAGTTCGTTCAACTCCCGAATGTCTACGGTTTGGCTCATGTAATACCTATTTTTAAATGTGGATACTGTATTTTTATTTTTGTCTGCAAAATTAACTGTCTAAAAGAAATATTGCGAATGAAAAGCCGTTAAAAAAAATTAAGTTCCTAAAAATGAAATAAAAAAAGGCACGGGATTCTCGCACCTTTTTTTTATTTCATCTTCTACTATTTTTTTGTTTAAGGCCAGATGGAACGCCGCATGCC
>Ga0153915_10004490_pt1 | contig 12852 bp, 11 predicted proteins | sample Opewatmetagenome_2_FD_107003 | JGI IMG/M metagenome (GOLD analysis project Ga0153915, IMG submission 107003) | Freshwater wetland microbial communities from Ohio, USA - Open water 3 Core 3 Depth 3 metaG | ecosystem: Environmental > Aquatic > Freshwater > Wetlands | place: USA: Ohio, Lake Erie... | reverse complement strand
TTCAATGGAGCTGCTCTTCACATCAGCGTTGGAAAAGCGGAGGATGAGGTCTCCCTTCTGGACGTATTTACCTCCTTCAACAAAGATCTCATCAACCCGGCCGCCTTTTTCCACATCCAGATAGACAGACGTGACAGGCTCTACAGTGCCGGGAAACGGGTAGTATTCCTGAAACTCTCCATATTCCACCTTTGAAATTGTTATCCTGCTCGGATCAACCTTGAGCCTGGTTTTGCCCGAACGGGTTGAGACCAGGTATACAATAAAGGCTATGATCAAGCATGTCCCGGCAATAAGGACAATCCTGCCGGGGGTCCATGTTTTTTTCTTGATTATTCGATCCAATTGCTTCCTCCTATTAAAAGATGAACTTTCAACATCCAACATCGAACGTCCAACGTTGAATCAAAAGACAGAAAGCTGTTTTAATTTGAAACCAGATATGTTTTTCGTATTTCGATTTTCATTCATAATTCAACGTTGGATGTTGAATGTTGGATGTTCAAGTTTTATGTTCGATTAAAATGACCGCAAAGCAGTAAGCGTCTAGGCTGACTGCTGATCGCTGACAGCCGACCGCTGCCTTCTCACGCCGCCATATTCTCTCCCACGATATGGCCGTCGAAGAGATGAATGATTCTCTGGGCATAGTCTGCATAGGCCTGCGCATGGGTGACGATGATAATGGTTGCGCCTTTTTCATGTAGTTCCGTCAGGAGGCCCATGACCTCGTCTCCGTTTTTGGAATCAAGGTTTCCTGTCGGTTCATCAGCGAGGATTAGTTTTGGCTTCCCGACAATTGCCCTGGCCACAGCCACTCTCTGCTGTTGGCCTCCGGAAAGCTGCTGGGGGAAATGGCCCTTTCTGTGGGTGAGCTTCATCTGCTCCATGGCTTCCAGGACCTTTTCCTTTCTCTCTTTTGCCGGTGTCTTCAGGTAAAGCAGGGGGAGCTCGATATTCTCGTAAACCGTCAGCTCATCAATTAGGTTGAAACTCTGAAAGACAAAACCTATGTTTGCCTTTCGCAGATCGGACCGCTGCCTTTCCGACCATCCGGAGACCTCATTTCCCGCGAAATGGTAATTCCCTTCCGTTGGGTTATCCAGGAGGCCTAAGATATTCAGCAGAGTGGATTTGCCGCAGCCTGACGGTCCCATGATCGCGACAAACTCGCCTTCCCTGACATTCAGATTCACATTGTCCAGTGCCGTTGTTTCAACCTCTTCCGTTGTATAGATTTTTTTAAGATTCCTCGTTTCAATCATGTTGTCCTCCAATTCATTGATTTAAAGAGCCTGTAAAGCATTAGTTACATCAAGCCAGTCCCCTGTAACACCCATAGATCCTCGCTGAGTCATTTGTTTTTATAATTCATAACAAAGCAACGCCCGTGCCATTAGATGTCAAAAATGCCAAGACCGCTGACGGGCAAGGTGTTGCACAATATTATCTTCATTTTTAATGATCTTTACAGACAGTTAATGTGTTCATAGGCGGACAAACGGTGTCCGATAATGAACAGAGGAAGAAACAGAAAATTATAGTGGTGAAGCTGCAAATGTTATTGATTTGTATTATACAAAAGTGTATCATACAAAAAAGTAAAACTTGAATGACAAAGGAGTCGAGAAATGCAAAACCCTTTTAAATACGGACAAATTGTCACAGGTTCTGATTATTGTCCTCGTCCGGAGCTTATCCGTCAATTGGAAGAGCACATCAAGTCAGGGCAAAACATAGTTGTTTATGGGGAAAGACGAGTCGGGAAATCTTCAGCGGTTTATAGAGCCGCTGTAAACAGTAAACCTCAAAGGCCCTTGCTCATTGATTTCATGGGTGTTAAATCAACTGATGCCTTGATTAAGAGGATTCTCAAGGCATTGATTGCCCAAAAAAATAAACAAGGGACCATGACGTCCATATTAAAAAAATTTGCGGCAATCCGGCCAACCCTATCACTGGACCCTGTCACCTCCATGCCCGCTCTTTCATTTGATGCTTCGCTTGAAATAAAAGCCGAGTCTATTTCCGAGGTCATAGAATTGATTAAAGAACTTTACGGTGACAATAAGGTTGTAGTGGTTATGGATGAATTCCAGGATATATTGGATTTGCCGGACCCGAAAGAGGCATTTGCGATTATGCGCGCCTCCATTCAATATCAAACCAACATCCCGTACATATTCGTGGGCAGCATCCGCCATAAAATGGATTCAATCTTTATCAAAAACGACTCTCCGTTTTTTAAGTCTGCTATACCCATTGAGGTGGATACAATACCGAAGAATGAGTTTTCCGTATTCATAGAAAAGAAATTTGCTGATGGAAAACGAAATATCAGTCGTGAAAGCATTGATCAAGTCTTCGAGATTGCCGGTAACATACCTGGAGATGTTCAACAGCTTTGTGAAGCACTATGGGCTGTGACTAAAGAGAGAGAATCGATATCCTCCGATCAGATTAAGGATGCCATGGAGTTAATATTTTCCAGAGAACGAAACGCTTACGAAAATTATGTGCGGCTTATAACCGGCATGCAAATGAAAAGCCTTGTTGCTATCGCCAGTCACGGCGGCAAAAGCATATTTTCAATCGAGTTTATGAAGGCTGCCGGATTTAATAACTCCTCATCGTTGAGACGTTGTATTAACAGATTGATAGACTTAAATATATTATTTGATTACAAAGGGAAATATCGATTTGTGAACCCTTTCTTTCGAGCCTGGCTTATTGCCGGGTTATCATGAGGGCCAAGTCAATAGCATCTATTGCTGTAACTCACCAACCACGGGGTTGTCGGCCTCCCATGATCTGACTTTTTCGGAGTGCAGGGAAAAATGGTCAAGAAACTCAAGAGGGGAAAAACCTAACCGGACATTACTGATAAAAACTATAACAGGGGTCGTTTGTGACGGATAAGATCAGCAAAATACTGATAGTTGATGATGATGAGGATGTACTGCAGGCCGCCCGCTTGTTTCTGAAAAAGCATGTCGGGTCCATCCATACTGAAAAAGATCCTGAAAAGATCCCTGCCCTTATCATGAACGACTCATATGATGTAATCCTCCTGGACATGAATTTCACAAGGGACGTTACCAGCGGACAGGAGGGTCTGCACTGGCTGTCCAGGATACTCGAGATCGATCCGGCGGCAACGGTTATCATGATAACCGCCTTTGGCGATATAAATCTGGCTGTCACCGCCGTCAGGCAGGGCGCTGTCGATTTTATCCTTAAGCCATGGCAGAATGAAAAGCTTCTTGCCACGGTTTCCGCTGCCGGCAGCCTGCACAGGACAAGGCTTGAAGTCGCCAATCTCAGATCCAGACAGGAACAGCTCAGCGCTGATATGAATCAGCCCTTTAATGAATTCATCGGCTCCTCACCTGCCATGCAGAATGTATATTATACCATTCTAAAAATTGCAAAGACCGATGCCAATGTCCTCATCCTCGGAGAAAACGGAACAGGTAAGGAACTCGTGGCAAGGTCGCTCCACCGTCATTCACTCAGGTCATCCGAGGTGTTCATTAGTGTAGATATGGGCGCGATCAATGAATCTCTGTTTGAAAGCGAGCTTTTCGGCCATGTTAAGGGAGCGTTTACAGATGCCGGATCGGACCGCGCCGGTCGCTTTGAGGTCGCATCTAACGGCACCCTCTTTCTGGACGAGATCGCAAACCTGTCCATGCAGATGCAGTCAAAGATTCTCAGGGCTATTGAAACAAGGCAGGTTGTAAGGCTGGGTTCAAACAAGGCCGTCCCCATAGATATCAGGCTTATATGCGCCACCAACATGAATGTCATGGAAATGGTCAAGAGAAACGAGTTCAGGCAGGACCTTCTCTACAGGATAAATACCGTTGAGATACACCTTCCGCCCTTGAGGGAAAGGGAGGAAGACCTGCAACTGCTGGCGGAACATTTCCTCAGGAATTATTGTAAAAAATACAACAAACCCCTTAAAGGAATAAGCCCTTCAACAATGAACAAGCTGATGAAGTATCACTGGCCCGGGAATGTAAGGGAACTTCAGCACTGCATGGAAAGGGCTGTTATCCTGTGCGATTCCAAGGTCCTTCAACCGGAAGATTTCTATTTCTCAATATCCAGGTCAGATGACGAAGGGATAATTTTTGAAAACTATAACCTTGAACTGGTTGAAAAGTTAGTAATTAGCAGGGCGATCGACAGGCATAAGGGAAACATCAGTCAGGCAGCCGGCGAGCTCGGCATAACCAGGGCCTCGCTTTACCGACGAATGGAAAAATACGGACTGTAGAAGATTGAAGATTGATGATTGACGATTGAAGAATGACGAGAGACGAAGGAAAATTGAAGATTGATGATTGAAAAAGGAAGCAAAGGCGGATTGGATGAAAATTACAACTTTCAAATCACTGTTTATTGCCAGGGGTTTACTTCTCACGGCCACATTGATACTGCTTGCCTTTCTTGTCTTTAAAATGGATTTCATATTCGTGCCCTTAGCCGTTACCCTCCTGGCTGTTTATCAGGTTTTCTCCCTGATTCATTTTACCGACAAGACAAACAAGGACCTCAGCAGATTTCTTCTTTCAATAAAATATGATGATACCTCCCAGGGATTCACAAGCGCAGGGCTGGGTTCCTCCTTCAGTGAACTGAAGGAGGCCTTCAGCGAAGTGATGGCCAAGCTTCAGGAGACGCGTTCTGAAAAAGAGACTCATGCCAGATATCTGAATACGATAATACAGCATGTAGGCATAGGCCTTCTGGTCTATAAACCTGACGGCACGGTTGACCTGATCAATAACGCTGCCAAGAAACTTCTTAAAACTGCCGGACTCAGGGATATTAACAGCATGAAGGAGGGTTCTCCCGCACTTGTTGATACCCTGCTTAATCTTAAACATGGCGATAAAAAGCTTGTCAAACTCGACAGCGAGGGTGAGACCGGATACCTTTCCATCTTTGCGCATACCTTTCTTTTACGGGATGAAGAGTACGTACTTGTTTCCATCCAGAATATCCAGGAGGAGCTTGAAGAAAAGGAGATGGAGGCATGGCAGAATCTTATCAGGGTCCTGACGCATGAAATAATGAACTCCATAACGCCCATATCATCGATGACATCTACCCTGCTTGATATGCTCGGAAAAGATCAGGATGATGATAGTGACGCCAGGGACAGCATTGATCCGGAAAAATTTGAAGAAATTGTCGACGCCCTGAAGGTTATACACCGGAGGAGTCAGGGTCTAATGAACTTTGTAGGCACTTACCGCAATATGACTCTGATCCCTAAGCCTAAATTCAGGCTCCTGCCCTTGAAGGATTTCTTTAAAAGGGTGGAAAAACTCATGAACCATAAACTGTCGGATGCCGGCATCTCTTTCAGATGGTCTGTTGAGCCGGAGTCCCTTGAATTGACGGCCGACCCTGATCTGATGGAGCAGGTAATGATAAATCTTATCCTCAATGCCATTTCCGCCGTGACCGGGCGGGAGAATCCGCACATCATGCTCTCAGCCTTTATGAACACGGAGGGCAAAGTCATAATTACTGTTGAAGACAACGGGGTAGGGATAGTTGAGGAGGCCCTGGAGAAAATTTTCATACCTTTTTTTACGACAAAAAAGAACGGCTCGGGTATCGGGCTCAGCCTTTCCCGTCAGATTCTCCGCATGCATCACGCTACAATCAGGGTGCAGTCAGTGCCCGATAAGGGCGCCCTGTTCACACTCAATTTCTCCTGACACCCTCTTTGCCGACAGCATAATCGAGTCTCTGTTTAACATGCCCCCCTGTCAAAAAGTCTGAAAAATGAGACACTTTGTCATCTTTTTTATAACTCATCTTTTATTCAACTTTTCCGACTGCCCCAACCTTTTGAATTTATTATGATCTTTTTTTTAGTAATTATCCTTCTAACACGGCATGGAGGTTGCATTAATTGTAGAGCATAAAGATATACTTTACTTGACAGGGCTTCTCGGGTGCACGTGCATCTTTTCAGCCGGGTATCTCAAATTAAAATACAATAGATAAGCACCGGTGTTAATAACGGCATCATGGGAAGCCATCCTTTTGATAGGAGAGAATGAACCCTATTTATCTTTTATCCTGTTAAGGATCTCCTGCGCCATGGGATTATCCTTGTTTTCAAACCGCTATTTACCCTGATATCCCTTGAAGTATTTCAAGAACTCCGAATCGGTTGAGAGGATGAGCGAACTGTCCTTGCCGATACTCTCCTTATAGATATCCAGGGTCTTAAGGAACGAGTAGAAATCAGGGTCATTTCCGAAGGCCTTGGCATAGATGAGGGCCGCCTCGCCGTCGGCCGTGCCCTTGAGCTCCTCTGCCGACTTGTATGCCTCGGATGTAATCTTCTTCATCTCCTTTTCCATATCGCCTTCTATCTTTCTTGCCTCGCCCTGACCTTCCGAACGGTACTTCTCCGCGATCTGCTTCCGTTCGGCAATCATCCTTGCGTAAACCGATTCCTGGACCTCTGCCACGTAATTCAACCCCTTGACCTTGACATCCACAAGCTCAATGCCGAACTTTGCCAGCTTGGGCTGTGCCTGAACCATTATCATGCTTGTTATTTTCTGTCTTCCTACGGTGACCTCCCCGAGAGAACTCTTCTCCTTCAGGTCATCAAGTCCTGTCTCAAATGTATCCATCTCCCTGTTGGTCATCCTTACCGTCTCAATCAGGGAGTAGGAGGTGACAAGATTGCGCACAGCTGAATCAAGAATATCATCAAGGCGGCCATAGGCGCCCGAGAGGTTGTTCACGGTCTGAAAAAACTTTAACGGATCAACGATCTTCCATCGCGCGAAGGTATCGACCAGGAGAAAGGTCTTATCCAGGGTGGGCACCTGGCTTGTCTCGCCATCCCATTCAAGGAGGTTTTTGGGGAAATAAGTTGCCTTTTGAATGAAAGGCATCTTAAAATTAAGCCCCGGTTCCTTCTTGGCATCGCCGATAGCCTCGCCGAATTGGGTTATGATTACCTGCTCCGTCTCATTCACGATATAGGCGGAGTTTAAAAAGACTATCAATAATATCGCCAGCGCTATGATGGTATATTTTGTTTTCACTTTTCTCCTCCTGAGGTCTGTGTCTTTACCTGGGTCTGTGTCTGGCCCTGTGCCTGACCCAGGTTTCCCAGGTTTAAGAGGGGAACAATATTTTTCTGATTGGAATCAACGATGACCTTATTGCCCATCTTGGGAAAGAGATCGCGCATGGCCTCCAGATAGAGTCTCCTCCTGGTCACATCCTTTGCCTTGGAATATTCATTGTATAAGGACATGAACCTCGACGAATCTCCCTTGGCCCTGTTGACGCGATCCAGGGCATATCCTTCAGCCTCCTTGATCGTCTTTTCAGCATCGCCCTTTGCCTGAGGGATAAGCTTGTTATATGCCTCGCGCGCCTCGTATATCACCTTTTCTTTTTCCTGTACCGCCTGGTTGACCTCATTGAAAGAAGGCTGAACAGTCTCGGGGACATTTGTCTTTTTCATCTCGATGGTAGTCACGTAGATGCCTGTATCGGCGTTATCCAGTTCTTTCTGCAGCAACTCCTTGGCCTGTACTGCGATGTCATCCCTTTTGCTGATCACTTCGTTAATGCTTCTGTCTCCGACCACCAGACGCATAGCTGCCTCGGACAGGTCCCTCAAGGTGCCTTTAACGTCACGGACCTTGAAAAGATACTTATACGGATCATTTATCCGGTACTGGACTATCCACGGGACAACCGCCACATTCAGGTCGCCGGTGAGCATCAATGCCTCCTCAAGGTAGGCGGCATCGGATGCGTATTGAGTCTTTACCCCTGCCGTAATTGTTCGGAAACCGAATTCCTCTTTATATACATACCTTACCTTTACCTTGGTGACATTTTCAATCCCGGCAGGCAGCTTGAAATTCAGGCCCGACGAAGTGGTCCTGACATATTTGCCGAACCTCTGCACTATGCCTACCTCATCAACCGCAACGGTATAGATCATCGAATAGCCGAGCATCAATACAACAAGGGCTATGACAATAACCCATGCACTGCCGAATCTGCCCTTCAGATCCTTGAACTTTCCAAGGATATCATCCACCTGGGGCGGAGGGCCCATGTGTCTGGAACTTTTCTGCTGCTGCAATTTTTCCCAATCCCAAGCCATAATAAATCCCCTGTTTTAAATTTAACTTTAATGTGCTATCTTAATGACTGACTGCTCTTTAGTCAAGGAATTAACCCGGATTGCATAACAGGGATACCATGAACGAAAGAAAAGACACACTCACTCCTTTAAAGGATATCATATCAGGCCTGCTGAATAATACAGACCTGCCCTTCAACCCGGACGACGCCCGGATATGGATTGTGTGGGATGAAGCTGTGGGAGCGGCCATTGCCGCCCATGCACATCCGTCATGGATAAAAAACGGTTGTCTCAGGGTCAACGTATCCGACTCTGTCTGGCTGCAGGAACTTGAGTACGTTAAAGAGACGATCATGGAAAAGGTAAACGGAAAGCTCGGAAGGAACGCGGTTGAAAGGATAGACCTCAGGTTCGGCCCCCTATAGAATATTCGCCCTGATCCACCAGCGGAGGCAGTATCTTCAATCCCGGTTTACCCCCGACAGATGCCTCTATCAGTGCCAGTTTTGCATCCGATTGCATCCCCGGATAAACGATCCTCAGCCTTTTCGGCTCCAGCCCGGACCTTCTCAGCTTCATCATCAGGTCGGTCAGACGATCGGCCGGGTATATCATGGCCAGCCTTCCTCCGGGCCTGATGATCCTTTTTGTTGTGGTCAGGATATCATCGAGGGAGGCCAGTATCTCATGTCTTGCTATTGCCCTCTCACGATCAGGATTAATGCGTCCGCTTTCCTTTCTGCGATACGGCGGATTGCATATGACGACATCAGCGCACAGCGGCGACAAAGGAGGATTCCGGATATCGCCGATAATCACGCTCATCCTGTCGGAGAAACCGTTTAATGCGGCATTGCGGGCAGTCTGACAGGCCAGCCCCGGCTGGATCTCCAGACCGAAGGCATGGCTGATCTGTCTTTTCGACAATAACATGAGGGGCATTATCCCGCATCCCGTCCCGAGATCCACAACCACATCGCCCTTCTTGACGGCAACGAATTCCGACAAGAGGATTGCGTCAATGGAAAAACGATAACCGGTGCGGGACTGGATCAGCCTCAACCCGCCATTCATGAAGTCATCAACTGACTCGTCGGGCAGCAGTTCAATATCATGGTGCTTTGATGGTTTCATAGGGATCCATCTTGTTAAAGACCAGACCTGATATGACCTTGGGATAAAAAAAGGTTGACTTGCGGGGCATTGTCAGGAAATCGCCTGCCACATCCCTGACCTGCTCTATCCTGGTGGGATTGAGCAGGAAGGCCATCTGACAGTCGCCTGACTCAATAAGGGAGATGGAATCTGCCATATTGCTTACGTATTTGATAAGCTTATCATTATCCAGGTCCTCCTTTGTGAAACCCAGGCAATCATTGAGGATCAGCCTGGTCAGGACAATGACATCGAGTTTCTTGAGTGAAGGGTGAAGCGCCTCCTCTGACCTGTCCATGGCCCCGGGCAGGAGTGAAAGGATATAATACCTGTCGGCATTATGATAGTAAAATCCGATGGCGGAGGTGTCCCGTCCCTTTGCTTCGAGGGCATTGCCGAACTCAAGGAACCTGTCAGGCTCACCCGCTTTTTTAACAGTCATCTCATCAATGCTGAAATACTGCCCGGCCTTTCTTAAAAAGGCATCCTTATCAAATGCCTTATACTCCTTTATCAGCCGATTGGTGGCAAGGATCGCAAGCCCCTTATCGTTCATGTCCGCCAGATACATTATCACATAATCATAAGACCTGTCTCCATTGCCTGGGCCGTATTTCTCCCTTATAAAATTTCTGAAATTTCTTGAGGTCTCATAACGGTGATGCCCATCCGCGATAAAGATCGGTTTATCGCGCATGGCATCGGCTGCCTTTTTAAAAAAGGCCTGATCCTTTATTATCCACATCCTGTGATGTGTGCCGTCCTTGAAATCAAAGGATACATCAGGCGCTGACCCGCTTGCGCCATCAATGCAACCGGATATCATGTTATCGGAGCCGTCATAAAGGCCGAAGACCTGGCTCAACTGTGCATTACAGGCCTTCATGAGTCTCAGCCTGTCGTCCTTATGGGCTGAAAAGGTCTTTTCATGGGGCAGAATCACCCGCGACCCCTCTTCCTCAATGCGCACAAGGGCGATGATCCCCCACCTTGTCCTCCTGCCCTTCCCGTCGCCCGGATCATAATCATGGGCTGTAAGGTACATAGCCGGAGAATCGGGCCTGACAAGGATTCCATCCGATTCCCATTTTTTCAGATCATCTGCCGACCTGGTGTAACGGTTGTCCGAATCAGAATCGCCGCTCTTTTTCTTCCCGAGTATCAGCCTGATCACGTTATTCGGATGTATATTATAATATTCTTCCTGTTCCTGTTCATTGATAACATCATAGGGGGGCGCCACCAGCCTGGATACATCCCCCATCTTCTCAAAATTATATGTCAGCCCCTTAAAGGGCGCTATTATTGCCATAATAGGTTAAAGCCTCCTGGATTTAATTATTCAAACAGGTACGGTTTCATAATGTTTCATCCGTGACCTTGCAGGCATTTCCTACCAGATCATGGCCGCTTGTCAAGCAAATTTAGCGCCATAACAGGTTATTCCGGCGCCCGGTTGCTTTTAAAAATTAAAAGGCTATAATGGGTTCACATATGACTATTCATAATAAAAAAGCCGGACATGGACCTGATATCGAGGCCCCTGATATCATAATCGAAGGGGGGACCCTGCTCACCATGGTCGATGGCGAGGCCCCGCTTGAAAAAACAAGCGTCTTCATCAAGAAAGACAGGATTATTGATATCAGGCCTTCTGGGACATATCTCTGTCCTGCCGGCGCTGAGATAATCAATGCGGATAAATGCATTATCATGCCGGGCCTTGTAAACAGTCACTGTCATACCGCCATGACCCTCTTCAGGGGATATGCCGACGACCTCCCCCTCAAAGAATGGCTGTTTGGAAAAATATTCCCGGCAGAGGCGGCGCATCTGAACCCTGAGAATGTTTACTGGGGCGCCCTTCTGGGTTGCCTTGAAATGATCGCCTCAGGCACGACATCCTTTATAGACGGTTACTTCTTCCAGGATGCGACCATGAGGGCCGTGCATGAATCAGGCATGAGGGCCATTATCGGCCAGGGGATAATAGATTTCCCTGCCCCCGGGATAAGCGACCCTTCTGAAAACCTCACAATAGGAAGGGAATTCATAGAGCGATATCTGGGATTTTCCGAACTCATCCTCCCCGGCCTTTTCTGCCACAGCCCTGTGACCTGTTCTGAAAGGACCCTTTTAAGCGCCATGGAGATATCCATAAAGCATTCTCTCCCCATGCAGATCCATCTCTCTGAGACCCTTGAAGAGGTTGACGAAATCATAAAAAGGACAGGGAAAAGACCTGCGGTTTACCTGAACGGCCTGGGGATACTTAACGATAATCTCATTGCCGCCCATGCCATACACCTTGATGATGAGGAGATGGACCTGATCTTAAGGAAAGGCGTTCGCATCGTGCACCTGCCTGAAAGCAACATGAAATTAGCCTCAGGCGTTGCCAGGGTCCCGAAGATGATAAAGATGGGCATCAGGCCCGGGATCGGCACCGATGGCTGCGCATCAAACAACAACCTGGACCTTTTTAAGGAGATGGATACTGCGGCAAAGACAGGGAAGGTCTTTACCGACAATCCTGTAAACATGGCCGCCGGGACCGTTATTAAAATGGCCACCTCCTGGGGCGCCGGGATAATGGGGCTTCAAAGAGAGACGGGCGCCATTGAAAAGGGCAGGAAGGCGGATATCATAGTCATTGATGCTGATACCCCCCACATGACACCGTTATATAACCCGATCTCTTCCATAGTCTATTCCGCGAACGGCAGTGATGTTAAGGATGTTGTCGTTAACGGGAAGATATTAATGAAAGGCAGGGCATTCCTCACCCTTGACCAGGAAGAGATTATGGCAAGGGTCACGGCCATCAGTAAGGGGATTAAATGAAATTTGACAATTTCAATCAGAAAATGTAAAAACCCGTTTTGTTTGGTCGTGTTCTTTTATAAACAATATCTTAGAAAAGATAATTATGATGAATAATAAAAAAACAATATGTTCTTTGATCCTCATACCTCTTTTGGTGATCCTTATCCTTTTTGCATGGTTTTTAATGGTCATTTTTGAAAGCGAGGCCCCCCTTTTAACCCTTGAACCTCTACCGGAATATCTGTCAAAAAAACAGTCATTTGTTATAAAATCCAGCGACATGAAGAGAGGTCTCAAGGCATTGAAGGTCTCTTACACCCACGGTGGAACGGAACAGACAGTCCTTGATGTAAAATTCCCCTTTGAAGGGATATTAAACGGGAAGGGCACCCATAATTATCAAAAAGAGTTCATCATCGACCCCCAGGCGCTGCATCTGACCCAGGGGACCATGGAGATTAATGTCCAGGCATGGGACTACTCAAGGAAAAACGGCGGCGATGGAAACATGACCGTTATCAAACATACCCTGGTAGTCGATACAATACCTCCGTCAGCAAGGCCTTTAAGCCAGATGCATAACATCAACCAGGGGGGAACAGGGCTTGTTGTTTACCAGGCGTCTTCGGACACCGTTGAGAGCGGGGTCTATGTGAATGACGTCTTTTTCAAGGGCTTCCCGGCAGGGGATGATCCCAAAAAAGGAGACTATG
>Ga0153915_10004489_pt1 | contig 12853 bp, 10 predicted proteins | sample Opewatmetagenome_2_FD_107003 | JGI IMG/M metagenome (GOLD analysis project Ga0153915, IMG submission 107003) | Freshwater wetland microbial communities from Ohio, USA - Open water 3 Core 3 Depth 3 metaG | ecosystem: Environmental > Aquatic > Freshwater > Wetlands | place: USA: Ohio, Lake Erie... | reverse complement strand
GGCCGGTTTCCTCCTGGGCGGGGTGTGCGCGCGGTTCGTCGTGGACCGCTACGGGCAGAGGTCGTGCATGCCCCTCCTGAACGACGCGCTCGGCGCGGCCATCGTCCTCAGCTCGGGCGCCGCGCTCGCTACAGGCCTGTACCTCGTGTTCATCAACCGACGGGAGCGCTTCGTGCACACGTGCGCGGAGTGCGGGAAGACCTACCGCGACGACAGCCGCGAGTCCGCGTACCGGGCGCGGAGCAAGATGGTCTGCTCCTTCGCGTGCGCGGAGCGCATCGAGGAGCGCGCGCGGCTCGAGGAGCTGCGGAGCAAGGTGGCCGTCCTAGAGACGCTGGCCGTCCAGGCGCCCCAGGACGTGGAGCGCACGCGGGCGCGGGAGCGACTCGCGGAGATCGCCGCGTACGCCACGGAGCCCGTGAAGACGCAGGCCCACGAGGCGCTGCGGCGGATCGAGGGCGGATAGGGCCAGGGGCTACGTACATGCCCGGTGCATATCCGGATTCCGGAGGTCGAGCTCGTTGTGTCCTCCTGCCGTACGGATGCGACGTCCGTCGGTAACCTGGGGGACCGCGCCGAGTTCCAGGTCCCGTGGACGTTCCTGAGTTCGACCGAGAACGCTTGGCTCGCTGACGACTCCCGACTCGGGAGTATGAGGACTGGACCAGAAGTTATAAATACACCTCCATTCCTCGTCGTGCCGCGCACGGAGGGAAGATCCCTCTGGGTGGAGTCGGATGCAGGTCTTCCAGTCGCCGACGCTACAGCCCTCAAGCTCGGCGATGCACTCCATCCCCGTGATTTCCGTGGTGGTTCCTACCTTCAACGAGGCAGCGAACCTGCCCGAGCTCTTCGAACATCTCCTCGCGTTCGTGCGGGAGTCCAAGCTCTCCGTGGAGACCATCGTCGTGGACGACGCGTCGCCCGATGGCACGGGCGTGATCGCCGAGCAGCTCGCGATCAAGCACAACGGCACCCTCAGCGCCCGGGTCCTCCATCGCCCAGGCAAGCTCGGGCTGAGCAGCGCCTTGTACGATGGGATCCAGGTGGCCCAGGGATCGTGGATTGCCATGCTGGACGCGGACAACTCCCACGACATCCGCAGCCTGAGGGACATGTATCGGGCCGCTCAGGATGGCGTCGACGTCGTCATCGGGTCCCGATACGTCGAGGGCGGACGCATCGAGGAGTGGCCCCATTCCCGCCGAATGATCAGCCGCGCGGCGACCGTGTTGGCCCGCACCGCGTTTCGTCTCGATGTGAAGGACCCGATGTCCGGATTCGCCTTGATTCGCCGAGACGCGGCCGCGCGGGTCCCCGAGCTCCTCAACCCGCGTACGTACAAGTTCCTCCTGGAGTTGCTCGTGCGCGTTCGGCCCTTGAGCGTGCGGGAGGTCCCCATCGTCTTCCGCAACCGTCGGAACGGGGACTCCAAGCTCAGCACCAGGGAGATCGTCGAGTTCGGCAGACTCGTCGCCGCCTTGGTGCGGGAGCGCTATCTGGCGAAGAAGTCCTGGTAGCGTGATCCTCTGCTGCCTCCGGTCCGAGGCTCCGACAAGCTCCGATTAGGTGCCACCTTTCGCCTGAGCCCGGCACAGTCGAACGCCCCTGACGAAGACCCGCGTACCTTGAAATACACACACGGAACTGCGGAGCCTGCTTTCATGTGTGGGACTCACGCGGTTTCTCCTTGGGGAGACGCCCCCATGCGTCACGGCCGCTTCCTTCCGAGCGATGAGCGGCGGATTCCCTGGACCTGTCGGGAGGCGTGACCGTTGCGCGTCGCTTTCTTCCACCACTACAGCCTGACCCATGGTGGCGGTGGGGAGGGATTCCTCATCGAGTTGGCAAACTTCCTGGCGTCCCGGGGCCATCGGGTCGAGATCCACGCCCTTCCCTTCCGGCGACGGAACGTCTCGCCTCGCCTTCGTCAAGGAGTCACGTACTGCGAGGGGGTGGTTCATCACGCGGAAGCCGACGTCTCCTACCACATGTATGCGCCGATGCTATCGCACCTGTTCCATTGCAGCGGTCCACGGATCGCGGGGTTGCATGGGGCCGTCGTGGCCGACTACGACAGTCCGGCCGGTTTCTACTTCCGTCAGGGTCCCTATGTGGCGGGTGCCTACGTATTCCGGGAGACGGTCGGAAGGTTCGATTTGGATGGGTTCAACCTCATTCACGCCGTCTCGCCTGTCCCTATCTCACATCCCCCGGTCCGCGTGCTGCCCAACTGGGTCGACTGCTCGAACTCCGCCCGGGCGCTCGAACACAAACGGGAGCCGGAGGGCGTGTTCAGCGTGTTGTATGTCGGGAAGCCAAGTTACACGAAAGGGTTTGATCGGTTTGAGGCCCTGAGCGAGATGTTGTCGGGAAACGGCATCGAGTTCTGGGCTGCATTTCCGCCCGACCCGGCCTACCACGGTAACGCTCGCATCAAGTGGCTCGGTTACATTCCTCACGAGGAGATGTGGGGTGTATACGCGAAAGCCTCGGTGCTCTTGCATCCGACCCGCCAGGAGACGTTTGGCCGAGTCATTCTCGAATCGCTGGCGGCGGGAACTCCCGTCATCACGACTCCGATTCCCAGTCACACCTCCCTTCAGCTGCCCCTCGAGTATGCGGCCACGTTGCCAAACATGAAGGCGGCGATTGAACGGATTCACGCCCAGTGGCAGACGGATTACGACGACTACTACCGTTCCGCCGCCGCGTCCGCGCACGAGGTGACGCGGTTTGATGCCCAGGTTCTCCTTCCCCAGTATGAGGACATGGTCCGCGAGGTCGCGCGGGGCTCGTCCGGATGAGGGAGGTCGCATTGTGAGTTCACTATCCACGGAAAGGGCGAAGGACATCTTCCGCGGAGGCTACTTCCGCGCTTGGAACACGGAACGACCGCATCCCCTTGCACGAGTCTATCGGAAGGAGGTCGCGACCGCGGTCGATTGGATCCGGCCGGAGGCGAAACAGGTCTTGGACCTGGGTTGTGGGCCGGGTCGGTTCAGCGTGTCGTATGCCCAGGCCGGGGCGGCCCTCGTCACGGCGGTCGACATCTCTCCCCAAGTCCTCGCTGCGGCAGAGGAGGCGGCCAGACGTGCCGGCGTCAGGAGCCGCGTGGCATTCCAACTGGGCGATGCGGAAAACCTCGGGATTCGCGAGTCGGCTTTCGATGCGGTTTCGTGCATGCAGACATTCGTGCACTTCCCCCATCCCGAGGCTGCGGCACGAGAGATGTTCCGCACGTGCCGGCCCGGAGGCAGGTTCGTAGCGACGGCAACCAATGTGGACCACGCGTGGATATGGAGATACCCCTCCATGGCGACCGTGGAGTGGCTCCTCGGTGGGTTCCCCCCCGAGCTTCGCGATGCGGTGTACGCTCTTGGATCCGCCGGCCCAGGCTCCCGAGTGTTCCATACGGACCGAGGCTTGTCCGCGCCCCACACGAACTACACGAGAGAGGGCTTCCAACGCGTGTTCGCGGACGCCGGCTTCGCCGTTGACCAGACGATCGACCTCGGCCGGCCCGCCGTCTTCTTTCTCGTCGCGGGCCACCGGCCTGAGCGGTAGGAGGTTGTGACGCTGTCTACCGCGGACTTGCCTGGGGCGAGTCGTCTCGCGTCATGGACCCTGCCGCTGCGGTCCCTGTGGCGGCGTGTCCGCACTGCGGGCTGGGAGACCCAGGCCTTCCTCCTCGTGCTGGGCGGATGGATGGTGGGGATGTCCGTCTTCGTTCTCTTTCGTTACTATACGTTTCAGACGAACGCCTTTGACCTAGGCATCTTCAACCAGGCCTTTGCGACCGCGCTGCACGGTCAACTCTTCTACGAGACCCCCGACCTGCGGATCATCCCCTCGGGCAGTTTCCTCGCGGTTCACTTCAACCTCCTGATGTTCCTCCTCCTACCGCTCTATGCCCTCGCACCTACTCCGGAGACCCTGCTCGTTGCCCAGACGTTCGTCCTGGGCCTAGGTGCCGTGCCGGTGTGGCTCATCTCCAACCGCCTGCTGGCGAACCGCCAGATGTCGCTCGTGCTGGCTGCCATCTACCTGTTCAACCCGGCCATTCTTAGCCTGAGCATCTACGACTTCCATTTGGAGGCGTTTCTGCCCTTCTTCCTCGGGATGACCTTCTACTCCTTCCTCGCCCGCCGCTGGAGGCTGCATGCCGTCTTCTTGGCGCTGTCCCTCGTCACCATGGAGTTCGCTGCGGTCCTCGCCTTCGCCATGGCTCTCGCTCATCTTCTGCGCGGCCTGGGACGGCGCCCCACCGGAGGAGAACGTCATGCCTTCTTTCCGCTCGTCCTTCGCCTCGACCGGACGGAGCGGTGGGTCCTCGGTGGCACCCTGCTCGCAACGCCCTTCCTCGCCTATGGAATGCTCACCGCCTCCTTCCTGATTGCGGGCCCCGCTCCCCCCGGAGCTTCCGGACAAGGGTCAAGCCTCTTCGTCTGGCTCTTCGACTCACCGGCTCTTACTGCGCAGTGGATTCAGTTCTGGCTCCTCCTCTTCGGGACTCTACTCTTCCTACCCCTCTTGGCCCCGAGAAACCTCGTCATGGTGCTGCCCTGGTTCGGTCTCACGCTGATTATCTCCGCCGCCGCCCTCACGATGACCGGCTACCAGTATGGCGGCGCCTTCGTCGCGCCGTTCCTCATCTGGGCTGTGCCGTTCGGGATCAAGAAGGTGAAGCGCCTGGGGCTTGCGAAGGGGCTCCTGCTCGTCGTCCTGCTCGTGTCCGTCATTCTCTGCCCCCTTGACCCCTTGATGCAGGGGGCGTTTCCGGGGATTGCCTATAACGCGGGGTTTCCCACACCGACCTCCCATACAGGGATTCTGTACGATGCTCTGAACCTCATCCCGCCCGGGGCCTCGGTCCTCACTCAGAACAACCTCTTCCCCCAGGTCAGCGGCCGCGCGGACGCGTACGTCTACTTGACGGACAACCGCACCGACATCGAGTATGTCTTGGCGGACGCATCTTCCCCACATTACGGCCAGCCCATCTGGGGAGACCAGCTGATGAGTCAGTGGCTTCCCCACTTCCTTGCCACGGGTAGGTACGGCGTTCTCGTGATGGACGGCGGGGTCTACCTTCTCGAGAAGGGATACACAGGACCCATTCTCCTTCAGAGTCAAACGGAGTACCGATACGACTACCGTGAGCTGACCCTGTTCTACGGCTCCGCCGTCGCGGATGCAAGCTCCGCGAGCGGGACCGTACTGATGCGGGATCCGTCTACGACCAACGGGACCTTCTTCTACGGGCCCTACGTGAGCCTTCCTCCCGGGTCGTACAACGTGACCTTCTGGATGTCGGCGGGCGCGGGGGCAACCGGGGGCATGCTTCTCGACGCCTTCTCGCCTTTGAACAGTACCACAGGGATTGAACGCGCGGCCCGCCACATAAACGCGTCGGACTTCCCGATCGCGGACGCCTGGACGCCCTTTACTCTTCATATCTCCCTTCCTCCCGAGGACTACTTTGTCACGGCCCTGGAGTGCCGAGGAATGTATGCCTATGGAGGCCCGTTCTCTCTGGACTACATAACCGTGACCTACGTCGGCGGACCCTAGAGAGGTGTTCGGTGAAGGTCATTCTCGCAGCGACCGTCGGGAAGAGGTCCGGAGGGACGTTCTACGCGCGGAGGCTCGGGCAGGCCTTGGGCGCGGAGATGGTCCCAATCGATCAACCACTCACGCGGCTTGTGCCCTCCCTCCTCCGGGTCGAAGCCGATGTCTTCCTCATCGACTTCGAATACGCCACCTTCGGAAACGCTGCGCGGTCGATCGTCCTTCTTCCCCTCCTGGTTCTCCTCCTCCGATTGCGTCGGCCTGTCGTCGTCAGACTCCATGGCGTCGTCACCGAGTCCAGCCTGCGCGGAGGGAAGTTCCGTCATCTCGTTCTCTCCGCCTTCCACCTCTCCTACAAGCTCACGGCCGTCTTCGCCTCCGCTTTCATCGTGCATAGCGAACTCATGCGTACCACTCTCGCCACGGAATACGGAATCGTCAATGCCACGGTCATTCCGCTCGGCTCAAATCCGGCAGCTTCGCGCAGGTCTGAAGGCGCGCACCTGGCTTTCTTCGGGTTTGTGAGGCCGAGCAAAGGGGTTGAGGAGGCCATCCTGGCTCTGGGTCTGCTCCGAGAGGAGTATCCCGATCTGCGCCTTGTTGTGGCAGGTGGGCTCGCCCTGGACCGCGAGGCGACCTATCTCGGCGTTCTCCAAGACGCCGTCCGCACGGCTGGAGTCGAGGACCGAGTGGAGTTCCTCACGAGGTTCTTGACCGAGGAGGAGAAAACCGCGGTCGTGGCATCCGCAAGCATGCTACTGCTCCCCTACAAGGACGAGTTTGTGGAGGTCAGTGCGGTGGTCCATGATTTCGCCGGCTACGGCGTGCCTATCATCTGCAGCGACCGACCGCGATTCAGTGAGCTCACCGATGGGGTCAACTGCCTCAAGGTTCGTCCGGAGGGACCCGCGCTGGCGCAGGCCATTCGCACTCTGCTGGAGAATCCGCCCCTGGCGGCGCGCTTGGGTGAGAATCTTCGACACCTGGCGGAAGCGAACTCGTGGGATCGTGTCGCTACCCTCCATCGGGCGTATCTCGAGAGCGTGGTTCAGGGCCAAGGGCGGCCACCGTCCTGAGATGAGACAGATTTCCCTTGGGTCGGCCTCCCCCGCTTCGTCGCCCAGGCAACGTTGAGGCGGTGTGTCTTCATCGGGAGCGAGGGTCTTCCGGCGCCTGTCGCCCGCCGAGCCGCAGTGTCCCGCGCACCTCCTGGAGCACGCGGCGAATCGCCGGTTGCCCGCCCGCCCGCGAGACACGTTGGATCATCACGGCCAGCATCGCGACCCAGACGACGACCCCGACGCCACCCATGAAAACGGGCAGATCGGGCATGGGCAGCACGTACGGCGCCAGGCCCGGGCTGATGGTGATGATGGGCAGGAAGAAGGAGTAGTGCTGCACGCCCGTCACGATGTACAGGAGGACCAGTGCGCTCACCACCATGAGGGCCCATGGCCGCCTGGAAGGTCGAACGGCATCCAAGATGAAGAACGGAACGATCCAGATGAAGTACTGCGGGTTGACGGAGTAGTTGAGGACGTAGAACACGGCGAGGGACACGATCCCGGTCTCGATCCACAGAGTCGGCACGGTCGAGGCCTGCGGGTGACGGCCGCGGAGCGCGGCAAACAGGGCCACGAGCACGACGGTCACCACGATGTCCGTCGCGGCCAGCGCGAGGGGCACGTTCCCGATTCCCACCGAGTCGAGGAGACCCCAGACGCTCACGCGTCCCACATTCGCCCCGCTGGTCGGGCTCAGCACGCCACGGACATACGCGCCCGCGTTCCCGAGTAGGAAGGGAAGGGACACCCCTCCGAGCACCAGGAGAAATCCCGCCCCGAATCGCAGGAGTCGCTCCCGGGTCAGGCTTCCCCGATAGGCCACGAGGATCGCCAGGGCGAGGAGCACGGGGAAGTACTTCAGGGAGACCGCGACCCCGAACGCGATGCCGGAGAGGGCGTCGCGCCGGTCGAGGAACAGGAGGATGCCGACCAGGGCGAACAGGGTCGGGAGGACATCAAACATCCCCCAGACCGCAGAGATCCAGATTACGTACGGATTCAGGAAGTACCAGGCGAACGCACGGTCCGCCAGGGCAGGTTCGCTGAGCCGCAGGGCCACGATGCGGCGCAGGACCAACCCGAGGGCCAGGTCTCCCGCGATGAGGGGGAGCTTCACCAGGAGCAGGAACAGCCAGTCCGCGAGGAGCGGCGACCCGAGGATGAACGGACGCCCCATGATCTGCAGGACCTGGGGGGCGGTCAGCGGGTGCGCCCCGAGCGACGCGGCGAGCGGCCGGTACACCGCATCCACCACGCCCAATACGGCCGCCCACGTGGGCGGATAGGAGTACATGGTGACTCCGTAGAAGGGCTGTCCCGCGAAGACCCGCTGACCCGTATCATACCAGACGTACGTATCGAAGGTATGGCCTCCGAGGGGCGCCAGGGCGAGCCGCACCACGAGGCCGAGGAGCAGCACCTGCCCGAACCGGAGGGTACGGGGCCACAAACCGGGTTCACCTCCCCCGGGCCCGACGCAGGATTTCCCGGAGGGCGATGAGTCCCGCCTCGGGGGTCCGCATCTGCCGCGCGCTCCGCCGCGTGACCTCGGGTGCCTCCAGGAACTGCCGGATGGGAGCCAGCGCACGGGCGGGGTGGAAGGGGCCGTCCAGGAGCGGCGGGATGCGCGCCTTGGCCTCCGCGACCCGTGCCCGGTTCGCCGCGAGTCCCCCGAGTAGGTCGCCCAATCCGTCGCCGTCGTACCCGAACGCGGCGCCTGCCTCCAGCGCCAGACCCGAATACTCGTCCCGTCCGGGCGTCACGAGAGGGAGTCCTGCCCAGAGGTAGTCGACCACCCTTGTCCGGGCACTCAGGTCGTCCTCCACGGAGGCCGGCGGGATGAGGAGTCCAATGTCCGCGCTCGCGTAGAAGCCCGCCCGTTCCTCGAACGGGACCAGGTTGAACAGCTCCACGAGTCCCTGCGCCTGGAAGGGCTCGAAGATCTTCCGCACCGCGGATTCCGTCGGAGCGCTCCGGGGATTGCCCCCGATGACGAGGAACCGCAGTCCCCCTCGGCCCCGCTTGCCGATCGCACGGAGGGCGGCGGTGACCCGCGCGTAGTCATACCAGGGGAGGAAGGCACCCGCCAGGAGCACGACGAGCTCGTCAGCCCGACGGGGGAGGCGGGGGGGTGCCGCCGCCGGCTCCGGCGGCGGAGTCATGCGGACCACGTGGACCAGAGGGTCGAGCCGGGAGAAGTCCTCCGTGCTCAGGCGCCGGGACGCAGCGAGGAGGCCGATCACGTAGTACCGTTCCCGGGTCGTCGTCGTCAGGAACCGGTCGCCTGCCCAGAAGGACTCGAGCTGGAGGTGAAGAAGGGACACGGGGACCCGGCCGTCCTTCACGAACTCCTCCAGCAGGCCGGGACCCACGTAATCCAGGAGCGTCGGGAGGTCCCGGTTCGCACGGCCGAGGAAGACCGCAGCCGACCAGGGGGCGTAGAGCACGTCCGGGTCCCATTCGCGGATCCTACGGCCCACGTCTTTCGGGGACGCGTCCAGCCGTTCGATCGGTATGCCCTCCGCGGTGATCGGAGGGAGGCCGTGCTGGCCTCGGTGAAAGCTCTCGTAGAGGCTCAGGATGTGCACATCGTGGTCCGCGGCGAGGCCGCGGAGGAGGTTCCACATCCGGTAGCCAGGCCCGTCCGTGATGTTCCCCGGGTACGGCAAGGGTGAGGTCGTCACGGCGAGGAGCTTGCGCCGCGTCATGGTCTCGTCCCCCGGGTCACGGGTCTCTCTTCCTTGTTCTGCGCGTGGATGTTCCCCCTCCTATAGCGGGGCCCCGACCGCGCTCCGGGCGAGCCCGGCCGCGACGCCGGCCGGATAGACCAGGTCCGTGACCAGGCCCAGTAGAGCGGCCCCCAAGGTCTCCGCGAGCGCGCGGTCGCGTCCCGGGAGGGAGCGGCGGAAGTCGGGCCACAGCTGGACCGCGTAGAAGGCGTAGCGCACGGCCACGACGGCGACGAGGCCGACGAGCGCCCAGGCCCACCCGAACGCGATCCCGGCAACCAGCAGGACGAGCAACGCCACAGCGACCACGGGTTGGGAAGCCCGATGAAGGGACCGTGCCCTCGAGTACGCCGATGAGTCCAGGCCGCGGAAGGCGAATCCCCGGAAGGCGACGAGGACGCCCGCGAACGCCATTCCGAACCGGTACTCCTTCCACAGGTTCCCGCCGACGGACCCGGACGTGCCCTCGAACCTCTGCACGACCTTCAGGTCGTAGGCCTTGAGAATGCGCCCTCCACCCTGCCGGATCCGGTAGGACACCACGATGTCCTCGCCGGCCAGGCGGAAGTCGGTCGGAAACCCGCCGAGGCGCTCCAAGGTGGCCTTGCGGACCAGATCGCACTTGAACTCGGTGAACGTCACGAACTCGCGCCCGGCCGCCGGTGCCTCGTAGAGCTGACGGCGCAGGAGGCCGAAGGTTCTCGATGCGAACGTGAGCTCGGCGCGCGCGGGGATCCCGTAGTGGCAGGTGACGACCTGGACGTTCTCCTGTTCCGCGAGACCCTCCACGGCGCGGCTGATCCAATCGGTTCCGAGGAGCTCGATGTCCTGGTGGATGATGAGGACGAGCTCCCCCTGGGCGGCGTGCCAGCCGTCGTTCAGGGTCCGTGAGAGCCCTTCGTTCGTGGGATGCCGGAGCAGACGTCCGGGGACCGATTCGCCGGCGAGGAAGTTCTCGACGAGGGACGGAAGGCCGTCCGTGCTCGCATCGTCCACGACGATTAGCTCCAGCGGCGTGTAGGTCTGGGCGGCGATCGATTCCAGGGTTCGGATGATCGTGAGCGCGCCGTTGTAGGCGGGCACGACGACGGAAACGGGCGGACGAGGGCCCGCCGTTCCCGAGGGACCGGCGGTCATCGCGGACCGACCTGGTCGATCGCCCGCAGTCGCCTGGACAGGGTCGTGAGGCCGAGGAACTGGCGGACCACGATCGCGGGCAGTCGCTCCCATTTGTAGATGGACGTTGTGCCGTTGAGGCGCGATCGGTGCGATACGGGTACCTCGAGGATCCGCAGGCCACGCCGGTAGGCCAGGATGGTGAACTCCGCCCAGAAGCTGTACGGCAGCGACCCGACCTCGGGCAGGATGGCGTCGACCGTCTCCCGCCTCAAGAGGCGGAAGCCGCAATCCATGTCTTGGAGCGGCACGCCCGTGATGGTCTTCGCGAGGACATGGAAGCCCCGGGAGAGGGCGATGCGGTGGAAGGGTTCCTCCCGGTTGACCTTCCGCCCGATGACCATGTCGTAGTCCTGCGCGTAGGGGAGGAGCTTCCAGAAGTCTTCGGGATAGTACTGGCCGTCGGAGTCCGCGAAGAAGACCAACGGGGTCTCGACCCGTCGCAGGCCGTCGCGCACTGCGTCGGCGTAGCCCTTTCGTGCACCGCCCTTCTCGAGGACCATGGGGAAGCGGGTCTCCAGCCGATCGAGCACCTCTCCGGTCCCGTCCGTGCTGCCGTCCTCGCAGATGAGCAGGGTGGCCGCGGTGGGGCGGATGACTTGGTCGTAGAACGCCTCCACGACGGCCTCGATCGTGGTGGCCTCGTTGTGAACGGGGAGGAAGACCGTGAGGGAGTGAGGGGGCGGCACGGGGACCGTAGCCGAGGCGGCGTTTCCCGTGGTCGTGGCTCTCGCCAAGGGCGTAGCGACCGTCCCGACCAACCCGCGTCGACCTCCGCGTCTCCCGATGAGCCGCGACAGCGAACCCCCTGGGGGTACTTCAAGGTTAACCGGGACTTGGGATCAGAGGGGAGACTCGTCCCCGCGGCCGCTCCGGCTGGGCGCGCGCGTCCGCGCGGTGGTCCGGACCTCGGCCGCCGTGCCGAGGAAGGGGGCGCGGACCGAAGGTCGCCGGGAGACCGCAAGCTCCGCGGCCTGGGGCACGGGGGGCTGGGCCCTCCCTTGCCTCTGCAGTTGGCCCCAGATCCACGCGTACGTCGGCCCCAGGCCATCCCGCAGCCGGGTCTGGGGCTCCCAGTGGAGTACCTTGCGGAGAAGCGTGTTGTCGCTGTTGCGGCCGCGGACGCCCTGCGGCTTGGACACGTCGTGGTGCTTGTCCAGCCGCTTGCCCGCGATGCTGGCCACGAGATCGACCAGGTCGTCGACGCTGATGAGCTCGTCCGTCCCCAAGTTGATGGGTTGCGTGAATCCCGAGCTCATGAGACGCTCGAGCCCCTCGACGCAGTCGTCGATGTAGCAGTACGATCGGGTCTGCTCGCCGTCGCCCCAGACCTCGATGGTCGAGCCGTCGCGTGCCTCGGCCACCTTGCGGCAGATGGCGGCCGGCGCCTTCTCTCGCCCGCCTTCGTAGGTGCCCAGGGGCCCGTAGATGTTGTGGAACCGCACAATCCGCGTGTCGAGCCCATAGTCCTCAAGGTAGTACGACGCAAGCTGCTCGGCGAAGAGCTTCTCCCAGCCATATCCCTTCTCGGGGTCCGCCGGGATGGCGTCCACCTCCCGCAGGGGCACGACGTCGTCGCGATTCTGGAGGAAACTGGGGTAGACGCAGGCCGTGGACGTGAAGAGGTACCGATCCACGTCCTCGAGGCGGGCCGCTTCGAGCATGTGCGTGTTGATCAAGGCGTTGTTCCGGACCAGGGACGCGTGGACGCCCGTGATGTATCCGATGCCGCCCATGTCCGCCGCAAGCTGGTAGACGTCCTGCACGCCATTGACGGCGCGCCGGCAGTTCTTCCCGTCTCGTAGGTCGGCCACGAGGAACTCGTTCGCCGCAGTGCGTTCGAACTCGGGACGCTTGATGTCGACGCCGCGGACCCAATTCCCTTGGGACCGCAGGTGCTTCGCCAGGTGGTGCCCAATGAACCCGCCTGCGCCTGTGACAAGGACGCGTCTTGCTCGGTTGCCGTTTGCCATGAATATCCTCGTTCGCCTAGGCTGATAGCCGGTGGGCACGAGAAAGAGGGACTCCAAGGACGGCGCTGGGCAGGCTCTCCCTCGCACACACGGGGTACTGAGGACAACCTCTACCGACTTTAAGGTTTTGGTACAACTCCCGATGGGTCCCCATCCCGGACAGCGTCCCCTCCCTGGTGGAACTCCGTGCCTTTCGGCGTCCGTCAGACTGTAATCCCGGTCGGATCATTCCCGGTTAGTACCCCCCGCACTGAGCGATTCCTGCCGGAGTGAGGGGGTTTTACCGTTTTTCATTATATAAATGTCACGATAACGGACGGAGAATCCCTCCCCTCGACGG
>Ga0153915_10004488_pt1 | contig 12854 bp, 8 predicted proteins | sample Opewatmetagenome_2_FD_107003 | JGI IMG/M metagenome (GOLD analysis project Ga0153915, IMG submission 107003) | Freshwater wetland microbial communities from Ohio, USA - Open water 3 Core 3 Depth 3 metaG | ecosystem: Environmental > Aquatic > Freshwater > Wetlands | place: USA: Ohio, Lake Erie... | reverse complement strand
GGGGTCATTCAGGAGTCGGAGGTTCCCGCAGCACTTGATGCCATCAAGGAGCTAAAGATAGGAGATCCGCCCTATTTGAAGGACCTTGGCGCCCCAGATGGATATGGCATCGCCTCCTGCGAGGCCGGGGTGTTGCAGAAGGGCTCGGTTCAGGTCCATGTGTTCAAATTGCATTTTCAATCCGAAGATCAGGCGACCTCGGTGATCAATCTGAAATGCAACCCCTCGAAGAAGGGTCGCGCCCCCCTCACCGTCGAAGATCCGACGAATTGCAGGAACCCCTACTTTGGCCTCTATTTCGATGGGACCGACTGGTCCGGTTACAGAAGGGAGAAGGAGACCCTTGTCCTTCTGAAAGGCCCAGTCTCTCAGGAGGATTTCTATCGGTTCATGGAGAAAGTGATCTAACTATCCAAATTTGTATTCGCCCATGCGAAGAATGGTAGAGAGGAGAAAGGACAAAGTGTACAAGAAGGCTTTTTTGTTTCTGTTTGTGGTGGCACTTCTTTTGGGAGGGGTGGCGATCAGTGGCGCGACGACGGGTGGGGCGATCAAAATTGGCCTGATGGGAACCTTCAGCGGAATCCTGGAGAGGCAGGGCATCGACATGCGAGATGGCGCCCTGCTCGCCCTGGATCAGTTCCAACAGAAGGCCAAGGGTCAGTCTTTCGAGCTGGTCGTCGCGAACGATAAAGGGGACCCCCAAGAGGCAATCAAGGAAGCGCAGAGATTGATCGAAGCAGGGAAGGTTTCTGCCATCCTGGGCCCCTTCAACAACAGCTGCGCCCTGGCTGTGGCTCCAGTGGTCTCTGAGGCCAGGATCCCCATGATTACCCTGGCCACCCACCCGGCTCTCACCTCCCCCGTGCAAAGATATGTGTTCCGGGGGAACATCTCCGATGATGATCTGGGCAAGGTCATGGCCGATTACACCGTGACCATCCTCGGGGGACTCGCAGGTGACAAGGTGGGGTTGTTATACGAAGACTCGCCCTATGGCAAGGCGGGCATGGAGGTCGTGCGCCAGAGGATGAAAAGATATGGTGTCGATCTGGTGGCAGTGGAGAGCTACCCTTCCATCGCCATCGATTTGTCGGCCCAGATGGAGCATTTCAAGCAGGCCGGGGTGAAAATCTTGATCGTCTACGGGACCATGGTGGATGCTCAGACGGTCATGCAATGGGTCATTGGTTCTGGCCTGGGGGCCAGGGTGGTGGCCTCCACGGGCTGGGAGTCAACTCGCCTGCTCACGCAGGTGCCCAAGGGATTGGATGGGGTGATCGTGGCCGGTTACACCTACCTGTTGCCCAATTCCCTCCTCTATCTGGGTCCTGCCCGAATTTGGCACCGGGACCTTGCTCTCAGCGGCCAGTACCAGCTGGTGACCGGGGATTTGAATGCCGAGGAGTATCCGGCGTGGGCCGCCTTTTATAAGGCCTTCCGGGGCAAGTATGGCCGCAATCCGGATATGATTGCCGGATATGCTTATTCGAATATGCTGTGCCTGCTGGAGGCGATGGAGCGGGTCAACTTCGACCCTGGCAGGATCGTGGAGGGTCTGGAAGGGACGGAGAACTTCGCGACCGTGTTCGAGCACTACCTCAACTACCACGATGAGAACCACAGCGGGATGAGGTATATCAATTTCTCGACTTACCAGGGAGGTAAGGTCGAGATGGCCACCAAGGACAAATCGCTGGACTCCGTCAAAATGAAGGAGAGAGGCGTCTCCGTCGAGGTGGGGAACTACCGGGGCGAGGTCTTCTTGATGCCGCCCAATGCAGCGGCCTTCTTCGTCCTTCACCTGGGGTTCGGCTATCCCCCATTCATGAAGGAGATGAGGGAGATGGGCCTGTATGGCGGCTTCCGATCCGACTTTGAGTTTCATGGGATCAAGACCTCCTATTCGGGAACCGTCTCCAATGGGAAGGATAAGATTGTAGTCGTGAAGATGAGCTTCCGCTCCCCGGAGAGGGCGGTGGCCACTTTGAACCTGGAGGCCACCAAGGAGTCTCTGAAGGGGAAGACGGAGGTGGAAACCAAGCCGGAGGAGATGCGGGATGCCGATGCCGGGTTCTCCTACGCAGGAGGGGAATGGGCAGGCTATCGGCGGTTCGACTCGACCCTGATCTTCGCCAAGGGCAATGTTCCCTTGTCCGATCTGAAGGCGGTTCTGGACGCGAAGCTTTAGGCTAAGAGATCGGCTTGAACAACAACCCGAGCGGTCCCATACAACAGGACCGCTCTTTCATTTTAAGGTCCGAAAAGGAAAAGAATAGGAAGGGTATAGAAGATGGATAAGAGAACCTATCTCAAGGCCGCCGTGCTCATGCTGGCGGTTGTGGCTTTGGCTATGGGATTTTCCTCGGGAGCCGATGCCGAGGAGGTGCTCAAAGTCGGGATCATCGCTTCCCTGAGCGGCTCCCAGAATCAGGTGGGTCAGGAGGTGCGGGATGGAGCGCTCCTGGCCATGGACCGGATCAATAGAGAATGGAGCGAGAAGGGGGTCAGAGTAGAAGCGGTGGTGGCGGATGATGTCGCCTCCCCTGATAAGGCTAAAGATTCGGCCCTCCGACTGATCAAACGAGAGAAAGTAGCTCTCTTGTTTGGCCTGGCAGATAGCGATTGCGCCCTGGCGGTGGCGCCTCTGGCGATCCAGGCGCAGATCCCGATGTTGACCCTGGCCACGCATGCTGGCCTGACCCAGCCTCCTCAGAAATGGATCTTCCGCGGCAACATCTCGGATGAGCAGCAGAGCAAGATCTTGGTGGACCTTCTGTGGGAAAGGGTTCAGGGAAAGAAGCTGGCGCTCCTCTACGAGGACACTCAGTACGGGCGATCCGGCGCTTCGGCGGAGCTGAAAAGGATCCGGCAATATAGTGGGGATCCGGTGACCGAGATCGTCTATGCCCGCGGCGAAAGGGACTTCTCCTCGGCCTTGAAAGAGATCCAGGCGGCGGGGGCGGAGGGGATCTTGATCTACGGGATGGCTTCTGACGCAAAGGCCATATTGGAGCAGATACGAGACCTCCACATGGATGTCAAGATCATGGCCTCCTCCGGTTGGGATACACACCAAATCTCCCGTCTTCCTTCCAGTCTGACAGATGGCATCGTGGTGGGGGGATACCTGATCTTCGCCAATCGCGATCGGGAAGAGGGGCTGGGGCCCTCCTGGGTCGAGTTTGCCCAGGCTTACCAGCAGAAATTTGGGCGCGAGCCGGATGTCATGGGGGCCCTCTCTTACTCCAATATGATGTGCCTGGCGCAGGCGTATGCGAGGGTCGATTTCCGGAAGGAGCGATTGGCCGAGGGGCTCGAGGATGTCAAGACCTTCAACACCCTGCTCGAGACCCGAATCAATTATACCGATGAGTCCCGGGACGGTTTTCGCTACCTCCACCTGGCTCAATTTCAAGCTGGAAAGCCCATGGAGTGGAAGCGAAATCTCTTTGCCCGGGATTACCGCTTCAAGGGCGCCAGCAGGCGGATCCAGGTGGGAGAGTATCAGGGGAAGATCAACGAGTCGGAGCCCGGGATAACAGTTTGGTTGCTTTTGCACTTCGCCTTTGGTCGGCCCCCCTTTCTCAGAGAGCTTCCCCATATCGATGATTATGGATTCAAGGCTTGTTATACGGGGGCTCTCTTCAAGGGAGATGTTCGGGTTCCCCTGTTCAAGCTGGTCTTTCGGTCGGAAAAGGAGGCGGTCGAAGCCCTGAACTTCGAGCCCCGCGAACCTGAGGGGGTGGAATCGGGAGAAAGTGCACCCCAGGATCAAATAAATCATCGGGATGCTGATTCCGGGGTCTATACCGACGGGACCTTCTGGTCGGGATATAAAAGGATCAGGAATGTCGTGTTCCTTGTGGAGGGAGGAATCCCGCGAGAGGATTTACAGAGGATACTGGATTCGGATATTTAGCTCTTCCCGGGACTGAATTTTATAGTCGGGAATATGAGGTAAAGTAGCGAGCCTTGAGTGAAGCTCCCTCCGTTGTCGGAGGGAGTTTTCCATTTGCGGGCCCCCTCACCATTCGAAATGCTTTGGTCGGGCATTCTCCCGCAACACCTTGTGACAGCGGAGTCCGGCCCTCGTCCTGCCCCCTCCTTTCTCTGGTTCTTCTGCTGTCCTGGGGTTCTACCACAGGACCGAGAGAGTGTCACCCATGTCTATTTACCATATAGGATGCAGCAAAAAAGATCTTGACAATGAGGAGACGGGGGTATATACATATTCTTGTTAGTTAGGTTAGAGTTAGTGGTCTTCCTATTGTGTCATCCTAATCTCTCTACCTACCTTGCTAAAACCCATTACCCCGTTAAGCCAATTCATCCTACTCAGTAACTCCCTCTCCTCCTGCTTCCTGATCAAGGGAAGGAAGGAGTGGCCAAAAAGAAGGCTTCTCTTACGTAGAAAGGAGGTGAGCGGTATAGATTTAAAGCTCGTCGTTCAGGCAAGGCTATTATGGGATTTCTAACCAATCAAAGAGGGTGAATCTATGAAGAAGATGTTGATTCTGCTTTTGGCTTTAGGAGTAGTGGTAGCGTTCTCCACGGTGGCAATGGCGGCGAAGAGCGTGGTCGCCATCGTGAAGACGTCGCCGGAAGTGGCGAAGTCGATGGACGGGCACTTCCACATCAACGATGATGTGGCTCATGAGCAGACCGCAGCGTACCACAATGCGACCGGGGACTATGTCCGGGCCCTCTGGGATGACGAGAGCGAAGGCATATGGTACGAGCAGGTCAAGAAGGCTGTAGATCTGGCTGGCGGCATTCCCCTGAAGAGGGGCGAGGCGGTCCTGATCAAGCCCAACCACGTGTTGAGCTATTATCCCATGAACTGGATGGGATACGGGGACGACAACAGCATCCAGGGTGCCTTCTCTGATCCCCGTGCGACCTTGGCAGTAGCCCGGATTTGCAAGGAGATGGGAGCGGGCCGGATCATCATCGCTGAGTGCCCGGCCCTGGGCGATGCCTGGGCGACCTACATGAACTATGGTTACACCTGGGCCCAGAAGCGCTATGCGGACATGGGCATCAAGTATGAGTTGATCGATCTGTGCGAGAACTGGGAGATGATGCCCGGGCTGGGACTGGCATCCCCGACGTATCCCATGCCCAAGCTCTTGAAGCAAGTGCAGTGCCTGGTCGGCATCTCCTGCTTCAAGACCCACGAGTATGCGGGCGTAACGTTCGCCCTGAAGAACCTGGGCATCGGCCTTCCGTCCCAGAGGGTGATCGGCGCCTGCAAGTTCGGCCTGCCTCATCAGAATGTGGCCGAGGTGCACGCCGATGTGAATTACATCGCTCAGAAGCTGGTTCCCCGGCAGATGCACATATGTGACGGTCTGTATGCTGGAACCTGGGTGCCGGTAGCCCCCTACTTCCTCTCTGGGTTGATCTTTGCCAGTAAGGATCCGGTGGCGCTGGATGCGATCGCCACGGCTTGCATGAACATGAATCCGAGGAACATCGGAACCACCCGCCTGGCCGCACAGTATGGCCTGGGCAAGATGGAGTACGACGAGATCGAGGTGGTAGGCACGCCCTTGGAGGAAGCGATCATCCAGGACTTCCCGCGTCATCCGTACAAGGGCCGGAAGTGGCCCTGGACCCCGACCATGTATGGAAAGGTGTCCAACTGGGATCAGTTCTATCGGCATGAGATATATGGGGTGCCCAACTATCCCCGGTGGTAATGGTATCCGCATGATTTCCGAAGTGGGGGGACAGATCTTGTCCCCCCCTTTTTTTATCCGGGGGAGCCTCCCTGAGTCGAGTCATATCTTATGGCAGCAAGCAACGAGGGATCATCCCCTTCATGGGGACGCTGTTATCCCCGGCATCATATCTTTCATCTTCTCGGTGGCTCGAAGATTCGCCGGAGGAGTCATAACGAACCGAACCAGCTTCTGTGCGCGTTTGGATCACAAGTGACCTACGAAAAAAGAAGGGAGATGGAAATGGCAGGCGGCAAAGGAAAGAAAGGGCTGTATGGATGGTTGATCCTGGTGGCCTTGGCGGTCCTGGGAGGGGTGGCTTTTTCCGGGACCTGTTGGGCAGGCAATGCGATCCTCAAGGTGATCTCCGATCCGGAAGGGGCCAAGGTGACCGTAGACACCGGGCAGGAGGGGACTACTCCTTGTACGCTGGAGGTGCCGGAGGGGAAGCGGAGTCTGGTGATCAAGGCGCGGGCCTTCATCGCGAAGAATCTACAGGTGGATGCCTCGTCTCTGGAGCCGACTGAGGTCAAGGTGAACCTGGTTCCGATCCCGACGACGATGGAGAAGATCCGCCCTCAATACTGCGAGGCGCAGGGGCTGAGGGATTGATCCCTGACCGAAGGGGAAGGGAGGGAGCCATATCCTTTCTTCTCTAACCCCAATATGGCCAGCAGCAGAGGAAGGTCCGGGAGGGGCGATAAATCGCCCCTTTCTCTTTTGATGGAGGTTCCTCTCCTATCCCTCCCTTTCTCTCCCTTCTTTTGACTCGTTGGGGGCGGCGGGAAGGACCAATAAACGATTGACACCCCTATGCCTCTATGGTAGGAGATATAGCGGCATCAAATGGTGAAAAACAAGGAAGAAGTACCATTTTCAGTCTTAGACGGGGGACGGATGATCATCCGTACCCCTTTTCTTCCCCTCTTCCTCCTTCATGGCCTGGGAGATGTTCGGGCGCTGATGAATTTTCGGGGAGGGAGCCTTTCCAAAGAGCAAGGCCCTCGTTCGGTTACCCGATTTTCCCTCCCGGACGAAGAAGGAGAAAAGGCCTTTTTCCTGAAGCGTCACCGTCACGCCCCCTTCCGAGAGCAGATCCGAGAATTCTTTCGCTACGGCCGCTTTCTATCCGGGGGGAGGAGGGAATGGGAGAATATATGGAGAATCAGACGGGTCGGGATCCCAACTGTCGACCCGGTAGGGTTCGGGGAAAGAAGGGAATGGGGACGAGAGGTGGAATCCTTCCTCATATCCTTGGAGCTTAGAGAGGCCTACCGCTTGACCGAGTTTATCCCCAAACATCTCTCTCCTCCGCTCAACTCTTCCCTCTTATTGCGGAAAAGGCAGCTGCTGCGGAAGCTGGCCCTGTTAGCACGCCGTATGCACGAAGCGGGGCTTTTCCATCGCGACTTCTATCTGGGACACCTTTTCGTGAAGGACCGGGAAGAAGGAGAGATGGAACTATACCTGATCGACTTGCAGCGGGTGTTCAGGCCAAGATGGAGGATAGAGCGCTGGCGCATAAAGGATCTGGCCAGCCTGAATTTCTCCGCTCCACGAGGTTGGGTCACCGCTGCAGATCGACTCCGGTTCTATAAGCAATACCGGGGGATATCCAGGCTGGAAGATCCGGATCGGTCGCTGATTCGGCGGGTCACCAGGAAGAGCCAGAGGATCTGGGCTCACACCCGGAGGCTCTGGGAGAGAGGAAAGATCCAGAAGGTCCCTTGGGGTTTTGAGAATGGCGCTGCTTAAGCCCATTGAATGGACCGATCAGTCGACGATTCGGCTGCTGGATCAGAGGATGCTTCCCCAGAGGGAAATCTGGGTAGAGTGCCGGGATTTTCCTGCCGTTCTCGCCTCCATTCGGGATATGCTGATCCGTGGCGCCCCTGCTTTGGGCATTGCAGCGGCTATGGGTCTGGCCTTGGGGGCTCAAGAGCTTCCCGGAAGCAGCGCCGAAGCCTTTGCTGCCGAATTCCGTTCCCTGGGGGAGGCGATGGGAAAAACACGCCCCACCGCCCGCAATCTCTTTTGGGCCATAGAAAGGATGATGAGGGTGGTGGAGGAAGGGCATCGGCTGCCCATCCCTCGGCTCAAAGAGAGGCTGGTCCAGGAGGCTCTGGCCATAGCCGAGGAGGACCTCCATGCCAATCTGACACTGAGTGAATTTGGCAAGGCATTGATACCGAAGGGCGCAAGGATCTTGACCCATTGCAACGCGGGCGCGCTGGCCACGGGGGGTCATGGAACCGCCCTGGGAGTGATCCGCTCCGCCTTTGCCGAAGGGAACCCGGTCCTGGTCTACGTGGATGAGACTCGTCCTTACCTGCAAGGCTCCCGCCTCACCACCTGGGAACTATTGAAGGATCGGATCCCGACGATTCTGATCTCGGACAATATGGCGGGCTATTTCATGGCGAAGGGGGAAATCGATCTGGTACTCGTGGGCGCAGATCGGGTTGCGGCCAATGGAGACACGGCCAATAAGATTGGCACCTACACCCTCTCGGTTCTCTGCAAGGCGCATCAGATTCCGTTCTACGTGGCCGCTCCCCTTTCCACTTTCGACACGTCCAAGAAGAGCGGAGCGGAGATCCCCATCGAGCACAGGAGTGGGGAAGAGGTGAAATGCTTCCAGGGAGTCCTCGTGGCTCCCGCAGAGGGGAGAGCGGCGAATCCGGCTTTCGATATCACGCCAGGGGAGAATATTACGAGCTTCATTACCGAAAAAGGAATTCTTCGACCGCCTTATCAGGAAACCATCCGCTGGGCCCTCGGTTCCTCATCATCCGGCGAGGAGGGCCCCAAGGAGCACGGAAAGGGGGAGGCCGTGAGCAAAGAGGGAGAGAAGACCGTCGAAGGGAGCTATCCTCTGCGCACCTGGGAAAAGCTGATTCGTTTGGTGCCCGGTATAGCTGGCTACCAGGGTCGCGAAAGGGTTCGTGAGGCCGACAAGCTGCTCCGTACGACCCTGGCGAACCAAATAACCTCCTATCAAGGGCGGGTAGAGGAGGTAAAGAGGGCTCTGGTGGAGAGGAAAGATCTTCGCCTCCTCTCGTCGCTGGATCTTTTGACCCGGAGAATGGCTCAGTCAAGAGACACTCTGACCTTTTCCAGCTATGGATACACCGGGGTCTTCGATCTGACTCATATTGGGGATGCGGAGCTGGAGAGGATTTATCAATTTGACCTCTCATTAGCCGAGAGGATCGGAAAGCTGGGCGTCGCGGTGGAGGCGCTCTCTTCCAAATCTTCCAAGAGTGAAGCGCTGCCTGCGGCGATCCAAGAGCTCGATAATGCCCTGAAGGACTTCATGACCACCTTGGCCGAGCGTTCCCAGGCCCCAAGGGGATGAGGAGGGAAAACGATGTCCCTATTCCTGGAAGTGATTGAATGGTTCGACCAGACCGGGGAGGAGATGGTTCATCGGATCCCGGAGACCGGCTCTGCGGAGATCAAGATGGGGGCCCAGTTGGTTGTGAGGGAGAACCAGGGGGCCGTCTTCTTCCGCGATGGGAAAGGGCTGGATGTATTCGGACCCGGGCGGCATACCCTGACCACTTTGAATCTCCCCCTGCTTACCAAGTTGCTCAGCTTGCCTTGGGGCTTCACCAGTCCCTTCCGGGCCGAGGTCTATTTCACCAACCTGAAGGTCTTCACCAGCCTGAAATGGGGGACCCAGGATCCGGTCGCTTTCAAAGATAAGGAATTAGGGGTGATCCGCCTTCGGGCCCATGGCAATTACACCATGCGGATCAACCAGCCCCTCCTCTTCATCAATACGATGGTCGGGACCAAGGGGATATTTGCCACCTCTGACATTGCCGATTACCTGCGGGACGTCATCGTTTCTCGGTTGAACGACCTTCTGGGAGAGATCCTCGATACCATCTTCGAGCTACCCAAGGATTACGATGAGTTGGGCGTGGCCACCAAGGCCCGTCTGAGGGACGATTTCCATCGCTACGGAATGGAGCTGATCGATTTCTTCATCAATGCGATTACGCCGCCCGAAGATGTGCAGCGGATGATCGACGAGAAGAGTAGCATGGCCGCAGTGGGCGACCTGGATTCTTTCTTGAAGTTCAAGGCGGCCAAGGCAATGGGAGATGCTGCCAGACAGCCCGATACTGCCGCCGCGGGTGGCGCAGCAGCCGGTATGGGTTTGGGAGTGGGGGCCGGCCTCGGAATGATGGTCCCGGGCATGCTCTTCAAGGTGCTGAAGGAGGCCGAGGCTACCCCGGAGAAGATCGCCGCCAGCGGGGTGGTTAACTGCCCCAAATGTCATGCGGAGGTTCCCCTGAGCGCCCGCTTTTGCCAGAAGTGCGGCCACCAGATGGTCGTAGTGAACAAGTGCCTGCACTGCGGAAAAGACCTTCCCCCGGAGGCCAAGTACTGCATGGTATGTGGCAAGGAGGTAGGAACCCCATTGGCCTGCCCCAAATGCGGGGCCAAGCTTCCGGAGGGGACGAAGTTCTGCTACCAATGTGGAGAGCGGGTAGGCGAGTGATGGGAAAAAACCCGTCCAGATCCTCTTGGTGGTTGATCCTGGGGCTGCTCCTCTTCAACGTGCTCGATACCTCCCTCTGGTTGGCCAAGGCTTTTGCTGCGACGGAGGCGGAGGAGGCGGCCCTTCAGGAGGCCCTCGCCCTTGTGGCTGGAGGGCAGAGGGAGGAGGCGATTCAGTCGTTGCATGCATTGGATCGGGAAAGACCTCCCTTGCCACTCTCCCAGAAGGTGGATTTCTTGTTGGGGATCCTTTACGCGAAGGAAAGGAACTGGAATCGAGCCAGACCCTATCTCGAGCAGGCCGTCAACGCCTATCCCCAGCTACTTGACTACTCCCTTTTTTACCTGGCAGAGGCTGACCTTCAACGTGGCCAGCCCTCCCTCGCCATCGAGAGACTTAGACGGCTGCTGGCCCTCCCCCAGGAGAGCCGCTGGAAGAGGAGTGCGCGCCTACGCCTGGCAGATGCCCATCGGGATGCCAAGGAGATGGCGGCAGCCGGGAGCGCCTATCGGGGCTTTCTTCGAGATTTTCCCAACGCTTCCGATTCCATTCAAGCGCGGCTCTCCCTGGCAGAGCTTCTCCTCGCACAAGGTCGCGAGGAGGAGGCGGCTCCTCTTTTGCTGCAAATAGATCTGAAGGCTCCATCCAGCTGCGAGGCCAAGCGAGCCAGGGCTTTGTGGAGCAAGCTCACTCCGCCTCTTCAACCATCCTGGAAGCATCTTTTCCAGAGGGCTCAAGCGCTCTTTTCGGCTGAAGAATATGAGCAGGCGGCCAAGGAATTCAAAGATCTGTCATTCGATCCCTCCCGCCCCGCAGAAGATGTCCGCCGGGCGACCCTTCTGGCAGCGGTCTCTTGTTTTCGTTTCCGCAGCTATAGGGGGGCCTTGGAGTTGCTTTTGCCGATAGTGGAGGGGGGAGGAGGTCCGGAGGCCGAAGAGGCCCTGTATTGGACAGGTCGCAGCTATCTTCGACTGGGAAGGAGGGAAGAAGGGCGATTTCATCTGCTTTGGCTCAACTGCCGTTTTCCGAAGGGCACTTGGGCTGATGATGCCTTATATCGTCTGGGTTTAGATGAGGAATCGGAAGTCGATTTTTTCCAAGCCGAGGATACCTATAGCCGCCTCATCCGAGCCTATCCGGAGAGCAAACTGATGAAAGAGGCCCTGTGGCGCCGGGGGTGGGTCTCTTATCGGCAGGGCGAGTACGCTCCCGCCTTGAATGACTTTCAAACCCTGCTCTCTCTTGAGGCGAACTCACCGGAAGCCAGCAAATGGCTCTACTGGGTGGGACGGAGCCTGGAAAAGATGGATCGGTACGAGGAGGCTGCTCGGCGCTATGAGGAGATTCTCTCCGCAGCGGGCTATGATTACTATTTTTTCCGGGCCTTGAGCCGATTGGCCGGCATCGAGTTCTTTCAGCCAGAGGCCCTCGGAAAGGAGGTGGTCCCTAACGAAGCACCTCCTGCTGTCATCTCCGCCTCTGTCCGCTCGAGCGATGCGGCTAAGTCCTTCCTGGGTCGAGCCCGAGAACTGACGAGGCTCGGCCTGTATGATGAGGCGCTGGCCGAATATGCCGAGGCCATTTCTCTCTCCCCGCGATACGCGCCGGTGGTAGAGGAGGCCTGTTCTCAATCCTTGAAGATGGGCCGGCCGGACAAGACATTGAACTGGGCAACCAGATTCCTGCCCCGTCCCTGGAGGAACGAGGGAGAATCAGGCCCGTCCGGTCAGCCGCTTTATCATTATCCGCTCGGCTACTGGGAGATTGTGCAAAGGCAGGAAAAGGCCTGCCAGATTGACCCGTATCTGGTCGTTGCGGTCATCCGGGAGGAAAGCGCTTTCTCCCCCTGGTGTGTCTCCTCGGCAGGGGCGAAGGGCCTCATGCAACTGATGCCCGCCACTGCGTCCCAAGTTGCCAGAGGAGGGGGAACATCCGTCGGAAATGACTCCAAGACCCTCTTTCAACCAGAGCTCAATATCCGCCTGGGTACTCACTACCTGCGAGAGTTGTTGCAAGAGTTCAAAGGAAATCTGACCTTATCCCTGGCTTCTTATAATGCGGGCCCTCACCGAGTCAGAAGGTGGCTGGATCTCTCCCCCTACCTCGATGAGGAAGAATTTGCGGAGAGCATTCCCTTTTCGGAGACACGCTCTTACGTCAAAAAGGTCTTGAGATCCTACGAGGTGTACAAGATCCTCTACGAGGGAAAGGTTTGACTTCTCTTAGCCATGTTCTCTGACCTCCTTCTTCAGTACAATCCTAACGCCTTCCTGCTGGCCCTTTTGACTTTTCTGGTGCTGGGGAGCCTTGCCCTCCTCCTTCTTCGGCTCTTCCGGCATAAGCCCCTCTTGGCCGAGTTGAGAGCTCCCTCCACCCTCCTTGTATTCGCTCTTCTGTTGGCGCTCTTTTTCCGCCAGTCCTCCCTGATCATCGGACCCCCGCTTCACCTGGTCCTCAAAGTCCTCATCCTCATCGCAAGCACCTTTCTGGGGGTGAAGATTTTGAAGATAGCGCTGATCGACTTCTTCCTGGCCCATTGGAAGGGCGTCAAGCCCCCGGCCATCTTGGGCAATCTCCTCTCTTTCTTCCTCTATCTCCTCTCCTTTTTCTTCATC
>Ga0153915_10004487_pt1 | contig 12854 bp, 13 predicted proteins | sample Opewatmetagenome_2_FD_107003 | JGI IMG/M metagenome (GOLD analysis project Ga0153915, IMG submission 107003) | Freshwater wetland microbial communities from Ohio, USA - Open water 3 Core 3 Depth 3 metaG | ecosystem: Environmental > Aquatic > Freshwater > Wetlands | place: USA: Ohio, Lake Erie... | reverse complement strand
GTGTCGCCCGCTTTGTCGCGAAGGCGCTGTATCTGGACACCCATGTAGTTCTCCCATCCATATGGATGTTATATGGATGGTTAGTGGATGGAATGCAAGGGGGGACGTGCTCCGAGCGGGAGTGGCGAACGCATAGAGGAAGGAGAAAGAGGTCCGTGCCCTATTCGAAGGGGATCGGCGGCGAGGACTGCTCGATCAGGGTTTTGCCGTCGCGCGTGATTTTCACCGCAGCGGAATATTTCCACTCTTGCGGCCAGCCGCCGGCCGGAACCGCCCGCTTTCCGGCGAGCAGCATGTAGGTCTCCTTGTCCTCGCTGAGCGTCTCGCTATTGGTGAGCAAGGGTCCCTCGCCGTTTGCGAGCGAGATCTCGACCGTGTCGCCCTTCTTGAGATCGGCGGCGAGCACATAGGCGATGGCCGGTGAATTGAAGCGGGGGACTGGCGGAGTTCCCTTGGCGAGATCGTCCACCGTCACTTCGCGGTTGGCGAGGCCAAGCGCCAGCACCTTGGTCTCCTCGGCAAAGGCTTGACCGGCAGTCCCGCAGATCAGCACGAGGAGAAACAGCACCCTTGTCAGCATTTCGCTCTCCCATTAGGCAAGGCCCCCAGGATCTAGCACAGGAACGGCCCGCGCGATGACAACCTACAATCTCTTGCTCCTCCCCGGCGACGGCATCGGCCCCGAGGTGATGGGAGAGGTCGAGCGCATCGTGGGCTGGATCAACGCCCAGGGCCTTGCCACCATCAACACCGAGACCGACCTCGTCGGCGGCTGCGCCTACGACGCCCACGGGCAGGCAATCTCGGACGCCACCATGAAAAAGGCGCTCGCCGCCGACGCGGTGATGCTGGGCGCCGTCGGCGGGCCGAAATGGGACGGTGTGCCTTACGACCAGCGGCCCGAAGCGGGGCTGCTGCGGCTGCGCAAGGACCTCGAGCTGTTCGCCAATCTCCGCCCCGCCATCTGCTATCCGGCGCTCGCCGACGCCTCATCGCTCAAGCGCGAGCTGGTCGACGGCCTCGACATCATGATCGTGCGCGAGCTCACGGGCGGCGTCTATTTCGGTCAGCCGAAGGAGATCATCGATCTCGGCGAGGGACAGAAGCGCGCGATCGACACGCAGGTCTACGACACTTACGAGATCGAGCGCATCGCCGCGGTCGCCTTCGATCTCGCGCGCGAGCGGAAGCGGCTCGTGCATTCGGCCGAGAAGCGTAACGTGATGAAGACCGGCGTGTTGTGGAACGAGGTGGTCACCAAGCTGCACAAGGAGCGCTACGGCGACGTGACGCTGCACCACATCCTTGCCGACAATTGCGCCATGCAGCTCGTGCGCGCGCCGAAGCAGTTCGACGTGATCGTCACCGACAATCTGTTCGGCGACATGCTGTCAGACGAGGCGGCGATGGCTACCGGCTCTCTCGGCATGCTGCCGTCGGCCTCGCTCGGCGCCGCCGACGCGAAAGGTCACCGCCGCGCGCTGTACGAGCCGGTGCACGGCTCGGCACCCGATATCGCCGGCAAAGGCGTGGCGAACCCGATCGCGACCATCGCGAGCTTTGCCATGTGCCTCCGCTATTCCTTCTATCTCGGCGGTGCGGCTGACAGGATCGAGCGCGCCATCGCGCAGGTGCTGGACCAGGGCTTGCGCACCGCCGACATCAAGCAGGAGGGCTGCCGCACCGTCGGCACGCGCGAGATGGGCGACGCCATCGTCTCGACCCTGAACGGCAAGTGAGGAACAAGAACGTGAACCACGGTTCAATTGCGACCGCAGCATTGCTCGCACTCCTCGCAAGCTCTGGGCTCTCCTTCGCTGCCGAGGAGAGCGGGACCGCGGCGAGCCCGGCGCCCGACGCTGCCGCGCCGCAAGCGGCAGCCCCCGCAGGCACCCCTGCCGCGAAAGAGCCCAAGCTGACGCCTGAGGAGAAAGCCGAGAAAGAGGCGCGCAAGGAATGCAAGAAGACGATCTGCGACATCCTCGCCACGCGCGATCCGAACGGCGATGACGTGGCTTGCGACATCACCAAGACCTGGCGCGAGGAGGACATCACCAAGATGCTCGGCGGCAAGATCTCCTGGCTGTGGGGCAAGGCGGTCTGCCAGTCGAAGCTCGAGATCAAGCGCGCGGACCTCGCCAAGGCGATGAGCGAGGCCGAGTATGAGGTCGCGCTCGAGCCGCAGAAGGTGAGCTGCACGCTCGCGCAGAAAGATAAGGGCGAGCCCTACGAGGTCAAGCTCACCCTGTCGCCCAAGGTCAAATTCAAGGACGGCAAGGCGACCGAGGCGAACATCAACTGGGGCGAGGCCTCCGCCCCGCTCTTCGTCTATCCGCTCATCTATGCCGGCACCGGCCTCGACAACCAGACTAACGTGCTCGGGCCTCAAGTGGTGCACATGGTGAACGAGTTCGCCACCCGTAAGTGTGCCCAGATCAAAGCTGAGCTCCCGCACGGCACACCGAACTGAGGAAGTGATCGCGAGCTACGCGCGCTCAGGCGATGCCGGCGCGCTTGAGCTCGGGGCCGAGCTGCCCGGTGACCATCAGGCGGAACATGCGAATGTCGCATTGGAATGACCAGGTCGGGTGGGAAACCATCGCCGGGCGGTTATGCTCGACCAGGAAATGCCCGGCCCAGGCGAACAGATAGCCGACCCCCGTCCCGATCAGCGCGATCATGGGATTGACGGTGACGAGGCCGACGAGAAGCGCGACCGCTCCGAGCCCCGTGCCGAGGAGATGGAGCATCCGCGTGCCGCCCTGCGCATGATGGCGGAGATAATGCTGCCAGAATTCCTCGAAGCTTTCCTGCTCGCCCGCCATCGCCTCACATCCTCTCAATGTGACCCGACCCTATGAGTCTCTTCGCGTGACGGTCAAGCACATGCTTCAGCTCCCGGCGCTTTCGCCGAGATTGACGATGGCGTTCTGCGCTAGAGGATCGGGTAGAGCGATCTCCGTAATCCTCGGATGGCGCGCGTAATAGCGGCGGAGCTCGACGAACAGCACGCCCGCGCCGAGGAGCGGCAGGAGGAGCGCGACCGACAGAGGCGCGCCGGTCGCTGCCAGTAGCGCCGAGAGCAGCAACCCGGCCGCTCCGCCGACGTCCCAAGCGCCTTCCGTCGCGACATGGAATCTGAGCGTGCAGGGCGAGCGCTTCGCCTGATTGTACACGGCCGTCATCAAGGTCGGGATGTAAAGGCAGACCACGAGCGCGCCGAGCGCATTGGCGATGACGGCGATGAACGCATGCCCCGGCGCGAGTGCGCGCAACAGAGTGGTGATGACCAGCGTGCCGATCGCATAAACGACCGCCCTCTCCCCGTGCCCCGCATCGATCAGCCGGCCGAGGAAAAGCCCGGCGACCGCGCCGACGAGCGCTGCGAGAGCGAGCGCGCCGCCGAACGCGACGAAGTTCTCGCCGAGCGACAAGAAGAGAACGACCTGCCAGAGAAAATAATAGCCGGCAGCAATCCAGCCATCGGCGAGGAAGAGCTTCATGCCAGGGATCGCGGCGCGGAACGCGCCAGGCGCATGGGCCGCGACGGCGACGTCCGGCGTGAAGAGGAGGGGCAGCGCTGCGAGGAGCAGAAGCACGCTCGTCGCGCCAAACGCCACCAAAGGCCCGAACGTGACGAGCGCCCATCCCGTAATGAGCGGGCTTGCGATACCGACGAGCGCCGCTACCGCCTCGCGCGCGCCGACCTCAGATCCGCGATGCTCGTGATTGCCGAGCGCAGCGAAATAAGCGTGGTAGCTCGACCAGTAGAGCGTGTCGCCGAGCGCCGAGACCAAGCAGAGAGCGGCGAGAGCGGGACCGACCCCGTGCACCTCGGCAAGCAGTGGATATTGCAGCGCCGTGAGCAAAGTGCCGGCGATGACCAGCGCCCTCATCCCGGTCTTGACCGCGATCGGGACGATGATCGGCCGAACTACGAACCGGCCGGCGAGAATGAGCGCGAGCGACACCAGCACTTGAGGCATGGAGACGCCGGCCTTGAGCAGATAGACGGCGAAGAACGAGGCCCCGCCCGACAGCGCAATGGCATGAATGGCGTAATGCAGATTGAGGAGGTTGACCGTTCTTGAGCGGAAGAAGGCCATCGGGCTGCCCTGTTTGAGGGGAAGGCTTGACTGTCGCCCGAACTCCTAGCGGCAGGGAGGCAGGCGCACAACACCTCCAGAGGGACATACGCGCCGCCTTTACTTTGGCGCAGGCTTCCCATACATCCGGCCCGGAATAACAGGAGCGCATCATGGGCTATAAAGTCGCCGTCATCGGCGCGACCGGAAATGTCGGACGCGAGATGCTGAACATCCTCGCCGAGCGCGAATTCCCGGCGGATGAGGTCTTCGCCATCGCCTCGCGCCGCTCGATGGGCGTCGAGGTCTCCTATGGCGACCATCGGCTGAAATGCCGCGACCTCGAGCAATTCGACTTCAGGGGCGTCGATTTCGCGCTGATGTCGGCGGGCTCGGCCGTGTCCAAGGAGTGGAGCCCCAAGATCGGTGCGCAAGGCTGCGTGGTGATCGATAACTCCTCCTCTTGGCGCTACGATCAGGACGTGCCGCTCATCGTGCCCGAGGTGAACGCCGACGCGGTCGCGGGCTTCACCAAGAAGAACATCATCGCCAATCCAAATTGTTCGACCGCCCAGCTCGTCGTCGTGCTGAAGCCTCTGCACGACGCTGCCAAGATCAAGCGCGTCGTCGTCGCCACCTACCAGTCCGTCTCCGGCGCCGGGAAGGAGGCGATGGACGAGCTGTGGGACCAGACCAAGGGCATCTTCGTCACCGATCCGCCCGAGCCCAAGACCTTTACCAAGCAAATCGCCTTCAACGTCATTCCTCACATCGACGTCTTCATGGAGGACGGCCAGACCAAGGAGGAGTGGAAGATGGCGGTCGAGACCAAGAAGATCCTCGATCCCAAGATCAAGCTCACGGCGACCTGCGTGCGCGTGCCGGTGTTCGTCGGCCACTCGGAAGCGGTGAATGTCGAGTTCGAGGAGCCGATCACCGCCGCCCAGGCGCGCAAGATCTTGCGCGAGGCGCCTGGCGTGCTCGTCGTCGACAAGCGCGAGAATGGCGGCTACGTGACGCCGGTCGAATGCGTCGGCGATTACGCGACCTTCGTCAGCCGCATCCGCGAGGACCAGACCATCGACAACGGGCTGTCCTTCTGGGTCGTGTCCGACAATCTGCGCAAAGGCGCCGCGCTCAACACGGTCCAGATCGCCGAGCTCATCGTCAACCGCAACCTGCTCGACAAGGCGGCCTGACGCGCGTCAGGAGCACCGTCATCACCTTGTGCTGAACATCGCGGAGAAGCTGTCCACGAGGTAAGACGCATGATCTTCCGGCAGCTCGCGCTGATCATCGCCGCCGCGTTCACGGGCGCCGCCTTCTACATCAATTGCCGCCCTCACTTTCTATCTCGTGGAGAGTCCTGTGGAAGTCTTGCGCCGCAAGCTCAAGGGCGGACAGAGCGAGATCGCCCCGCCTGCCGGAGTCCCCTCTCCTAAAATGACGCCGGCTGAGTGAAGCATCCACTTTGAGGGCCTAGCCCTCCACCAGCGCCCCAAACCGTCCGGTCTCCTCCTCGAGGCTGAGCAACTGCCCGCTGGCAAGATCGAAATGCAGCCCGTGCAGGGCGAGCAGACCGTCCTTCACCCGTTTCTTGATGAACGGGAAGGTTCCAAGATTGGCGATCGAGGAACGCACGGCAGCAAACTCGAAGGCCAACTCGTCGCCATAAGAGAAGATGTCGCTCTCGACCGGTTTGAGATTGTCGAGCAACGTGAGCCAGCGGCCGATGAAACCATGCTCGGGAACCTTGTCGCGCACGCCGCGCCGATAGGTGTCGACGCCGCCGCAATGCGAGTGCCCGAGCACGATGAGATGCGGCACCTTGAGCGCCGTCACCGCATATTCGACCGCGGCACTGGTGCCGTGATATTTGCCCTCGGGCTCGTAGGGCGGAACGAGATTGGCCACGTTGCGCATGATGAAGAGCGAGCCGGGTTCCGCATCGAAGATCGCCGACACATCGACCCGCGCATCGCAGCAGGCGATCACCATGGCGGTCGGAGCCTGCCCGAGCTCTGCGAGCTGAAGATAGCGCCCCCGGTCCGCGGCATGCACGTTGCGCCGGAAGCGAAAATGCCCATCGACCAGACTTTTCGGTAAACGCAATTGAGACTCCCATAAGGAATGATGCGGCGCACCATTCCAGCCCTCCGCCCGTTTGTCCAGCACGCGAACCTCGATAGGAATGGCCGATCGGCCCATTGGGAATCGCATCTTGATCGGCGGGCCGCGAAGGCGTCAAAGCTATATCTTAAAGGAAATAAGAAAGCGCGACCGAACGGCGCGCTGACACAAGGAAACGTGATTCCACGGCAGGCGTTTATTGAGCGCCTGATCCTTGGAAAGGAGTGGCGCCATGGCCAAGATACTCTGCGTTCTCTATGACGATCCCGTCGACGGCTATCCGGAGACGTATGCCCGCGACGACATCCCCAAAATCACCAAATACCCCGATGGTCAGACGGCTCCGACGCCGAGCGCCATCGATTTCAAGCCGGGCCAGTTGCTCGGCAGCGTCTCAGGCGAGCTCGGGCTTCGCAAGTTCCTCGAGAAGGCCGGCCACACACTGGTCGTGACCTCCGACAAGGACGGTCCGAATTCGACCTTCGAGAAGGAGCTGCCCGACGCGGAGATCGTGATCTCGCAGCCCTTCTGGCCCGCCTATATGACGAAGGAGCGCTTCGACAAGGCGAAGAAGCTCAAGCTCGTCATCACCGCCGGCATCGGCTCGGACCATACCGACCTTCAGGCCGCGATGGACAAGGGCGTCACCGTCGCCGAGGTGACCTATTGCAACTCGATCAGCGTCTCGGAGCACATCGTCATGATGATCCTGGCGCTCGTCCGCAACTACATCCCCTCTTATGGATGGGTCGTCAGAGGCGGCTGGAACATCGCCGATTGCGTCGAGCGCTCTTACGACCTCGAAGGCATGAATGTCGGCACCGTCGCTGCGGGGCGCATCGGCCTCGCCGCGCTCCGCCGGCTGAAGCCATTCGACGTCAAGCTCCACTATTACGACAAGCACCGCCTGCCCAAGGAGGTGGAGCAGGAGCTCGGCCTCACCTTCCATCCGAATGTCGAGTCGCTGGTCAAAGTGTGCGACGTGGTGACGATCAACACCCCGCTCCATCCCGAGACCGAGCACATGTTCAACGACAAGCTGATCGGCATGATGAAGCGCGGCAGCTATATCGTGAACACGGCGCGCGGCAAGATCTGCGACCGCGACGCGATCGTCCGCGCGCTCGAGAGCGGCCAGCTCGCGGGCTATGCGGGCGACGTGTGGTTCCCGCAGCCGGCACCCAAGGACCATCCCTGGCGCACCATGCCCCACCACGGAATGACGCCGCACATCTCAGGCAGCTCGCTCTCCGCGCAGGCCCGCTATGCGGCCGGCACGCGCGAGATCCTCGAGTGCTATTTTGCGAAGAAGCCGATCCGCACCGAGTACCTCGTCGTCGACAAGGGCAAGCTCGCCGGCGTTGGCGCCCATTCCTATACGGCCGGCGACGCCACCAAGGGCTCGGAGGAGGCCGCCAAGTTCAAGAAGAGCGCTTGACGGCTTGATTGAACGGGAGCGCCAAAGCGGAAGGAGGATCGCCCTTAGTGCGTCCTCTTTCCTGTCAGCTCTGCATCGTCGGCACGCGGGAACCTCGCCGCGAGACGCGACATCTAATGGCTCGTTGATGGTTTTCACCCACGAGCCTAAGGAAACATGATGCAGAATCCGTTCGTCATAACCGCGCTGTTAAGCGCCATTCTCCTCGCCGCCCCCGCCACCGCCGATCCGTCGCCCAAGCCGACTGATCCGCAAATCGCCCATATCGCCTACACCGCCGGCGTACTCGACATCGAGGCCGCCAAGCAGGCCTTGGACAAATCGAAGAATAAGGACGTCCTCGCCTTCGCCCAGCAGATGGTCGGGGATCACACGTCGGTGAACAATCAGGCGCTGGCCCTCGTAAAGAAGCTCGACGTGACGCCTGAGGACAATGCGACGAGCCAAAGCCTGACCAAGCAGGCGGATGCTACACGCGAGAAATTGGCAAGCCTCGATGGGGCCGCCTTCGACAAGGCCTATGTAGATAACGAAGTGGCGTATCATAAGGCCGTGAATGCCGCGCTCAGCACGACGCTCATTCCGGACGCGCAGAACGCCGAGTTGAAGTCGCTCCTGCAAAGCGGTCTGAAGCTCTTCGAGGCGCATCAGAAGCATGCCGAACAACTCGCCGGTCAGCTGCACTAGGCACTCGGAGGTCCACTGACATGGCGACAGCCGCGCTGAGCTACGAAACCTTGACCGACATCGAGTTGGCCGGGCGGATAGCTCAGCGCGATCCCACAGCGGTACGCCTGGTGTTGAAGCGCAACAATCAACGTCTCTACCGCACGGCTTGGGCAGTGCTGAAGGATCGCGCGGATGCCGAAGATGTCGTTCAGGAGAGCTATCTCAAGGCGTTTGCCTCGATCGGTAGCTTCACCGGCGCGTCCTCCCTCGCAACCTGGCTGACCCGCATCGTGCTGAACGAGGCGCTTGGCAAAAGACGGCTGTCGCAGCGAAGAGCGCGCCTGCTTCAGCAACAGTCGGTGGCCCTCATGGAAGATTATCGTGAAAGGCTGGCGGGTATGTCCGCCGAGCCATCTCCAGAACAACAGGCTGCGCGCGGTCAGGTAGCCAGGCTTCTGGAACGAGCGATCGCCGACCTTCCGGAGACATTTCGCATCGTATTCATCCTGCGCGACGTCGATGGTTTGAGCATCGAGGAGACGGCCGAAATTTTACAGATCCCGCCAGAGACCGTTAAGACGCGCCTCTTGCGCGCGCGAAGGCGCTTGCAGTCGATGCTCGCTCCCGCATTACAGGACGCTCTGCAAGGCGCCTTTCTCTTCGCTGGCAAAGCTTGCGACGCCCTTACCAAGCGCGTGCTGGCGAGGTTCTTGGCCTAGCTGCACATGCCTAGTGCGTCTTCTTTTTCTTCGAGCTCTTGTAAGCGGTCTTCTTCTTGGTCGTTTTCTTGGTGGTGGCGACCTTGGCCTTGCCGCCCTTGAGCTTGTCGGCCTGGGCTTGCGTCATCTCTCCGGCATCGACCAGGGCCGCCACGCAGGCATTCGACACCTTCTTGATGTTGCGGGACATGCAGGCCCTGAGCGCCTCAGTGCCCAGTCCATAGTCGCCGCAGAGCCGCTTGTAGTCGTTCGGGCAGTCGCGCTTCTCGCGCTCGGTAATCGGCTGCGCTGCGATCGCCGGAAGCAGCGTAACGGAATAGGCTAAGAGAACAGCACCCGAGATGATGATGGTGCCAAGCTTGACTGACATGTGACTGGACCCTGTCTGGTTGCGCGCGCCGAACGGGTAAGAAAACAACCTATGCGGCGAAACCGTGTCACAATCGGGCATCGAAGTCAGCAATTGACCAGGTCGGTTATGCCCCGTACGGGCAGCCCCGACCTGCCAGTTTTCCCTATTCTTCCGCCTTCACAGACCCCGAGATCTCTGTCCCGCGCTTGTCATGGAGCTGTCGCAACAAGCCAGGAACCGCGACGCGCGCAAAAAGATTCTAACGTCCTCGCCGCGAGCGATATGAGGGCTCGCATCGTGGCTCTTGCGATTGCGTTGCGCCCCGTTCAGACTGTTGGCAAAGTGACCCATAAAAAGTTCCGGGGGGAAATGGGATGACGCACACTGAGGTGGCTTCCGCGAGCGGCCATCATTTCGGCCTGCTCGACAAGGAACGGATCATCGCACCGGCGGACTATAACCGCTGGCTCGTCCCGCCCGCGGCCCTCGCCATTCATCTCTGCATCGGCATGGCCTACGGCTTCAGCGTGTTCTGGCTGCCGCTCGGCCGCGCCGTCGGCGTGGCGCAAGGCTTGGACAAGGCCATCCCCTGTCCCGGCGACGCCACCACCTTCTGGGGCAAAGTTGCCATCACCGGGCATGCCCTCTTCGCCACCGATTGCGATTGGACCCAGTTCGACCTCGGCTGGATGTTCACCCTCTTCTTCGTGCTGCTCGGCGTATCCGCTGCCATCTGGGGCGGTTGGCTCGAGCGGGTCGGCCCGCGCAAGGCGGGCGTCGTCGCAGCGTTTTGCTGGTGCGGCGGCCTCCTTATCTCGGCGATCGGCGTCTACATCCATCAGCTTTGGCTGATGTGGCTCGGCTCCGGCATCATCGGCGGCTGCGGCCTCGGGCTCGGCTACATCTCCCCCGTCTCGACCCTGATAAAATGGTTTCCCGACCGCCGCGGCATGGCGACCGGCATGGCCATCATGGGCTTCGGCGGCGGTGCCATGATCGGCAGTCCTCTCGCCACGCTCCTCATGAACCACTTCGCCACGCCGACATCGGTCGGCGTGTGGGAGACCTTCGTTGCGATGGCCGCCATCTATTTCGTGTTCATGATGGGAGGTGCCTTCGCCTATCGCCTGCCGCCCACGGGCTGGAAGCCCCAAGGCTGGACGCCTCCGGCGAGCGCCAAGGCGATGATCACGACGGGCCACGTCCATCTCAAGGACGCGCACAAGACCGCCCAGTTCTGGCTCATCTGGGCCGTGCTCTGCCTCAACGTCTCGGCCGGCATCGGCATCATCGGCGCTGCGTCTCCTATGCTCCAGGAAACCTTCGGCGGACGGCTGTTCGGAGATCCGACCGTGGGCTTCGCCAATTTCACCGACGATCAGAAGGCCAAGGCGGCTCTCGTAGGCGCGGCCTTCGTCGGCCTGTTCTCATTGTTCAATATCGCCGGCCGATTCTTTTGGGCGTCTCTCTCCGACAAGATCGGCCGCAAGACGACCTATTTCCTATTCTTCACTTTAGGCTTCATCTGCTACGCCGCGGCTCCCACTCTCGCCACCCTCGGCATGCTCGCTCTCTTCGCGGCAGCCTTCTGCCTGATCGCCTCGATGTATGGCGGCGGCTTCGCCACCATCCCCGCTTATCTCGCCGACATTTTCGGCACGCAATTCGTCGGCGCCATTCACGGGCGGCTGCTCACCGCATGGTCGACGGCGGGAATCGTCGGACCCGTGATCGTGAACTATATGCACGACTCGCGCAAAGCCGCAGGCATCGCGCCCGACCAGATCTATCATCCGATCTTCTATGTGCTCGCAGGGCTCCTCGTCGCCGGCTTCGTCTGCAACCTCTTGATCAGACCGCTCGCCGAGAAATGGTTCATGAAGCCAGAGGAGGTCGAGGCGCTTCAGACCAAGTCGGCCCGCGACCGCGCCATGCATGCCGTCGAGATCCGGGAACGCGAGGACACCCATCCCGGCATTCGCTTGCTTCAGCCGATCGGGCTTGCGCTGATCGCTGTCGCCGTCGTCTGGTGGATCACCTTCTACACCAAGGCGGGAGGCATCGGCGGCGCGTGGGAATGCCTCATCTACTCGGCCGGTCCCTGCCTCGACGCCACCACCAAGGCCGAGGCCGCAGGCTCGCTGGCCTATCACCCATTCCTCATGTGGATCGGGTTGGCGCTTTGGCTCGCCGGCATCGTGCTCAGCCCAAGACGCCTCGAAGTGGCACCCATCGCCTGGTTCGCGGTCGGCCTTCCCCTTCTCTGGGGCATCTGGATCACCGTGGACAAAGCGCTCGTGCTGTTCAGCTAGGCCCCAGCTGATGAAAGGGTCCTTCGCAAGGAGGGACCCCTCAGACCTGCTTAGGGACGGCCACGCGACCGGCGCAACTATGCGTAGTTGTGTAGCAACGGTTCAGACCCAAAATCTTGGGCATATTGCCATCTCTGCCTGTCAGAATTTCTTAATGTGGCATTCAGGGGCTGTTCACGGACGAGTCATGCGGCGTCCATCGCAAATCGCCATTATCTAGCTCGTAAGTTCACCGGACTTCAGAAGTTCACCGAAGGAGACGACCAAATGAAAGAGTGGCTGAAACCCGAGATCACCGAGTCCGAGGCTGGCATGGAAGTGACGAGCTATCTCCCGGCCGAGCTCGACCGCGCTTAATTAGCCGCGTCGATCTTTCGATTTTCGGTAAGATGGCGGTCCTCACGAAAGTGAGGATCGCCATTTTCCTTTTCCGCGCCTGGCTCGGCGATTCGAGCCCTTTCAGCCTCCCTCCCCGCCCCGCCTTCCCCTTGAGCCCGCCCTCGGGCTGGATAGGCCCCCGCAAGATTGCAGGCGCGCCGCGATGGGTCTTTTCCGAAGCAAGAGCGAGACTTACGCGGACGCGACTATCGCCGTCGATATCGAGCGCGGTCTCGTCGCCCGTTATCTCGCTCGCATCCTCGAGCGCGGCGACCTCCCCTTACGCGGGCTGCTCGGCGTCCTCTATTGGATGAACGAGCGGCGCGGCTTCATGAACTTCACCATCGACGACGAGCTCTCAGCGCTCGTGGCGACCCACTATTCCGGCGGCTTCACCTATACCGAGTTCGACCGCCTCTATCGGCGCGAGCGCGAGAAGCTGATCGGAAGCCTCCGCCGCGCCGCCGAGGAGACGCCGAGGCCGGAGCCGCTCGCGAGCAATATCGAGTTGCTCACGCGCGAGCTCGGTCTCCCCGATGCCGCTCTCAAGATCATCGGCCTGATCGCCTGCTACAGCCGCTACGACCAGGTGCAATATCTCTGCGACACGCTCGCCAATGTCTCGGGTCCTCTCGGGCGGCCGATCGCCATGCTCGTGGGCGAGCCCGCGCGCACTGTCGAGGGGCTGATCGCACCCGGCGGCGAGCTTGCCGCTTGCGGCCTGCTTCAGGTGCGCGAGACGGGCGAGCAGATGGGAGGCTCGAACGGACG
>Ga0153915_10004486_pt1 | contig 12855 bp, 12 predicted proteins | sample Opewatmetagenome_2_FD_107003 | JGI IMG/M metagenome (GOLD analysis project Ga0153915, IMG submission 107003) | Freshwater wetland microbial communities from Ohio, USA - Open water 3 Core 3 Depth 3 metaG | ecosystem: Environmental > Aquatic > Freshwater > Wetlands | place: USA: Ohio, Lake Erie... | reverse complement strand
GTCACCGGCCCCTTCGGAAGGACCTTCGCGATGTCGTAGAGTTTGCGCGCCGGGAGAGCGACCGCGCCCGCCTCGGTGACGTCCATGGGCTGCGAGCACCGGATGACGATCTCGAGGTCCGATGCCACGAACGTCACTCCGGACGATCCTGCCGACAGGAGCGTATGGGAAAGGACAGGCATCGTGTGGCGCCTCTCGGCGACCCCCTGGACGCGCGCGAGCAACCCTTCAAGTTGGTCACGATCCACAGTGAGATTCATCTTTGGCCTCTTCTGGTTTTTAAGAATTCAAGAATAGCAGTCAGAGCAGGGGCTGTGGAGTTGTGGAGAACGCGCGCAAGCCGCACAGCGGGCGAAGCAATCGGATGGATGCGACCTGGGCAATGAGGACCGGTCCAGGGGAGCGCATCTGTGGATGGATGTTTCATCCACCGTCCTTCCACAGGGTTATCCTTCCAAAATCTTCCGGAGCGCTTCGACGCTGTTCCTCAAAGATACATCGTCCTTAATTTTTTTCTCTATTATTTTTACGGCGTACATGACCGTGGAATGGTCGCGTCCCCCCAGCCGTTTGCCGATATCGGGGTACGAGGCATGCGTCAACTGGCGCATCAGGTACATGGCGACCTGCCGCGGAAGGGCCACCACCTTGTGTTTCCGGTTCGACCGCATGTCGGCGGGCTTCACGCCGAAGTGCTCGGACACGGTCTTGAGGATCGCGTCGGGAGAGATTTCGCGTCCGGTCAAAGAGAGGACCTTCGAGAGGACCTCCCTGGCCAGGTCCATGTTGATCTCGCGTTTGGTGAGCGAGGCGTGGGCGCCGATCCGGATGAGAGATCCTTCGAGCTCGCGGATGTTGTTCTTGATGGAGGTGGCCAGGAATAGGGCGACGTCCTCCGGAAGGGCGATCCGGTCGGCTTCCGCCTTGCGGTTGAGGATCGCCATGCGCGTTTCCATGTCGGGGGGCTGAATGTCGGCGACGAGGCCCCATTCGAACCGGGACTGGATCCGCTCCTCGAGGTCGGGGATCTCCTTCGGGAACTTGTCGCTCGTCACCACGATCTGCTTGTGGGACGAGTACAGGTCGTTGAAGGTGTGGAAGAACTCTTCCTGGGTGCGCTGCTTGCCGGCGATGAACTGGACGTCGTCCACGAGCAGCATGTCCACATTGCGGTACTTCTCCTTGAAATCGGGCATCCGGTTCGTGCGCAGGCTGTAGATGAGCTCGTTGGTGAACTTCTCCGCCGTGATGTAGCACATCTTGGTGCGCGGGTTGCGTTCGACCGCCAGGTTCCCGATGGCGTGGAGGAGGTGTGTCTTGCCGAGGCCGACGCCGCCGTAGATGAAGAGGGGATTGTAGCTCCTGGCGGGGTCGTTGGCCACGGCGAACGCCGCGGCGTGGGCAAACTGGTTTCCGGCGCCGACGACGAAGCGGTCGAACGTGTATCGCGGATTGAGCGCTCCGTTGCGCCCCCTGCGCCTGTTCTGGGCGTCGTCCGGAGGGGCGTCGTCCAGGTGGTCGTCGAGCAGCAGGGGAGGTGCGACGGAGGCGCGGTCGCTCTCCACATCCTCATCCCCGCCGACGACGATCTCGAGGGAGACGTCCTGGCCGATCTCCTTGCGCGCGGTTTCCTCGAGTTGGGGCATGAAGTTCTCTTCGATCCACTGCTTGAAGAACTTATGGGGGGTCGCGACGAGGAGAAGGGACCCCTCGCGGCTCACGTAGCGCAGGGGCCGCAACCACGTTTCGAACACCTGGTCGCTCACTTGCCCTTTCAGCTGGGAAAGGACCCTTTCCCAGGCCTGGGTGCTCATCAAAGAGCGGTCCCTGGGGCCGTGGCGCGAGCGGAAATCTGGGCGAAAAATGCGTTCATTCTCGGGCGCTTAATACCTTTAATGGAAAAAAGTTGCCAACATGTTTATCCACAGCTGTGGAAAAGCAGATTTCTTATTGGAAATCAGTGAATTGACCGGGGTTCCGTGGGGCCTTTCCTCATGCCCGCCGCCGCCCTGTTCTACTCGCATATCGACCGGCATGAATGCCATCGCGCCCCTTGTCGCAAACGGGAGAGGAAGGAAGGGTACCACAGGGCGAAAAGAGGAAGCAAGATTATTTTGTCGGGCGTCCGCGCGCGGCAATTTTCGCGCGATAAGCGTCCCAATCGATGCCCACCCGGAGCGCCCCGGACGCCCGGTCCCGCGCCGCCGCGTACTCCCGCGAATGAAACCAGGCGCGCAGCGGCCCGCGGACCGCCATCACCTGCTCGGAAGGCCGCCAGGGCAGGATCTCGCCGGCGTCGCGGTCGACGAGGCACCCTTCCTGGATCGCGTCTGAAGCCATGGCGAGCGGGACGCCTTTGAGGTCCCGCGCGATCGCCAGGAGCCGTCCTTCCGCCTCGGGCTCCAGGAAGTGCAGGCGGCGGGAATAGAAGAGGGCGGTGTGAAAATGGTCGGGGACGTCGAGGACTCCGTCCAGGAGGAGCTCGCGCGCCATGTCGCGCAACAGGAGGAGGCACGGCGACAACAGTCCGAGCCCCGGCCGCTGCTGCCCGGGAAGGCGGGGCCGGTCGATCGTGAAGGTCCGGTCGGGGTCGGAGAGGACGAGCCATTGGATGATGAGCATGCGGAATGCGCTCTCCGGCGAGAGCGGGCCAATGGCCCGGCGAGGGCTGAAGAGGCACAACTGGAGGCGCGCCTCGAGCAGGAGGCGGTCCCGCGTCGCCTTCCCCGCGTAGAGGAGAACGCGCTGGTCAGACGGTTCCTCGCACGACAGGAGGAGCGTCGGGTCGCCGTATCCGCGCGCGCTCAGGCCCTCGAGGATTCCCGCCCGGTCAAGCCGGGTCATGACGTCCCCCGGGCCGTAGCGGCCGAAAAGGCGGTTCCCGGGATTGCGGCCTTCGAGCTCGAAGAGGATCTCGGATTCCGACGGCGACAGGGTGCCCCGGTTCCGCGACGCCCGGAGATGGGGGAAGGCGAGGAGACGGCGCAAGGGATGGGACCTTGAGAACGCGGAATTCCGCATGGCGGGGTCAGTGTACCACGGGGCCGGCAGAATCTGGTTGACAGGGAGGAAATCAACAGAATAGATTACATATTTCCCATTGTTGCGGCTTGGGACTTTCGGAAGGAGTCGAAAACGACATGAAACGCACCTATCAGCCTCATAACCGGCGGCGGATCCGGACCCACGGATTCCGGCGGCGGATGTCGACCGCGGCGGGGCGGCAGGTCTTGGCCCGCCGCCGCGCCAAGGGGCGCAAGCGTCTCTCCGTGGCGGTCAGCGGCAAGAAGTGACCGGACCGGCCCGGGCGGGCGGCGAGAGCCGCCGGGGCGCGACGCTCCCGAAGGCGGCCCGCCTGCGCACGGACCGCGAATACCGGGACGTGGTCCACAAGGGGGAACGCACGAGCACCCCGCACTTCACCGTTTACCGCGACGACAGGGCCAAAGGCGCCGCAAAAATCGGCGTCTCCGTGGGGAAGCGCGTCGGGAACGCGGTCGTCCGCAACCGGCTGAAGCGGCTGTTGCGGGAATTCTGCCGCCTCAACGCGACCGCTTTCCCGCACGGCAGCCGTACGGCCATCGTGGCGCGGAGTCCCCTGGAGGCGCCGGGGCTGGCCGACATCTCCGCGGAGCTTCTCCCCGCGATCCTGCGCCGGTGGGGGAGGAAGGAAGGACCGACACCGTGCGGGCCGGGCAGATCCTCATAGCCGTCATCCGGTTCTACCAGCGGGCCGTGTCCCCGTACCTCGGCGAGCACTGCCGGTTCTACCCCAGCTGTTCGGAATACATGATCGGCTCTGTCCGCCTGAACGGCCCCCTCGCGGGGGTGTTCGACGGAATCCGGCGGATCCTGCGGTGCCACCCCTTCCATCCGGGGGGCGTGGACGAGCCGCGTCGGATCCAGCCTTTGGGAACGAGGTTTCGATGGAAAAGAGGATGATCGTGGCGATCGTCTTGTCGATCGCCGTCCTGATCGGATACCAGTACTATTTTGCGCCGACTCCGCAGAAGGCCCCGCAAGGCACGGCCCAGCCAGGAGCCGCGGGGGCGGGCGCAAAGGACAATGCCGCCGCGGCGAAGCCGGCTCCCGCCGCCGCCGCGCCGGCGGTCCCGGGCGCTTCGCCGAGCGCGGCCGGGGGGATGGCAGCGCGGCGGCAGAATCCGGTCCGCCGGATCGTCGTGAAGACGCCGCGCTACACGGCAACGGTCACGACGGAAGGCGGCGGGATCGAATCGTTCCTCCTCGCGGCGTACAAGGACGCTCCGGGCCCCGCGGGCAAGCCGCTCGACATCATCGGGTCCCGGGCGGAGCGCCCGCTCCCGCTTGACCTGGTCCTTGACGCGGCCGAGCCCGCGTTCCCCGCGGTCCCGGTTTACGCCTCCGCCGCGCCGGAGGCGGTTTTCGTTGCGGCCGGGGAGACGAAGCGCGTGGCGCTGACCTGGGAATCCGCCGCCGGAGTGAAGGTCTCCCGCGACTACGTCTTCTCCGGCGACCGGTACGACTTCGAGGTGAGCGCCCAGGTGACCAACGGCGCGTCGGGGTCGGTCAAGGTCCGGCCGGGGCTCGCGCTGTCCCAGGTCTTCGAGAAGGATTTCGGCGGCGATTCGTACTCCTTCCAGGGCGTCGTCGTCGAGACGGCGAAGACGCTCGAGCGCTTCGACATGAAGGCGATCGGGAAGGGGAAGGCGGGCCGCGTGCCGGTCCGGTGGGCCGCGGCGGACGCGAAATATTTCTCCCTGATCGTGATCCCCGAAAAGGAGTGGACCCTCGAGACCGTCGCCCTGATCGCCGACAACGGCGTGCGGCTCGCGGTCGAGAACGCCCCGGCGGCGCTGGCTCCCGGGGAGTCGGTCCGCATCGCCGCAAGGGCGTTCATGGGGCCGAAGGAGTACAACCTGCTCGAGGCGACGGGGAAGGACCTCGAGGAGCTCGTCGACTACGGCTGGTTCTCGTTCCTGGCCAAGCCGCTCGTCTGGTTCATGGGGGCGACCAACCGCTTCACGCACAACTACGGGATCGACATCATCATCCTGACGATCCTCATCAAGATCCTGTTCTACCCCTTGACGAAGAAGTCGCTTGCGTCGATGAAGAAGATGCAGGAGCTCGGCCCCATCATGGCCAAGCTCAGGGAGAAGTACAAGGACGACAAGGCCCGTCTCAATCAGGAGACGATGAACCTCTACAAGACGTACCACATCAATCCGTTGAGCGGCTGCCTCCCGATGCTCCTCCAGATCCCGGTCTTCATCGCCCTCTACAAAGGGCTCCTCGTGGCGATCGAGCTGCGGCACGCCCCGTTCTTCTTATGGATCCACGACCTGTCCGCCCCGGAGCAGCTGTGGGACATCCACGTGCTCGGGTACACGCTGCCGATCCGGCTCCTTCCGCTTCTCATGGGGATCTCGATGTTCGTCCAGCAGAAGATGACGCCGTCGGGAGGGATGGAACCGGCCCAGCAGAAGATGATGCTCTTCCTCCCCGTCATCTTCACGTTCATGTTCTGGGGGTTCCCGACGGGGCTCGTCATCTACTGGCTCGTGAACAACGTCCTGCAGATCGGGCAGCAGATGATCCACAACCGCCAGGCGGACGCCGCCAAGGCCGCCAAGGCGTAAGCCAAACCCTCAACGGCACGTGGACGACGACGCCGCCCGGGGATGCTCGACGATCGTCGCCCCGGCGACTCCGCCGGGCATGGGGGCGGTTTCCATCCTGCGCCTGTCCGGCCCGCGCGCCTTCGAGATCGCCCGCCGCCTGACCGGCCTCGATCCGATCGCGGCGTCCCCGCGTCAACTCGTGCGGTGCGCGGTGCGCGGCGAAGGCGGCGAGTCCATCGACGCGGGACTGGCCGCATTCTTTCCCGCCCCCCGCAGCTTCACCGGAGAGGACGTGGTCGAGATCCATCTCCACGGGAACCCGTTTCTCGTGGAGCGCGCGGCGGCGGCCGCGTGCGCCCTCGGGGCGGTCCCGGCGCAGCCGGGCGAATTCTCGCGCAGGGCCTTCCAGAACGGCAAGATGGACCTGACCCAGGCGGAGGCGCTCGCGGATCTCATCGCCGCGAGGACCGAAGCCGCGGCCTCGGCGGCCCTGCGCCAGCTCCGGGGAGCCATCGGCGAGGCGGTTGCCCCCCTCCGGGAGAAGATCCGGGATCTCCTTGTCCTTCTCGAGGCTGCCATCGACTTTCCCGACGAAGACGACATCCCCGAAGCGAATAGCCGACAACTCAGAGAACGGGTATCCGAAGTAAGATCAGAGCTCGCCGGGCTCATCGCGTCGTACGGCCGGGGGCACCGCGTCCGCGACGGGGCGACCGTGGCCATCGCGGGGGTCGCCAACGTCGGCAAGTCGAGGCTCCTGAACCGGCTGCTGGGCGAGGAGCGGGCCATCGTCACCGAGGTCCCGGGGACGACCCGGGACTACCTCTCCGGCGACATCGTGTGCGGCGGGATCATCGTGCGTATCGTCGACACGGCGGGTCTCCGGGAAACGGCGGACCCGGTGGAGCGGGAAGGGGTGCGGCGCAGCCGGGCGATCGTCGCGGGGGCCGACTTGTCGCTTTTCCTGCTCGACGGGAGCCGTCCGGCCCATGAGGGCGACGCGGCGGCCTACGCGGAGCTCGCGGGGCGTCCGCACCTGCTCCTTCTCAACAAGTCCGACCTTCCCGCCGCCGAGACGGGGGAGCGATTCGGGGGAAGCGGATGCCGGGGGGTCTTGGCCGTCTCCGCGAAAACGGGGGAGGGGGTCGCGGAGCTCCTGCGGGCGGTCGCGCGGGAATTGCTGCCCGCCTCGGGTGCCATAATGGCCGAGGCCCCGTTGACGCGGCTGCGACATGTGGAGGCGGCGCGGCGGGCGGACGCGGCGCTGTCGCGCGCGGCGGACGCGGTCCGGACGGGCCTGCCGGTCGAGTGCGTCGCCGCGGACGCGCGCGACGCGGCGCGGGCGCTGTCGGAACTTACCGGCGACATCGCCGCCGAAGAAGTCCTCGATGCCATCTTCGGCTCCTTCTGCATCGGGAAGTAGCGGGCCGTTTGAATGTTCCGCACAATTCGGACAAGATGTGCGCCCAAGATTGTGCCCGTGATAAGCCTTCACGAGAGTGGCGTGGCAGACAGGGGACCTTGGCCGCGGAGACTTATTCGATTCTTCGCGGTCAGTCCGAGGATGTTGACCGGCGGTGTGCCCTTGAGGCTGGCATTTCCCCTGACTTCCGCATGAGCCGTTCGGCGCTGCCGGCGGCCCGCGGCGTGTTGGGCGCGTGAACCGATGGCGGATGCCAAGCTCGGCAGCGGACGCGGCGAAGGCATTTGAGCGATAGCCGTTGCCGGTGAGCACGCGGGGGACGATGACGCCCAAGCGTCTGTGGCAGGCGACGGCAGCCCTGAACTGGGCTGCGATTGATGGGAAGTGCTCTTCAGGATGGATCTGGGTTGAGACGATCCGCGAGCGGTTGTCGACCGCCGCGTGGCGGGACTCCCACCCAGCCAGTTCGCGGGGAGTCCGGACAGCGGTCCCCGACGACCCGATGGCCTGGACGCCGATCGTGGGACAAGATTGAAAGCGAATTGGCGGGCACCGATCGATTGCGAAAAGCAGCTTGAATGTGGCCCTTCGGCCACGGGAGCGCTGCCGACCCGTTGCACCTGACGGATCGGCGCATCCGCCGGCGCATTGAAGAAGGCGGCATCCCCCCGATTGGAGAGTGGTACGATTGACATTTGGGGTGGGCCCTGTATCTCGTGCCGGGCCGGCGCATGACCGCCGACGTGGCGTCCAGGCCGTGCACCGGCGGCGTTCTGCCGCCGGCGATTCTTGGCTGGCTGGCGAAGGCCAAGAGACCGCGACCCGTGGATGCCGCAATGTGCCGGCTTGCCGTTTCGAGCGGGAAGGCAAGTCCCGCGAGGATGCGATGGTCGCGCTTGGTGCGGCAATTATAGTCCTGCGGGGGTACCGGAGCTCAACGGGTACAAAGCCCACCGGACTTCGACGAGAGGAACAGTGAATAAGAACTGGATTTGGGCAATCGGCCTGGCGTTGGCCGGCGCCGGTGGCTGGCTTGGTTTCCAGTACCGGGGTGGCACGGAAGGCGTCGCAGCGAAATCCCAGGCGTCATTTCCCGGGCAAATCAGCACGAAGGAATACATTGCCGGGTTTGACCAGAAAGCTCATGAACTGGCCGGCACGGATTACATCAACGAACGGTACAACCCGCGACGCCTCAAGAAACCGCTCGATCAAATCGACATTGACTACGACTACGATTTTGCTCGTCTGAAGCAGGTATCTTACCGCCTCGAGAAGGTTGACCGCCGTGCGGCGCTTAAAGCCATCTTCGACAAAGTAACAGCATGGAGCAGGACTGATACGGAAAGGCATTTGGCTATCCTGAAATTTCTGCATAAAACTGCATTCCAAACATGGATTCAGCCCATGTATGAGGATCGGTCTGCCGTATACGATCCGATAGTCCTGCTTGAGCTATCGGAAATGCGTTGCGGGACGGTCGCGCGTATCGGGGTCGACATGTTTGAAGCGGCCGGTTATCCGGGGCGGATTGTCCAGGCTGTTTCACATCAGTCCGCCGAGATTTTTTATGACAACGATTGGCATTTGTTCGAGGCCGATTTGGCCGGGGGTGGCCAATCGATCATGATCGATGGACGAATTCTATCCATCGCAGAATTGTCGCGAAATCCGTACCTGATTGACGCGGTCCCCACGCATTTCGAGATTCTAGTTGCGCCCCACCCGTATAAAAGATCCTTGACGTACCCCTCCTACTTTTTCTTTTCGAAGGAAGCATATCGCGGTATGGAGCCGAGTGTGTACTACAAGGATGCGACACCGGAACAAATGGCGACGGACAGGTGGTATGGTTGGATGCTTTACAGGACAAACAAAGATGAGAGTCGAAAACTTTCTGTTATTCCAAGGAAATATGAGCCAGATCCGCCAAAGTTGACCAAAGTTCGGATTATAGGCGGTCGGGCGCGAATTAGCTGGAAACAGGCACTGGATGCCGATGGAGATTTGTTAGGCTACCGAGTTTACATATCAAAATACAGCAGGGGCTGGAACTATCAGGAGTTCAGTGGCAAGGAGGAAATCAGAAGATACTGGCGTGGAGGATGGAAGCCAGGCATGTATGACGCGATGTTTCGCGAACCACCCAGCGATGCGGGTCTGATCACCACATCGAAGACATCGGTGGAGTTTGACCTGCCCGCCGGGGAGACTCGATTTATCACGGTGATGCCGTTCGACAAACACGGCGAATCCGTCGGCCGCAAGCTCTACAACATGTCGGAAGAGCTGACCCTGACCAATAGAGGACGTCAGACGCGTCACGACTTGGCCGACATCGTTCCCCGGGGGCGACCTGAAACCGTGTCCCGAGTCCGTGCTCATGACCGCAACTGGGAAATCAGGAAGCAGCCGGCGGCGCGGCTTTCCGGCTGTTCGCCGGCGTTCCATCGAGACGGCGGAGATCTTGCGTTCCACGTGGAACACATGAACGCAAATGCCTGATTCCGTATACGAATATCCAAAAGAATACGACGTTGTCGTTGTCGGGGGAGGCCACGCCGGCATCGAGGCGGCTCTCGCCGCCGCGCGGATGGGATGCGCGACCCTGCTGCTTACGATCAATGCCGACGCCATCGGCCTCATGTCGTGCAACCCGGCGATCGGGGGGCTCGCCAAGGGGCACCTCGTCCGGGAGATCGACGCCTTGGGCGGCGAGATGGCGAAGGCCATCGACGCCACGGGGATCCAGTTCCGCCGGCTCAATACGAGCAAAGGGCCGGCGGTCCGGTCGTCGCGCGCCCAGGCGGACAAGCAGCTCTATCGCCTCCGGATGAAGAAGGTCCTCGAGGAAACCGAGGGCCTCGACGTCAAACAGGCGATGGTTGACGCCGTCTTCGCGGAAGGAGGGGTGGCCAAGGGAGTCGACACGAACCTCGGGGTGCGGTTCCGGGGAAGGACGGTCGTCCTGTGCACGGGCACGTTTCTCAAGGGGCTAGTCCACATCGGGCTCGTCAATTTCCCGGCCGGCCGGGCGGGCGATTTCCCCGCGATGAAGCTGTCGGACTCGCTTCGCGCGCTGGGATTCTCGGTCGGACGCCTGAAGACCGGGACGACCCCCCGGCTCGACGCCAAGACGATCGACTTCTCCCGCACCGAGGCGCAGGCCGGCGATCCGGAACCCGCCCCGTTCTCCTTTGAAAACAGGATGATCGACCGTCCCCAGCTTCCCTGCTACGTTACCTACACGAACCGCGCGACCCACGAGGCGATCCGGTCGGGACTCTCCCGGTCCCCGCTTTACTCCGGGGTTATCCAGGGGATCGGCCCGCGCTATTGCCCGTCGATCGAGGACAAGGTCGTCCGCTTTTCCGACAAGGAGAGGCACCACGTGTTCCTCGAGCCCGAGGGGCTGGAGACCGCCGAATACTACCCGAACGGGGTCTCCACGAGCCTGCCGTACGACATTCAGTTCAAGATGCTCCGCACGATCGCGGGGCTGGAACGGGTGGAGATCATCCGCCCCGGGTACGCGATCGAATACGATTTCGCCGATCCGGTCCAGCTTCGGCCGTCGCTGGAGACGAAGATAGTCGAAAATCTCTTTCACGCCGGGCAGATCAACGGAACAAGCGGCTACGAGGAGGCAGCGGCGCAGGGGCTCCTCGCCGGGATCAACGCGGCCCTGAAAGTGAAGGGCAGGGACCCGATCGTCCTCGGGCGCGCCGACGCCTACATCGGAGTTCTGATCGACGACCTCGTGACGAAGGGGGCAAGGGAGCCGTACCGGATGTTCACCTCCCGCGCCGAGTACCGACTTCTCCTCCGCGAGGACAATGCCGATCTCCGGCTCAGCGAAACGGGATACCGCGCCGGGCTCCTCCCCGAGTCACGCCATCGCGAGGTCCGGAGGAAACGGGAGGGGCGCGACGCGCTCCTCAAAAAACTCGCCGAGACACGCGTGACCACCGGACACCCGGTCTGCCAGGCCGTGGAAGAGGCGGGAGGCGCCCCGGTCCGTCCCGGGATCACGTTCGCGGAACTCTTGCGGCGCCCGGAGGTCACGGCGGCCCTGCTCGCATCGTGCGCCCCCGAGGTGTTTCCGCCGGCCCCGGACGTCGTGGAGCAAGCGGAACTCGCGATAAAATTCGACGGCTACATCCGGCGCCAGGCGGACGAGGCCGGAAAACTCAAGAAATACGAAGAGATGAGATTCCCCACCGGGTTTTCCTTCGCGGGGGTTTACGGCCTGTCCACCGAGGTGCGGGACAAGCTCGTCCGAGTCAATCCCGTCTCGATTGGTCAGGCCCATCGGATTCCCGGCGTGACTCCGGCGGCCGTCACCCTCCTCCTTGTGGCCCTGAAGCGGGAACAGTCCGCGGCGGCCGGGCGGATTCCCGGGACGCCAGGGGAGGCAGACCGCGGCGGTGGGGGAGTCCCCCCGGGGCGCGGCGAGGGAACCGGGGGAGGCGGACGGGTCCCGCCGGCGACTGGCGAGGGGGGATAGGGGCCGGGATGTTCCACGTGGAACAGTACCGCCGAAGGACGGGGCCGTTGCGCCGGAAGGTGGATGGTGACGTCGGAAAAGGGCCGGTGACGCAGGCGGGGGCAGTGACGCATGAGCCGGCAGTGACAGGGGCGCGCGGCCGATGAAGCCGGTACTCAACGGGCCGTTCCTCGCGGGCGTGCTGGCCGAGGCCGGGATCGCCCTACCGGAAGGCGGAGTGGAGAAGCTCGCGATCCACGCGGCGGAGCTGTCCCGCTGGAACCGCGCGATCCGGCTCACGGCGATCACGGATCCCGCGGAGGTGGCGGCCAAGCACGTCCTCGACTCCCTGTTCCTCCTGAAATTCGCCCCGTACCCCGGGCGCACCCTCGATGCCGGGTCCGGTGCGGGGTACCCGGGGATCCCCTTGGCGGTCGCGCTCCCCGCAAGCCGCATCGTTCTCCTGGATGCCACCGCGAAGAAGTGCGCCTTCCTGTCCCATGTCTGCGCGCGGCTTGGCCTGGGCAACGCGACCGTTGTCCGCGGCCGCATCGCGAAAGGCCCCCCGTTGCCGATCGGACGGTTCGAGCAGGTCATTTCCCGCGCGACGTTTCCGCCCCCCGAGGCATTGCGCCTCTTGCCCGCGTATCTGGCGCTGGGCGGGAGCCTCCTCCTGATGACGGGGCCGGAACGGGAGACGGGGGAGCCGCCGCCGGGGTTGCGCCCCGGCCGCCGGCTGCGCTTCGAGCTTCCGTTCGGGATGGGAGCGCGGGAAATTCGGGAGTTCCTCGCCGACTGAGTGGACCGCGGGGCGGAAGGGGAAAAAAGTGTTCTCCTGCCGCCGCGCGGCGTGGTACAAGATACCACTGCCTTGAGCGAGGAGCGACGTCGTTGGGACACGTCATCGCGGTTGCCAACCAGAAAGGAGGCGTCGGCAAGACGACGACCGCGATCAATCTCGCGGCCTCCCTCGCCGTAATGGAACGCAAGACGCTTCTCATCGACCTCGACCCTCAGGCCAACGCCACCTCCGGGAGCGGCGGGGCGCCCGAAGGCGTTGAGGAGAAAAACGTCTACCGTGCGCTCCTCGACGAGATCCCGCTGTCGGAGACGGTCCGGGAGACCGGTCTTCCCTTTTTTCACATCGTTCCCGCTTCGGTGGATCTGATCGGCGCCGAGATCGAGCTCATCGCCGTCGAGGGCCGCGAGACCCGCCTGCGGGAGGCCCTGCGGTCCGTCTTGGGCGATTACGAGGTGATCCTCATCGATTGCCCGCCGTCCCTTGGGCTGCTCACGGTGAACGCCCTGTGCGCCGCCCGCTCGGTCCTCATCCCCCTGCAGTG
>Ga0153915_10004485_pt1 | contig 12855 bp, 7 predicted proteins | sample Opewatmetagenome_2_FD_107003 | JGI IMG/M metagenome (GOLD analysis project Ga0153915, IMG submission 107003) | Freshwater wetland microbial communities from Ohio, USA - Open water 3 Core 3 Depth 3 metaG | ecosystem: Environmental > Aquatic > Freshwater > Wetlands | place: USA: Ohio, Lake Erie... | reverse complement strand
TTGGTCCTTTTTCCGAAACCCAGATGTCTGCGATTTCATCACAGTGCTTACCGACCTGATGATAGAACGCGTGCTTGCTGAAGGTGTTTTGGACATCCATCATTGCCCGGGCCCTTTCCCCGTCGGAGATCTCTGTCCTGCCTTTCTTGTCCGCCCCTGAAGCAGAGCCTCCGAAAAGAGCCAACGCTATTGTCATACATACGAAAGAGATTGCTAAAGATCCAACTTTACTTTTCATGACTTACCTCCTGTAAAATAGTTGTGAAAAAAATTGACTTGCGCTATTCAATGCCTGCAAATAATAAACCAGAACATTATTACTCCAAAAACCTCTCATTATTCAAGTGATTTTATAAAATTAATTATTGGACTCCTGAGAGACTCCTGAGCCGGAAATCAGACACGGACATTTCTCAGGAGGCCAATTCGCGTTAGAACTTCACTGACAAGACCGCCCCGTATGTCCTGGGGTCGCCGATCTGCATATTTTTCACACTCATGTAGAATCCTGTCTTTTCCGCATGATTCGTGATGTTCTTCACATAACTGTTAAGGCTCCAATTGCCGCTCGCACTGCTATAATTCAGAGAGACATCGGCCATAAAGTGGGCAGGTTCAGTGTTCAACTTATCTGTATCAAAGCCTGCCAAGTCGCTTGGCTGGAATTGCAACGTGGTTTTGGTCTTATAGCGTGGATCGATGCGCGCCAACAGGCTTCCGCCGCCGCTCAGATCAAACATGTGTTGATAGCTTGCGGTTATACTATATTTCGGCGCATTATTGAGCGGGGGGAGCCCCGAGGTCCAGGTGGTGGTAGCGCCCTCTAATATTAGTCCGCTCATGGTTTTATAAACTATCGTCGCATCTGAAATTGTGGCATTCAGGTAGGAGACTGACAGGTTAATGCGGTCGTTCGAGCTGATGATATAATTTGTCGAAAGATCAAGCCCATAGAAGTCAGCCTTGCCTGTTGCCTGTGCATCATAGTCTACACCACTGACAGTTATCCGATCACTTATTTGAACTGAAAAATTTTGATAATCATAGTAGTAGGCAGTAGCGTTCACCTGTAACTTCTGATCAAAAAAACGGCCATTAAAGTCAGCATTAAAATCTTCTTCATTTTATTTCCTCCTTTTTAATTGTTGTCTATTATTGCACCTGCCATACCGGTGCAGGACCTTCGTGCAGTTTGAATAAGGCTTTATGCAGTGGGTCAGTAAAAACTCAAACAAAAATGGCAACTAATTGGTAACGTCTGGTCTTTGCTGGTTTAGCGCTATAAGCTTTTTTTATTGGTAATTAAGCACAGTTTTTTAGTTATACCCTGCATTCATTTCCCGTTCAGGTCTGGCGTTAGAATTAACGCCTGCAAAATGCGACTATCTAATTGTGAAGAAAATATGATGAAATTGTGAAAATATAAAATAAATGCCTTATAATGTCTTTTTTAAGAATTAATTGCATCATAATGAATAAAAATGAGTAATTGTAAATGATATATTACGAATGTTTTATGGCATTTTACGAATTATGCATTTATAATGATCACCCATGCTTTCAAATATGGTAAGAAATTAAAGTGGGTGCATGAAACTTCGCTCAAAATTTTCATATTCGATCAAACTCGCAGCATAAGCAGTAAGCGGCTGGGCCATCTTATGAGCACAATTCATACAATGGGCATCGTGACGAGGCTTGAACACACTGAAAGGAATGCAAAATTGCACGGTATGGGTTAAGATTTTTTTAACGTTAAGATAAAAATGGCCCCAAACTCCATGTCAGGGGTTTGGGGCCGTTAAAAAGATTTACACTAGATTAAAATTTTACGTTAAAGGTTATGCCGCTCGTTCTGGGATCATTGATTATCCGCCTGTACATAGGAAAGACATAATTCGTTACATCGTTGTTTTCTATGTTCTTGACCCATAGTACGGCATTGTATTTCCCGCTCGCAGCCGCATAGGTCATGTAAAAATCGCTCATGCTATAGCCTTCCGTATAAGCGCCGGGCTGATATTTCTCACAGGTATTCCAGTATCCTTGTGTAACCTTTGTCGAAAACTTGGGTGTTATTGTACTGCCGTCTTCAAGGTTAAAGATATGCTCATATGCCAGGGTGGCTGAAAGGTGAGGGGCATTGGGCAGATCGGTGCCGGTCAGAGCTAAACCAGCCAGGCCGAAATTACCAGGCAGTACAAGCTCCCCGAATTTGGTCTTCATATATGCAAATTCAGCGGTGATCCTGTCGTTGGCGGTAATCATCCAATCCGGTCTGACTTCCAGTCCGGAATTTGTCCCTTTTTTGGCATTTGCCATGAAATTTCCGTTCGTATTTAATTGCCCTGTTAGCGGATCTCTATATGATCCGCCATGTAATTGAACCTGATAACCGGTATAGTCATAGTAATATGCCTCGACGTTCAATTGCAGTTGGCCGTTCATGAAGCGAGTCTTGGCGCCAGCGCTGTAATCAACGACCTTCTCCGGGTCAAAGGCGAGCGGCGGGAAAATGCCCATAGTATTCAGACCGCCGGCCTTGAAACCGGTTGTAAAATTGAGGTAGAGCATCTTGGTGGAATCTAAATCATATTCTATACCGCCTTTATAGGTGAAGGGTTGTGATTTATTCGTATATGTAAAGACGCCTGAGTCGTATTCATGTCGTCCGTCGCTGGTCAGAGTGGTCTTAGCATAATATGTAGGATATTTGTCAGTTGCGTTCCAAATAATTATCCGCATCTTCAGGTCATTGTTATCATTGTTCCATCTTAGGCCGCCTACCAAACGGAACCTGTCTGTGACCGGAAATGTTGCCTGACCAAAGGCCGCATAACTGTCATGGGGTGTTTGATAGTTGTAAATTAAAACGTTGTCTGCTAAACCGACGGTGCTTGTGTCTACGGCACCGCCGCGCCCTACGGTGCCGGTTGTATAGTCTGCCTCGGCAGTTGCCCTGGCATCTACCCCCTGCTCATTCGGATTCTTGTTATCGTTCTTGGAATAGTAAAGGCCCATGACCCACGTGATCGGAGAATTTGCACCGTTCGCCAAACGGGCCTCCCCTGTTATTTGTTTTTCTTGGAAAACCTGTTGGTTTAAACTCTGGCCCACAGTCGCAACCCCTTCAATGAGGTTGCTCCAGAGCTCACGATAATTTTTATTAAGCGTCGGTATAAGGGTCAGTTTGCTCCAGCCCATGTCCAGGTCAGCTTGCAGGGAGTAGAGTTGGTATTTGGTGTTATTTTTGGCCGCCGGATGATATGCGTCATTTGACCATGCGTCGCCGGGCATCACCTGCACCCATCCTTTTGTAGGGATAGTGGAGTCCACCCATGTGGAATCGGGGCCAATTGAAATTTTTCCTGCCGACCCGGGGACAGGCACCGTATTCTTGGTGGCGCTCCTATCCCAGGTGAAATCAGCTGTCATCAGGACTGAAAACTTGTCGGTAGGCTTATAAAGAAGTTTAACGCGCGAGGAAAATGTATTGGCGGTGCCGCTCCCGTCATCGATATAAGCGTCGTGGTACTTCTCGTCTATGGCAAGCCTTCCTGAAAATGTTGAAGCAAATGGGACATTGATGGCAGCAGAGTAATTTGTCAATTTATAGGTGCCCACCGAAAGACTCCCATTAGCTTCGAACTTGTCTGTCGGGTTTTTGGTAATGACATTTACCTGCCCGCCGGCGGCGTTTCGTCCGTACAAGGTGCCCTGGGGACCGTATAGGACCTCAATGCGTTCAACGTCATAAATGCCCGACATGACACCCTCAGACTGACCTATATTGATATTGTCCTTCGAGAGCGCGACCGAAGGGGAGGCCATATTGGTGTCAATGCCGGAGCCGATACCGCGAATGAATATACTGCCGCCCAATTGGCTTCCCATTACCTTAACGGCTGCAAGGCCTTCAAGGACCTCGCTGACATTGGTTACATTATGTTCTTTGATATCATCTCCCGAAATCGCAGCAATATTCATTGCCTCTTTCTGGACGTTCTTCACCTGCTTTTCAGCGGTTACGGTGATCTCTTCAAGTGTGAATTCAGTCGAAGACGTTTCCTGGGCGTGTGCAACCGGAAAACTCACAAGCATGAAACACAGTCCCATCGCTACCGTGAAAAAAATCATGAAAGATTTTCTCATAGCATATTCCTCCTCTATTAATTGTTATTATTATGATTACACCGGCCGTTCCGGCTTTAAACTCTGGAATTGATTAAATATGCAACTGTAAGTTTAATAATCATCTGAAAGAGATAAGAACTAAAACCATCCTTGTTATGCATTTAATGTGATGAATACATTATTTATTCACAATCTGGCTATGATATATTGTGAATATTTTGTGACATTTGGCGCCAATCGCATCTATCCGTATCATAAAAATTCGTTGAAGTTGGAAGTTTGAACAGTGATCATTAAAATAAGAGAATGCAAGTGCCGGATCAATATTGCTGCCTCTTCAGGTTATGAATGACATGCCAATATAGCTTTAAAACCTTAAAGGCACCTCTGAAAATCATGATGACGTCAGCATTAAGAGCCTTTCATGGGGGGGGTATATTGCGCATACAATAAGGATTTTTTGTGATTTTATTATGATATAACTATGATGTCAATCATTAATGTTTTATGATATTCAATGTTAATCTGTGATGGGAATTTCAGGTAAGTATTAAAAAAATAGGCATCCCCTGCAAAAAAGCCTGAGATGCCTACTAATATTATAACCGAGGACCACAGCGTAAGCACGCTGGTGAAAGCGTGCTTTTAGTTTGGTTTGATTGAATTATGCAATCGACTTTGCATAAGCAGCAGCTGCTTCACCGGCCATCCTGCCTGAGTTAAGAGCCCAGCCCATGGTGTTGCCAGGGAGAATGAAAGGATAACTGTCGCCATAGAGCGTATTGGCGTCTGTTCCTGCGCCATAGAGTCCGGGGATAGCATTCCATTCCTTATCAAGCACCTCTGTCTTGTAATTGACCTTGATACCGCCAAGGCTGCCGTAGGCGCCGGGAAGGAACTTCATGGCATAATACTTCGGAGTTGTCAGAGGCTTTAATGATTTATGACGCTTGTGAAATACAGTGTCATGACCCTTCTCGCAGAATAAGTTGTACTCTTCTATGCCTGCCTTCAGGCCCGCTGCATTGATGCCTGTCTGGACGGCAAGGTCTTCAAGTGTGTCGGCAACATACACATATTTGTAACCGGCATCCTTGGATTTCTTGATCAGTTCATCAAACTTTTCAAGCCGCAGGAAAGGAAAGACATAATGGACTTCTTCGTAACTCTCTTCCATGGCCTTTCTGATGCTTTCATCAAAGATATTAAATGCACATCTGGCCTTCTGAGCGGCGATTGCGTTTCCTGTGAATGTGGAATTGGGAATCATCGATTCATCCATGAAACGTTCGCCCCTTATGTTGCTGAAATAATTCGGCTGGCGAAAGGCCTCCATGAGTTCAGGATCAACGGGATTTATGTTGTCTGTTACGCCTCCTGACGGGGGAAGGAATATCATCTCCATCTTCATCTCTGTCTGAAAGGCGCCTACTTCCCATGCCATCTTTAGGCCGTCTCCGGCAAGGCCCGGTATCCTGAAGGAATGCATATCGACGCCCCATTCAAATCCCGTGAATTTTTTAATCAACTGAGGGTTATCGCCGAATCCGCCGGTGGCTACGATAGCGGCCTTGCAGGCAACCTCTACCTTTTCGCCGTTTCTGTCCTCAGCTAAAACGCCTGTGATCTTGCCGCCCTGTTTGATAATCTTTTTTGCAGGCGTTTGAAGAAGGATCTCAACACCCTTCTCCTTGGCCCTTTCAGTTAATATCCGATACATATTTCTGGCACAGCCTTCACCGCCAGGGGCAACAATGTGCCAGGTAGGCCAGCCTCCCGGGAAATAGGGAAGTGCATCCCAGAATTCTACGCCCATCTTTTGAAGCCATTCAATGGTGGTTGTGGCTTTATCAAAGTATGTGCTGATCAGCTTGGCGTCCACCTGATAATGGTTGTAATGCATCATTTCCTTGAATGCCTGTTCCTTGGTAGGCCCCATCTGTTTTAGACGTTGGATAGGGCTCTCAATCCCGAAGGGCCCCATACCCATATTCCCTGTGCCGCCGGTTACTGAGGCCTTTTCAACGGCAATAACCTTTGCGCCTTTTTCTGCAGCGGCGTTGCATGCTGAAAGACCTGAAGCCCCTGCCGCAATTACTACTACATCAGCTTCTAATTTTTTCATATTAACTTCCTTTCTAAAATATTTGACTCTATATTAAAGAAGGAAAGGTCTTTGATCAACTCAAAGATGTCATAAAGGCATCTTCTGCTGTTTCCTTTTCTTTAGCTTTCTTATTATCACCTTTCCCTCTGTCAATTTCAAGATACATAAAATCTTCCTGAAAACTTTTAAATTCATCATCTGATACAGGGATAATTTTTCCCGACTTGATCGATCTCTTCTGATTAAAGTACTTTTTTATAACCTGAAATGCAGGACTATCTTCCTTAACGATAAAAACCTGAAATTTTTTTGGTTCCATTTCTTAGATTTTCCTTCTCAGTTATTGACAGCCTTTCATAGAAAGGCTGTCTTATCCATTTTATTCGCCTTGACCGGAACACCCTGTGGCGACTCGACTGAGCATTCCGGCGTTGAGACATTTCGACAAACTCATGTCGAGACATTCAGGGTCGAAAGACTCAACCTACTCGCTTCGGCTAACTTCCGCTTGATGACCCACCGCTCGGAGGGGAGGGCTTTATTGAGGCTTGGCTTCTCCCGGTCCTCTTTCCTTTCCTAAAGAAGTGCCTTCAAAGGTCACTAATTCTTTAAGCGTAAGTTTCCCATCCTTGTCCATGTCAACAGCCTCAGGCAGTTTGCATTCAGACATCTCCTTTTTGCTGATCTTCCCATCTCCATCTGGGTCGCAGAAAGGAGGAGTTTTAAACATTCTTTCAGTCAGACCTGCGGCTTTAAATTCTTCCTTTGTCATAAGACCGTCCTTGTTTGTATCTACACTTGCAACAAATGCATCAACATTGAATGATTTTGTTTGAGGCATGGCAGCGCCGCCTGCAGCGCCACCCTGGGGAGCGGCGCCCTGAGGAGCAGCGCCGCCGGGAGCACCCTGTGCAGGCGCAGCGCCCTGCTGAGCTCCCAGGGCAGGCGCACCGCCTGAAGCGTTCTGTGCAAGCACCGGTGAAGCAATTAATCCACAAAGACAAACAATCGTTAAAATTCTTGAAATACCCATGATCCCTCCTGATTAAGTTTAAAATGTTTATTGTGACAATATTCTTATTTTGTCGTGAGATTGGTATATTATTTTTATCAATTTAAATATGATAATTCATGAACATTTTATGACATTTTACGTCAAATTTTTGATACTCATGGCATGATAAAAATACTTAGTGAAAAATGGAAAAAGGGATGATAGATAAGAGATGTTAATTTGAGAAAGGGATGACGCCGGACATATAATTGGTTTTTTACTTTCAAAGGGAAGCAACCGGCACGGAGGTTTAAAAAAGGAGGGTTACAAAAGCCTCAGGCCGGTTGCCGCCTTCGAAAGTAGTTCCTATCCTGATCAATCTTTTCGTCTCACCTTGGGAAGGAAGATATGAAAATATGCATCAAGATGGGACAATATTATAAATATATCCAATAAGATGCTATGGCAGTGTATGACTATTTTATGACATTTTGCGTTATTTTTATGTTCCAGACATTAAAATGGGCCGCCTCACATTGTGAGACGGCCCATTTTGTCTTTATCTGTTTATTAATTTCTTCAGGCAATCATGTGCAGGTTTGAACCGACCAATTAACCTTTAGTGACCGTGAGCACGATTTTGCCCTTGTAGTCGCCGGCGTCTATTGCCTTATTAACGCCGTTTACCGTCATGGTCACACTGTAGCCCTTGGGAGCGCTGACATTAGCGCCCTTGGCGATGGTCAGACCGGTCAGGTAGGAAGTCTTATCCACGACCCATGTGGAATTTCCGTCAAGGGAGACCTTCACTCCATACTTGTCGGGAGTAGTGCAATAGGTATTCTTTACTTCGCCGATCAGGTAATACAGATCAGTCTCGTTCTTCATGACAAGCTTCTCACCATTCTTGCCGACCGCATGCTCAGCGGCGGCCGTTGTGATCGCGCCCGTAATTGCAGATCTTTCTAAAGTGACAACCACCTCACCCAGAGTAGTCATGGAATTGATGATATCGCCATTCAGGGTCATATTTTTAAAGGTTGCGTTGATATCAGTCTTAGTATCGGCTTTAGCGCCGGCGCCGCCTGGCATACCGCCACCGGCAGCATCGGGCGCACCACCGCCGGCAGGCGTAGCACCGGGCATACCGCCACCGCCCGCACCACCGGAGGGAGCCGCACCTTTACCCCCGGCGCCACCCGGCATGCCGCCACCTGCGCCGGATGCTCCGGCTTGATCGCCGCCGGGGCCGCCCCCCATGCCGGCGCCGGCCATGTTAGGATCATCGTTCACTATTGCCTGTAGGATGACCCCGCTTTGAGAATTAAGCTTGGCGTTATCAACGACTATGCTGGGGAAACTGCTTTTTACCTGGATCACGGCCTTTTTTGTATTAAAGATACTGCCTTTATCGATGGTCAGCAGGCCATAATTACCGGCATGCACCATAACGCCGAACCTGCCGGAATTTACTACTGTGCCTTCGGTAAAAACGCCGGAAGCTGTTTCATTTGCCATGATCAGGGCCATGTCTGCGACGTTAATTTTGCATGCACTGAATGTATCAACACAATCACCGATGGAGTAGGCCCCGTAACCGCTGTCAATGGTCTCGATGAGGCATTTGGTTGCATTGAGCCTGACCTTCTTGGTGTCATCGACTGAAAGGGCGCCCCATCCCTGGGCTTTAATGTGGGTATTGTTGTAATAGGCAGTGCCGTTTTCAATCAGGTTGGTTGCACGGCAGGTGCCGGTGAGGCCCAGCATCCAGGGCACTTGCATCAGCGCTCCACTGGGATTAGTCCATGAAAACGAATAGTCTTCCGGCAATGCTCCGTTGTGCACTTCAATATTGGAATCATTGACATGAATGGTGCTCTTGCCTCTGACAACGGCGGCGGTCCTTATGCTTCCATCGGTAATAATCGAGGCATTGCTTACAGTAACGTCCGAGTTTCCGTCGGTCATGATTGCCGCACCAACGCCGGCAAAGTCGTTGCCTCCGTGTCCTACAAGGTTAATCGCGGGATTGACAATGGAATAGGAAGACTTTGAATCGCCTCTTATAATGATGCCGTTGAAATTTTCTCCAACAGAAGTTATCTTGACATCCTTTGCGGAGGAGTCAGTCACTTTTCCGGCGGCCACTGCTGCTGCGACAGATGTATCCGCCGCATATTTGCCGTCTTCCACATCAATAGCCGCTCTAAGCTTGTATGGCGTACCATTATAGTTTACGGTGATTTCCCGGGTGATCGTAAGGACGATCTTTCCCCTGTAGGCCCCGGGTTTGATTGGTGTTTCAACTCCGTCGACCGTCATAGTCAAGCTGTAGCCTTCAGGGGTCTTAACGGCAGCGCCCTTGGCAATGCTCAGGCTGTTCAGGTTGGTTGTCTCGTTGACAACCCAGGTGGCGCCTGCATCAAGGTTTTTATCTGCAGCAGCCGAAGCAAAGGCTGTCCTGTCAGATGCCGTTAAAGACATCATAAGCATTATTGCGGCACATATGGCCGGTAAACTCTTAATGAATCTTTTTCTCATGATAAAGTTCTTCCTCCTTTTAAAAAACAGTTCCAAAGAAAGGCCGCCTCATATTGTGAGACGGCCCCTTTTGTCTTTACATGTTTCTTAATTGCTTCAGGCAATCATGTGCGGACTTGCGCCGGTTGATTAACCTTTAGTAACCGTGAGCGCGATTTTGCCCTTGTAATTGCCGGCTCCGATTGATTTTTTGACGCCGTCAACCGTCATGGTCACGCTGTAGCCCTTAGGAGCTGTGATATCAGCGCCTTTGGCAATGGTCAGGCTTGTCAGGTAGGAAGTCTTATTGACCACCCATTTGGAATTCCCGTCAAGGGACACCTTCACACCATACTTGTCATTGGTTGCACAGTAGGTTTCCTTTGTTTTGCCGATCAGGTAATAAAGATCCGTCTCTTCCTTCATAACAAGCTTCTCGCCCTTGGGGCCGACCGCATGCTCAGCCGTGGCCGTTGTTATAGCGCCTGTAATGGTCGCCTTCTCGAAATTGACGACCACATCACCCTGGCCGGTCATGGAATTAACGATGTCGCCGTTCAGGGTCATGTTCTTGAAGGTTGCGGTGACAGCGCTGCTGCCGCCGCCGGGTCCGCCGGGCATGCCGCCGCCTGCACCTGCGCCGGAAGCGCCGCCAGGCATACTGCCTCCGGCAGGAGCGCCTCCTTGCCCTCCACCTGGAGCGCCTGCACCGGAAGCGCCGCCCTGGCCGCCTGCGCCGCCGGGCATATTACCTCCTGTAGGAGCGCCGCCCTGGCCGCCTGCAGGAGTTCCCTGGCCGCCTGCGCCGTCTGGCGCGCCTCCACCTGAATCTCCGCCTGAAGAATTACCGCCGGACTTATTGGGATCATCGTTCACCATCGCCTGGAGGATAAGGCCGTTTTCAGAATTAAACTTTGCGTTATCGGCTACAATAGTGGGAAAACCGCCTTTTACCTGTATCACGGCCTCTTTAGTATTAAACACACTGCCTTTATCGATAGTCAGATTGCCTGCGCCGTGGAACATGACGCCGATCCTGCCGGAATTCACCACGCACTCATCGGTAAAGACGCCTGTCCCGCCTGTCATAATCAGGGCATAATCCTTGACGTCAAATTTAGTCTTGCTGAATGTGTTGGAAGAACCGTCCGCATAGGAGCCGTAGCCGCTGTCAACAACCTCAACGTGACAGTTGGAGGTGTACAGTTTTATATTCTGGACTGAATCAGTTGAAAGGGCGCCCCATCCCTGTGCCTTAATGTGTGTGTTATTGTAGTAGGCAGTGCCGTTCTCAATCAGCATGGTGGCGCGGTTGGTGCCGAGGAGGCCCAGGAACCAGGGCACCTGCATCAGCGGTCCGTTGGGCTTTTGCCACTTAAACGCATAGTCTGACGGCAATGGGCCGTTATACGCTACGATATCGGAATCATTGACATGAACAATGCTGTTGCCTCTGACGACGATGGCGGTCCTGATGGCGCCCTTGTTTTCAATAGATGCCTTGTTTATAGTAACGTTTGCGTTTCCTTCGGTCATAATCCCGGCGCCGTAGCCGGCAAAGTCGTTTCCGCCCTGTCCGGTAAGTTTTATCTTGGGATTATCAATGGTATATGTGGAATTGCCTTTTACAATGATGCCGTTGAAATTCTTTCCAACCGAGGTGATGCTGACGTCTTTTGCAGAGTCGTTTGTCACCTTTCCTCCGACCGCAGCTGCCTCGACGGATTTCTCCTTAATATATTTGCCGTCTTCCACGTCAATGGCCGCCCTCATAATGTAGGTGGATACATCCCCGAAGACGGTGGCTGTTACGGCGTTCTCCTTGGTGATCGTGAGCACGATGTTGCCCTTGTAGCTGCCTTCTTCGATCGGCGTTTCAACGCCGTCAATCGTCATGGTCGCGCTGTAGCCCTTGGGAGCTGTAATGTTGGCGCCCTTGGCAATGGTCAGACTGTTCAGGGTGGTTGTCTTGTCGACAACCCAGGCGGCGCCTGCTGCAAGGTTTTTATCAGCAGCGGACGCAGCAAAGGCCTTTCCTGCAGGAGCCGCAAAAGGCATCATAAACATTGTTGCGATGCCTATGGCTGCTAAGGTTTGAATGAATCTTTTTTTCATGATCGTATTATTCCTCCTTTTTATAGTAGTGGTTAGCGGGTCAATAAAATGTGAAACAGTTATAACAGGAATTCCTCTCTTTTAAAAAAATATTTGATATTTGACAATAAAAATAAAAAGGCGGGCCGCCTCACATTTTGAGACGGCCCCTTTTATTTCGCCTGTTCATTAATTGCATCGGACAACCATGCGACGGCTCATCACCAGACTCTACACCTTGGTTACAGTAAACACGATTTTGCCCCTGGGTAGATACGTAAGGTCTTGGGGTCCACCTTCATTTTTTTGCCGGTTCTTCAAAGGTAATTGTAGAGACAGGTTTAAAACCTGTCTCTACAATTATCTGTTTCATGCCTTGCTTAAGTATTTTGCTATGGTGATCCCGGTTGAATATCCGGCGGTTATTGCCCCGCCAAGCCCGCCGCCGCTTCGGCCTCTGCCGGAACCGAAGGCCCCGGGTGAACCGCCTGGACCGCCCTGGCCGCCACCGCCGCCTCCTCCGCCACCGGGAGCGCCGCCTTGTCCGCCTGGTGCGCCGCCCTGACCGCCGGGTGCGCCGCCTTGTCCGCCGGGTGCGCCTCCCTGACCGTCTGGTGCGCCTCCCTGACCGCCTGGTGCGCCTCCCTGACCGCCTGGTGCGCCGCCCTGTCCGCTTGGGGAACTGCTGCTTTGAGTGCTGCTACTGCTGCTGTACATTGTGGTGCAATCGCCTCCGGCATATACCCCCGGCATCACCTTGCCATTTGTATCCAGCACCTCGCCCTCCTCATTGATCGCTATCCCGCCATGAGTGACTTCGGTAAAGCGCTGTCCCCAGAATGCATAGAATGGCGGCTTGCGAACAGGTATAAGATATTCGGCCTTTTTCCCGAAATCCGGATCCTTTTTATCCTCGCAATACTTGTTATATTTTTCTATTGTTGCAACAAAGGCCTTTGGGTCTATATCCATTTTCAGCGCCAGTTCTTTCAGAGTATCGGCCTTC
>Ga0153915_10004484_pt1 | contig 12857 bp, 11 predicted proteins | sample Opewatmetagenome_2_FD_107003 | JGI IMG/M metagenome (GOLD analysis project Ga0153915, IMG submission 107003) | Freshwater wetland microbial communities from Ohio, USA - Open water 3 Core 3 Depth 3 metaG | ecosystem: Environmental > Aquatic > Freshwater > Wetlands | place: USA: Ohio, Lake Erie... | reverse complement strand
GAACACGGAACGCGGAACTGACCGTTGTCCAGCAATCTGCCATCGAAGATCGACCGCTCGGCCATTGAGCGGATCATCCAGCGCGCCACGGAGCTGCAGACCGGCGAGCGGGATATCGCCGACGGACTCTCGCCGGAGGAAGTGATCTCCCTCGGCAAGGAGGTCGGGATTCCTGAGCGCTATCTGCAGCAGGCGATGCTGGAGGAGCGGAGCCGCGCCCTGGCGCCGTCCCCAAGCGGCTGGCTCGACCGCGCTATCGGCCCGGGAGTCGTGCAGGCGGAGCGGGTGGTGCGGGGAGATCAGGACACACTGGAACAGCGGCTCCTCCGGTATATGGAGGAACACGAACTGTTCACCCTGCAGCGGCAGCAGCCGGGCCGCATCACTTGGGAACCGCTGGGAGGAGTGCAGGGAGCACTGCGGCGTTCCTCCGCCGTCTTTCAGGGCAACCGCCCGTTCATGCTGAGCAAGGCCAGCCTGCTGGGCGCCTCGGTCATGGCGCTGGAGCCGGGCTTCTGCCACGTTTCGCTCACCGCCGAGCTGCGACAGAGTCGCGGCGCGCTGATCGGCGGGGCGACGGCCATGGGAGCCATAGCGGTCGCCGGCGGCGTGGTGCTCTCCGTGATGAGTCCATTCTTCTGGCTCGCCCTCGCGCCGCTGCCTCTCGCTGCTGCCGCCGGGTGGGCCATCCTGCGTCAGTACCGGCCGGTGGTGGATCGAGTAGCCCTGGGTCTGGAGCGTGCGCTGGATAACCTCGAACGGGGTGAAGCAAAGCCCAGTCATGCGCTGCCGCCACGCGCGGGCGGCGTGGTCGGTGCGATCCTCGAGGAAGTGCGGAAGGCGATACAGCCGTGAAGGCGTCGGGCGTCAGGCGTCAGGCGTCAGGCGTCAGGCGTCAGGCGTCAGGCCAAAATGTACCGGCTTGGCTCACAGCTCATAGCTCACAGCCCATAGCCCACAGCCCAAAGCGCCATGCCAACCATAGATACCATCGGCGTTCTCGGCTGCGGACTCATGGGCAGCGGGATCGCGCAGGTCGCTGCCCAGGCGGGATACCGGGTGCTGGTCCGGGACACCGCCGCCAGCCAGCTCGAAAAGGGCCGCATCTCGATCGGGAAGTCGACCGCGAAGCTGGTGGAGAAGGGCAAGCTCAGCGCCGCCGACCGGGAGGCGGCGCTCGGGCGACTCACCTTCGTCATCGATCTGGCCGACCTCGCCGGTTGCGACCTGATCATCGAGGCGGTCACCGAGGATCTGGCGCTGAAGAACGAGCTTTGGTCTCAGCTCGACCGGCTCTGTCCGCCTCACACGATCTTCAGCTCCAACACCTCCAGCCTGACGATCGCCGCGATGGCCGCGGGCACCTCCCGCCGGGACCGGTTTGCGGGCCTGCACTTCTTCAACCCGGTGCCTCTGATGCCCCTGGTGGAGGTTGTGCGAAGCATCGGGACCAGTCAGGAGACAATCGATCGGCTGTTCGGGTTCGTGCGCCGGATGGAGAAGGAACCGGTCGTCGCCCGGGACAGCTCGGGCTTCATCGTCAACCTGCTGCTGGTGCCGTACATCCTCGACGCGATCCGTGCGGTGGAACGCGGCGTCGCCTCCGTGTCGGACATCGACACCGCCATGCGGCTGGGGGCGAGCCATCCGATGGGCCCCCTCACCCTGGCCGACTTCGTGGGGCTCGATACCCTCGCCCGGATCGGCGACATCATGTTCGACGAGTATCGCGAGGCCCGCTACGCGCCACCTCCCCTGCTTCGGCGGATGGTCACAGCCGGCCTCTATGGCCGGAAGAGCGGGCAGGGCTTCTACGACTATGCCAAGGACCCGCCGGTGCCGGTCGAGCTGGGGCTTTGAGGGTGAGCGGTGAGCGGTGAGCAGTGAGCGGTGAGCGGTGAGCGGTGAGCAGTGAGCAGTGAACGGTGAGCGGTGAGCGGTGAGCAGTGAACGGGGGCCGCAGATGGACTCTGCACTCGGAACTCGGAACTCGGAACTCGGAACTCGGAACTTGAAACCGGGACTGTCTCCTCAGGTACTGCTGATCCTGGCATTCGTCGCCGGCTGCAAGGCGACGACGACCAGGCCCTACTTCCCTCCCGTTACCGGAGCACCTCAGACGGAGATCGAGCTGAGCGTACGGCAGGCGACCGAGGCCCTGGCCGATGTCCTCAAGGGCGACAGCCTCCCCGTCACCCGGGTCGAGCCCCGGGACGGCCTGGTGGAGACCGCCTGGTTCAGCGTACACGACAAGCGGGTGTCACACGGCCGACACCTGGGCTCGGACGTGGTGCAGGTCCGCGCCTGGGTAGATCCCTCCCGCCCAGGTCACAGCCGGGTCGTGATCGAGACGGTGTTCCGCCCTCTCGCCGACCCCAGCCTCTCCCCCAGGTCCCTCGATCGCCAGGTGCCACCGGATCATCCCATTGGTAAGCGGATGAGCGAGATCATCACCGAGCTCGCTAAACTGTACTCCACGGAACCCACCACGCCCTAGGCCCGTACGAGAGGGTCGCCCGCCGATCGCCTCGAACCCGGGAGACCACCATGAGAAGTCGCGCCCTGCAACCCCATCTGGCCCTTCTGCTCGCCCTGGTCTCTCTCGCACCCGCGCTTCTCGCCCAGCAGCAGCACATCGATGTCCCCGCGATCGCCCCCCGACCGGACGACGTAGGCTCGCTGGACGGGATCATGCGCGCCTTCTACGAGGTGATCTCGGGGCCGGCGGGCCAGCCACGGCAATGGAGCAGGGACCGCACGCTCTACATCCCGGACGTCCGCTTCGTCTCCATCAACGTCGGGAAGGATGGCAAGACCAGGGCAGCCACGATGACCCACCAGCAGTTCGTGGACCAGAGCGACGCCAGCCTGGTGAAGGGAGGGTTCTACGAAACCGAACTGCGCCGGGTTACCCGGAGCTTTGGCCAGGTGACCCATGTCTTCAGCAGCTACGAAATGCGCCAGCGCGTCGACGGTCCGGTGATCGGCCGGGGGGTGAACAGCCTCCAGCTGTTCAACGACGGGTCCCGCTGGTGGATCGCATCCGTGGCGTGGGACGACGAACGGGAAGGGAATCCGATACCGAAGGAACTGCTGCCTTAGAAGGCGGTGAGGCGGGAGGGCCGGAAGGCGGAAACGTCATCCCGAGCGCAGCGAGGGATCCCTGTAGGTGCCCGCCCACTGGGATCCCTCGTCGCTTCGCTCCTCGGGATGACATGTCCGCCTTCCCGCCCTATGTCACGTAGGCCCGCACCCATTCCTCGAGTCGCGCCAGGTCCAGACCGGCATCCTTGCAGGGTCCGGCAGGCAGGGTCATCGTAAGCCCCAGTACCGGAATCTTGCCGGCGACGTCGTGCAGTCCGCTCACCATGTCCCGCTCGCATGCGACCGCCACCACCGCCCGCGGCCGGCGCTCGCGAATGACGCGCCGGGCCAGCTGACCGCGTGTGGCGACGAAGACCGGTACCTCGTACCTGCCGGCAACCGCCAGGACCCCGTCGAGCGCGGCGCGGGAGAGGCAGCGGGGGATCAAGAGCAGCAGCTCGCCCTTCCCCACCTTTCTGCCCCGATCGATCGCCAGGGCATCATACACCTTCACCGCCGCGTTCTCGACCCAGTCCCGTTTTCCGAAACGATCAGCCACCCGTGAGGTGAGCCGCATCAGCCTGAGGTACGGGCCACGCTCGGCCAGCCATTCGGGAAGAAGTGGGTGGCGCAGGACGTAGGAGAGAAGGATTGAGCCCCACCAGAGCCAGGTGAGCCCTGCGATGCCGCCGAGGGTCAGCCAGAGAACCGCCGGGATGGCTCCGGCCAGCAAGGCGAGTCGCGGTGCGAGCAGATAGAGGGCACCCGCGACGACCGCGAGCACGCCGGCAATCGCCGCGGCGGACCAGCCGAAGAACAGCGCGGGAGGACTGTCGTAGTCACCCGCGTTTGGCAGCGGCTTGCCGTCCCACTCGTCCCATTCGTGGCCAAGACGGCGGTCGACATCGATGTGAATCAGCTGGGCGCGCTGGATATCCGACATGTTCGCTAAGCCTTTCCCGACCGGCATTCCTTGTCAAGGGACGGTGACCTACGTTTCCGCCATGCCTGCGCCGAAGTCCTATCCTCACTTGATCCAGACCGATCCTCGGATTCTCGCCGCTTACGCGGAGGGAGCCGGCATCTACCGGATCGTGCCCGCTGGCGTTGCTGCTCCCGCTTCTTTGGCCGATCTTCGGGAACTCATCCAGTGGGCGGGCGCACATCGCACCGGGCTGATCGCGCGAGGTGCTGGCAGCGGCATTCCCGGGAGCGCCGTCGGGAACGGCGTGGTGGTCGACCTGCGTGAGCGGATGCCGCGACGGCTCGAGCTGGACCCCCGCTCGCGCAGCGCCATCACCAGCGCGAACATCACCCAGGCCGAGTTGAATCGGGCCGCCTCACAGCACGGGCTCCGTCTCCCGCCGGATCCTTCCAGCAGCAGCTGGGCGACTCTGGGTGGGATGGTGGCCACCAACGCCGCGGGACCGCGAACCGTCCGCTTCGGGCCGGTCCGCACCTGGGTGGAGGCTCTCGAGGTTGTCACCGCCGACTGCGAGGTCGGTTGGCTCCATCGGCGCGGCGGTAAGAGCGGAAGAGCCGGGAGCTCCGCTACGCTTCCGACTTCCCCGGCCGCGCCACTACAGCTCAAAGCAATCCAGCGCCTGCACGAGGACGTGGTTCCGGATATCGAGGCGGCGCGTTCTACGATTGCGGCGCGATTCCCCCGCACCCGGAAGAACACTGCCGGTTACGCACTCGACCATTGGGTTTCATCCCACGACGACCTCGATCTCCTCATCGGAGCGGAGGGGACGCTGGGGTTCGTAACGACGATCCAGTGGCGGCTCGACCGCATCCCCGCCGCGCGGGCGGGTCTCAGGGTCGCGCTGGCGTCGCTCGAGGACCTGGAAGGGGCGGTCCGGGCCCTGGTGACGCTCGATCCGTCGGCGGTGGAGCTGCTGGACCGGACCTTCCTCGACCTGCTCCGGGGATCCGTGAGGGACGAAGAGGAAGCCGCGTTGCCTCCTTCGACCGAGGCGGTGCTGCTGGTCGAATTCGAGCGCGATGATCCGAGTGCGGCGAGAGGGGTCGCCGGGGATGCCGTTCGGGCGCTCAAGGACATCGCGCTGGATATAGCGACAGCCCTCACGCCGGCCGAGGAGCGGCACCTCTGGGCGCTCCGCCAGGCGGCGAGCCCCATCCTGGCGAGCCTTCCGGCCGATCGGCGTTCCATGCAGGTGATCGAGGACGGCTGTGTTCCCCTTCCCAAACTCGGCCAGTACGTCGCGGCGGTGCGGGAGGCCGCTCGGCGCCAGGATCTGACCGTGGTCATCTTCGGCCACGCCGGCGACGGCAACGTGCACGTGAACGTGCTGCCAGAGCTCGCCCGGACCGACTGGCCGGCGCGGATCGAGGCGCTGTTCCGGGAAGTCAGCGAGGCTGCCATACGGCTGGAAGGGACGGTGAGCGGGGAACACGGGGACGGCCGTCTGCGGGCGCCCCTGCTGGCCCGGCTGTACGGCGCCGAAATCCTGGGGCTCTTCCAGCAGGTCAAGACGGCCTTTGACCCCCTGGGTATCTTCAACCCCGGCGTGAAACTCGCCGCCGGGGGGTCTCCCCTCGAACAGCTCAAGATGGGCGACAACGCCGCCTCCATTCCCGATGACATCGCCGCCGCGCTCAGGGAGATCGAGCGGACGGGGGGGTACGGCCGGAGTCGGATGGAGATCGCCAAAGGTGGTGAACGGTGAATGGTACACGGTGAACGGGGACCTGACACCCGTACACCTCCGCCTGGTATACCGTTCACCGTTCACCGTTCACCGTTCACCGACGTGTACATGGAAATCCTCAGAGCGCCCCGCCTGACCCTCCTCGCCCGGCCGCAGTTCACCGAGCCGCCTCATCTGCCAGTCCAGTGGAAGGGACCCGCCTCGGACGGTGAACGGCTGGCCGAGTTCGCCGGGCGCATCTGCTACATGAGTCAGGGAAACCCGGCGGGGCGAACCACCGCGGAGTACCTGACCAACATCCTGAAGCAGGGACACGGCTCGGTATTCGAGCACGCGGTGTACGTGGTCCTGATCGAGGGGATCAGCCGGTCATGCAGCCACGAGCTGGTGCGGCACCGGGCGGGCTTCGGCTACTCGCAGCTGTCCCAGCGCTATGTCGACGAGTCCCACGCGGCGTTCGTGATGCCACCCGCCATCCAGGGTGATGCCCGAATGGAGGCAGAGTGGACCGCCCAGGTGGAAGCGGCACAGAGGGCGTATGTCCAGGCCGTGGAGCGGCTCATGGAGAAGTACGAATCGGTGGCCGACAAGGTCCACCGGCGGAAGATGGCCCGCGAAGCCGCCCGCAGCGTGCTCCCCAACGCCACCGAGGTGAAGATCGTGGTGAGCGCCAATATCCGAGCGTGGCGGACGATGCTGGAGCTCCGGCTGGGGGAAGGCGCCGAACTGGAGATCCGGCGGATGGCGGTGGCCGCCCTTCGGCTGCTCTCCACCGAGGCTCCATCGTTCTTCGCAGACTTCGAGATCTACCAGACCAGCGAGGGGTCGGAGGCGGGACGGGTGGGGTATCACAAGGTTTGAGGCGTCAGGCGTCAGGCGTCAGGCGTCAGGCGTCAGGCGTCAGCCGTCAGCCGTCAGCCGTTGGTCGTTGGCCCATGGCTCATAGCCCATAGCTCATAGCCGTTGCTGCGCCGCGATTGACCCTCTCTGTACTGCAGAGAGGGTCGTTTTCTTGCGAAATGCGTGACGAATGATGCGCTGCATCGGTCCAAGAGGTCTCGTCAAACAGGCGAGGCGATGTCCTGAGCCTCGTCACGACGGCTCGAGAGCGCACCATCACAAGGAGCGCGATGATGTTCTTCTCCTCTGACGCACAGCCAACGGCCAACGGCCAACGGCTCGACGGCCAAAAAAAGTCGACGGAATCACGAAAAAACTATTGTGCGTTTCAATGCTCTTTCTTACTTTAGGTCTGGATCCTGCACTACACCGCTTCGGCCTGCTCTACTTGGGCGGCCTTTTTTGCAGATCAAAGCGGTGACCAGACTCGCAGAGGACCCGATTGGCAGTTCGGATAGGACTTGCCTATAACCTGAAACCAGCGGCGCCGGCCACTCCCGCCGGGGCGAGCTTCGACCCCCCCGCCGACTCCGAGCACTCCTCCAGAGCCCTCCGGTACGACCTCGAGCAACCCGACCTGTACGCTGAATGGGATGAGCCGGCCACGATCGATGCGGTCGAGCGGGCCCTGCGTCCGCTCGGCGAGGTGATCCGGCTCGAAGCGATCGAGGACTTTCCGACCCGCTTGGCCGCTGTCCGACCCGACTTCGTCTTCAACGTTGCCGAGGGGCTCTACGGCCGGAACCGGGAAGGCCACATCCCCGCCATCTGCGAATTCCTCGGCGTGCCGTATTCGGCCTCCGACCCGCTGACCCTCTCCCTCGCCCTCCACAAGGGGCGCGCCAAGGAGATCCTGCAGCTGCGCGGCGTTCCGACGGCACCGTTCATCCTGGCGGAGAGCACCGCGGATGCCCGTGCCTGCACGCTGCCCTTCCCGTTGTTCGTCAAGCCGGCCTTCGAGGGCTCGGGCAAGGGCGTGAGCGTCAAGAGCCTCTGCAACACCCGCAAGGAGCTGGTCAAGCAGGTGGATTACCTCCTTGCCACCTACCGCGAGCCGGTCCTGGTGGAGAGCTATCTGCCGGGGGCCGAGTTCACCGTGGGGATCATGGGGAACGGGAAGGAGGCGCGCTGCCTCCCGATCGTGGGCATGCGATTCGACGAGCTCCCCTCGGGTGCGCCCCCGATCTACGGCTACGAGGCCAAGTGGATCTGGGATGATCCTTCCGATCCGCTCGAGATGTTCGAGTGCCCGGCCCGCGTCCCGGCCAAGCTGGCGACCGCCATCCGGGCCGCCGCTCTGGGCGCCTACCACGCCCTCGAATGCCGCGACTGGTGCCGGGTCGACATCCGCTGTGACGGCGATTCGGTGCCGAATGTGGTGGAGTTGAATCCCCTCCCCGGCATCCTGCCCGACCCTCGGGACAACTCCTGCCTCCCGAAGGCCGCCCGCGCCGCTGGCATGAGCTATGACGAGCTCATTCGGACCGTCGCCGACATCGCATGGCGGCGCATCAGCGGACGCTCACTTCTCGCCGAGGCGGCTGCGTGAAGGTTTCCATTCTGTACGACGGCGGTTGGGAGGCCTGGGACGCCAAGGATGTGGCGTCGGTGGTGGACAGCGTGAAGGAGGTCCAGGTCGCCCTGAAGGCGAGGGGCCACGAGACCACGCTGGTCGCCGTCCGCCGGCCGGACGACTTCGGTTGGCTCAGCCGCGTCCGCCGGACCGACCTGGTCTTCAATCTCTGCGAAGGCATCGGGGGCAACTCCCGTTACGAGGACTTCGTAGTCGGGACCCTGGAGCTGACCGGCATCCCGTATACGGGCTGCAAACCCTGGGCGGTGTCGGTCGCCCACCGGAAGCACGTCGCCAATACCCTCCTCGCCAGGAGTGGAGTGTCCATCCCGCGTTTTCTTCTGGCGGCGGGCAACAAGGTGCCCAACGACATGACCCTCCCGGTCATCGTGAAGCCGGCCGCCGAGGATGCCAGCGTCGGCATCGATACCGGGTCGGTCTGCACCACCAAGCGCGCCCTGAAGAAGCGGCTGGCGGAGATGGCCGAACAATGGGAGGAGGTCCTGGTCCAGGAGTACGTCGCGGGCCGGGAGTTCAACGTCGGCTTTGTGGGAGACCAGGTGCTCCCAATCGCCGAGCTGTGCTTCGACAACATGCCCGAGGGAAGCTGGCCCATCCTCACCTACGCCGCCAAGTGGGACGTCGGAAGCCCCGAGGATCTCGGGTCCGTGCCGGTGTGTCCCGCCGACCTCACTCCCGAGCTGCAGAAGCGGGTCGTCGCCGTCGCGCGTCAGGGATGGGAGGAACTGTGCGGCGCTGAGGGCTACGGCCGGGTGGACCTCCGGGTGGATGCCACCGGCCAGCCATTCATCCTGGAAGTGAATCCCAATCCGGACATATCGGACTCCGCCGGCCTTTCCCGCATGGCCAAGGCCGGTGAGTGGGACTACGAGGAGCTGATCGCCCGGATCGTGGATGAAGCGCTGAGTCGCTCCAGCTCCCGCCAGGCCGCCGCCGCGCTTGCCGTCGGTGCCGCCGCCACCGCCACATGACCACCCGCGTCCAACCTCGTCTCCGGGACCTGACGAGCGCCGACGCAGACCGCATCGCCCAGATCACCCGCGCCACTGGTGTCTTCCGCGAGGAGGAGCTCGGCATTGCCGCGGAGGTGTTCGCGGATGCGGCAGAAGCGGCGGAACGGGCGGGAAAGGCGGAAACGGCGGGAGTGCATCCTGCCGTTTCCGCCCTTCCCGCCCGTTCCGCCGACCTTCCCTATTACCTGCTGGGCGCGGAACTCGATGGTCGGCTCATCGGCTGGATCTGCTGGGGCGCCACCCCCTGTACCGAGGGCACGTGGGACCTCTACTGGCTGGCAGTGGACCCCGAGGCCCAAGGATACGGAGTAGGTAGCGCCCTGGTGGAAGAGATGGAGTCCCGCCTCAAGGGGAGGGCCCGCCTCATCTCCGTGGATACCTCTGGGCGCCTCGACTATGCCCCGACCCGGCGCTTCTACGCGGCGCGCGGTTACCAGCCAGTGGCAGTGGTACCGGATTTCTATGCCCCCGGGGACGACCAGGTGATCTTCACCAAGGTGCTCGGCTAGACGCCTGTTTCGGCCGCTGGCCCGGATCTGCGAGCCCTCGTCGCAGCCCTGCGGCCCAGGGCAGTGTACAGCCCCCGCGTGAGTCGCTCGGCGTGGTCCCGCAGGGCCTCGATTTCGCCCCAGGTCTCCGCATCCACCAGTTTCAGGTCCTGCACGAGCTGCCAGGCGGAGTCCACCCTGGCCAGCTTGCCAATCGCAACGCTCAGCTGACGCCGGAAGCCCGCGGTGTCTGATTCGGTCGAACCCAGCACGATGTGAGTCGCTGCGGCGGTTGCCGAACTCCTGAGCCCATCGCCGAGCACCTGCTGGTGCTCCGCTGGCCAGCGCAGCGTCTGTCGGAAAACGGCCCGGCTGAGATCGTGGACGGCCTGCCAGGCAGTCAGCCGTTCGAAGCGGGGCTGGCGCGGGGTTCGACGGCTCTCGGACTTTGGCATGTGCTACGATAGCGGGTGGCGCCCCGAGCGGGTGTACCGGATTCCACCGGGGGGGAACCGGAACGACGCCAAAGAGCAGCCGGCTCGCGCGTCCGCGGGCCGGCTGCGGAACCCTTTCCCCTTGTGGGTCCGTCGTTCACTGGAGGCTTCGGACCCTTGTGTTCCCGCCCCGTTTCGGGTATTAACGACAGGCAGTCCCCAGGGCACGTACCGCATCGACGCGGACGCCAGACCGACCCCGTTACTACCTGCATTGGTAACCCCGCAAGGGAGCATTCTCCCCCCGATCTCAAGGCCACGAGACGACTCAACCGCAGCATCCATTCCGCTGGGAGCATCGCATGATCCCTGAACCGGTTGGAAAGGGCATCCGGGCTGGCGCGGTCGCATTGCTGCTCGTCATGGCGGCCAGTAGTGCCGCTATGGGGCAGGCGGGCCGCATCACCGGCAAGATCACCGACCAGTCCACCGGAGCGGCCCTCGAGAGCGCCCGGGTACTGGTCACGGGAACGTCGATCATCGAAACGACCGACCAGGAGGGCCGGTACACGGTGCGGAGTGTGCAGCCGGGCCGCTACCAGATCCGCGCCTTGCGCATCGGCTACCAGCCGCGGGTGGACTCGGTGACGGTCGGGCCGAGCGAAACGGCGGTGCTCGATTTCGCACTTACGCAGGCGCCCGTGCAGCTGGACGAAATCGTCACCACCGCCACGGGGGAACAGCGGAAACTGGAGGTGGGCAACGCGGTCTCGACGATCGATGCCGCGAGCGTCGCCGAAACCCAGCCGATTACCGAATTCGGCAACCTGATCTCGGGACGGTCGGCCGGGGTGCAGGTGCTCAAGAGCGGCGGGACCGTAGGGACGGGCACCCGTATCCGCATCCGCGGCTCCAACAGTATCTCGCTGTCCAACGAGCCCCTGTACTACATCGACGGCATCCGGATGGAGAGCGGCTCGAACTCCCTGACGATCGACCTGGCCGGCCAGTCCGTGTCGCGCATCAACGACCTCAACCCGGACGAGATCGAGGACATCGAGATCGTGAAGGGTCCAGCGGCCGCGACCTTGTACGGCATCCAGGCGGCCAACGGCGTGGTGCGGATCACCACCAAGCGTGGCCGCGCCGGCAAGCCGCGCTGGAACGTCTGGTCCGAGACGGGGGCCAACACGGACCCGCATACCTACCCGCTCAACTACTTCGGCCGGGACACCACAACGGCCACCGGGGCGGACTTCGACGGGTTCTGCACCATCCAGGCGAACCTCGATGGTCTCTGCACCCAGACCAGTGTGCAGAAGTACTCACCGCTCGAGGATCCGAAGCAGCGGCCGTTTAAGGCGGGATTGCACCAGCAGTACGGGGCGAACGTCTCGGGCGGGAACGACCTACTGACTTACTTCCTATCCTCCGAGTACACCAGCGAAGACGGCGTCTATCGCCTGCCCCAGGTCTTTGAGGACTCCATCAACGCCCTTCGGGGCAGCACGCCGCAGAACCAGATCCGCCCCAACGCGACGCAGCGGACCAGCCTGCGCGCCAATATCACGGCCAACGTGTCGCGCAACGCCGACGTCACCGCCACCGTGGGCTATGTCTCCAGCGACACCCGCCTGGTGGAGAACGACAACAGCTTCCTGACGATCGTCGGCAGCGGCGAGTCCAGCAACTACCTCCCCGACTTCAACAACGGCTGGTACTTCACCCCGGCGGAGCTGTTCGCCGAGGTGGTCACCCAGGGGATAGAACGCTTCACCGGCGGGCTCACCGCCAACTGGCGCCCGACCGGCTGGCTCACCACCCGGGCGACGGTGGGCTACGACGTGACCAGCCGGACCGACGTGCAGTTCTTCCCGACCGGACAGGTGGCGGATTTCCTGGAGAACCGCCGGGGCCTCAAGCAGGACAACCGGGCCCAGATCAGCCAGACCTCCGTGGACCTGGCCGCCAGCGCCCGGTTCAATCTCACCCCGGCCTGGACCAGCAAGACCTCGATCGGCGGGCAGTTCTACCGCGACCTGACCACGCAGAACCTCGCCCTGGGACGGATACTTCCGGCCGGCTCCGGAACCATCGGTGGCGCGGGGGTCACCGAGGCTTCGGATCAGACCACCGAGTCCCGTTCGGTCGGCTCCTACGTGGAACAGGAATTCGGCCTCAGGCAGCGGCTGTTCGTGACCGGGGCGCTGCGATTCGACGACAACAGCGCCTTCGGCAAGAATTTCAACGCCGTGACCTATCCCAAGGCCAGCGTGTCCTACCTCCTCTCCGAGGAGCCATTCTTCCACGCTTCGTGGATCAAGACCCTTCGGCTCCGCGGCGCGTTTGGTGCTTCGGGACAGCAGCCGGGAACCAACGACGCCCGTGAGTTCTTCGTGGCGGTCGCTTCCAAGAAAGATGGGGTCCCCGACGTCGGCGTGGAGCTCGGCAACCTCGGCAATCCCGACCTCAAGCCGGAACGCTCCCGGGAAATTGAGCTGGGCGTGGACGCGTCCCTCTTCGAGGACCGTGTGGGGATCGAGTTCACCTTCTATCACAAGCAGACCCGCGACGCCCTGATCCAGCGCAATGTCGATCCCTCGGCGGGCACCACCGCGTCCCAGTTCTTCAACCTGGGCAAGCTGCGCAACTACGGCTTCGAGCTGGCG
>Ga0153915_10004483_pt1 | contig 12858 bp, 11 predicted proteins | sample Opewatmetagenome_2_FD_107003 | JGI IMG/M metagenome (GOLD analysis project Ga0153915, IMG submission 107003) | Freshwater wetland microbial communities from Ohio, USA - Open water 3 Core 3 Depth 3 metaG | ecosystem: Environmental > Aquatic > Freshwater > Wetlands | place: USA: Ohio, Lake Erie... | reverse complement strand
CCCTTCCCTTCCTCTTCCCCATTGCTCAAAACACCGATCCTGGGTTCTTCCTTGCCCAGAATATATTTTGCATAGGCTTCCCCCATAATAGCAAACTGGATGAGATGGTAAGGTTTGCAATCCACATTGCCACCGGAATCAATCAGGACAGTGGAGCCCTTCATGGTTGGATGGATGGTGGCGATCGCAGGTCGCTCCACCCCCTCCAGTTTTTTGAAGATGAACATCGCTAAGACCATCGCAGCCCCGGAATTCCCTGCAGAAACCACCCCATTCACTTGCCCCTCCTTTGCCAAATCAAGGGCAACTTTAATAGAAGTCTCCTTCATCTTCCGGATGACGGTGGAGGGGGAGTCATGCATGGCCACCACATGAGGAGCATGATGGATATAGAGAGGAAGTTTCGAAGTGGGATATTTAGATAGCTCCTTGCTCACTTGGTCTTCATCCCCTACCAAGACTACTTTTACCCCATGTTTTTTAGAAGCCCAGAAGGCCCCCTCGACAATAGTTTGAGGGGCAAAATCCCCTCCCATGGCGTCGACTGCAATCTTCATATCAATTGTTCCTCTATGATCGCCCTTGTCATCTATTTCTCTTCTTCTACCTTAATGATTTCTTTCCTTTTGTAAACCCCACAATGCGGACAGATATGGTGAGGCAATACAGGTTCATGACATTGGGGACAAAAGGAAATGGTAGGTGGACTCAATTTATCATGAGTCCGGCGTTTATCCCTTCTTGAGGGTGAGTGTCTCCGTTTTGGAACTCCCATTGGAAAGCATCCTTTCTTTTTAGATAATGAAAGAAGAGTTACGAACTATGAGTTAAGAATCTTTTCCGTAAGACTATTCATTTTTGATTCTACACTCTTAGTGATCAATTCTGAACTTACTTTCTTTCAATCAAGTTTCAATTTATTAAGGGCAGCGAAACTTGATCCAAATTCATCCTTGACACATTTGCAGGAGGAGAGATTAAGATCCTGTCCGCATACTGAGCAAAGCCCTTTACATCCCTCATGGCAGAGGGGCTGATAGGGAATTTCTAAAAAAATCTGTTCACAGGCAATCTCAGAGAGGTGGATCTCTCCTTCCTGAAAGAAACTCGACTCTATCTCCTTCTCACCTAATTCAGTCTCTTCCGCAAAGGCAGTCCCCTTTAAAGGATAAAGGGTGAGTTCGAAGATGGAGGAAAGGGGGTAAGAAAATTCTTTTAAACACCTCACGCATTGTAATCGAAGATGGGTTTGGACACTTCCTTTGATTAAAACAGATCGGCCTACCTTATGGATTTGTACCTCCGATTGGAGCGGGGTTTCGAAGTCGAAGTTGACCTTTGAAAGATTCTCTAAATAGGCCAATAAAGAAACCCGGTCCTCTTTCCATTTCAGATTCAGTTCCTCTTCGGGAATCTCATCTAATTTTAAGGTAAGCATTTCATCTGCTCTCTAAATAAATTAAAAATTTAAATATATAAAAATAATTTGTTTTGTCAAGGAAAATTGAAGGATGGTGTTGTGAAAGTTTTCATTTGAAAAAATTTCCTTAATATGTTAACAGAATTATAGAAGATGGCGCAAGTGGATGAGAGAAAATATTTTAAACATAATCCATGAAAATTTTCAAAGGGGGTAAATGGAAGACATGGGAAAGGTGGAGAAGAAACCGATCAAGATTACGGATACGACCTTCCGGGACGGTCATCAGTCGAGTTTAGCCACCCGTATGAGGACAGAGGATATGGTCCCAATTGCTCAGGAATTGGATGAAGTAGGGTTCCATTCTGTGGAGATGTGGGGGGGTGCGACTTTTGATGTGGCCCATCGTTTCTTGGGTGAAGATCCTTGGGAGAGGGTAAGGGTTCTCAAAAAATTGATGCCCAAAACTCCCTTTCAGATGCTTCTTCGGGGTCAGAATCTGGTGGCCTATCGGAACCATCCCGATGATCTGGTAGAGGCCTTTGTGGAGAAGTCAGCGGAGGTGGGCATTGACATCTTCCGTTGTTTTGATGCGGTCAATGATGAGCGGAATTTTGAGACTGCCTTTAAAGTGATCAAAAGAATGGGAAAGCATATCCAAGGGACCATCTGTTATTCCCTGACCGAGAGGAGGATGGGGGGGCCGGTCTATAATCTGAACTACTATCTTGAGAAGGCAAAGATGCTTGAGGACATGGAGGCAGATTCGCTCTGCATTAAGGATATGGCAGGGCTCCTGGCTCCTTATGATGCCTATGAGTTGATCAAGGCGCTCAAGAAGACCATAAAGATTCCTATTCAGCTTCACACCCATTATACGAGCGGAATGGCTTCGATGACGTATCTTAAGGCGATCGAGGCAGGGGTGGATATTGTGGATACGGCATTAGCTCCATTTGCCCTTCGCTCTTCACAGCCTGCAGTGGAGCCGATTGTGGCAGCCTTAGAGGGTACACCTTGGGATCCTGAGCTTGATCTTTCCAAGTTGTTGAAGTTGGGGGAGTATCTGGAGACAATTGCTCCGAAATATCGCGACTTTTTGGATACGACGAAGATGGCGGTCATTGACACAAGTGTTCTGAAACATCAGATTCCTGGGGGGATGATTTCGAACATGGTGAGTCAGCTCAAGCAGCAAAAGGCTCTCCACCGGATTGATGAGGTCTATGCGGAACTCCCTCAGACTCGGAAGGACTTGGGTTATCCCCCTCTGGTAACCCCGACTTCTCAGATTGTTGGGGTTCAGGCCGTTCTCAATGTTCTGTTTGGTCGATACAAGACGGTTACCATGGAGACTCAGGATTATGTGTATGGTCTTTATGGGAAGCCACCAGTGCCAATTTCAGATGAGATCAAGAAGTTGGTGTTGAAAGGGTACAAGAAGGGAAAAGAGCCCATTACCTGTCGACCAGCGGATTTGATTAAGCCGGAGCTGGATAAAGCGAAAGAGGAGACAAAGGGATTGGCAAGAGACCTTTGTGATACCTTGACTTATGCACTTTACCCTAAGACAGGAGTTGAGTTTTTGAAGTTGAAATATGGGTTGGAGCCCATCCCAGAAAAACTGAAACCTAAAACCTTAGAAGATGTGAAGAGGGAAGATGAAGCGATTGCCAAGGCGAAAGCAGAGGGCCAGAATAGGACATCCTAAGAATCAAAGGAGGTATAAATAGAAAGAGAAGAATGGATGAGAAAAGGTTCTCCGGTTTAGCCTCAAGGACTTATGGGGAACATCTTTAAAAAGAGATCAAAAGGTTCGCCTGATTTTTTGCATCTGAAGAGTGATTCGATTTCAAGGAGGTCAAATCCAGAATAGGTTTTTGGATCAAGAGTAATACCAAATCGTCTATTAATCCGTTTGACCAGATAGTCCCGCAAAGCCAGATCATAGGATAAGTATTCAGGGTCTCGAAACCCGGTGAAAGACTTTCCATCATATGCCGAGAATTGAGATAATATACCGCGCCCTTCGGCACAGAGTGGGGAAACAGCCAATCCCGTCCAAAAAATCCCATATAGAATTATTACAATCCATTTCAGTTTCATTATTCCTTATTATTATGAGTATTAACAAAAAGTCAAGCATTAATTTCATTCCTCTCTTGTTCGTTTTTGGGTTCCATATTATTTTTATCTAAAGGCAGCAATAATAGTGAGATTACCAGTCTTAAAAGCCGTCTTCGACTCTATGGAGCAGGGGGTGGTTTTCATTGATGACCAGAACCGGATCGCCTACACCAATCCGGCAGCGGAAAGGATTCGAAATATTCACTCGGATCAGGTAAAGGGGCAATCCATCTTAGATTGTCACCCTCTTGAAGCTCACCCAAAAGTTTTAAAAATTATAGAGGATCTAAAATCAGGCAAGGTGAAAGGGCACCACCGGATGAATATCCAGATGGTGGAAGGGAAATTCTATGACAACACCTACTCTGCTGTTTGGAGTGCTCGCAATAAATATTTGGGCGTCATCGTCGTCAGCCAAGAGGTGACCGAACGTAAGAAAACAGAGGATGAACTCAAAGAGACATTGAAGAAGCTGCAGGTGGCCAACGAGGAATTGAGACGATTGGATCAAAAGAAAGACGATTTTCTATCCAATGTTAGCCACGAACTGAAAACCCCTCTGATCTCGGTGATGGGCTACGTCGGAATAATCCTTAAGGAGAAAGTAGGAAAGTTAACTGAACAGCAGAGGAAGTTTTTGGAGATCTCCTATAGAAACCTCTCGAAGCTCGGGAGGAACATTGACGATCTTTTGGACTTGGCTGAATTGGGAATAGAGAAAGAGGATTGGACATTTGAACGGGTCGATTTATCCGAGGTCATCCGATTTTCATGTTCCACCGTCGAACCATTGGCCAAAGAACATCAGATCCAATTAGAGATTCAAGTTCCTTCGGATCCAGTGAGGATTTCCGGTGTGGAAGATAAACTCAACCAGCTCTTCGATAATCTTCTCACTAATGCCATCAAATATAATCGTCAAGGGGGAAAGATTGGCGTGAGCCTCCACCAGGACACTGAATTTGCCTTCGCTCGCATCATGGACACAGGGATTGGAATTTCCCATCAGTCCTTGAAGGAAGTCTTCACCCGCCATTTTCAGGAAAAGGCAGAGCCTCTGGGAAATGTTAAAGGGTTGGGCATAGGTCTTTCCCTGGTTCAGGAAATTGTCCAGCTCCATCGGGGAAAGATCTTTATTGATAGCGAATTAGGCAAAGGAACTACCTTCACGGTGATGCTTCCCAAGGGTCCCATTAAATAATCGGACAATAATCAAATTCCAAGCACCAACCTGCCTGCCGGCAGGCAGGTAATCAAATAATAACCAGTGACCAATTTCAGATCTCCAGACATTGTCTGGTTATTGGGCAATTGGAGTTTATTTGGGAATTGGTTATTGGAAATTATTTTTTTCCTCCTGAAGTTATTCCCTCTGCTTTCCCCAAATCGATGAAGGGCACCGCACCTCCAGAGACTTGTGGTAAGATCCCATTCCATTTCTCAATACTTTTGTACTGAACAAGGATTGGGCTGATCGAACGGGATAGGGCGTCATTAGCCTTTGCTTGCCCCTGTGCCACCACTTGGATCGATTCAGCCTCTCCTTTAGCCGTTGCCACCTTCTGCTGGGCCTCGATCTCCCGTTGGGCCAACACCTGTCTCTGAGTCTCCACCTGCTGCTGAGCCACTTGCTTGGCTTCGACGGCCCTCTCATATTCGGGAGAGAAGCGGATATTTGCAAAGTAAATATCATCGACAATGATATGGTACCTGGCGAGATTATCACCCAATTTGGACATCGCCCTCTTCCGTATCTCTTCCCTTTTGGGAAGGATCTCAGTGATCAAATAGATCGGTACGACCTCCTTGACAAAGTCGTTAAAAGCCGGATCGATAACCTTGTTGGCAAAGTCAAGCCCCACCTTTTGATAGAGGTCATTGACATAGGACGGATCGATATGGAAGTTCATCATTCCGGTCAATTTCACTATCTGATATTCTTTCGAAGCCGCATCGATCTCCTTAAACGGGTGGGGTTGAACCTTGACATCGACCTTGATCACCCTTTCAGCCATCGGAACTTTGTAGTTGAGTCCCTCTCCCATGATCCTTTTTTCCACGCTTCCCCACCAGAGTACAACCCCCCTGTGGCCTGCTGGGACGATGACAAAAGAGCCCCAGACAAAGATAAAGATGATAAGAAGAATGATGAGGAGACCTATCGTACGTGGTTTCGGTCCTTTGAATTCAAAAGCTTCTAATGATCTCTCTGGCATGGTTCACCTCCTACGGTTTTTGTTCTTAAGGTTTATCTTACGGTCTCAGTGTCCAACCCAGGGGTTTCGCACAAAACTCCCTTGCCGCATCCACGGGCCTTCTCGTTTGTTCAATATCCACCTCTACCGTGAAGCAAGATTCCTGTCGGTGGAACCGGTAGTCCGTCCGAGGAAAAACTACTCGATTTTCCCCCGGCCTGAGTGAAACATCATAAACAGCGGCGACCACCTCGTCTCTATCCTTGATAAAGAGGCTGACTCTTCCGGGATGCCGGGAGAGGTTCGAAACGACAGCCTGGAAACTGATCCCTTGGCCTTCCCGAACAGGATCAGGGTTCATCTCTAATTGAACGATCCCTAGATCACCCGGTTGGAGCATAGGCCTAATAATCTATCAAGAAATTTTTCTGGTTGTGATTGGGCTAATGATGGTGGCAAGAATAAAAAACCAAGCAATGCCATGACAAGAAATCTTTTTTTCATACCTCCGACCTCCTTCTATAAATTTTTAAACCAGCTTCTTCTCGATTAAAAAACTCATAGCCGTCTGGCACGACGTGGTGGCCAATGAGATGGCTTCAGAGAAAGACCCTTGAGCCTCCTGAAATTGAGACATGTGAATTCTTCCAATCACCTCCATCACTTTTCTCTCTAAATCAGCAAAATGGCTTGATTCCAGTACATTCTCCGCAATTCGAATCTCCCGAAGCAATCCCTCTAGATACCATATTAAGATCTTCTTGCCTCCAGAAAACTCGTCATTTTTTAAGGACATCAATTGATCGAGAAGATGGATTCCTATAATCAATCCAGATTTCATCTTCTCTGAATATTGAAAATTTAAAATTGCCTCCCTTGTATCCATGAATTCTCCTCATAGATTATCTTCGTAGCCACTCCTCCTTGGGATCTATTCATCGAGGACAGCCACTGCGCGTATTGGGGAAGCGGTTCCTCGGCGAATAAGCAGTGGAAATCCGATAAAATCGAATCGCTTTCCAGCTACTTTCTCAAGATGCGCAAGATTCTCCGTATTCAGGATCTTTCTCTCTCTACAGACCCGGTGAGCGGGATAATTTTTATTCTTCATTTCCGCCGAACTATCGATGCTTGGAGAATCGATTCCCACATTGATCACTCCCTTATCGGCAAGCCAAAGCATGGCTTCCCGATCCAACCCAGGGTAATTCAGAAGCCATTCCATGGTTGGATAGGTGCGATTAAAATGGCCTGTATAAAGCAGAACGGTCATCCCTTTTTCCACCTTGAGTTCTGCCTTCATACGGGCTTGCTCCAGATCTTGTGCAGTGATATATTCTCCCGCGACTCGGTGGGCAACCTCTAAACAAACGGCCGGGGTATAGAAGAGTTCCAGAGGAAGTTGATCAATGCTTTCGGCCTTTAGGCTGGGATCGATATGAGTAAAGGCATCCACATGGGTCGGCCCATGATCGCACAAAAGAATCCCCATTACAGTCGAGGTATGCGTTCCAGGTTTATTAATTTCTTTAGTCTCCTCATGGGTCTTAACATCGAAGAGTGCTGTACGCTGATGGCCCGGATAAACGGGCATTCCATTATAAATCTCCTGGGTCAGATCTATCAGTTTTTTAGCCATAACCCTCCTCCTTTGCAATAACCCGTTGGGTTTTGTTTCTTTACCCCGCACCTTGTCAAAGGTGCGGGGTTTACAACATTTCCAAAATTGTAACACTTTAGGGTTTTGAAAATACCCTAAGGTCTTTTAGGATCACCGGACAGATATACTTCCAAAGCTTTACAAAGCGGTCATTATAAAGTTTTATAGGGAAGGAGAGGTTGTCACTGAAACGAAAGTTTGTCATGTTTTCGAGCCTGAAGAGTCAAACGTTTAAAGGTTTCCGCTGTAAAGCTTTCTCAGCATACCTGCCCGGTTTCTGTTTTCAAAGGGCTAAAGTGTGACTCTCAAATTTATTTAAAAGATGGCGTCCATGGGCTTGGAGCCTTACATGTTACATCGGTGACAACATCAACAACGGCTGGAAGATCGGAAACAAGGGCCTTCTTCAGGGCTTCGGAAATCTCTTCAGGATGTTCCACCCGAATTCCAAAGCAACCCATTTCTTGGGCGATTCTCGCAAAATTGACATCCTGAAATTTACACATCTCATCCCTGTTCCCTGACCTATCCCCATAGGCACGATTGATACCCTCGAGACATTGCCTCAGGCATTGATTATTATTCACCACGGTTACTATTTTAATGCCGCACCGGCTGGCCGTCTCAAGCTCACTCAGGTGATACCAGAACCCTCCATCTCCAGTAAAACAGACTACGGGCCTATCAGGGGCTCCGCATTTTGCTCCCAGAGAAGCAGGAAAACCCCAGCCCAGGGAACCCGCAGCCCGAATATAACTCTGTCCCGGGGACGTAAGATAGACCATGGTGCCTGTCCATATTCCCGCGTAGCCAGTATCCGAAACCAGGATAGCATCCGGTGGGAGAGCCTGGGTCATCTCTTCACACAACCTCTCCACCCTTATTGGTGTGGATGCAGAATGCCGCAAAGGTTCTACTTCATCCCGCCACTCTTTTACCAACTGTTGAGCCCGTTCTGCCCATGATTTATGTTTTGTCCTGTTCTTAAGAAATTCTTTAATCCTGCGCACGGTCACCTTTGCATCCCCTATCAAGGCTACCGTATTGGGATAGCTTCTCCCCAGTTCTGAGGGATCGATATCAATCTGAATCACAGGGGTCCCTAACCGTGGTACTGTCCAATCGTTCGTCACCTGGTCACCGGTATGGCTTCCGATGAAGAGGACGAGGTCAGCCTCCGAGACAGCCCGATTGGCGCACCATCGGGAATAGGAACCCACGACACCCACATTCAGGGGATGGTTTTCTAAAATAATATCTTTACCATTTAAGGAAGTGGCTACAGGGATGTATAACATCTCTGCAAGTTCTACAATCTCAGGCCCTGCTGAGGATGCCCTCGCCCCTCCTCCCGCAACAATGACAGGTCGTTCAGCATCCTCCAAAACCCGGACTGCCTCTTGAGCAGCCTCATTTTCTGGCTCTGGTCGCATAGAGGGATAATGGGTAAAAAATTCTTCAATCACCACATCAGAATTTACCTCAGCCGATTCAATCCCTTCTCCCGCATAACCACCGCCTATATCCAGATGGACCGGACCAGGGCTTCCTGAAGTTGCCTCACGGAAGGCCTGGCGAATGAAATAGGGAAGCTGGTCTCCTGTATCGATGCTCACATTATATTTGGTGACTGAATCAAACATAGAGCCGTGGGGAATTTCCTGATAAGCATTTCGATGTTGTGCAGACAGAGCTTTCTTCCCTGTCAATGCGATCACTGGGGAAAGCCCAAGGTATGGATCTTGAAGTCCGGATGCCAGGTTAGCCGCCCCGACCGATTGGGACATGCATATTCCAGGCCTGCGGCTTGTTCTTGCATAACCATCGGCCATGTAGGCTGCCGCCTTTTCTGAATGAGTCAATATACGACTTATCCCCAAAGCCTCCATCTCAACAAGGGTTTGCCTCAGGATCGCTTCAACGAAAAAGACATGGGTGACTCCGTAGCCTTTGAATGTCTCGGCAATGAATTTAGCTCCAGACATTTTTTTACCAGCCATATCATCTCCTTAAATGTTTGAGATATCCTTCATAAAATCCCTCCCTTCCTCCCTTTTTCAAAGGGAGGAAAAATCTATTTCCCTTTCTAAAGGGGAAATAGAGAAGGATTTGAGGTGAAATAATCCGTTTTGTCTTAACACCTTCTACCGATTTCGTAAATAAAAAGGAAGAGCCTCTTCTTTCTTCCCTTGAAATTGACAGAACTTGGGAAAGGCAGAGGTATCATAATCTTTTGGTTGTGCTGGAGAAGAATGGACACAGATTTCACAGATCCCCTTACGAAAATTTAGAGGGGTTTCCCCTTTAAATGACTCCACTAACTCAATCGTCTTCTTGACATGCTCTTTGTTCCCCTCAGCCACTATAGTAACAGATCCTTCAGATCCACTGACACCACCTGAAGCCACATGATAGGCATCCACTCCAGTGAGGATCTTCAACGCTTCTACCTCAGTAACAATCTTAGCATTGCTCAAGGGAATCATCCCCACTTTCTTGCCCTGAACATAGTCTAAAGTTTCCTGACCGCACAATGAAATGGATTGTTTCACCGAAGGAATTAATTTTTCAAGTCCAACAGGAGTGACCAGTTGAATTCCCCGTGCCAAAATCGTTCCTATGGACCACCCGATTGTCCCTCCTTCAGGATGAGAAACCAAGACCCCTGCATTTCCCCCTGGATCGATTGCACTTGCCCCCTTAATCACCACGGAATCTGACTTGAAATCACGCAACATTTCAGACATGGTCTCAGGAGGGGGTGTAATGACCCCCTTCTTGAGAAGGACGATAGGAGGTTTTTCACTTCCTAAAGTTGAGCATAGAGTTCCTCGTACGAGGATTCCCGAAAGAAAGAAGGAAGGATTCATCAATCCCAGAAGTTTTTCTTTTCCCAAAATCTCCTCAAGGACATAAACATTCGTTGAGCCATGACCGATCATGATGTTAGCCCTTTTAAAGGCCCTTTTAACTTCTTCCATTCTGGCTACAGCTTTTCCGATCAATCGTTTTGACTCAGCAGGTGTAAAAACAAATAAAGCGCGCATCCATCGATCTCCCTTCGTTTTCCAATGTGGGCTAAGTATATAACTTCTTTCCTCTCCCCACCATATTCCCGTTCTAATTCTTTAAGTATCCAATCCCCCCGAATCCCCCTTTGTTAAAAAGGGATTACCAATTTTCATGGTTCACGCCTACCTGTCGGCAGACAGGGGTGATGAACTTATCATGTTAAATTTATTTCTTAACGACCCCTCTGACGATGCTTTTGAATTCATCCTCATTGACGAGCCCCTTCTTTTTAACTCCCAGTTCCTTCACCTTCTTTAATATTTCATCGGCTTGTTCCGATGTCGCCTCCACATTCATCCTTTCCAATTTGTATTCGACAGACCTCTTCCCGCTCTTTTTGCTCAGCAGGACTTCCCGCTCACGGCCTAACAATTCAGGCGAGTAGGGCTCTACAGAAGGAGGGTAAGAGATGACCTGAGCAGCTGTGACACCACTTTCTCGTTTGAATACAAAGTCCCCTACCACAGGTTTTAAAGGCGAAATCGGGATTTTTGAAATCTTCTCGACAAACTTGGAGGCGTTATAGATCTTTTTCATATCGATATTCACATCGATCCCGTAAAGTTTTGCTGCAAAAACCGTCTCCGCTAAGTCAGCATTTCCTGTCTTCTCTCCTAAGCCATTAACGGTCACATGGGCGCAGTCCGCCCCTCCTTTCACAGAGGAGAAGGTACAAGCCGTAGCCATGCCGAAGTCGCTGTGGCAATGGGTCATTATGGGGACGTTCACCCACTGCCTCAGTTTTTTAGTAAGATAGAACATGGTCTCTGGAGTAGCTACCCCCAATGTATCGACGATGACGACCTCATCCGCCCTTCCTTCTTCAACCGCCTTTCTATAAATAGATTCAAGATATCCCAGATCGGCCCTTGTTGCATCTACAGCAAAGAAGGCTGTGTAAAGACCACGGCTCTTGGCATATTGGAGGCTGTCCACAACCTTCTTTAAAACCCCTTCCGGGGTGAAATTGTTCGCCCTCATTTTGTAGTGACTAGTGGCAATCTCAACAATAATGTGTTTCACCCCCACATCGGCACATGCTTCGATATCCCCTTTGACAGCCCTGCAAAAACCCCAGATCTCAGCCTTGAGACCAGCCTTGAGGATAAGCTCAACCGCCTCCCTGTCCTCCCTCGACACCACAGGCATCCCGGCTTCGATCCGATCAACCCGCATCTCGTCAAGCATTTTGGCTATCTCTAATTTCTCATTTTTATCGAAAGAAACCCCTATGGTCTGCTCTCCATCTCTCAGGGTAGTATCGTAAATCTTAAGCCTCTCAGGGAAATGGTTTTCTCCGAGGACTTCAGGTTTATAATTAAATTCACTCAACCACCAAAACTGTTCCTCTCTCATAGATCCCTCCCATTTGTTAGAAAATAGACCAATTGTCCCCCTCTCCCGCCAGGGGAGAGGGGGGGAGTGAGGGGGAACATACCATGCCCACCCCCACCTCAATCCTCCCCCTTGACGGGGGAGGATTGAGGTGGTAATTTTCATAGTTCACCCCTGCCTGCAGGCAGGGGTGACAGGCCCCTCATGAGCAATTACTTCAGTATCTCCGGGTTGAAGGCAAATTGTGGTTGCCTCCCCTCAAGGACATCGACAATCCCCCGGACACAAATCATTCCGGTCTCTTTCAAGGCTTCAAAGGTATATCCACCCATATGGGGAGTGAAAATCACATTGCTCAATTTAAGCAGGGGACTCTCCTTGGGTGGCTCGCTGGAGAACACATCTAAGGCAGCCCCTTTTATCCTTCTTTCTTTTAAAGCACGATAAAGGGCTTCTTCATCAACGATGTTACCACGGGATATGTTGACCAGAAAGGAATCTTTTTTCATCAGCCGCAGTTCTTTTTCTCCGATCAATCGGTGGGTGAATAGGGTGAGTGGAATATGAATAGAGAGAAAATCGGATCTGGTAAGGAGTTCTTCCATCGGCAAATAAGTAATCCCCCACTTCTGGGCAAAATCCTCGTCCTTTATAATATCATAGGCAAGAACTTTCATATCAAAACCCGAGGCGCGCTTTGCCACTTTTTTCCCGATCTGACCAAGACCGATGATCCCGAGAACCTTCCCATTGACCTGAAATCCTACAATGCGCGGCCATCCCCCCTCCTTTACGGATCGATCTGCAAAAGGGATGCTTCTGGCCAGAGATAGGAAGAGGCCAATAGTCAGATCAGCCACAGCATCGCTGTTGGCCCCTGGAGCGCTGATGATTGTTATCCCTTTAGCAGAGGCCGTCTTCACATCGATGTTATCAAGCCCAGCACCGTGTTTTGCGATAACCTTTAAATTTTTAGAAGCTTGAATGACCGATTCGGTGATCTTCTCCACCCCTACGATCATGGCCTGATAACCTTTGGCGACCTCGAT
>Ga0153915_10004481_pt1 | contig 12859 bp, 13 predicted proteins | sample Opewatmetagenome_2_FD_107003 | JGI IMG/M metagenome (GOLD analysis project Ga0153915, IMG submission 107003) | Freshwater wetland microbial communities from Ohio, USA - Open water 3 Core 3 Depth 3 metaG | ecosystem: Environmental > Aquatic > Freshwater > Wetlands | place: USA: Ohio, Lake Erie... | reverse complement strand
GCTCGACGAGAACAAGCATGTCGTCGAGCTCGGCACCCTGTGGAAGGACCGGACCGCTGTCCTCGTGTTCGTCCGGCACTTCGGTTGAATGCACTGCCGCGAGCATGTGGTGCAGTTGCACCGCGACATCGACAAGATCGAGGCAACCGGCTCCCAGCTGTTCGTCATCGGCAATGGCACGCCGAACTTCATCCAGGGCTTTCGCGAGCATACGAAGTACGAAGGGCCGCTCTACACGGATCCATCACTCGAGGTCTACAAGGCGGCGCAGCTGAAGCGCGGCATCGCGCGCACGCTGAACTTCAGGTCAGTTGTGTCGTCCGTCAAGACACTCGCGCGCGGTGGCCGGCAGGGTTGGATGCAGGGCGACGAGTGGCAGCAGGGCGGGGTTCTCGTGATCGTGCCGTCCGGGGACGTGACGTGGCACCACGCGTCGGACTACCCCGGTGACAACGCCAGCGCCGATCAGATCGTTCGCGCGCTCACCTGATGCTCCGAAAATGCGAAGGGCCCCGCCGAAGCAGAGCCCCACGCGCGAAACGATGACGAGCTAGAAGCTGCCCGAGAGCGCGACACCGCCGCCGGAGCTGTTCACCCACGGCGCGATCGCTTGCTGGGTCGGGCTCTCCTTCGTGGTCTTGCTGCCTGCGAAGTACCAGACGAGGCCAGCGAGCGCCGTGGTCGCGCCGACGCTACCGGCGATGATGCCCAGATTGACCGTGCCGGCCGCGCTCCTGGCAGCGGCGAACACCGGGTCGCCTGGAGGCGCCGCGCACTGGTGCGTGCCGAGGTCGCACTGCGAGGGCACCTGCGACTTGCCGTAGAGCGCGATCGCCACGCCAGCGATCGCGACCGCACCACCACCGAGCGCGATGGCCATCGAGCCCTTCGGGTGGATCGTCCTCGCTGCGGGCGGCCTTGCCGGCTGCTTCTGCATCACCGGAGAGACCGCTGCGGTGGCCGACGGGGCGGCGGGCGGTGACCCGAACCGCGCCTGCACGGTGCGTCCCTTCTCGCCGGAGCCGATCACGACCGTGACGACCTCGTCCTTGCCGCCGCTCGAGAACTTCACGATGTGGTTGCCTGGATCGATGTCGTGGGGCCTGCCGTCGATCGTGGTCGCGATCAACGCACCATCGACATACACGGTGGTCTCCGGCAGATCGTTGCCGTTGCCATCGCGAGCAACGAACACGACCGTCGGCTGCAGGTTCGTCAGATCGTCGGCGAACCGCGCGCAGTCGGCCTGCACCGCGGCCGGGCAGCCATTCTGCGCGCAGGTCAGGAACAGCTTGCGAGCGAGCGAGATCTTGCCTTGCTCCCTCGCGTCCTGTCCGCGGCTATGAGCGTCGACGCAGGCCTCCTTGGAGAGATCGGCATACGCTGTCGATGCAAAGGCGACGAGCGCAAGCGCTGCGATCGTGCACGCACGGAGAAGTGGACGGGTCATGGTGCTCCTAGAGGCAGTTCGGTTTGAAGATCTTCTTCTGGCCTTCGAAGTAGTACGGCGGGTTGCAGTCATCGGCCGGCTGGGCCTCGGGGGCGACCGCCTTCACGGGCACGGGGGCGGGCGCGGGCGCCGGTTCCTTTGCCTTCTCCTTCACGAGTGCCGCCTTCACGGCGCGCGGCGCGGGACGGAGGCCCAGGCGGCGCACCGGAGGCGCTTCCTTGGCAGCCGGCTTCTTCTCCATCGCGACATCGGGGGACGCGGTCGACGCGGCAGACCCGGAGTCCGTCGTGGCGACCGGAACGGCTTGCTGCTCCGGCTTCGACGGGTCAGCGCTCGGCGTGGTCGGCTGCGCGGCCGCGGCGGACTCGATGTGCTCCGGCGGCGTCGCGGCTTCGGACGTCGCCGGCCTCGGAGTGTCGCCACCCTGCATCGCGAACACGACGCCGACTCCGAGGACGAGGACGAGCGCGCCGAGGACGGCGATGATCGCCGTCGTCTTGCGTGCGGCCGGCCAGGGCGGGTGACTGACCGCTGGATGGAGGTCGCCGGTCGATGGCCGCTTGATCTCGCCGGGGCCGGACGTCTGACGCCGCACCGAGCTGTTCAGCGGTGGCAAGGTCTTGCGCCAGCTCGCCTCCTCCGCGGCGATGATCTTGTCGCGGCCCTCGATGAAATCCTTGCCGAGCGACTTCACCCACGTGGCGACCTCCGACGAGGATGCCGGCGTCACCGCCTTCGTCAGCTGGTCTTCCATGTCCTCCGCGGTCGCGAACCGCTTGTCGAGATCGATCTCGAGACCCTTCTGCACGATCGGCTCGATCGCCGACAGCTGCTTCCATTCCTCGCTGTCGATGGCGCCCCAGTCGGCCTCGTTCGCGAGCGCCTCGGTGATCGTCGGTAGCTCGCCCTTCAGGATCGTGGCGACCAGCTCGGCCTCGCCCTGCGCGGAGCCGTGCATGCGGTGGCCGACGAGGAGCTCCCACAGCACGACGGCCAGCGCGTAGAGGTCGCTCTGCTGGACCGGCTTGCCGTGGACCTGCTCGGGGGCCGCGTACGCGAGCTTGCCCTTGAACGTGTTGTCGCGCGTCGTGTGCGCGGCCATCGTCGCCTTGGCGACGCCGAAGTCGAGCAGGCGCGCCGACCCGTCGACCGCGATCATGATGTTCTGCGGGGACACGTCGCGATGGACGATGTCGAGAGGCGCGCCCATCTCGTCGAGCGTCGTGTGCGCCGCGTGCAGACCCGCGAGGACCTGCGCCGCGATCGAGATCGCGATGCGGACCGGAATCTTCTTGCCGGCGTCGCGCGCGGTGCGCAGCAGCACGTGCAGCGGCACGCCGTGGACGTACTCCTGGACGAGCATGACCTCGTCCGTCGTCGTCACCAGGTCGAGCACGGGGACGACGTTCGGGTGGTGCACCTTCGATGCGATCCGCGCCTCGTCCATGAACATGGCGACGAATTCGGTGTCCTCGGCGAGCTCCGGCAGCAGGCGCTTCGCCGCGACGATGCGCGAGAAGCCCTCGTCACCCATGAGGCGCGCGATATGGATCGTGGCCATGCCGCCGCGAGCGATCTGCCGATGAAGCAGATAGCGCCCGACGGTGATCGAACGGCGTTTCTCGGAGTCTTCGGTCATTGGTTGGTACCACCCGTCATTCGAAGAACTGGATCGGGATGCCCTTGCTCCAGAAGTAGAGGTTCCGGAACGTGCCGTCGGCCTGGATCAGCGTCCCCCACACGGATTGCGAGTACTGGTGGTTGCCCGGCCCGAAGCCGCTCGTCGCACCGATGCCGAGACCGAGGTCCGGCAGCGTCTCGAACGCGTCGACCAGCGAATCAGCGGTGAACGGTCCCTGGTGGCGCTCGAGGCCCGCGATGAACACGCGTGCTGCGATGTAGCCCTCGAGCGACGTGAAGCCCGGCTGCTTGCCGGCGCCGGCGATCAACGCGTTGTAGCGAGTGACAACATCGCTCGTGTCGCTCTGGTAGTTCGGCACCACCTGCGAGACGACGACGCCATCGGCGTAGGCCTTCGGGCCGCTCGGCGTGTTGTACGTGCCGAGCGCGACGAGGCGGTCCGACAGCGTGTTCGGACCGACGAACGACACGTTGCTGAAGTAGATCTTCAGGCGCGTCGACTTCTGCAGCGTCTGATCGGCGTCGTACTGCCAGTCGAGCAGGCGCTTGATGAACTCGCTCGCCGAACCGTAGGTATCGGTCATCATCACGCCGACGGTCACGGTGCCGTTCTGGTTCTGGAGCAGCTGCGTGATGTACGCCTGCGCGGCGGTCGCCTGCGCCGGCACGCTCGTATCGTCGTTGCGCACGTAGCGGAAGCGAGCGATCGGGTTCGTCGGGTCGGCGCCTCCGGGGAACGCGCCGATCAGGTCCTTGTAAGCGGCGACGAGTCCGTCATAGCCAGCCTGGCCGTACGTATCGTTCTGGTCGAACGAGATCAGGTTCTGGTAGTTCGTCGCGGTGCCGCCGACTGCTCTGCGCTTGAAGAACTCGAGCGTCGCGCGTGCCTCCTGCGCGTAGCTCGCGCGGACATTGAAGATGTACTTCGCGCACTCGCCGCACATCGTGTCGCGGAGGATCGTGCCTGCCCCCGTGAACGGGCCGAAGAACACGGTGCCGGTCTCGACCACGACGGGCGCCGCGCGCACCATCGTCGGCGTGCCGACGTTGCCGAGCATCGCGAGCACCGCCTTCGGACCGCGGGTCAGGCGCGTCTCGGAGATCGCCGGTGCCACCGGCGGGTTCGCCGTGGTCGGGCAGTGCGGAGCCTCGCCGGTCATCGCCTGCGCGTCGACGAGTGCACGCGCATCTGCTTCGGCCGTTGCTGGGTCGTAGGCGTCATCGCGGAAGTCGAGCTGCAGCTGACGTCCGCGAATACCGCCGGCCTGGTTCGCTTCGTCGAACGCGAGCTCGATGCCGAGCTTCATGTTCGTACCGAGCGCCTGGTTCGTTCCGCTGAGCGCGCTGTGGTGGCCGATGACGAGTGGCGCGTCGGTCGCGGCAACGCACACGGGTTGTTGATCGCGTAGCTCGCACACGAGTCCCGTGCCGCAATCGTTGTCGACTGCACACGGTTGCGGTGTGAACTCCGTCGAGCAGGCAGCAAACAACATCGCTGTTCCCACAGAACGTGCGAAGCGAATCGCCATGTTCGCCAGCATGAAAGTTTTCGTTGACAGTCCGCAAGGGTGCTTGTGGCCGACATCGACATGCATCGAGAAGGCTGCGTTCACGCTGCATTGAGGGACTCGATCGTCGACGGGTGTAATGCGTCGAACGAACTAATTTGAGCAACAACGATGTGAGCCCGATCGTTCCGCCGCTCCTGCGCGCATGAGCTCGTAAAAAAGCTGTGGGCCAGCTCCCAGTTTGTGGAGCGCGAGATGTTGATCCGGATACATGGGCCCCCTACGATGCATCGATGTTGCGACTCGCCTGTGCTGTCTTGATCTCGATGACTGCGTTCGTCGGCTGCTCGAAGTCGAAGCCGGACGGAGCGACTGGAAGCGCGAGCACGACGACGAAGACGACTGCGAGCGACGCTGCGGTCGCGATCGATGCCGGCGGTGCGATCGACGCGGCCGCCGAGGGAAGCGGCGCTGGATCCGCGGCTGGATCAGCGAGTGGATCGGCGTCCGGATCCGCTGCGGCGGCTGGCGGCTTCGACTTCGACAAGCTCTCTCACGAAGAGCAGGTGAAGTTCATGAAGGCGAAGGTCATGCCGTCGATGAAGGCTGCCTTCCAGAAGTTCGATCCGAAGGAATACAGGAATTTCGGATGCAAGACGTGTCACGGCAAGGAGCCGCAGAAGACGAAGTACAAGATGCCGAACAAGGAGCTCAAGCCGCTCGACTTCGCCGCGATCAAGGCGGGCAAGGAAGACCCGAAGTTCATCGAGTTCATGTCGAAGACGGTGAAGCCCGAGATGGCGAAGATCCTCAACCAGCCCGAGATGAGCGAGTCGAACCCGGACGGATTCGGCTGCCTCGAGTGTCACACGCAGAAGAAGAAGTAGCGCGCCGCTACCACTTGGTCAGACGGACGGCGACCTTGTCCTGCGGAACCTTGCTGTACAGCTTCGTGCTCTGCGGCTGATAGCCGGTCTTCTTGATCTCGAGCTTGAGGGTCTGAAACCCCATGACGCTGACCACCGTCGGCGTCGTCCCCGCGCGGCGGCCGTCGATGAAGATCGTCGCGCCCGGCGGCGTGCTCGTCACCGAGACGGCATGGGTCGGCCGATCGAGGCTGATGTCGAGCGAGCCAGGCTTGTCGGCGGTGAGCGCGACCTGCTTCGTCGCGGGCTTGTAGCGCGGGTGTGCGATGTCGACCTGATGTGTCTCGCAGGTCGTCGCGATCGTGAGCGGCGACGGAGCGAGCACCTTGCCGTCGACGGAGATCATCGAGCCCGCGGGCGTTGTCGCGATCGCCAGCTTGCACGGGCCGGTGCCGAGGACCGGAGGGCCATCGCCGGGAGGATCGTCGTTCGTCGGCGGCGGTGGCGTGTGCGGGGCGGCGGGATCTGGACGCGAATCCTCGATGGCGGGATCGGACGGCGGGGCCGGGATCGGCGTCGGTTCCGCCTGCGCCACGATCTCGCGCGGCGTTTCAGGCGCCGACGCGACCGGCGGGCTCGACGAGCCACTCGAGCTCTTCGCGTTGATCACGATGCCGAGCGTCGCCGCGGCGAGCACGCCGAAGCCGCCGAGCATCCAGTAGCGCGGCCGCGTCCTGCGGTGCAACGAGGTCCGTCGTCGGCTCGCCGTGGGCTCGAGATCGACGCGTTCACCGGCGGGGACCGGCGTCTCACGGCTCAGCGTCGCGCTCATCGGGACTGCCGCGATCGGAGGCGGCGCAGCGACGACAGGCGCGGGCGTGGGTGGCGCCATCGGCATCAGTGCGGAGACCGAGGTCACCGTGACGACCGGCGCTGCGGGGGGCGCATCGATCTTCATCAGCCCCGACATGTCGATCGGCGCCGAGACGATCGGCATCGGCGGTGGCGTCGTGATCGCGACCGGCGACGATGCCCGAGCAGCGACGGGGCGCGGAGCCAGCACGGGCGGCGGGATCAGATCGTCGACGGGACCTTCCGGATCCTCTTCGGCCGGGAAGAAGTTGCCGGTCTCCTCGTAGAGCGTGCAGTCGACGTAGCCCTCGAGGGACTCGTCGGTGAGGTTCATCAGCGGGTTGGCCGGCAGGACGTAGTCGGAGCCCGGCGTCCGCGTCTCGATCTCGGGCTCGTCGTCGTCGACTGCGGTGTCGTCACGCGTCGGGGCCTTCGGCGGCGCTGCGAGCTTCGTCTTCGCGTTGTCGAAAGCGTCCTGCCTCGGCGGCGGAGGCGGCATGACAACAGGGGTCGCCGGCGGGGCAGAGCGCGTGAGCAGCAGCCGCTCGAACACGGGCATGCTGTTCGCCGTCAGGCGCTTGATGCCGAGCCGGACACCCGGCGTCTTGAACGGGTTGTTCGCGTTGGCCCACACCTGGAGCACGACACACAGACCGCGGAGGACCGGCGTGCCGTCGGCGAGCTGGACCGAGAACGAGGTCTCGAGACCAGGAGGGCGCGTGTTGTGCGTCGAGACGAAGAACGAGTCCTCATCGACGAAGCGATGGAACATCTGGATGAACTGTTCGACGCTCGTGCAGCGCGTCGCGATACACATCCCCTTCGTCTTCGTCTCGCTCACGCTGCCCTCATCAATTGTAGGCACAGCGAGGGAGGAGGCGACCAGGGTCTGATGTGGGCTCAGGTGATCAGCTACGCGAGAAGCGGGCGTAGGCCGCACCGAGCGCATCGACCACGCGATCGAGCTCCGCCAGCGAGCCCGGGGGGCCATCGACGGGGTCACCGACGAGGAGCACGCCGGCGACGGTGCCGTCGACGAGCACGGGGGCGGCCGCGGGAGTGGCTGGATGGTCGAGCAAGGAGTCCAGCTCCGCCTGGCTGGCCGTCCCCGGCCGCTCCTGGGTCGTATGGAGCGATCCCGCCGCGATCGCCACGAGGGAAGGTTCCCCGAGCGGTATGCGTACGCGCTCCGCGGCCTCGATGCCTGCGCCGCGGACACCGACGGCGTCCTCGCCCTCGATCCGCAGCAGCAGCGCGGTGCGCCAGCGCTTCGCGACGTACGCCATGACGAGTCTCTCGACGGCGCCTGCGGTGATCGCGCGATCGACCTCTGCGAGCATCGCGTCGATCGGTGCGATCTGCTGGGGCGCTCGCACGGGCAGCTCCGGTCGACCCTCGAACATGTACGACACCGTCCGCCCGCGACGGATCGGAGGTGGCGTCTCGTCCTCGAGCCTGACGTTGCCGATATCGGACAGCGTCGGCGGCGAGTGCGGCAGAGGTTCCTCCTCCGTGCCGGAACCGCCGTACGCAGCGCGCACGAGCCGCTCGAGTTGCACGCTCGGCGTGACCGCCAGGATCACCGACTTGCGAACGATGTGCTCGAGGGCAGCTGTCAGGATCGGGGTCGGATCGCGGGCCACGACGATGAGCGCGCCGGTCCTCGCGTACCCGATCGGCAACACGACCCACGTCGAGCCGAGCTGTGGTGGCATCAGCTCGAGCAGGGCCGCATCTCGTCGCTCGAGGTGGCGCTGCATCGCCGCCGGATAGCCGACCTGCTCGGACAGCACGAGCGCGCCTTCGTCGGGATCGAGCTGCGCCCGGCTGATGAGCAGCGACACGAGCCGCTGGCGGGTTCGCGCCTGCTCCTTCAACGTGTTCGTCAGGACCCACGGATCGATCTTCTCCTTGAGCAGGAGCAGCTCGCCGATCCGCATCTTGTCCGACACCTTGTATTGATACACCTTCGCCGTGAGGGCAGCATCACTGCGAGCGTCCTCGTGTCGGATCGGTTAGGCTGATCCTGCGTGCCGGCACTTCCTACCAGGATGCGGATCACCGCCGAAGACAATGTCGCGCTGGCCGCGTACTGGAAGTTCTTCGAGCCGCACGCCGACGAGATCAACAGGGAGCTGCGCGAGTCGCTCCTCAAGCTCCCGGAGTGGGCACAGCTCCTGAGGTCGATGTCGAGCGAACAGCTCGACAAGCAGGATCGCGAGGGCAGGGAACGCCAGCGTGCGGCGATCATCGAAGGTAACTGGGCGCCGTATCTTGAGGACCTTCGCGTACAGGGCGTCTCGTACGCGAACATGGGGATCTCGTTCGTCGCCTGGTACGACATCATCGCGATCTATCGCGAGCTGATTCGCGCGCGGCTGACGAGCCACGCCGAGAGCATCGGGATGACGCAGATGAGCGTGATCGCCGATGGGATGAATCGCGCGATCGACATCGCGATGAGTCACCTCGGCGAGGCCTACCTGCTCGCGAAGGAGCAGATCATCTCCAAGCAGCAGGAGGCGATCCGAGAGCTCTCGCTGCCGGTCCTCCAGGTTCGCGAGCGGGTGCTCGTGATCCCGCTCGTCGGAATGATCGACAGCACGCGTGCGCGTCAGCTGATCGAGAGCTTGCTGTCGTCGATTCGCGACCGCAGGGCGCGCGGCGTCGTGATCGATGTGACGGGCGTGCCGATCGTCGATACCGCCGTCGCAGCGCATCTGGTCCAGGCATGCGATGCCGCTGCGCTGATGGGGAGCATGGTCGTGATCAGCGGCATCTCGCCGGACATGGCGCAGACGCTCGTCAGCCTCGGAGCCCAGCTGCCCGCTGCCGAAACGCTCGTCGACCTGCAGGAGGCCATCGAGTACCTCGAGAACCATCTCGCCGCGCGAGACGCGCAGCAAGCCGACGATCAGCCGTCTCGGTAAGCGTTACAGTCGCGCGATGCCGATGATCGAGGTCAACGACACTTCGTTATTCTACGAAGATACCGGGCCGGGCTCGACAGGCGAGACGATCGTGTTCAGTCATGGCCTGCTCTGGGGCGTCGAGCTCTTTGCTCCGCAGATCGCAGCCCTTCGTGATCGCTACCGGTGCATCGCCTGGGAGCATCGAGGTCAAGGAAGGAGCGGTCCCGAGTGGAGACACTGCATCGGCATGGAGCTCGTCGCGCTCGATGCGATCGCACTGCTCGACAAGCTCGGCGTCACGCAGGTCCATTTCGTCGGGCTGTCGATGGGCGGGTTCGTCGCAATGCGCGTCGCAGCTCGACGACCAGATCTCGTGCGCAAGCTGGTGCTCCTCGAGACGTCGATCGATCCCGAGCCGCGCGAGAACGTCGGTCGCTATCGCGCGCTCAATACGGTCTACAAGGCGGTGGGCGGTCGCCTGCTCGAAGGTCAGGTCGCGAAGATCATGCTCGGGAGATCGATTCTCTCGGACCCCTCACGGAAGCAGGATGTCGCGAAGTTCAGTGCACTGATGCGCCGCCGTCGAGATGTGTGGCGTGCGGTGAACGGCGTCGTCGATCGCGCACCGATGACCGCCGACGAGCTCCGTCGCATTCGCGCATCGACGCTTGTGGTCGTCGGAGAGGAGGATGTCGCGACGCCGCTCGCGAAGGCTCAACGAATCGTTGCGGCGATCGCCGGTGCGAAGCTCGTCACGGTGCCGCGGGCAGGACATTCGTCGACTGTCGAGGAGCCGGCGGTCGTGACGCGGCACGTCGAAGAGTTCGTGAGGAGGTAGTTACGCTGCTCCACCCGAGGCCAAGGCCCTGTACAAGGATCTAGGATGCCTCCTGCAGTACCGATCACGGAGAAAACGGTGATGGCGAACGTCGGCATCACCGAACCCGACATCGAACGCCGCAAGCTGGTCGTTGGCCTCGGCGCCGATGATCTGGCGCGCCTCGCCGCGATCCGCCCGCTGATCGTCAACCACATCGATGAGCTCGTCGACGCGTTCTTCGATCACCTATCGAAGCTGCCCGAGGCGAAGGTGCTGCTCGGGTATCGCGAGCTGACTCGCCAGGCGCGCGATCTCAAGAGGTCGCACCTGATCGAGATGGTCGGCGGCACGTACGACCTGAACTATGCCGAGCAGAGGATCCGTCTGGGGCTCCTCTACGGGCACGTCGGGCTCGAGACCAAGGTGTTTGTCGGGGCCTTCGAGCACGTGCTCGGCCGCGCCGGGGAGCTCATCCTGCAGGACTCGCCGACCGACGGCTTCCAGCGGTACCTGTCGCTCCAGAAGATCGCGTTCCTCGATATCGGCCTCCACACCGATGTCCTCGTTCACGAGCGCCAGCGGATCATCGGTCGCCAGTCCGAAGCCATCCGAGAGCTGTCGACGCCGGTGTTGCAGATCCGCGACCGGATGCTGCTCCTTCCGCTCATCGGCGTCATCGACACGCATCGCGCGAGGCTGATCACCGAGAATCTCTTGCACGCGGTGCGCGAGGCGCGTGCGAAGGTCGTGGTCATGGATGTCACCGGCGTCGCGACGATCGACTCGAAGGTTGCTAATCATCTGGTACAGACCGTCACCGCCGCGCGGTTGATGGGCGCCCGCACCATCGTCACGGGCGTGACCGCCGAAGTCGCCCAGTCCATGGTTGGGCTAGGCATCGAGATGACGCCGTTCAAGACCGTCGGTGATCTGCAGGGAGGCATCGAGCATGCCGAGTCACTGCTCGGATATCGCGTGGTGATGGGGTGATGGATGCCGGTCCCGATTCTCAAGCAAGGTGACACGCTAATCGCCTCCGTCGTGGCGGCGCTGACGGACGAGGATCTGCTCCAGCTCCGCGACGAGCTCGCGCAGAAGATCGGCAAGGTGCGTGCGCGGAGCGTCGTGATCGACGTGACCGCGCTCGATGTGCTCGATTCGTTTGCTACCCGCACGCTCCGCGGCATCGTCTACACGGCGCGGCTTCGCGGCGCGGAGACCGTGATCGTCGGGATCCAGCCCGAGGTCGCATTCGCGATGGTCCAGCTCGGACTCACGATGGAGCGCGTCCCCACCGCGCTCGATCTCGAGGAGGGACTTGCGGTGCTCGCGGCGAAGCGTCGGGGGCGCGGTGAGTGAGGTCCGCGTGCAGATCGAGCGAGAAGCGGACATCGTGCTTGCTCGCCAGGCCGGCCGTCAGCTGGCCGCGCAACTCGGCTTCACGTCGACGGATCAGACGTTGATCGCGACCGCGATCTCGGAGGTCGCGCGCAACATCGTCGTCTACGCCCAGCACGGCGAGATCGTGCTGACGCGCAGCGATGCGGACGGGCGCGTTGGCATTCAGGTGGTCGCGGTCGATCAAGGTCCCGGCATCGACAACAAGGAGCAGGCGATGCGGGACGGATTCTCGACGAAGAACAGCCTCGGCCTCGGCCTGCCGGGGGCGCGTCGTCTGATGGATGACTTCGCGCTCGAGAGCGAGATCGGTCGCGGGACGACCGTGACGATGAGGAAGTGGAAGCGATGATCGAATGGGCGCTCGCCGGCACACCGATGACCGGACAGACCCGCTCGGGAGATCGCGGCCTCGTCGTTCCATATGGCGGCGGTGCACTCGTGGCGGCGATCGATGGCCTTGGCCACGGTGTGGCGGCCGCGACTGCTGCCGAGCGGTGCGAGCAGGTGCTCACGCGCATGGCGGAGGAGCCCCTGATCGACATCGTCCGGCAATGCCACGAAGAGCTGCGGCAGACCCGCGGCGTCGTGCTGAGCCTTGCGTCGTTCGACGATCGCGGCTCGATGACGTGGCTCGGTGTCGGAAACGTCGAGGCGTTGCTCGTGCGCGCAGACTCCGATCGCACCGAGGCGATCCCTGCGCGGGGCGGCACCGTCGGCTACCTGTTGCCGCCGCTGATGGCGCGGACTCTCGCCGTGCGCCCCGGAGACACCCTCGTGCTCGCGACCGACGGGATCCGGCACGGGTTCAAGCACGAGGTCCTTCCGTCGCGAGCTCCCCAGGAGATTGCTGATCTGATCCTCGCCGGCTGGGCCAAAGGATCCGACGACGCGTGTGCGATCGTCGCTCGCTACGTTGGCGTTGCTGACGACGGCGCTACGGTGGAGGGGAGCTCGTCATGAGCACGATGAGGCCCGATCCCAAGCGTGCTCAGCTGGAGCACGAGTACTCCAATGCCCTTCGCGATTGCGTCGGCGGTGCAGGCGAGGTCGCGCTCTCGCATGCGTACGAGCTCGGTCGCATGGCCGCCGGAACCGGGATCGGTGTCGTCGAGCTCGCCGCGATCCATGATCAGGCGCTGCGTGAGGTGCTCGGTCAACAAGCGCCGCCGGCCGAGGTCGATCAGTTCTTCGCCGAGGCGCTGTCTCCGTTCGAGATGACACACCGCGGTTTCCGCGAGGCGAACGAGCGACTCGAGGCCGCCGTCCGCGAGCTCGAGGCATTCAGCTACTCGGTGTCTCATGACCTTCGCGCTCCGCTCCGCACGATCAGCGCGTTCACCCAGGCGCTCGCCGAGGACCTCCGCTACCAGCTCGACGAGAGGAGTCGCGATCACCTCCGCCGCGTGCTC